>Ga0210044_10008524_pt1 | contig 12759 bp, 9 predicted proteins | sample CryGey13umfilter_2_FD_183959 | JGI IMG/M metagenome (GOLD analysis project Ga0210044, IMG submission 183959) | Groundwater microbial communities from aquifer in Utah, USA - Crystal Geyser 4/9/14 3 um filter (SPAdes) (version 2) | ecosystem: Environmental > Aquatic > Deep subsurface > Groundwater... | reverse complement strand
TCCCCAGACTCAGTCCCTGCCAGTTCCCGTGCGGCGGACTGATCTGATCGAGAAGTTTATCGTATTCCAGGGTCTCATGTAGTATATACATCAGCAGCGGCACATCCGCAATCGCTTCGTGGGTTATCTGAGTAGTAGTCATCCCCGTAGTGTACCTGACGAATCTCTGATTTACTCATTTTTTTAAGCGAAAGACCTGCTATCACTCAGGGTAAAACAAAACTGTTTTGCATAAAGTTCCTAATCTTTATTACGAATAACGTTTTGGATAACATTGTCTACTTGCTGGGACTGTCCCGCAATGAGAGGCTCTGAAGCTGCCGAGTCTATCAACTCGGATAAATCTAGTTTTTTCCCTGAGACGTATCTTACATCTGCTCCAGCAGCGATTAAGATCGGTAAAACTCCCGCCAAATCCCATAAATTAGGTCTCAAAGTGACTGCTGCAACTGCAACACCTCGAGCGACTAAACAATTATGCATAACTCCGCTAGCAAACGAACAAACATTCCCCGGAAAGGTAATATTATATTGATGTAATACTCGCGGCGATACACACAATAGTGAATTTGTTGTAACTACTTCTGTAACCTGTATTGGGGAAGAGTTTCTTTTTGCTATGCCATCTTCGATCGTGTAAATTTCTTGCAACAACGGGAAATATACCATGCCCCAGTATGGTTTTTGGTTTTTCAAGACGCCAACTGAAATACACCAAGTAGGTATCCCCCAAACAAAAGCTGATGTTCCATCAATTGGATCAATTGCCCAAGTAAATTCTTCACCATCGAATCGACTTCCCTCTTCTGCAATTATTCGGTGATCACTATAATGTTTTTGAATTTTTTCAACCAAGAAATCCTCAACCGCTTTATCGGCATCAGAAACGAATGTATCATCCGCTTTTATATGCCAACTCGCACCTTTTCTAAAATAATCTATTGCGATATTACCAGCATCAATAATCCAATCTGTGACTTCTTTAGAATTCATGGTTTATTCTCCATTTCGAATTCCAGTTATTCGAGGACCAGTATTGATAATTTGCGATAAATATCTTTTACTTTGACGCCATTTTTTGATTATTAACTTCTCGCCTATTTTGAGTTTAATTAGTTTTGCATATCTTTGTCTTGATTTATTTAATATTTTTTCTGCCATTTCGTCTCGATTCTGATATTTAGAAGATGCACGTATAAACTCTCTTAATGTCCCGTCTAAACCAAGTAAATCAAGCTGATCAGCAACTAAGAGTATTTTTTGTTCTAAAGTCAATTGACTATATTGATCATTGTGGTGACCGCTGATTATTTTTTGTATACAATCGATTTCTCTGTCGGTGAAAAGCAGAGTTTGCAAGAATTCTTTACTTATTATTACAGACCTTGTTACATGATCAGAAGGTGCATGTGTAATGTTAGTGGCTCCTAAATAACCAATATCATGCAAAATAGCTGCGGCCTGTATCAATTCAAAATTTACCCGCTCTTCAATATCATTATAACTCTCGATTATTTTAACACTGCTCCAAACCCTATAGATATGATCATAACTATGGACGCCAATCTGCAATAATGATTTGTGTCGTTGATACTCTTGCAAATAGTAAGAAACGACATCATTCCACAATTTGTCTAGTCGGGACAAAGGGTTCGTTTTCATCGCTATAAATCTAAAACCTCACTTAAAGTTTTTATGAATTTAATATTTCCTAGATTTTTATCTGCTGGATGTTGGGTTGTAAATCGCGGGAAATGTATATATCTTATGCCAAGTCGACGTGATACATCACTCTCTTCCTGCGAATCGCCGACAACAACATAATGACTTTTATCTATAGGAATATATTCCAATATTATCTCGGCCGCCTGAATCTTGGCACCGATATTGTTGTATTTATATGACAAAGTTTCCATGCCAACAATTTTATCTACGATGTCCGAAAGTTTTGTCCGCTTTAAAGTCTCTAATATAATAGCTTCTGGCATCATAGATAATATGGTTATCAAATTTCCGCGGTTTTTCAATTCCAGAAAAGTTTCTTCGACGTCAGGGTAAAGCCGCAGCTCTTTCAAAGCATTATCACGGAATATTGATCGCTTAAGTTTGACAACTTCAATTTCTTTATCTGCCCCGATACCTAATCTTGTAATTATTTGTTTCGATGAAGCGCCCTGCTTTAACTCCTCTTCAAGCTCAAAAGTAGGAACGTCAAAACTAACATAATGACAAGCTAACACCCAAGCCTCAACATTCAAAGTATAAGTGTCTGCCAGTGTGTTATTAAAATTAAATATCCAAACTGTCTGGTTTGATAATTTTTCGAGCATGTTATTTTCGATTTCAGAGGCCTGTTGATTTTCATTCATTGCACCCAATCGAGCAGCTATTTGCCTTGCTCTCAAGGCATAATGATATGATTTAAGCGGGAGATTTAATAGATTTTCTACTAATGCTAAACCATTTAAAGCTCTAGTCAAAGTATCCTTCTTGTCGTTTTGCTCACAAAGAGTGATAGACTCTAAGAACAAAGATTTTGCATCTACAAGTCTCTTCTCTTGAAGTGCTAAATATCCCAGATCATTTAAACGACCAGCAACCCGAATGGTATCGTTTAGAGCCTGATAAATCTTTAATGCCTCTTCGTAATGCGCTCTTGCAGCATCTAAATCCCCAATCAACCTGTATGTATCACCCACTTCATGTTGAATATCTGCTATCCTTGATACAAGATTTTTTTCTTTTGCGATATTCAAAGCATCCAACCCTACACTCAATGCAATTTGATAATCTTTCTTCTTTTGCGCTACTCTCGCTTGTCGTCCGTAAACCGCACATAATCCTTCAATGTCATTTATTTCTTCAAATACTTTCTTGGCATCTTCTAACACAACTGTAGCAGAGTTTAATTCATTTTGACCGCCGATCCGAATATGGATACTTGCTAACTCACAACAGAGCCACCCCAATTCCAATTTTTGCCCACTTTCTTTTGCTATTTCAATTGCAGAACCGATGTCAAAAAGAGCATCTTGCCAATAACCAACATCTCTAAAAAATGGATATAAAAATCTTGTGAAACGAATATAAGAATCCTTCCGTTCGATATGACACCAATCCATAATAATTCGTAAATTTTCAAGTTCTTTCTGCAAAGCCGTAAAAACCTTCTTGTTTTTATTGCAAAACTCTAAATAATAATCAGATGTACGAGATAACAAGGTGTTTTGTAAATCTCTTTCACCTTGCAAAGAATTTAACACATACATCCTTGTCAAGGAGAGAATTCCATATCTTATTTTCTCTCGTTCTAATTCCGAGTTGGTCTCAACTAAAGACATCTCAATTAATTCAGATAAATTGCTTTCCAAATTCCAAAATGACGATTTTGTTATTTCTTGTAAGGTTAACAGAGAAGTTGATTCACCTAATACTGAAATTGCCTTCAAAATTAGACGTTGGTCGTCTTTCAATGATTTCCAACTATTATCATAGATATGTTCAAACAGTTGGCCTTGAGCCAAATTTAACCTTGACAATATTGAATCGAAAGTGAGACCAAATCTTTTAATTTGACCTATGGAAAGTATGATTGCATAGGGATTTCCTGATGTTAGTTCGTGAAGTTGTTTTAGGATTTTTTCAGGTAACTTCTCAAATCCCCTAATACTTAACCTGCTACATTCATGATTAATTAAGGCAATCGAGTCTTGTAAGACTAAGCCCTTAAGTGAAAGCACATAAGAATTATTGAAATTATCTCCACGCTTGTTTCTTGTTATTATGAGTCTGCTTGGGGAAGGAATTCGTGAAAGAAAGCCGGCGACCTCGGTGTCATATTCTATTTTCTCGTATCCATCAAGAATTAGGAGAACATTTTGAGATCGCAATAAGTTTATTGCTGCTAAATTTTTTTCTTCACCCGCCAAACGAACTAAATTTGGATAATCTAAAATTGTAGCAAGGGTATCAATCATTGAGTTAAGGGTCAGGGTTCCATTTTCAGCTGATACCCAAACTGCACCTTTATGCGCCCCGGTAATCCATAAATTATTTGCCAGATTACAAGCCAACGCTGTTTTTCCCGTTCCCATTAGTCCTTCAATTACCACAGTAGTAATCGAAGGATTGTTTATTGCTGACATTAGGTCGGATAATTCATCATTTCTGTTAATTAGTTGGATTTGCGATGGTAAATTATGTGGCACTTTGGGAATTGCGTTTTCTTCCAATCTTGGGGTTGTTTTATATTGAGACAGTTGTTCTTGAATCCTTGAAATTTCTGACTTCGTTTCGTTGATTTGCCGAAGTAAAAATGGAGGAACATAAAGCTCGCCAAACGCTGCTGCCTGTTCTTCATATACATGAAGGTTGTCCATCAACATGTTTATCATCCGCTCTAAATGTGTTCTATCCTGATTTGTCTGAAATTGTTGCATTGAAACCTTCTCTATCGGATTATTTCCATAAAATTAGGGTTCTAAATCTAAGTCGGGGACAATTATTTCTTTATCATATATTTGAGATAAAAGCTTATTCAATCTTTTGGTTGCAGCCAAAACCCCATCTTCAGCCTCCTTGATTTCGTGAAGTAGATGAGGGGGTGCGTAATCTCTCCCAAAGCGGGCGTATTTTTCATTGGCATTATAAAGGTTAGTTTTGTATATCTCACACAATTCCAATAAATGCATTAATTCCTTTTCAGAATTTTCCCAGCGAGTCTCATCAATCATAGTACTGAAAGCTTTTTGCTTTGTATTAATTGGCAGAATTGACGGAATGCTGTCTGTAAGTTTTGTAGGAGATTGCTCTGTTTTTTGTTTATCTTTTTTGATAGTACTTTCTAATTCTGCTTGTCTCCGCATTCTTCTTTCTTCCAACACTTTTTTACTTTCGTCAAACAAGAAATCAATCGCCTTAACTAATACCGGCATAGCAATGGCTTCAATCATACGCGCCTCTCTTGATGCTGAATCTTTTTTACTGTATGTGCAATTATCAACAGGATTACACTAATACTTTTACAAGTTTCTATTGGCTTAGCAGCCTAATCCATTCCGTAGCTTTTTTGATGTTTCTTTTTTCAAGCAAATCATTTCCAATAAATGATTGAATTTTTTCTACAACTTTTTTGGTAGACCAACTGTTTGTGCTAATCTTTTCCTTGACAACTGAAAGTATTTTGGATGATATGTCTGTAAATACAAGCGTCTCTGCTACAACCCAATCAGAGTCTGTGGCTTTGATGTGTTGGATAATTAAGTTTTCAAGGTCATTCAGTACTAATTTTAGTATGGATTTTGCAGTTTTTGAGTCGCTACTTTCCACATATATGCGATTTATTGGCTCAGTGCCCGACGCTCTGATACGTAAGAAATGCCTTGCATCACCTTTAGAATCTTGTAAGCGAAGTTCTACAAGATCATACCTTACGCCACCCGCGAAAACAACATCAAAATTGCCGATTTTATTTTGTTTTCCATACTTGAACGCATCAAGATAAAAGTTGATTATGTTTTCTTTTACTTCCAATATTGCATCTAAATCAGTGCGTCCAGAGTTTGAATATTTTTGGGGGTTTCCAAAATCTTCTTTTCCGCCAAAGGATTCCCACAATCCGTTGATGGATACTGTATCTTTCCAAATTTCTGCTATTGAATTCAATGGTTTTTCAGGGCGCGTTCCATAGTACGCGTGCATATCCATAACAAGCAGATTTGCCCAGATTCCATCTTTATCTGTTACATGTCCTTTTGTTGTTAAACCAGAACTTTCTTCGCCGCCAATTAATATTGTCGAACGCCAGTTTTTTGGCAAGGGAGAAAGGCCGTGATATCGCCTGTCAGTTCTTCGTTGTTCTTCAATGTATTTGATACCAACAGGAACCATAAAGGTGTGTTTGTAAATTTGATCTTCTCGGTTTCCGATTCTACGGCGATAAAACGGGTGGTCAATGTAGGCAGGGATTATATTTGACTCAGGTTCGTTTTCTTCATTATCTTTAATTATCCCTGCTAATACTTCAAGTAAGGGGGAACCAGTTTGCGTAGCGATAACGCGACCTTTGTAGCCTCGATCAATGCCTAAATAACGAACCAACATTGGCAAAATTTGATTGGGACGAAAATAGACTCCCCCTTGATCGACTATTCCGAATCTGTCTGCGTCAGTATCCATTCCTAGTCCCAAATAGGCATTTGTTTCCTTAACTTTGTTCTTTAGTTCATTTATGTAAGGCTCTTCTGGGTTGGCATAATCAAGTCCAGGAATGAGAGGATCGCGCTCTGGGTGCAGAACAGTATGTTGAACGCCAATTTCTCCTAGTATTTTACTTAAATAGCCGCGACTAGCGCCATGCATTTCATCAATTACAACTTTTTTTCCAGTAAAGAACTCTCGTATTCGAGCAGGATTTATAGATATTCTGTCGTTGTTATTGCCACTATTTAACACCCATCTACAATAGTGATCTATCGGGTCAAAACCCTTTATTTGCCCATTATCAATACTTTCCTGTAAATCTACATCTGGGAATTCATACCCTAAAATATTTATTTCGTTGATTCTGGAAGCGATAAAATCCGTAACATTGGTGGGCGCTGGCCAACCTTGGCGAGGGTTGAATTTAATCCCCTGCCATTCTGGCGGGTTGTGACTGGCAGTTAAGTTTATTAACCCAGCTACTTGATCTTGAGTATGATGATCAGTGAGCCAATAAACTAAAGCTGGGGTTGGAGTATCTCGATTGGCTAAATCTACTTTGAAGCCATGTGATACGCAGACTTGAGCAACCCACTCTGCTACTTTCCTAGCATTCAAACGACTGTCATAGCCAATAATAATTTTTCGGTTAGACAGATCTTCTCCTTTCAAGTATTTCGGAAGATCCTTATTTGTTAGGTATTCACATATCGCTTGGGCGACCTGTTTTGCGCGTTTTTCTGTAAAGTCTCTCTGCCAAAGTCCCCGAACCCCTGATGTCCCAAAACGTAAATACTTGAAGTCATAAATTACTTTAAGAAGGCCTGAGTCGCCATCTTTGCCGACAAGTCTTCTATTATTAGTTCTTATCTTGAAATTGTACAACCTTTCAACAATATTTCCTGTTTGAATCACACGAAAAGGCATATATCGATCTGGCGAAGAAACATCCATATCTTCTACAATTGGGAAAATTTCTTCTTTGATATATGTTTTTATAGATGAAAAAACGGAAAGAGACAGAAATGTCTCAATTATTTCTGCCGTTCTACGACGCAATTGAGCCATCATTTGCATCATCTCATTATCGATGACTTTTCGTTTATTCAGATCACTATCCTTATCCAAATTGGGAACAAAAGCTTCGTGGCGATATTGACCGGTCTCAGCTAGTATCGTTAGTAATATCGCAAACAACCTAGCCAAATCTAAATCTGACCAATTTTTATCTATTTTTTGCCTATTAATTACATTTTCGATTTTATCTAAAAAGCGATACATTGATTTAACGGCTGGTTCCCACTCGGATGGGGATTCGGCCCAAGATAATTGTCTATTAATGCGAACAAAATGTTTTCCAAGTTCCTGAGATTTCATAGTTATTTTCCTTTTGAAAAGTAATATTTGGAGTATTTTACAATATATTAACTACGCCGCCACGCGTGCAATTTAAAATATCAATAGAACCATTTGGCTGCTTTGAATACTCTTGTGCCTTGCGCGAAATTTCAACCGCGATTTTAGCAAGATCTTTTTCGGTATAAGTATAATCAGATTCTAGCATAGTTCTGAATAGTGGTTCTGTTCCTGAGTATCGAAGGTTTACTCTTAATAATCCTGGATATGCAGAAAATACTTCCCCTTCCATTATTTGTAACTCGTGTTTACTATACCTATCGCCATTGCCAACATGAGCAGAAGCAATTATTTGTGGCATTTTTCCTACCCCGGCAGCAAAGTTTGCTAATGTATTATTCTTTGATTCAACATAAGCATTTAAGACAAATAATGCTGTCCGCAAACCATCGCCTGTTATGTGCTCATCATCTAGGAGAACAATGTGTCCTGCTTGTTCGCCCCCAAGTCCAACTTTACCCTTTTGTATATTTTGATTCCAAAGTTGCATTAGTTTTTCAATAACATATTTGTCTCCAACAGGTGTTTCGTGCATTTGGATATTTGCAGATTCTACATATCTCTTAAGACCCTCATTTCGCATTGTAGTTGTAACAACAGAATTTTCAAGTAAAAGTCCGCGTTGTTCCAAATATCTTGACAGAAAGCCGAGCATATGATCCCCGTCAATGAGTGTCCCATCCTCATCTACAAAAACTACACGGTCTGCGTCTCCGTCAAACGCTAAACCAAAATTTGCCCCATATTGTTTAATGGTTTCATGGAATTTCTCTGGAGAGCGCCGCACATATTCTGAGCCCGAATTAAAATTAATATTTAAACCGGTTGGAGACGCGTTAATTGTAATAATATTTGCCCCAGTACGCTGAAATACATCAGGAGCTATATAAGACGCTGCACCGTGGGCACAATCAATCACAATAGTGAGACCAGCTAAGAAATTTGACGGATGCTCTCTCAAAAGATCTTGAGAATAAAGTTCTTGAAATGATCGCCCATCTACATATCTTCCAATATTACTTTGAGGTTTGGGCTGAAAATTTTTGTCAAGAAGTAAATCTTCAATTTTTTGCTCAACTTTTTCACCTAGCTTTTGTCCGAATCGATCAAAAAATTTTATTCCATTTTCTTGCACAGGATTATGTGACGCTGAAATGACAATACCTGCTTCTGCTTTAATAGATAATACTAGCCACGATACGGCTGCAGTGGGTACGATTCCTAAGTCAATCACATTGACATTACTGCTCAGTAATCCGGCAGATAATGCGTATTGAAGCATAACCCCTGATTGACGTGTGTCCCGCCCTATTAAGATTGTCGAATTTTTTTCTGCCTTCAAGACCTTTCCAGTTGCTTGACCTAGCTTTAAGAGAAATTCAGGGACTAGAGGCCAATCGCCAATTGTTCCTCTTATACCATCTGTGCCAAAATATTTCATCTATATTTCTCCTGAAAAACGCCTCTTCCTTGCTTTTTGTATGCTTCCGTATCTGTGTCAAATATAGTTATATCAGCTACAACTGGATTATGATCAGACGCAGAAAACTTATCATCATAAATTCTGCAGTCATACTTGACATGGTATTTCCCCGGGAAAATAAAAATATGGTCTAGTGGAGATTCTACTTTCAAATGCGTACCTATGTTGTCTCTAGGCAATAAACGTACAAAGCCTCCTTTTTTTTCAAGGGTAGTTGAGATGGCTGGCTCGTTATAAGTAGCATTAAAGTCACCCATAAGAAAAGCCAATTCATTTTTTTGTAATATATATTCTCTTATTAAGTCTAAAATTCGCTCACACTGTTCCCATCGTATCATTTGAGCCTCTTCGTTTTTTTTAGGAATTTCTTTTACTCCCCGTTCGCCCAAAAGTGTTGTTAAATGTGTGGCTAAAACAAATGCTCTTGTACTCCCCATGTCAATTTGAGTTAATATCACATATCTAGGGTCTGTCTCACGGTTGCCACTGTAAAGAACTTTGTATAACGGTATATTGTGCGGAGAGCCCAATATGTTACTATTTCCTAGTCTTGTAAAAGGCCAACGAGAAAACAAAGCATTTCCTTGTTGCCAATTTTTCCAATCATTAAAAATACCATGAATAAACAATTCCTTCTTTATATGGAAATTCTCTTGCATTGTAAGAGTGGGGCCAAAAAAATAATACTTACTTTTTATGCCATCTTCAGCGATGCTCCTGATTTGATCAATTTCATTTTCGTCTAGCGACTCCCATTTAACCCCTTCTTGTATTGCTAATATATCTGGATTTTCTCGCTGTATGATCTCTAATATATTAGAAAACCGAGAACCCAGATTTTTCCTCCCTCCCCCGATATTGTAAGTCATTAGCTTAAGTTTGAACTCTTTGTTCATTATCAAATATATCCTATGCTTGGTGACGAAGATAATTATGAGGCAATTGTCAAGAAATACTTAACTCTTTTGAAATATTTTTTGAAATTCATCGTCGGTAATTTCATTACCATAGTTCCATAAGGTGTCAAATTGTTGAGAATATGTTTTGAAGTAAGCCGAATCAGGTCCTGCTACTTGGAATGTTGGTGAAGGTGACCCAGAGGTTTTGGATAAGTATACAGCCACTAAAATTTGCCTGTCAGCGCGTATGATTTGAGCTAATTGATAGAATTTTGAATTTAATCTTATCTCGAAGTTTTTCTTATTCTCCTTGCTTAATCCTTTTCTATTTTTGGCGATTTTTTCTAAGGTTGAGTAAATCTCCATTTTCATTTGGGAAATTCCGCCAATTTTTGTCTCACCTTCATTATCGGAACGTAGTTGTAACAAGTCTGATGTGGGATTGTAAATTAAAAGCCGAAATTTAGTTCCTCTATTTAATGCGTCAGTTAAATCTTTCCAGAAATCATCATCGTTAGCCCACCGAGTGTAAAAAGTATTTGACATTATATCAACTTGCTTTGCACGGCAAACTCTTTTTTTCCAAATTGCCAGTCCGTCTTTGGTATCTTTTTCCCATTCGCGCCTTGTTGACCAAATTCTTTCTATACCTATTTGAAAATTTGTTAAATCCGCAATAACACTCATAGATTGATTGATTGAATCTATTTTGTTGTTAACTTCAAGAAAAGAATTATTCATGCGTGTCTCCATTGGTTCACCTCCAAGAATATCCCAAAGAAAATCAATTAGCCCTACTGCAGTAAACGTAACCGCAAAATTTGATAATATTCCTTGCCAATATTCATTTTTAATTAAAAGTGATCCTAATATTGTAGATGTTCCTAATATAACAAAAAAAAGCAATCTAATTCTATAGGATGGTATTGCCCAAAGATTCCTGATTTGTTTATTGAATTTCATTAGATTTTCCCGTGTGCGGTGACGCTAAACCCATAAAATTTCACGCAGTTTTTTTATGTCTTCGTCCGCTCCAAGTGCAGAAAAAATATTAATTGCTTTTTCAGCCAGTAATAACAAGTTTTCTGACGAGCCTAGCTCTTTGTTTAGGTAAACCGTATATGCTAATACAGTTCCCTTTATATATAGCAATCTTGTATCAAGTCTATCAGAAAGAGAGTTGTCAATTTGTTTAAAATATATCAGGGCAGTCCGATAATCTTCTAAATCGACATAAGTTCTCCCAATTTCAAGAAGCGCTTCTATTTCTGCATATAGTTTGTTTGTTTTTCTTCCTAACTCTAAAGAAAGATTTAGCTCAATGAGTGCCTTTTGGTAATCTCCCCTTGCCCGATAACAAACGCCCAAGTTATATGCAACAACAGATAATTCGTTAATAAAGTTACTTTCATCAACTTCGTAAAACGATTTTTGGGTTATTAATGCCCTTATCGCGTCAGATAGATTGAGCTTTCTTTTTGCGAGTTGAGCATAATCGCCCCAAATTAATCCCTTATATTTTATTTTTATTGTATCTGATATTGAAGATTTATCGATAACGCTTAACGCTTTATTCTTGCAATAATTGGCTCTTTCCAAATTATTGGTATATGCATAGTGGAATGCTAATTCTCGATACATCTTATATTCAGCCTCATACTTATCTGTGTTGTTTATTATAAACCTAAATTCTTCATTGCTACGCAAAACATCTATTTCTTGCTGTGAATATTCTGGAATGAATTGCAGGGCATTTTCGCCAATTGTGATAGCCACGTCGCTTAAACCCCACAATCGAAGTAATAATGAAATTTCGTTGCTCGTCAAGTGCTCAATCAATGATGATGGATGATTTCTTAATAGGAAATAAAGATCTGCGCCCAGATCGGTAGGGTGATCCCAATAATAATTAGGCTCCATTTTGTACTTAAGTGTGTTGCTGTGCGATTTGTTAGCACCGACGCAAACATAAACAAACAGTTTGTTCGGTAAATTTTCAACGAGAGATTTTATATAATTCAGAAATTCATCAACAAAATATTTATCATCAAACTCTAAGCACAAGACGGTCCTTTGGCTTTTTTCGGTTTGTGCGCAAAAATTACGAAGTGTAGAAGCAAAATATTTTGTATATTCGCCAAAAAATGGCAAATCTCCTGAAAGCTCATTTCCGTTGGAACTTAAGTGCGATTTTAATTGCAGGGTTAAATTCGGTATCAATTTATTCGATAAATTCACTAATTGTTTTTCAATTTCAAGTAAAATCGCTGTTTTTCCAAGTTCTTTTAGTGCTTGTATTTTCAATATAATACTGACAGGAGAATATTTGATAATATTTTTAGTAATTTCATTGACATTTGTGCCCTTATCTTCATGAAAGAGTCTGATGCCACTAAGCACATTGTCCAGATCTTGTTTTATTATTATTTCTGTGTTATTTTGTTGGTTGTCCATAATATTGTGTGATACCTAATCTTGTGGAAATTTTATCTGGTTGTCAAACATCTGGTTGAGGGTAAATTTATGGAAATTGATCGGGTTGCTATTTGGACAAATAATTTAGAACGGCTCAAAGAATTTTACACTAAATATTCCAACTTAAGCTGTGGTATTTTATCATTGTTGCCAGCACTTCCGCCACTGCTGCGGCGAAATGTTCACTGCTGAAACGCTTGTCGTGTCCTACCACAACCCATTGTCCCTGCCTGCCCTGCTTCAAAAGATAGTTCGCAAATCCCTGCGCGCAACGACGCACGTTAT
>Ga0210044_10008520_pt1 | contig 12763 bp, 11 predicted proteins | sample CryGey13umfilter_2_FD_183959 | JGI IMG/M metagenome (GOLD analysis project Ga0210044, IMG submission 183959) | Groundwater microbial communities from aquifer in Utah, USA - Crystal Geyser 4/9/14 3 um filter (SPAdes) (version 2) | ecosystem: Environmental > Aquatic > Deep subsurface >... | reverse complement strand
GGTAATAGATTTCTTTACCGATTTTGTCAATAATAAACCTATCAGACGGCACGTGATTGATTTGAAATTTTTGGGCTGAAATATTGATACTCAGTAGAGTAAAAAAGGAAATAAAAATTATGATTGTACTTTTCATGGTTCATTCCTCTTTACGTAAACTTTTAAGATAAAAAATATTTTCATATGTATACCTTTATTTTAAATTTATGCCTTTATCATAGATTTGTCAATAGCCCAAAATTTCTAATGACCGCCATTAGAAATAAAATGGAAAAAATGGAGTTCACCGACAAAGAAATTACGCCTTGGGGCGAAATGGTTTTAAGGAAAAAGTTAATAGATAAGACAAAAACAAATGAAGTATTCGAGCGTCTTCCATTACCCCATCAGAACTCAAATCGCAGTTATAACCCGATACAGTCCGTTAGCTAACGGATGCGGGGCTTTGGTTGAGCACAAAACTTTTTAGCTGCCCGTTTGTTGTCTCAGAAGAAAATTCCTAATGACAAATCCGGGTTAATCTTTTGTATTCGCTAAAGAACATTTGCAAAAGACCAAAAGATTGCTTCGCCTGATATATCGGGATTGCAATCAAAAGAAAATCCTTTTTCGGTAGAACCCAATTATAATTACTTCACTTTGTAATAAAATTCCTTACATCAACGGCGAAATATCCCCGCATAATATTCAGAGAAATTACTCTACTGCAAAGCAAATACTTATTATAAATTCAATTCAGATTAAAAGGTAAATATGTTAACAATAATAGTTGCCGAAGAATCGGCGATGATACGTTCATCAATCAAACTCCTTTTTTCCGAAGAAAACGATTTTCGCATAACAGGCGAAGCGAAAACTTACTCTGATTTATTCCGGACTCTCAACCTTTTCAATTTCGATATAATTATCCTTGATTTCAATTTCCATGAAAAAGCAGGAATTGAAATATTGAAGGAAATTAAAATTAGCTGCCCGCAGCTTAAAGTAATTATTATTAGCCGCCAATATGAAAATCAAATTGTTAATAAAGCTTTTGAATTGGGCGCTTGCGGTTTTGTGAGGAAAACGGATATTGCGGATGAGTTAGTAGAAGCTGTAAAAGTTGTTGGCGCAGGCAAAAAATATGTGAGCAAACACCTGCAAAGCAAGTTTGATAATTTCAATTTTCAAAGTGAAGATGAAGATTAATATCACATTAACATCATTAAACAACACACAACTATCACTTATTTAGGAGACTTTATCATGTCCGATTACATAAAAGATTTAATGGCGGAAGTAAAGGCGAAGAACCCTGTAGAGCCAGAATTTCATCAAGCAGTTGAAGAAGTAGCAGAGTCACTTTCGCTTGTTTTTGAGCGGCATCCAGAATACCGGGCAGCAAAAATTCTTGAAAGAATTATTGAACCGGAAAGAACTATTACTTTCCGGGTGCCCTGGGTTGATGAGCAGGGAGAAATTCATATTAACCGCGGCTTTCGTATAGAAATGAACAGCGCTATTGGTCCTTACAAAGGCGGTTTGCGATTTCACCCATCCGTTAATCTTGGTATTTTAAAATTTTTAGCATTCGAACAGGTATTCAAAAACAGTTTAACTACACTACCCATGGGAGGGGGAAAAGGCGGCTCCGATTTTGACCCGAAAGGGAAAAGCGATCTAAAAGTAATGCGCTTCTGCCACGCTTTTATGAATGAACTTTACCGACATATAGGTCATAATACAGATGTACCTGCCGGCGATATAGGCGTGGGCGGAAGAGAAATTGGTTATTTGTTCGGACAGTATAAAAAACTAAAGAATGAATTTACCGGAGTCTTGACCGGCAAAGGTTTAAACTGGGGCGGTTCGCTTATTCGTCCCGAAGCAACCGGATACGGCGCGGTTTACTTTGCCGCCGAAATGTTGTCTACCAAAAACGAAACTCTTGAGGGAAAAGTTTGCCTCGTTTCCGGCAGCGGTAATGTTGCTCAGTATACTGCTGAAAAACTTCTTGAACTTGGAGCATTACCGGTAACCTTCTCCGATTCTAATGGATATATTTATGATGAGGAAGGATTTAACCGCGAAAAGCTTGAATTCGTAAAAGTATTAAAGAACGTTCGACGCGGAAGAATTAAAGAATACACTGATGAATATAAAAGCGCGGTATATTTTCCGATTGATCCAAATTTATCTTATAATCCTTTATGGAATCATAAAGCACAGTGCGCTTTCCCGAGTGCTACGCAGAATGAAATAAACGGAAAAGACGCTCAGAACCTGATTAAAAATGGCGTTTATGTTGTAAGTGAAGGTGCAAATATGCCTACAACCATTGAGGGAGTTAAACTATTCTTAGAAAATAAAATTCTTTATGGACCGGGCAAAGCGGCAAATGCAGGCGGCGTTGCAGTATCCGGGCTTGAAATGACTCAGAATAGCATGCGACTCCCATGGATACGTGAAGAAGTTGATAACCGTTTGCGCATGATCATGAAAGCAATTCACGGCAGATGCGTTGAAATGGCAGATCGATTCGGAACGCCTGGGAACTATGTTAACGGCGCTAACATAGGCGGATTCTTAAAAGTGGCAGATGCAATGATCGATCAAGGAATTGTTTGATTTTTTGCCCCCATGATTTAGCGGCTGTCTCAAAAAATTTTTTATTGGTATTCTGAAGTTTACAACTAAGAATATTTTTTAGCCCGGCAGCAAGTTTGTTCGATTTGCTCCGGATTATAAAAAAACGTTGAGGCAGCCTCTCTTTTTATCTGCCGGTGAAGTTTATAAAAAAATTCTTTACCTTTAGGTAGTTCAATATTTCTTAATTCCGGTTGATGAATAAAAAAATCATATATTACAATCGGATCTCATCATTAACAATAAAACAAATTATATCTGATGAGAAATTTTACTGAAATAAAAAGTAGTCTTGAGGATCTCTGGGTAGAGCACGGTTACGGCAACCGTTTCCAGGGATTCCAAAATTTAATGCGGCTTAGAATTAGAGATATACTTCTCGTCTCAAGTTTATATGATTTATATCTTTTTGAAGAAGACGGAAGACTTTATGAACTAATTAGGAATGAATATCAGGGGTTAAACCTAAGCCATTCACCGGAACTTACGCGCGTTTCGAGCGGCAAAGATGCCGCTAATCTTGTAAACGAAGAAAAACATTTTGACCTGATTGTTACTACACTTCACATTGAGGATATGCATGCCGTAACTTTTGCAAAAAAAATTAAAAGCCTTAATCTCAACATTCCCATCGTTCTTTTAGCGCATGATAATAAAGAATTAAACAACCTGCTTCTTACAAAAGATGCCGAAGTATTTGATAAAATATTCGTATGGCAGGGAGATTTCAGAATAATCATAGCAATAATAAAATATCTTGAAGACAGGATGAATGTTGAAAACGACACGCGGATGGTAGGCGTTCAAACCATAATAACTATTGAAGATAACGTAAGATACTATTCATCTTTTCTCCCGATCATCTACACAGAAATTTTAAAACAATCTCAAAGGTTAATTTCGGAAGGGATAAACCTTACACATAAGTTTTTACGAATGCGAGCGCGCCCAAAAATCCTTCTTTGTTCAACCTACGAAGAAGCATGGAATTATTTCGAGAAGTATGAAGAGTTTACACTTGGTATAATTTCCGACATCGACTTTCCACGAAACGGCATGCAAGATCCGGATGCAGGAATTGAATTTGCAATAAATGTAAAACGCAGGCATTCCGATGTTCCGGTTTTGCTAATGTCGGATATGGAAAACAATGAAGCTAAGGCTCTAAGTGCCGGTGCATCTTTTGTATTAAAGGATTCACATCTGCTGCTAAACGAATTAAGACAATTTATGAATCACTATTTCAGTTTCGGAGATTTTGTTTTCAGAGATCAAGAAGGAACTGAAGTTGGCAGGGCGAGTGATCTCAAAGGTCTTGGAGAAAATCTTAAAGAAGTTCCCGAAGAAAGTATTCTTTATCATGCAGCGAGAAATCATTTTTCCAACTGGCTAAAAGCAAGAACAGAGTTCTGGCTTGCACACAAACTACGCCCGCGCAGAATAAACGATTACCCTAACTTAGAGGCGCTCAGAAAAGATTTGATAGATTCGCTGAATTCTTATGTACAACTCCGTCAGAGGGGGATCATTACAGATTTTGTAAAAGAAACTTACGACCCCGAAAGCAGCTTTGCCCGCATCGGCGGCGGCTCACTCGGAGGTAAAGCAAGAGGTTTGGGATTTGTTAATACACTAATTAATAATTATAACGTACGGGACCAATTCAATAATATTCAAATTTATGTTCCGCCAGCCGTAGTGATAGGAACCGATGTGTTTGATACATTTCTTGAAGAAAATAATCTGCGAGCCTTTGCAATGGAATGCCCGGATGACGAAGAAATAACGAAAAGATTTGTTGAAGCAGAAAAGTTTCCCGAAGATATTTTAGGCGAACTTGCAGCATTCTTAAATCTCGTCCATGCGCCTCTTGCAATTCGTTCTTCAAGCCTCCTTGAAGATTCTCAGTATCATCCTTTTGCCGGAGTATATGAAACATACATGCTGCCTAATAATCATCCAAATTCTCTCATCCGGTTGAATGATCTTCTAAATGCTATTAAGCGAGTTTATGCTTCAACATTTTATCGGAGCGCAAAAGATTATATCAAAATAACAACTTACCGTCTTGAAGAAGAAAAGATGGCGGTAATCATTCAAAAGATGATAGGCAGCAGGTTTGAAGATAGGTTTTATCCAGATTTTTCGGGCGTAGCAAAATCATATAATTTTTATCCCCTGCCGCCTCAAAAATCTACTGATGGAATTGTTTCAGTTGCGCTCGGACTCGGTAAAACGGTTGTTGACGGAGGGAACACAGTTAGGTTTTGCCCAAAATATTCGAAAGACTTAATTCAATTTCACTCAGTTAAAGAATCGCTCGATTCCAGTCAAAAGGAATTTTATGTGCTTGAGTTAAAAAATAATTCTGATTTCGGATATGCAACACACGATATGCAGATTAAACAGTATAGTTTGAGCGTGGCAGAACAAGACGGCACCCTAAAATATATCGCGGCGACCTATTCGCCGGAGAATGGAACAATTACAGATGGAATCTCCCGGTTAGGGCAGCGCGTAATTACTTTCGGTCCGGTATTAAAACAAAGTTTATTCCCGCTTCCCGAAATTCTTGATCTTCTTCTTGATATGGGGAACTGGGGAATGGGCACGCCCGTGGAAATTGAATTTGCGGTTAATATGTCCGGCGCAAAAGAAAAACCGATGGAGTTCGGGCTGTTGCAAATGCGTCCGCTTGTAATTAATCGCGAAGTAGAAGAAGTAAACATTGAAAATGTTAAATTTGAAGATCTTATTTGCCATAGCGTTCAGGTGCTTGGGAATGGGGTTATTAATGACATTTATGACATTGTTTTGGTTGATGAAAAAAAATTTAAGAGGGCTAATACTTTAGAGATTGCCAAAGAAGTAAGTGCGTTTAACAACCAGCTAATTAATGAGAAACGCCATTACTTATTAATAGGTCTCGGTAGGTGGGGAACGCTTGATCCCTGGTTAGGTATCCCGGTAAACTGGGAACAGATAGCTGGCGCAAAAGCAATAATTGAAGCCGGCTTAAAAGACATGAGCGTTACTCCCTCGCAGGGTTCTCATTTTTTCCAAAACATTACCTCCTTTATGGTTGGGTACTTTACGGTCAACAGTTATAAGAGTGAAGGATTTATAGATTGGAAATGGCTGCTTGATGTAACTCCTTTTAATGAGAAAAAATATACAAAACTACTCCGCTTTAATTCACCCTTAATCGTAAAGATGGATGGGCATAAAAATAAAGGAGCAATATTTAAACCGGAGACAACAAATGTCCAATAATAATGAAAAAAACAAACCGGAAATATATGAATCATGTCCGCACTGCGGGCATAAACTTAGTCCTTGGCAGCAGGTGCTATTAAAAGTTGATCGGGCTTTGACCTGCAAAAACTGCTGGTACCGTATTTTGCTTGATCCCCCGATTAGTCAATCGGACAAAACGGAAAAAGATGATAATTATTCCGAAGGAAAAAATTAATGGAGTCATACAATTCTTTTCGTGTAGCTCGACAGCAAATTCAGGAAGCTGCAAAAATATTAAACCTTGACGAAGCAACTATTGAGTTATTAATTCATCCACAGCGGGAATATAATTTTACGATGCATGTTAGAATGGATGACGGTAAGGTAAAAATTTTCCAGGGTTACCGCATTCAATATAATTATGCAAGAGGTCCTGCTAAAGGAGGCATAAGGTTTCATAAAGATGAAACTGTAGACACAATACGTGCGCTTGCCTGCTGGATGACATGGAAAACAGCAGTGCTCGACCTCCCGCTTGGCGGTGGTAAAGGGGGCGTTTGTTTCGATCCTAAAAGGATGAGTGAACATGAACTTGAAAGAATATCGCGCGCCTACATTCGTGCAATAGCGCCTTTAATCGGGGCTGATCAGGATGTGCCCGCTCCGGATGTTTACACAAATCCTCAAACAATGGCGTGGATGATGGATGAATATGAAACTATTATTAATCGTCATCAACCGGGAGTGTTAACCGATAAACCAACTCAAATAGGGGGAACAGAAGGACGCCGTGATGCAACTGCAAGAGGCGGTGTTATTACGGTTAGAGAAGCGTGCAAACAATTAAATATAGACCCGACGGGTAAATTTGCAATTCAAGGATTCGGAAATGCTGGACAGCGCGCTGCTCTGCTTCACGAAGAATTATTAGGCGGCGGCAAATTGATTGCAGTAAGCGACTCGCGTGCAGCAATTTACAATGCAGAGGGATTTGATGCAAAAGAATTGGTTATGCACAAATTGAAAACAGGCAGTGTTAAAGGATTTCCCGGCGCAAAAGAAATTCCACATGAAAATTTGCTTGAGCTTGATGTAGAAGTTTTATATCCTGCCGCACTCGAAAACGCAATATCAAGTAGCAATGCTGATAAAATAAAAGCAAAAATACTTTGCGAACTGGCAAACGGACCGACCACACCCGAAGCGGATATAATTTTAAGTAAAAACGGAGTTCACGTAATCCCTGATATTTTAGCGAGCGCCGGCGGTGTAACGGTATCTTATTTCGAGATGGTACAGGATAAATATTCCTTCTTCTGGGAGGAAGACGTTGTGCATAAAACCCTTGATCAGAAATTAACACAAGCTTATAAAACAGTTCACGAAGCACAAAAGGAAAAGAACGTGCATCCGCGTCTCGCGGCAATGGTAGTAGGGGTTGCGCGAGTTGCCGAAGCATGTAAACTGCGCGGCTGGGTATGATTTTTAATTAATAAAAAATATCCGCCCGTGTTAATTTGCCGGACGGGTGAATGATTAGAAATATATTACTATTCCAAGTTTAGCGCTGTTTGCGTATACTTGAAATATTTTAAATTCTGAATTACGAAAGGTTTTAAAAGTATTTTCTCCATTGTATTGCTCCGAGAAAGAATCGGAAGTACTGTGAAAGTTAGAAAAATCAATTCCATACTCTGCCGAAAGCCCTATATTTTCTTTAACAAACCACTCAACACCGATTAATGCAGTTAATCCTATTTCAGTAGCATTTTCTTTTTCGGTTGTTTTGTCAAGTGTATTCGGGTTATAAAAAACTGCTTTATTCAGTTTATTAAATGCGAAAAAAGGACCACCGCCAACATATGCTGCTATATCTTTATAAACACTTAAATAATATAGACCCTGCAAGTTAATTCGAATATTTATACTATGATATTCAAACGTATTGTTTGAAAGCAGGGTATCGGCATTAAAAGCTGTCCGATTGTTTTGCCTATTGAAGCTCCCCACTTCAGCGCCCACGCGAATTGCAAATTTAGAAAGATGATATTTCCCTGAAAAAGTATACCCATTAAAATTAGTTAACTTAAAATTATCACCGAGCTGGAATTGAAGTGCGAAATGTTTATCAAGTTTTATCAAAGTTGAGTCTTGTGCAAAACTCCGGATTGAAAGTAAAATAATTGTAATGAACAGAGCGGCAAAGAAAACATGTTTTTTCATTCTATTTCCCTATAGTTAGTTTGAATAATTCATTTTTAAATGGATCTTTTTCAATTAGTCAAATTGCTTTTTCTTGAGTCGTATCGAAGTATATTTATAATTGGCAACCCCTAAACATAAAACCATAACATTTTTATCATTTATAAAATACTAATTTTAAAAATATTCGACAAATCATTTTTTGCTAATCTCACCACGCTGGAGAAGCAAATAACTTAATCTTCTACATTTTTCCCAAGACCCAGCTTGTGAAAAAAGCTAATGGATCAAATGATGATGTTTAAACCCGGATTTATCATTAGGAATTTTCTTCTGATACAACAAACGGGCAGCTAAAAAGTTTTGTGCTCGACCAAAGCCCCTCATCCGTTAGCTAATGGACAACTTCGTCGTTCCATTGATAATGATAATTTTAAGATTCGTGCATTATCATTTTATGTGATGTATGAACCTATAATCCGTTAATTAACGGACGAAATATCTCGAAATAGTACTAATTTACAACATTGAGATTCTTTCCGTTAGCCAACGGATTCAGAATGACGGTTTTGCGTAACATGAGTTACATATTATTTGTATGCTTTTCTTAGGTAAAAAAATCATCACTTTTCTAATGACAAACTATAACTTGTCTTTAATATTATAAACAACTCAGCCCATTTTTTTCTAATGGCGGTCATTAGAAATTTTTGGCTATTGACAAATTTAGGGTTCTATAAACATTTCATTTCCAAATAAATTTCTTAGGATCCCAGTTAGATTTTGTATTAGAAAAAACCGGTTCGAAGAATGAATTTATTTTATCTACTACAGTTGAAAAATTGTTTTCAGAGGTTAGCTTATTTCTTTCAAGAAAAGATGACCACTGAGTTTGCTTTTGAGGATTGTTTTTGAACGCTTCTTTATAAATTTCTTTACGAAGTCCAATATCGGTATCGCGATGTTCAAAGGTTGTTATAATAGCCTGTTTAAGTATATTTTTTTTGAACTGATAATTTTCTGCAAAGAAGAGGATATCATAAAAATCTTTCATCCGGCTTGTTTCAAGTTGAAGTGAAACTATAGCTTCAAACTTTTCTGCAATTGCACTTTCAACAGAATATACTTTTAAGCGAGGCGCGGGAAAATTGAGCAATACCGGGAAATCAATCTCTATAGGACCGCCGGTAATTTTATCACCGAAGCCAATATCTAATTGAACTCTTTCTTTAGTGTTTTCGAGATAAGCATAAAACTTAATCCTGACACCGTGATAATCTCCGCCTTCTACAATATTCTCGGAATCAATATTAGACGCATCGAAACGCAAGCCATCTTCATAATTAATATTTAGAATGTCTGCTATAATTCCGGCTATCGCATCTTTCTCATTTGTTAAAGATGAAGCAAGGAAGTCAATATCTTTAGTCGGACGATTGCGGCTAATATCATGTGCAACAAAAAGCAATGCGCCTTTTAGAATGAGATTATTTGAGTATATAGATTTTGATAGACGAAATAGAAAACGTTCCTGTATATACTGGCGTAAAATGCTTTGGTATACTTTACCGGTTTGGATTGAAATATTTCTAAGTCTTTCTTTAACGGAAGCAGAAATATTTTCAAGTTCTTTTTTCTGCTTCATGCCAGGAGAGCCTTTGCCATAGGTTCAATTTTTTTCTTAACGCCGCAAATTTCAGAGTACTCAAGAAGCTTAGATATGTTTCTGCCCTTACGGTTCTTAAGGTATTCTTTTAGAGATTCAACAGCTATATCTTCACCAAGTTTGTTCATGTAACGGAAAAGATCTCCTATGGTTTTTTCTTTATTATACATTCTAACTGTTCCGCTTTTTGTTTCGAGTGTTTCGATACCGGGTTCATAATAATTATCGCCGAAGTAATAGACTTTTATAGGCGGGTACTGAAGAATAAATTTATCCGTGTTGTTGGGAACCGCAACATAAATTTCCGAAGGATTGAATGTTGTAAGCTGATGATAATCCGCTGCAGAGAGAAGGCAAATGACAGCTTTCTTATTTGAATTGCATACGTCGGCAAAGCCTCCGTGCTCATCCCAGGGATAGTTGACGAGTTTGTATAGACCGGGTTTGACTTTTTCAATTGTGCCTTCATTTACAGCACGGGCAATATTACGCGTATGGATATGAGCGTTTTTAAGTTCGCTCATACGTGCGTATCCTTTGTTTGCTCTAAATATTTTTACGATAGCATCCATTTGTTTTGTCTCGGTTCTTTTACAAGGTAAATATAATAGTTTTACCTTGAATTAGAACCATAATAATAAAAAAATCTTACGAAAGTAAATAATTATCCCAGATTTGTCATTAGGAATTTTCTTCTGATACAACAAACGGGCAGCTAAAAAGTTTTGTGCTCGACCAAAGCCCCTCATCCGTTAGCTAACGGACAACTTCGCCATTTCATTGATAATGATAATTTTAAGATCCGGCATTACCATTTTGTGTTATGTATGAACCTTTAGCAAATACTCTATAGCGTAGTGTAATTAAAAGAATAATTTATCTGTGATGTTTTGAAACCGATTTTTTGTTTATTTTTAATCATCAGAAAAGTGGTGTTTGATTGTTGATTTATTTTTTTTATCTATTCAAAATAAAATGCTTACGCCACTTTCCCTGTTTTTTGTTTTAGAATTTTAGATAAAATATTTTTTTAATAAATTCAATTTCGATGAGCTTGTTAGAGTTAAAAATTTAATGATTAATAGTATTCAAGAAGAAGTAATATTGTATGAGGCATAAAAACACTTTTGGTTTGGATGAGATGCCCAATTGAAAAACGTTAACTTACTTTCTTGGAATAGGGTTATTACTTGTTTAATGAAATCAGACACGAATTTTAAAACAACGCGTTGTAAATAAGAATTAAAATAAGCAGGAGATGAAATGAGATTACATTTTAGTTTAACTGAAAATACTCAAACTGTTCCGTTCGATTATCAGCATTACCTTATAGGAACTTTTCATAAATGGATGGGATGGAATGAACTACATGATGAAATAAGTCTTTACTCGTTAAGCTGGTTACATGGCGGCAAAATGATTAAGGATGGTTTCAACTTTCCCAACGGCGCAAAATGGTTTATAAGTTTTTGGGATGAGGAAATTGGCAAACAGTTGATAATGAATGCAATGAAAGAACCTGAGGTATGCTGCGGAATGGTTGTTAAAGAAATTCAAATGCAGGATACGCCCCAGTTTAGTTCAAAAGAAAAATTTACGTTATCGAGTCCGGTATTTATTAGAAAATATGATGAGCATAAAAAAGCAATACATCTTACTTATAAGGATGAAGAGTCTGATTTTTATTTAACGGAAACGTTAAAGAAAAAATTAAAGAGCGCTAACTTAAATGAAGATGTGAAAGTTTCTTTTGATAAAAACTATTTTAAGCCCAAGACAAAACTTGTGCGCATAAATGGAATAGATAGCCGCGCTAATTTTTGTCCGGTGATAATTGAAGGTAACCCAGAAGCGATTCGGTTTGCCTGGAATGTTGGCGTTGGGCATTCAACAGGCTGCGGTTTTGGTGCTATTTATTAGAGTATTATATAATTAAGCACAAAATTCATCCAAAACGGTATGAATGTTTTTAAGACTATATAACTTGTCCAGACTTTGTCGTGTTCGTTCCGAGCATAGATGAATGAAGTTGAATGGATGAATGGTTTAAACTTCAAATAAAAAGAATAAACGAAAACAAAATGAGCAAAGCAAAAAAAATAAAAATTGAGAATATTGAGATAGCTGTTCTAACACAAAAAATGGATGATTACATTTCACTTACCGATATGGCTCGTTTTAAAAATGCCGAAGCTACGGGATTGGTTATTTCTCATTGGCTAAGCACCCGTTACACAGTTGAGTTTATGGGATTGTGGGAACGATTAAACAATCCTGATTTTAATGTTACTGAATTCAGTAACATTAAAAACGAAAGCGGCAGTAATGGGTTTGTATTATCTTCAAAACAATGGATTGAAAAAACAAATGCAATTGGTATCATTTCAAAAACAGGCAGGTATGGAGGCGGTACTTTTGCCCACAATGATATTGCTTTTGAATTTGGCTCCTGGATTTCGCCACAGTTTAAATACTACCTCATTAAAGAATTCCAGCGCCTTAAAGAGGAAGAAGCAAAAACAAAATCGCTTGAATGGAATTTGCAGCGAACCCTTGCAAAGGTGAATTATAAAATTCATACCGACGCGGTGAAAGAACATTTGGTTCCAACTAAGATTACTAAAGAGCAGGAGAATTTTATTTACGCTTCCGAAGCTGATTTGTTAAATGTAGCTTTGTTCGGGAAGACAGCTAAGGAATGGAGAAACCAGAATGCAGAAAAGGAAGGGAACGTGCGGGATTATTCTACGTTAGAGCAGTTGGTTGTTTTAAGCAATTTGGAAAGCATAAACTCTGTGCTGATTGAACAAGGTTTACCTCAAAATGTAAGACTTAAAAAATTGAATGAGATTGCAATTAGTCAGATGAGATCGTTACTGGAAAGCAGCGCAGTAAAAAAAATAACACGTTAGAGACACGGATTACACGGATTTTCACGGATTTTTAAAAGGAGAAAATATGTATGTAGATATTAAGTTTTTACTCGAGCCGCCAAATTTTACAAAGGGTACTATGTTACTAATTCAACCATTA
>Ga0210044_10008519_pt1 | contig 12765 bp, 9 predicted proteins | sample CryGey13umfilter_2_FD_183959 | JGI IMG/M metagenome (GOLD analysis project Ga0210044, IMG submission 183959) | Groundwater microbial communities from aquifer in Utah, USA - Crystal Geyser 4/9/14 3 um filter (SPAdes) (version 2) | ecosystem: Environmental > Aquatic > Deep subsurface > Groundwater... | reverse complement strand
CCCGCCGCTTTGAGTTGCTCGACAATCAGCCCCTCGGAAAGTCCGGACTTGACGACTTTGACGAGTTCGGCAAGGCGGGGGTCGTCGGGAACGCGGGCAGGCGTGGCCGGCGCCGCCGCCGCGGCCTTGGCCTGAATCGCCTGAATCACGGCGTCGCTGACCCCGGCCTCGCGCAGTTTCGCGAGTTCCGCCAGAGTCGGAGGCGCCATCGTGTTGGCCGGGTTGTTGATCAGGGCGAGGATGCCGTCCTGGGTGGCGCCGGCGCGGGCTGCGGCGACAATCTCGGCGACCGTGAGCTGGTCGGCGACCGCCACTGTGGCGATGATGAGGAGACAGGTGACAATCAGGGTGCGGCGCATGATTCCTCCAGGTGAGCGGATGCTCATTCTTGCTCTCCGGCAATTATAGTCCCAACCGGCGCGGGGGATTTCCGGCCTTCCGGCAACGAAACCCTAATCGCAGGCCGTTGCCGGGCCTGTCGGTCGGCTCGGGTACGACTCCGAAAGACACGGTAGGCGTCAGTACCGCCTCCGCCATCTCGGTCCTCGCATTGACGCGCTCCCTCCAGCGTAAGGGCCGTCGGCAGGCGATGATGGCCCAACCGCATTTCAGTCCCTCGAGGCGCACCCTCCGATTCTCCAATCGACCGGCTTGTCGAGTCCGCGTTTGTGCTGTACCGTGGTCTCAATACCAGACTGACTGGGGGATCCCATGCGCCGCCTGTTCCTGGCTTCCACGTTGCTCCTTGCCGTCGCCGTTCCGGCCACCGCCGGCGAAATCGCCGGCGTCACCATGCCCGACACCGTGAAGGTGGAGGGCACCACACTCACGCTCAACGGGATGGGCATCCGCAAGAAGCTCTTTATCAAGGTCTATGTCGGCGGGCTCTATCTCCCCGCCAAGACCGGCGACGCCAACGCCATCCTGGCGGCTGACAGTCCGCGCCGTCTGGCGATGCACTTCCTCTACAGCGAAGTCTCCGCGGCCAAGTTGGTTGCCGCCTGGCGCGAGGGGTTCGACGCCAACTCGAAGGCCCAGTTGCCAGCACTCCAGCAGCGCCTCGACACGTTTTGCGGTTGGTGGCCGGCCATGAAGAGCGGTGAGCGCGCCGAACTCACCTATCAGCCCGGCTCGGGCACACGCCTGGCGATTAACGGCACAGACAAGGGCATCATCCCGGGCGCCGATTTTGCACGTGCGCTGTTTGCGGTCTGGCTCGGCGATGTCCCGGCCGACTCCGGCCTCAAGCAGGGCATGCTCGGTCGCTGAGGTCGCTCCCTCGCGCGGGCAAGGCCCGGGCGTAACCCATGACGCCAGCGACCACTGTGCCCACTTCGCCCGGTCGACGCCGGGCGAGGCTCAGGCCTTCTTGGTGAAGGCGTCCTTGGGCGCCTTGCATTTCGGGCATTCGGCCGGCCGGCAGCGGCCGTCGACTTCGGTCTTGCACTTCGAACAGACCCAGGTTGGCATGGCTCGTTCCTCCTGACCCGCGCGCCTCAGCGGCGACCCTTCAGCCGCTCGGTGCCGGTCACCTGTGACCGGGGTGAATTTCCCCGGACGATGGTTGCAGGCGACGACGATTCTCCGTCGCCGACGTCCTGTTGATCAAACGACACGAACACCGCGAACCCGTACCGTTTCGCGGCGGGCAGTGCAGTGCTGACATCATCGGGAATCGCTTCCTCGACGAGTTCGCCCAAGAGAACGACACCATCGGCCCCGAGCCGCCGCGCGACGCCGGCAAGACGCCGCACCGCGGCCGGCTCGGCGGCGCGCAGCGGAGTCGGCAGCGGTTGGATCGCGATGATGCCAAAGCTGTCTTCCGGCTCGACCAGGTAGAACTCGATCCCGTCGACGATGCTGGCGGCGGGACCGGTCTGCTCGGGCCAGACTCCGAGCGCAGGCGCCGAGACTGCGCTGGCAGCAATCAACAGCGATGCGAGAATCGGCATGCCTAGACCTCCGCGGTCACGCGGTCGAGTCCCTGGAGATAGGGCCGCAGCGCCTCGGGGACGATGATCGAGCCGTCGGCGCACTGGTAGTTTTCGAGAACGGCGACCAGGGTCCGGCCGACCGCCAGGCCCGAGCCATTGAGGGTGTGCAGCAGGCGCTGCTTGCCGCCGGCCGAACGGACCTTCAGATCCGCGCGCCGGGCCTGGAAGTCCTCACAGTTGGAACACGAGGAGATCTCGCGGTAGCACGCCTGGCCCGGCAACCAGACCTCGAGATCGTAGGTCTTCGCGGCCGAGAACCCCATGTCGCCGGTCGACAGCGTGATGACCCGGTAGGGCAGCCCGAGACGCTGCAAGACACGCTCGGCGGAGGAGGTCAGCACCTCGAGTTCGTCGTAACTCGTCTCCGGGAGCGCGAGGTGGACGAGTTCGACCTTGTCGAATTGGTGCTGGCGAATCAGACCCCGCACATCCCTGCCGTAGGAGCCGGCCTCGGCCCGGAAACAAGGCGTGTATGCGCAGTAGCGGCGCGGCAGGGTCGCCTCGTCGAGGGGTTCGCCTCGGTGCAGGTTGGTGACCGGGACTTCCGCGGTCGGCACCAGGTAGTAGTCCGTGCCCTCGAGGTGGAAGAGATCCTCTTCGAACTTGGGAAGCTGACCGGTGCCCTCCAGCGACTGCCGGTTGACCATGAACGGAACGTAGACCTCGCGATAACCGTGCTCCCGGTGGAGATCGAGCATGAACGCGATGAGCGCCCGTTCCAGCCGCGCGCCCATGCCCCACAGGACCGCAAAGCGGGCACCTGCGATCCGCCCGGCGCGTTCAAAATCGAGGATCCCGAGAGCGGGGCCGAGATCCCAGTGGGCCTGGGGCTGAAAGCCGAACTTCGTCGGTTCACCCCAGCTCCGCTCGACCCGGTTGGCATGCTCGTCGGCCCCGACGGGGACCGACTCGTGCGGCAGGTTCGGGAGCTGCATCTCGATGGCAGTGACCTCGCCACCAAGTGCCGTGGCTTCGACCTCGAGCGATGAGATTGCGCCGCCCAGCGCGGCCATGCGTTCGCGCACGGCGTTGCCCTCCTCGCGACGCCCGGCGGCAAACAATTGACCGATCTCTTTCGAGCCGCGGTTGCGCTCGGCCTTCTTGGCCTCTGCCTCGGCCACGACCCGGCGCCAACGCGCGTCGACCTCGAGCAGGCGATCCAGGGGCGCGTCGCTGCAGCGGGCCGCAAGCGCGGCCCGCACACGGTCGGGTGCGGTGCGAAGCAGTTCACGGGACAACATCGGGACCTCCCGGTCGCCGGATTGTCGGCCCACCTGGGGCCAACCGTCAAGGCGAAGACGACGCGCACGACGGTCAAACCGTATACTCCGAAGGGTGATCAGCGCTCGGGCACATGCCCTCCTACCGATCGCGGCGTTCATCGTCCTGGCCGTGGTACTTGCGGCGCTCGGCGAGATGCCGGCGACCTGGACGTCCCTGGTTTGCCTGGCGGTCGCTGCTGGGTTTGGCCCCTCCGGCTGGCTGGCGCCCGGCGGATGGCGCCGCCGCGCCGCTGAGTCCTCGCTCCTTGCCGTTGGACTCGCCTTCACCCTGGTTGCCGACTTGACGCTTCGACAGATGGCGCTGCCCCCATTGCTTTTGCTCGCGGCCGGCGCGGCACTGGCAGCGGCTTGGCGACGAGCGGGGCCGGACCGGCTCCCGGTCTTGCTTGCCGGCTTCGCGCTGGCGACGACGGCCGCGACGATGCCAGTACTGATCGGATTTTCGCCGGCGTTGCCACTGCTGGCACTGGTGGCAGCCCCTCTGCTGACGCTGCTGGTGGCGAGGCGTAGCGGGCCCGTCGTTGCCCTCTCGTTCACCCTCGCCGGAGTGTGCCTGAGCTGGCTGACGCCCCTCGAACACCTCGCGGCGCTGGTCGTGCTGGCGGGTGTCGTCGTCATCGCCGGGCAGCGACTCGCCTGGATTCCAGTGGTGTCGCGGATCGTACCGGCCCTGGCCAGCCTGGGCCTCGCGATGTCGACGCTGTCCTCCTGGCCCCATGCCCCGCTGCCTGCGCTCGCCAACTACGGCTGGTCGGTGCTGATTCTGGCCGCCGCGCTGCTCCTCGCGCCGCGTCTGCCGCCAATCGTCGTCGGCGCCGGGTGGCTCACGGCAGCTCTTGCCATCGGCGCCTGGCCCGTTTTGCCCGTCGATCAGGGCCGGGTGGTCGTCGGCGCCGACCTCCCACGCGTTGCACTACCCCGGTCGAACGACACGCCGTACCTGGTGGAAATCGCCCTTGACCATGCCGGCCACATCGACCAGGGGACCGTGGTGGCCCGGATTCGCGCCAACGGTTCGTCGCTGCCAGTGCGGGCCGGGATTGAAACCGCCGAGTGGGCTCATGAGCGCCCCGACGTGCGATCGTCGGTTCGCCATGGCCTTCCCGCCCGCCCGCGGTGGCGCCCGGTGGCGGGCGAAGCTGCAACCGTATGGGGCGTCGCCGGTTGCGTCTCGCTCGACCTCCCGGCCACGATCGTGCCCGTCATCGAGCGTGATCCGGCTTTACCGTCCTTCGTCGGCATCATTGTGACCGCTGCCGGACCGGTCCGGGCAACGCCGCCCCGCGACTGGCCGTTCCTCAACTTCCTGCTTGCGGCCGCCGCCGCGGTCCTCGTCGTGCAACTGGCGGCAGCATCGTGGCGCGAACCGGCCGCGTGGCTGCCATGGATGCTCCTGACCGCGGGCGCCGTCGCCGCACAGATCCCGGTTGCACCGCTCGCGGTGCTTGTCGAGCGACACGGCGTCGACCTCGCCATGGCCGCCTTCCTCGCCGCCTGGGTCCCGGCAGCACGGCACTGGCTGGCTGCAGGAAAGGTGTTTTGTGCCGCCGCGGCACTGCTCATTCCCCTTGCCATCGCCACACCTCACTTGACGCCACCCCTGTACGGCGACGAACCGTTCCACCTCCTCGTGCTCGAGGCGCTGACGCAACATCACACCACCGACTTGACCTCGCTCGGAGCATTTCCATCCGACCGCATGGTGCTGCACTCGCCGGTGCTCGCATGCCTGCTTCTGCCCGGTTACCTCGCGCTTGGCCGGACCGGAGCCCTGCTCGAACTGGCGATTGTCGGCGCCTTGGTCGCCGTGTTTGTGGCACGACGGCTCGCCGATCTCGGCATCCCGGCCAGTCGCCGGGCCCTGGCGAGCGGAGCGCTGCTGCTCGGGACATTGCTGCCGGTCTACGCGACGCAGATCTGGGTCGAGATACCGGCGGCCCTGGCCGCCATCGTCGCCCTGGATTGCCTGACCCGGCGCCCGCCCGGCCGCCTCGCGACCACCTTGCTGGCCGTCCTCGCCACGGCGGTCAAGACCCGCCTGGCACTGCTGTCGTTCCCGATCGCCGCGGCGGCATGGCTTCCTCGCCGCATCGATCGGCGCCACCTCGCCGGAGCAATGGCGGCGCTGGCCATTGCCGCGGCCGCGGCGCTGGCCATTGCAGGAGCATTCCTCGGCCATCCGTTCGGACGCTTTCGCACCGTCGCCGATCTCGTCCCGACCGACGTGCGCCAGGCGGCCATCTCGCTCGGCGGGTTGCTCTTCGACCCGTCCGGCGGCCTGGCCTTCGCGATGCCGCTGGTACTGGCCGGTTTTCTTGCCGGCAGCGCGCTCCTCTGGCGCCGCGGGGGACCAGGCGAACGCGCGCTCATCACTGGTCTCGGGGCGACCGTAGTCATGTTGCTGCCGGCTATGGAGTGGTCGGGTGGGGGTTCGCCCCCGGCCCGATACCTGATGCCGTTCTTGCCGCTCGCGGTGCTCGGACTGGGAGAGATCCTGACCAGACCGCTGCGCTGGCGGCCGGCACTCCTGTTCGCCGCGCCGCTAGGTGCGCTGTGGTGGTGGGTCCTCGTCACCCGCCCGCACTTTTCGATCAACCCCAACAACGGCAGCAACTGGCTCGCCGACGCGCTCGCCCGCCGCTTTTCGGCCGACGCCTTGGTCCTCTTCCCGAGCTTTCTCCGCCCTTCTCTGGCGACCGTCGTCGTGCCGGTTGCGCTGGTTGTGGGTGTCGTGACGGTGGGTGGCATCGCGGCGTGGTGGCCTGGCGCGATCCGGTCTCTGGCGCGCGGCACCGTCGGCCTCTGGCTTGTCGGCGCCGCAGCACTCATCGTGGTTGTTGCGCTCCACTTCGATTCCCGCGTCGAATTGGAAAACGCCCAGATCCGCCACTTCGGTGGGCGCCCCCAGCCTCGGGAAGGCACCTGGGCGACATTTGCCCAACCAAATGGCTGGCGGGTTGCTGCCGGCGAAGGGATCGAGGTGCCGCTGCACCTTCCTGCTGGGACCCGGGTCAGGCTCCAGGGCTGGATCGACGGCGCCGCCCCGGAACAGGCCGGCCTGCGCGTCGGTTGGGACGGCATGACGGTCACACCGGTCGAAATCCGCCTCTCACCGAGGGGCGGCGTCGCACTCCCGACCCCGGAGGCAGGCGGCCGGCACCGGGTCAGGATCACTTTTGCCGGTCCGCCCGGAAGTAGCGCGGTGTTCGACCGGATCGAGGTGGATCGGTGAACGGCGTCGACGTCATCATCGTCTGTCACAACCATGCGCCGACGCTGACCGCGACACTTGCCGGTCTCGCGACCCAGAGTGTCGCGCCTGTCCGCGTCGCTGTCATCGACAACGGCTCCGACGACGGGTGTTCGGTAATCGCTAGAGGCTTCGCCGGCCGCTTGCCGGTTTCGGTCGTGTCATGGCGCGACAACCGCGGATTCTCGGCGGCTGTCAATGCGGGAATCCGGGAGACCGTGTCGCCCTGGGTGCTGGCGCTGAATCCGGACTGCCGGCTGGCGGCGGACTTTCTCGCCACGTTAGTCGCGGCAGCGACGGTCCACAGTCGGGTCGGCGCCGCCTGTGGCCTGCTCCTCCGGGCCCGGGGCACTGAGCTCGTCGCCAGCGAGATCGTCGACTCGGCCGGCATGGTCGTGACCGCGAGCGGTCGTCATTTCGACCGCGGCGCCGGCCAGGCGGTGGCCCGCGATCTCGAGAAGCCCGCGCTCCTGTTCGGTGCCAGCGCAGCCGCGGCGCTGTACCGCCGCGCGGCGCTCGATGATGTCGCGTACCCGGGCGGCGAAGTGTTCGACGAGCGCTTCTTTGCCTACCGCGAAGACGCCGACCTCGCCTGGCGCCTGCAGCGGCGCGGCTGGAGCTGCCTGTACTCCCCGGCCGCCCGTGGCTGGCACGCGCGCGGACTGAAACCCGAAGCGGCCCGGGCAGATAGTCCCAAGATCAACCGCCTGTCGGTGCGCAATCGGTTCCTGCTGCGCTGGTCCAACGCCGACTGGCGCTGGCGCGTGGTGTGTTTTCCCTGGTGGTTGATCCGGGATGCAATGGTGGTCGCGGCGTGTCTGACCAGCGAACGATCCTCGCTGCCGGCCCTCGGGCAAGCGTGGCGCCTGCGCCGCGTCCAACTCGCGCGGGGGAGCGAAAATGCGCTGAAGATACGGGAAAATCCATGGCACACGGCGTCCTGGTTCACTCCCTGGGGTCACGTCAGGAGAGTAACAAGTTGACGAGCATTCGCATCGCGATACTCGGGACCCGGGGTGTGCCGGCGCGCTACTCGGGATTCGAAACGCTGGCCGAGGAGCTTGGCTCCCGCCTCGCTGAACGCGGCCACCAGGTGTCGGTCTTCACGCGACGCCACATGGCCGAGCAAGGGCTGGAGCGGCACCGCGGCATGACGATCCGTGTGCGCCCGGCGCTTCGCATGAGGGCGTTCGAGACGCTCTCCCACACCGCGCTGTCCTGCCTGGATATCGCCCGCCACGAGTTCGACGCCGCGCTGATGTGCAACGCTGCCAATGCCCCGCTCATCCCGTTGCTGCACCGCCGCAGGATTCCTGTCGCCCTCAACGTCGACGGCCTCGAGCGGGCGCGGCGGAAATGGGGTGTGCTCGGCAAGCTCTACTACTTGTTGTGCGAACGCCTGTCCGCGCGTTGGGCCGACGAGCTGATCACCGACGCCGAGGTGATGCGGCGTTACTACCGGCGGCGCTGGCGGCGCGACTCGACGATGGTGCCGTACGGGGGTGACCTGATCGCTCCAGACGGCCGCGCCGCGCTCGATCGCTTCGGCCTCGAACCGGGGGGGTACATTCTCTACGTGTCCCGCTTCGAACCCGAGAACAACCCGGATCGGGTCATCGAGTCGTACCGCGGCGTACCTGGAAACCATCGCCTGGTGCTGATTGGCGGCGCCCCCTACAACCCGGGGCTGACTGCCTGCGTGCAGGCACTGGCGGCGCGCGATCCCCGGGTACTGCTGACCGGGTTCGTCTATGACGACAGTTACCGAGAGTTGCTGTTCAACGCCGGCGCGTACGTTCAGGCCACCGAGGTCGGCGGCACCCACCCTGCCCTGGTCGAGGCGATGGGCGCCGGGCGACCGGTGTTTTACCTCGACAATCCACCCAACCGGGAAGTTGTCGGCGGCGCCGGAGTGCCCTTCCGCTTTGCGGCTGAACCGACCTTGACAACGGCCCTCTCCGGGTTTGTCGCAGCGCCGGCGCAATTCGCGAAATTCGGCGCCCAGGCCCGGGGTCGGGTCCTGGAGCGTTATCGCTGGGACGATGTTACGGACGCCTATGAACGGGTGTTCGCGGAACTGGTTGGGAGGCGGGCGTGAAGATCGCTACGCGACCGAGTGTTTCCGCTGGTCTGACACGGCCCTGGTGGGCACGGCCCGCCTCGGTGGCTGCGCTGGCGCTCGCCGATGTTGTCGGCCTCGTCCTCGCCGTCGCGCTTGCCTACGAAGTGTGGGCGCGTCCGGTGCTCGGCCAGGCCACCTGGGTCTACCTCGAGATTCTGCCCTTGCTGCCGCTCGTCCTGCTCGCCTTTGCCGAGGGCGGTCTCTACCCCGGATTCGGTCTCGGGGCGGTGGAGACCTTGCGCCGGCTGTCGCTGCGGGTCAGTTTCGTCTACGTCATGCTGGCAGCCATCACCTGGGTGATCAAGCTGCCGCACCGTCACTCCCGCGTCACCTTCGCGATCGCCTGGGGCGCGAGCCTGGTCGTCGTCCCGCTGCTGCGCGTGGTGGTGCTCGCGCTGGTGCGCCGCACCCGCTGGTGGGGCGAGCCCACGGTCCTGATTGGCAGCGGAGAGATTGCCCGAGAAACAGTTACCTCGCTGGGTGGCGCCCTTTCGCTGGGCTACCGGCCCGCCGCGGTGCTTCGTCTGCCCGGCGAGGATCGCGTTGATTTTGTCGCGGGCGTGCCAGTGGTCGGCGAAGTCGCAGATGCGCCGCGACTGGCCAGGGCCGGTGTCCGTACCGTGCTGGTCGCCACCGGAGGTGAAGGCGGCGAGGATCTTGATTTCAGCCGTCTCGGCGAGGTGTTCCGCCACGTCGTGCTGGTGCGCGATTTTGCCGCGTTGCCGGTCGAAGGCGTCGAGATTCGCAATTTGGGCGGCGTGCTCGGCGTCGAGTTCACTCATCAGTTGATGCGCCGTCGCAATCGCGCCCTGAAACGCGCACTCGATCTCGTTCTCGGCGGGTTGGGTGCAATCGTGACCTTACCGGTGATCGCCGTCGCCGCGCTCGCAATCAAGCTCGTCAATCGCGGCCCGGCGTTTTTCACCCAACAGCGCGAAGGCTTGTTCGGCGAGCCGATCCGGGTCCGCAAGCTGCGCACCATGCACAGTGATGCCGAACAGCGCCTGGCCTCGCACCTCGCCGCCGACCCGGCGGCGCGCGCCGAATGGGAGCAACGTTTCAAGCTGGCGCGCGATCCTCGCGTCATCGGCCGGGTCGGCCAGGTCTTGCGAAGATTCAGTATCGACGAGCTTCCCCAGCTCTGGAACGTGATCTCGGGCGAGATGAGTCTGGTCGGTCCCCGGCCGTTTCCCGAGTACCACCTGGCGTCGTTCGATTCGGCGTTCCGGCGTCTCCGGTCTCAGGTGCGCCCCGGACTGACCGGGTTGTGGCAGGTGACGACCCGAAGCGACGGCGACCTCGCCGCCCAGCAGGGCCAGGACACCTACTACATTCGCAATTGGTCGCTGTGGATGGATCTCTACGTGCTGGCCCGGACCGTGTCCACCGTCCTCACCGGGCGCGGGGCGTACTGACTACCCGTGGGCCACGCGGCCTCGCGGCCGGCCATGGCCATCTCACGCGGTGAACTACGATCGCTGACCGGATATTGTTGGTCATCCCCGGCTCGCGCCACGTGAAACCCCGCACCCGGCCTGTTTCCGGTCGGCCGGCCACGGCAGCCAGGAAGAGAACGGCGCCGCCCGCGATCATGGTCAGGCCAAGCTTGACCGCCCCGGGTTGAGACGGTCGCGCCAGGGCCCGGTACGGAACCCGGGTCCACGAAAGACCCAACGGCGCGACAACGACAACAATCAGGAGAGAGCTAGCAACCACCGGCAACCCCCAACCGACCAGCCAGGCGGCCACCAGCCACGCAAGGCCCGGCACGATGGCGTGAATGAGCACGACCAGCACGCGCCGGCGCCGCGTGGGTCCTCCGGGCGCCGCCCAGAGATACCCCGACAACCTGACCACAGCACACGTCGCGCCGAGGGTGCCGAGGCACGCCGCAACGGCCATGAACAGTGGCGGCGGAATCTGCCAGAACGTCAGGAGACCGCGTGCCGGACCATCTTCGATCCCCAGGGCGGGCGCAAAGCCGAGGCCAAGCGCGGCCGCGGCCATGGCGAGGTGAAATGCGGTCAACTCTCCCCACCACGACGAAGGCGCCGGGGCCAGCAACGGTCCCGCGATCGCGAGGGCGAGCGCCAGCAGCGCCGGGGCGAGCCAGTAAGCCGGCAGCGCCGCGATCGAGGCGGCAAATGCCCCAGTTGGCTGGTTAACCAGTGCCCACGGCTGACGAGCCAGGGGCATGGCGAAGCCGATGAAGTCGCCTCCGGTTGCGGTGGTGCCGAACCCCTGGGCGGTCGCGAGGAGCCACCAGAGCAACGGCCAAACCCCCGCCGCCGTAGCCCACGACAGCAGGATGACTCGTGCCGACAGTGGAGTCGAGTGCATCGGCTTATCATAGCTGGGATGTCGAGACTACTTCTTGCCTGGCTCGTTCCCCTCTTTGCTGCGGCGGCCTCGGCTCAGGTCGTGCTGGAAGTGCGTTCGGCGCGCGATTTGCCGTTTGCGCTGGTCGAAGTACCGGGAGGCGACCTCCAGCACATCGGCGCCGTGGTGGCCGCCGACGCGGTTGCGCCGGCGAGTGTGGGCGGCTTTCCACTCGACGTCCGAGGGAGTCGCACCGGCCAGGTGTGGCGCATGTCGGTCCCGGCACTGCTTGCGCCAGGTGTGTTCGAGGAATTCGTGCGCGCCCTCGTCCCCGTCGGCGCCGCCGCGGTCGTGAGTCTGGGACCGCTGCCGCAGCGCGATCTCGGTGGCGCCGCGACGCTCATTGAAAGCATTCCCTATCGGCCAGTGGGACGGACGCGCTGTGTTTTCGCCGACGGCGGTCTGCGGGTGCGGCCCGGGACGCCGGAGCGGGCGGAACTCGCGTTTGCACTTCCGCCGAGCGACGATCCACGATCTGCGTTGCTACCCGCACTGGAAATCTGGTTGCAGAACCGGCTCGCCGCCACATTTCCGGCGATCCAGGTGTCGAGCGAGGTTGCGGCCGGGTGTCCGGTGCTAGTGTTTCGGCCGGCAGCGGGTGACGAAGAGCCGCGGCTGGTGCTGCGCCGGTTGCGCGGCCAGCTTGCGCTCGTGGCCGCCTCGCGCCCGACGCCCGACGAAGTGCAGGCGCTCGCCGTCGCCTGGCGTCCCCGTCTTGCCCGGTTCGCCACCGCCGGAGCAATGGTCGTTGCGGAGGCCGCGGAGGCTTTGGCTCAGGGCGCCGACATTTCCCGCACGCTTGCAGTTCCGCTTCCCGACGAGGCCGCCATCGCCGAACTGGTGAGGGTCGTCATCGCCGGCCACGCCGGTGATGCCACGGTCGTCGAGCGGGAACGACGCCCGCTGCCGATCGCCCCGGTGATCCTCGACAACGGCGCGACACTGACCACTACCTGGCGCCCCGGTGAGTCCGCCGTCGTCGCGGTTGCTGTCGGCGGCGTCGCGGAGCGGGTGAGCAGTGTCATGCTCGAGGCCGCCGTCGTCGGTTTGGCGCGAGCCGGCTATTTCGCCAAGGTGTCCTTCGTTCTCGGGGTTCCGACCCTGACCACAGTGTTTCCCGCCGATGCGGTGTCGGACGGACTCGAGGAACTGCTCGTCCCATTGGCCCAGCCGGCGGCGAGCGTTGCAGCCGGCAGCGATTCCACGCTCGCCCGCGCCCTGGGCGGCGCTGCCCAGGTGAGCGCCGAGGCGATTTCGGTGGCGCTCGCCCTCCCGCCCGAGAGCGAAGAGGGCAGTGAGGCGGCGAGGAAGTTTCTCGGTGGCCTCCAGTCCGGTGGCGTGAAGGTCCTGGGCGAAGATGTCACGCCGGGGCTGAACTGGTCGCCCGGTCTCGATTCGCCAGAGGTCACGGCCCTCTTCCCCCTGCCACCCGTACCCGCGGCGCTGGTCGCCGCCGAGGTGGTCATGGCGCGGGCCGCGAGTGAAGTGGCGGCACGGTGCCGACTCGTGGTCAGCGGCGGACAACTCGCGCTGGCGTTCACGGGCGTCGGCGAGGCCAACGCGCCCGCCCTGGACGGACGTCTCGCCGCCGCCTGGAGATCGGTCGCGCGCAAGGTCGGCACCGGCGAACTCAACCTCGCGCGCCGCCACGCCCTGGATGGTCTGTTCGGCGACGAAGCGGCGGCGGTCGCGCGGGCCGCGGCGGCGGTGTTTTTGCCCGTTCTTCCGTCACCCCAG
>Ga0210044_10008518_pt1 | contig 12768 bp, 5 predicted proteins | sample CryGey13umfilter_2_FD_183959 | JGI IMG/M metagenome (GOLD analysis project Ga0210044, IMG submission 183959) | Groundwater microbial communities from aquifer in Utah, USA - Crystal Geyser 4/9/14 3 um filter (SPAdes) (version 2) | ecosystem: Environmental > Aquatic > Deep subsurface > Groundwater... | reverse complement strand
GCTGTTATGGAACATGGAAAGCAGATATCGCATGATCTTTGGATGCAGGCTGGTATCCAGTTCATCGGCAAAGATAATTCGGCCTTTGGTCAAAATGTCGAGCCAGGGGCCGGCATAGGCAAAGAGTTTGCGGGTACCGTCCGACTCTTCATCAAGCGGGAGGGATACGGGAGAATCTCCTCCCGCCACAGGATGAAGAAATCCCACCCTCATCATCTTTTTGCCCTCCATGCTTCGACGGATATCCTCCTTCATTTCATCCGGCATGTCGGACGGCAGATCTTCCATAGAAAAGTCTTTGGCTTCCATCGAGATATCAGAAATGGTGATATCTGCTTCATTCATAAAGGCGAGGATACGCTTTTTCTTTTCATCGTCCAGGCATGCCTTCACGCTGCAACCAGGATCGAGCAACGTGCCGTGGCCGATGATGAAGAGATTATGAAACCAGGTGAATACCGGTTTGAGCTGCTCACTATTCCATTGGATCGCGGTGGAAAGGAACAGGGCGTTATTTCGAGTCATCTCCTGCCACTGCTTCTTGCGGCCGATAAAACGGCTGCCAAAGTACCATTTATAGTCGTTGCTCTCCGACTGAAAAGTCCTTTCAAACCAGCGCTGGGATCGTCCTTCCGGATAGGCGATCAGCCACTCGTTGGTCACCCTTTCTTTGGTGGCGGCAAAACCATACTGATAGCGGACACCTTCCTGGATGAACTGCACCTCGAACTCACTGGGCTGGGATGCCCCAAGTTTATTGAACAGAAAGGGAGTGACCGCAATCCCCTCTCCTTCCTGGTGTTCTTTGGCCGAGGAGACGACAAACTGTTTCACAAACCCCATGGCACGGATAAAGTTGCTTTTTCCTCCGGCATTGGGGCCGTAAACAACCGCCGAACGGAGGAGACGAGGCAGACCGGAAACCGGACTTTCAAATGTATTGTTCTCCAGCAGGTCTTTTTGAGGAGTCGCGGTCAAGGAAAGTTTCCGAGGCTCCCAAAAGGACCGAAAATTTGCGACACTGAACTCGATAAGCATGGCAATAATCCTGGGAAAATAAGGGGTGAAAGCGTAATCCGGTCAGTACCGAATGCCCTTTCTTTAAACTCATACTCCGGTTGCAAATAACTTTTCAAGTAAAAAATGCAGAAAATATGTAAAAAATGGCTTTAAATTGATTATTGTTCATTGCCAAGGTGACTGGCAAAATCGAAAACACCATGGAGCGCAATTTGGCCTCGGCCAGCGGCAATCAGACTTCATTGAGTTTTTTCTTCTGCTTCATGCAGTCTCCGTCTCTTCCGCTTCGAGATCAGCCGCCTTCTCCAGGCCTGTTACCCTCCTGATCTCCTGCCAGATGCGGTCCTGCCGCCAGGCAAGAAATGAGTCGTAGTCGTCGCTCCACAGAGGCGACGTATCCCCAATGGGCAGGCAATGCGAGGTCAGCACCGCGTCAAACGGGAAACCAGGCGTCTGGCGGATCTCGGTCAGGTAGTCCGATGGTGGACGGTTGCTGATCATCTGGTTGGTGGTCCGGTCAATGAGGGTGCGGTTCAGCACGCAATCCCGCGTCCGCGACAGGGTGACACCCTTTTTCTTCTGTAGAAAATCGTCGGGGAAAACATGGTGGTCATCGATGCCCTGCGTCTCCATGAGCTTGCCGGTAATGACCGCCTGGGTATGGAAGTCACGCGCCCCGGTGCCCGAGCCAAGAACCAGGCAGATGGCACCTCGATAGATGGAGCGCTGGCGTGGGGTGACGTCACGAAGGGCATTGGGGTCGAAACGCAGGCCAATGACGGATTCGGGCGGCGAACCGCCGGCAAGCCATGCCATCACTTCGGTAACGTCCTTGGCCGACTGGCTGTTGGGCGAACTCTCGTAGGCCTGACCGAACACGGCACACCAGAACCAGCGTTTGAGCTTCTCGCGTTGCGCGCCGGCCTCAGCGGTTTTCGGCATGCCAGCCCTGGCAAGCATCGCGGCCAACGGCGACAGCATGGTCTGATACGGGAGCCACTTGGGCAGCACAACCTTGCAATCGTCCCGCAGGATGCTGAGCCCCGTTGCCAGCCCGACTACAACCGGTCCCCACCAATCCTGGATGTCGGTGGCCGCAAGGTTCAGAACATCGCTCCTCTTGCATGAGGGCTTTTTCCGGCTGGCCAGGGCGATGCCTTGCAGCACATAGTAGGGATCGACCTCGAAATCCTGGATGATGGGGTACTCCTGCCGCGCCTTATCCCACAAATCCCGCAACTTGATGTTCTTTGGCCAGAAACGGGCCGTGAGAAGCTCGAAGACGCTCAGCTTGACCCCTGTGCGGTTCAGAGTCTCGAAGATGGTGCAGAGGGCGTCGGGTTCGGTCTTGTCGGAAAGCGTGACCACAGGGAAGTGGTAGTCGTCGATGGCCTTGATCCATACCTCATTGATTTTAGTGATCGCGTCGAGCATCCTGGTGCGTTCTTCAGTCGGCATGGGGTTGGTGACCTGAAGCATCCACTGGAGAAAGCCACCCGCCCCGCCCTTTAGCACGCTGAGGGGTAGGATGAGATCCTTGGCCTGCAAGTCGAAACTCTCATGCGCCTTGGCCCATTTGGTGGTAGCACGCACATGGAAAATCGCCTCCTCGAAATCGACGCCATCCAGCAGTTTCTGAATCTCCAAGTAATACCGATGCTCACCGACGCCATAAAAGGCCTGGTAAAGGGAGGTGAGGCGCTGCTGCCCGTCGAGAACTAGAAAGGTGTGCTTCTGGCCATCAAGGGGCGGCGCCCCCTCGAACTCGCGGGCAGCAAAAACACGCTTGGCGTCGCGCACACGGAGGATGCTGCCGGCCGGGTAGTTGCTGGCTATGGAGATAATGAGCTCCTGGGTAGCGCCAGGTTCCCAGACAAAGTCGCGCTGAAAGTCCGGCAACACCATGGTGCGTGAGTGGGCCTCGGCCAACAGGTCTTTGAGGGCGCGGGGGTTGGTGTCTTCAAAGATGCTCATGATGGTTCTCCGGATTGCGTCGCTGCTAGAGGCACGGGGACTTCGCTGAGTTTTTTCCTGTTGGTTATAGTCACTTGGTTTCCATTCCTCTCCGTATATGATCCTGCACCATCTGCACGAGATCTGAGCCGGTGATATTCAATGGCTTGAGGATGTTCGCGGCACGCGTTACGAGCTTGCCTGCTTTTTCTTCAGCTTTTGCCAATCTTCGGGTGAGTCCGGCTCGTTCGAGCCGGTCCGGCGGATACAGGAAACGCAGACGAAGAACTGTCACCAAGTCAGGATCTAGCGGGAGCTCGATTTTGCTTTTCCACGCCTTCTGTGCAACGCAACTTATTGACACTGTACCTATATGCAGACGCCCGTCCCGGACCACCAGCCGTATCGGATCACCAGCCGGCGGCAACATTGCAATGCCCACAAGGGATCCCACAGGCACACGGACCTCACCTGTCCAGTTGCCACTTACTGAGGCGCCGGACGACAACCCGACAAGAGTAATCATGAAGTTGCCGCCTTCCAAAGACAGGACAGCATCCTCCGCCTGCTTCCTGCTGGCGAAACGTTTAATGGGTTTCAACATCATCAAGAAATCTTTCCGATTGATTAAGACGTCGTTATCCATGCTTCAGTGTTGTCTCCTTCAGCTAAATCAAGATGATGATCATGATGGTTCTCCAGAGCGCGCCGCTGCTGGCGTCATGGTCACTTCTTTGAGTTCTTTCTTAGGATTGGTTGTCATGGTTGTACACGAGCCTGTAGGCTGCAGGATAGAGGGTGATTTCGCCATCTTCGCGCATCGCGCGGAGACGGGCGTCGTTTACTTCGACCGCGCCACCATCGGCGTTTGCAAGAATGAGGGCGTAGGTTTCGGGGTGCTGGTCGATTAGCCCCCAGATGTCGGCCTCCAGTTGCAATGGTGTACCCTCCAGGCAGTGGTCCTTCGCCCAGTAACAGAGAACGAGATCTCCGGATGCGGTTCGCCTCTCCCAAGGGAAGCTGTTGCCCTGGGTGCGGCCGATCCAACTGCCATCTTGATGAAAAAAGCGTCCATCGGTTTCCTTGCGGAAGCCCTGGGCCAGGGCAAAGCGCTCCATGATCTTCGGCTTATCGGGCTTTGGTGCTGGGCGTGGGCGCTCGGCTAGTTCATCAAGAGCGTTCACCGGTCCCTGCTCAACATCGTTAAGCAAATCTTGCTCATCATCGTCCGGCAAGCCCAGATCGTCATCGTCCGGCAAGTTGGGAGCGGTTTCATCGTCCCTGGCGTCCTGTGCGAGACCGTCTGGGATTCCGTCACCGATTCCGTTCAGGTCCGCAGCCGGCCGACGCGACTCGGCGTCGTTTTCCTTTGAAGGTGTAGCCGGTTCCTCCGCCGTCTCCGCGCGGGCATCGTCGCTCGCCACCTCAGTAATGCTTCCCCGCATGGCAAGATTGAAGTTTTCCTCAAGATAATCCCGTACGTCTTCCAGTGACCGCTCAAAACTGTAGTCCAAGGCAACCTTGATGTCGCTACGCCCGAAAACCTTACCGATTTCCTCAGGCACGCGTTTGGCAAGTTTCGCTTTGGGTAGATCATCAACGTACAGCCCGTCATTGAGCCACACCACATCGGCCTGTCGTGGCGTGCCGACCGGCGTTCCGTCGATATAGGGAACAATTTCAAGCCCAGACGTCGCGTACCAACTGGTCCTCGCGAGTATCTCCGCGACTGCGCGAACTCTCTGTGTGTCTTCCGCTGTGTCGAGTTCCACCCGCCGCATCTCTATACCAAACGTAGTCAACCACATTTTCTGCCCAGGTCGCCCCGCTAACATAGGATTCCGGGGAAAACGCTCTTCGACATGCCCCGCGAGCAGGGGCAGATCGGAAAAGGGCGGGTTGCCTGTCACTTCTCCTGACAGGCGATGCAAATCAGCCGTCTCCTGTTTGACCCATAGGTGCAGATGCCCCCAGGGAATCAAAGACTGCATGGTCAGTGCATATGAAAACCCTTCCGTGGGCGTCCATTCACCAGCCAAGTTGAGCCAGTGCGCGCACTCTTCCCAAATTCGGGTGGGATACCGGATTAGCAGCGCCCGCACCCGCCGGGTGTCTTCTTGTGACAGTTTCTGGCCGGACGGCAACTCCTTCAACCACTGGAGGACAAGATCTGCGGTCGGCCGCTCGGCTATGCCGATTTTTCTCCACAGCGTGAGGTCTCTGACAGATGAACGAATGACTGCGGCCCCAGGCACGTCTTCTTCCTCGGCGGCCAGAAACACTCCGGCAGCTTCAACCCAGCTGCCATCTTCGGTCAGAATCAGATCTTCGGATGAGAATGCCTGCCTGATCGTCTGAAAGTCGGTGGTTGAACCGGTGGTAACCATTTGGTCGAGGCGTCGATACCACTTCTCTACATCATGTATCGGTGGATTCTCTGCCTCTGCCAGCGCCCGAAGACAATCCAGGAGACGGTCCGGCCCCGTCGGGGTGCTCTGCACACCAAGCAGATCCAGCAGCGGCCTTGTTGCCTCTGTGTCGAGATGTCCATCAACAAATAGCTCAACGTCCATCAGCGATTCCGTTGCAGGCGTTCGCCGTAGAAGATCACCAGGCTTTCGAGGAAAGCCACGGGTGTCGGGTAGGCAGCGTATATCCCGCAGGCGCAGCACCCAACCCGGCAGCAACGGTTCTGAAGTCATTGATTTCGTATTGCCGGTCGTCGCGACTTGGAGCACCCGGGCACTCTTGGCGCGGCTCCAGTAAACATCACGTTGGGAAAGGATGCGATCAGCGACCTTGATCCACAGGCGGTCGTCATCCTCCACGAGTGCCTGCCAATGCAGCCAGCAGACATCCTCAAAGTCCCAATCTTCGACAACAAACCGGTTGGTCACATATGGGCTGTAGAGATCGCCCGTGAGGCCACGTTTTCTGGCATCTTGTTCGATTTGCCATAGTCCGTAATAACCGACGCGCTTTTGAACCAACGAAATGAAGGTAAGGAGGCCGGCGCGACCGGATGAAATCCATTTCAGCCACTCTTCTTGGGAGCAAGAGGAGAATTTTGCAACATAGTCGGCATGCAGCATCTGCGTTTTCTGTTGCTGTTCAGGAAGCAATTCCTCCAGTTTGCTGTCTTCATCGAAAAGGATACTATTTTGTTTAGGCGACCGGAGATATACATCTCTCGTCACGTAACGGAAGGAGTCTCCAACTGATGCACCTAACTTCGCGGCAATCTGCGCAAGTTGGAAGCAACCATCCAGGCTGACGCTCTCTTGGGCAAAAAACTCTGCCGCGACCTGTTCGATAACCTTGTCTACGTTACTGCTGTCTTCAAGGCCGATCTTCTTCATGATCATATAGGCTGCTTCGACAGCTTCCTGGTCGGACGAGTTTTCCTGATCTGCTGCAGTTCGTCGTCGTTCCGCGAGAAAACGGGGCCAGTTTTGGTTTAAGACGAGCATGTGCGCCGCCAAGAAATCCCAGTCTTCATCAGATTGCAGAATTTTCTTTTCACCCAACCGCACTACCTCACCTGCGGCATAGAGGTCGTCTTTACCCTGAACAGGTATGATCTTGACATCGTTGGCGTTGAAATGATACCGATTGATTTCCGGCGCAATATACGCCCACAGATTCAACAGGTGCCGCCACGTCTTTGGCTTAGGCAAACGTTTGCTCTGGAGTGTGGCAACGAACTTCTGCTTGTCGATCTCCTCAACAACCGCCCATCGCAGCAGCTTCTCGCGATCGGTCGTTGCGATATGTTGGCACAATGCCGGCCTACCATGGTCATCAAGGAGTGCCGAAGCTTGCTCTGCCGGCCAAATATCGACTATCTCTCTTGGGATAATAATGCTCTTTTGTTTTTGGGCGAGTCCCCCATCTTCCGTAAGAAGCATGGGGCGACCATCAATGGCTTTTGCGAAAGCCTCCTCGGCAATGGTGCCGCAAACTCCCTCCAGCGAGCTGTCGTCCCAATCAACGTCAGGAAAGAGACCGTAGGCGGCTGAGCGTTCCGCTGTAGGCATCTCGGATTGCCCCAACCAGCCGAGCATTGCTGAGGCAGCCAGTTGTCCAGCCCGCTCAAGCAGCCAGCGGTTGGTCGGCGATGTCTCTGGGTCTTTGATCTTCAACCGCGCTGGGTCCTGGATGAACGGCGCGTTGCAAGCAAACGGCAGCTCGGTCTCGACGCCTGTCGGTAACACTACAAACAGCCGTCCCTTCGCGCCCATCACGATCTCAATTTTGCAGGGTGGAAAGTCGGTGTCATCTTCGACGCCAAGCCGGCGCTCCTGCCTAATCTCGTTAAGTGCTTCCTCGGGAAACGTCTTTGCCTCCGATCGGAGAAGCAGGAATGTATTATTCTCTTGCCCGGCGAGGGCCATCCGCTCACTGTCCGGGATAGGTCCAGATCCCAGGCTAACCCAATGTACCGCGTGATCACCAATTTGAATCCGGCGAATATTCCTAAAAAATAACAGTGACACCGGGCTTTTCAGCCACTCTTCGAGATTTTTTTCAACTTCCTTTTGCCGGTGCTGGTCGCTTATTCTGACCCGGATGCGTGTCGTGCCATCCGTCTTCGATTCATCCGATAGCCAGCATGGCTCTGTGAAGCGTTTACGGTCAAAACTGGTCGTGAGGGTCGGCGTGAAAAGTTCGACGCAATCACCGAGGCTGAACGTGCTCTTGAACCCGATACCGCGGAATCCGATGGTATGCAGAGCCCTCTTGTTCGAGTAGCCAAAACGGCACAGAGAGGCGAAATGAGTTTCGGTAAAATCCTCCCCGTTGTGCTCAAAGACGAAGACCTGATTTTCAATCCTAACCGAGGCCTCGGTCGCGCCCGCGTCGTCAGCATTTTGAAGAAGTTCAGAGAGGATATGTCGCGGACTTTGAACCTGCTGGAACAGCAGATGCCACGGCCCGGCGAGCTCCGGATCCTGCTCTAGCTGCTCCCATCGTCGTGCCGATTTGAGGCGGATCGGCTCAAAGTATGCTGGCATGCTTTTCATCGGGGAGGCTCTGCCCGCGCTAGCAACTCGGCGAAGTCGTAGTTAACGCTGGTCACACCAAAATCCGGCTCTCGCTGGAAGGGCTGGCGCAAGTAATGGGCGTGGTGACTGTCGCCGTCAATGAACTCTACTATGGCGAGGATGAAGTCGTCGGGCTTGTTTAGCGAGTAGAGGATCTCATTGCGAGTTACGGTAATTGTCTGCGCGCCGCTAACACGACCCTTCACCTCAACAAAGCGCAGCTTGCCAGTGCCGGGAACACGGCTCTCTATGTCGTAGCCAAGCTTCTCAAACTCGCGGTCGGTGGGCTCGAAGCCGAGGTTGCGCTCGATTTCCATGACAATCGCACGAGCCCGTGCAGCACTGGCCTGAGTGTCAATGGGGGATGTCGGACTCGTTACCGTTTTGCCAGTCATGGCCGCAAGCAGACCCATGGGAATCACCAGTAGGCCGCCAAGGATTACGGGCGGCAGAGGCGAAATCTGAGCCTCAAGCTTCAGGTCCATCAGCCGCTTCTGCAACCGTGCCTGCAAGTTATCCGCACGCTTACGGGCCTCACCTGAGTTGAGCCGGGCGTTGGGCCTGCCGGCCTGCTCCTGAAGCTTCAGCTGCTCGGCGCGATGATCCCAGTAGGTGATCTCCTTGGTGAGCCGATCCTTGACCGCCGCCTCGGTCTTGGCTATGAGCGCGAGCTTACCATCTTTAACTTCCGCCAGATGCTCTGGCACGACGTGAACCACAGCGTGCCCTTGGGCCTTCTGTTCAAGTTCGCGGTTGATCCACGCACACTCGGGCCGCGCAAGGATCTCGTCCACGCCCGGTTCGCCTTGCGCCAGTGGCCGATAGTCAAGATAGGGTGCGTAATGCACATGGCGCGTATTACCATCGGCGTCAAGATCCACATAGAGCAGCCGCTTGGAGACGACACGGCGCTCGCCCGCGCGGGTGAGGCTCGCATCCTGGATGGCATGTTCTAGATAGAACAGCACGCGAGGCGTTGTTCCCGGATCACCTTCGTCCACCAGTACTGTGCCACGTTTCAAAAGGTCGCGGTGTCGCTCAAGGGTGAGGTCGATAACCGAATCGAGCAACGGATGACCCGGACAGACAAAGGCGGCCAGCGGCTCACCCTGCGGCGCCACCAGTGACTTCTCAAAGGCGATGCGTTCGTAACGCGGCAGCACCGGCTCGCCGATGCCGATCAGCCGGTCCCTATTGCGCACCGGGGCAGGGACGTGGGTGACCTCGTAGCGGCGGGGTTCGCGCTGCTTGGATGAACCGCCCAGGCGCTGGAAGGCTTCATGAAAAAAGGATTCGATATAGTGCGGTTGCAGGCGGCGGGCCTCGGCGCGCTCCATATCTTCGCGGATGCGGTGGACACGGCTTACGTCCATAGCGTCGTGGGCAAGTGCCCTGTCTTCGAGCAAGCTCTGAAGGTGCCCACGATCGAGCGCGGTATCGAGCACGGTGGTCAGGTATGCCTTGACCTCTGGTTTTTCACCGTGCCGGATGGCCTCAATCAGGAGGTCGCGCAATGATTTGCCCTCGAACTGGAGCCTACCAAGCACGTCGAACACCTGACCACCGAGGGACTGCCGCGCCTGTTCGAGTTTTTCGAGCAGCTTGCGGTAAACATCGCCCTCCCTGGTATCATCGGCAACTAGATTCCACAGGTGGCACACCTCGGTCTGGCCGATTCGGTGGATACGGCCAAAGCGCTGTTCCAGACGGTTTGGATTCCACGGCAAGTCGTAGTTGACCATCAGGTGGGCACGCTGGAGGTTGATGCCCTCGCCTGCGGCATCCGTGGCGAGCAGCACCTGTACCTTGGGGTCGTGCTTAAACGACTCCTGCACCTTCAACCGTTCTTCGCGGCCGATACCACCGTGGATTATAACTACCGCCTCATTGCGGCCCAGCAATGTGGTGATTCGGCTATCCAGATAGTTGAGGGTGTCGCGGTGCTCGGTGAAGATGACAAGCTTCTGGTGCGGCGAGGGTTTGGGCCTGGGTATTTCTCCGGAACCGTATGGCGCCTGGGGTTCATCTATCCGGTTGGGAATGGCCACAGAGGTAAAGATTTCGCCAAGGAGACTTCCCAGCTCACGCCACTTGGTATCCATACCGCTACGCCGTACGCCGAGGGCAAGAGACTCCAGGCCTTGCAGGGTGGCGATCTCTGCCTTCAACTCGGTAATGGTGCTGGCGGCAGTTGCCTGGTCGAGGATCTCCTCCTCGGCGGCCTCAACCTCGTCCTCTGGTGCCTCATCCAGATCTTCGACATCCTCAGCATCAAGTGCTCGAACAACAGGGTCAAATATCTGTGCTGCCTGGCCGCCACGCTGGAAAACTTCTAGCTCGCGCAACCGGCTTTCCAGCCGCTCCCGGCGACGACGCAGGGATTGATAGATCGCCTCGGGTGAGGAGGCAAGGCGCCGTTGCAGGATAGTGAGCGCGAAACCGACTGTGCCTGCGCGCTTGTCGTTCTCAAGAGCTTCAGCGCGGTTGAACTCCTCGCGCACGTAGTCGGTAACCGCCTTGTAGAGGTGCTCCTCCGGCGGCGAGAGCCTATACGGCACAGTATAGGCGATACGCTCGGGGAACAGCGGCGTGCCGTCGAATTTCAGCAAGTTCTCCTTGACCATCCGGCGCATGAGGTCTGAGACATCGGACGTGTGCACACCATCACGATAGCGACCCTCAAAACGATCTCCGTCCAGGAGGGCCATAAACAACTGGAAGTCGGCTTCCTTGCCATTGTGCGGTGTTGCCGTCATCAACAGAAAGTGCCGGGTGAGGGTCGCGAGAAGCTGCCCGAGCCGGTAACGTTTGGTGTATTTCGTCTCGCCGCCGAAGACCGTGGCCGACATCTTGTGGGCCTCGTCGCAGACCACCAAGTCCCAGCGACAATCCGGCGCCTGGAGTTTCTGCTGCACATCCTCGTTGCGCGAGAGCTTGTCGAGCCGGGCGATAATCAAATTGGTTTCCAGGAACCAGTTGCCGGTGCGCGCGGCCTCGAGCTTGTCGTTGGTGAGAATCTCGAAGGGCAGGTGAAAACGGCGGTAAAGCTCGTCCTGCCATTGTTCGGCCAGGCTGCCAGGACAGACGATGAGGCAACGCTGCAAATCACCACGGGCGATCAGTTCCTTGATGAGCAGGCCAGCCATGATGGTCTTGCCGGCACCCGGGTCATCGGCAAGCAGGAAGCGTAGCGGCTGTCGCGGCAGCATGGACTCATAGACGGCAGTGATCTGGTGCGGGAGGGGATCGACTACCGAGGTGTGGACTGCCAGCACAGGATCGAACAGATGCGCCAGGTGGATACGTTGCGCCTCGGAGACCAAGCGGAAGAGCGCACCATCACCGTCAAAACTCCAGGGCCGGCCTTGTTCAACGAGATCAAGACGCGGCTCGTCATGGCGATAGAGCAGCTCGTTCGCCACTTTGCCGGAGGAGGTCTTGTAGGTAAGCTCAAGGGCCTCCGAGCCGAACCACTGGACGTTGACTACCGTTACCAGGGAGTCAGGGACGATGCCGCGCACTGCGCCGTTAGGCTGGAGTTCTTCGAGTCTCATCCTTTCTCCGTTATCAATTTTCTCAGCCTGGGACGAACAGATTATCCTTTGCCCGGTCGCACATTTTCTCTACATTACCTAATATCACATCCTCGTGCGACCTGCATTGCCACATGTAGAATGTCAGACGATACCACAAGGCCTGGGACAAATACGGTCCTATACTCAAAAAAAATACCCGCCACCTCCCAAGCAGGGGAGTAACGGGTACCATGCCAGTCAATGCATCTATTCACTCATTTTTTTCCTACTTTTACATAAAAAATCAAAAGGAAAGCATTCCTTTAGAAGGAATTACAAACATTGTCAGGACATGTCAAGCAGCAGGGTGAATAACTTGCTTGTCGCGCGCGCTTTTGCGTGATAGTGGTGAAACCTTTGTTGAAACCATGACGGCTGCAACCTTGTTGTCTCGCACGCGCATGCGTGAGGGTGGCCTAACTGTGAGTTAACAGTAGAGGACCATAACTTGTTGTCTCGCACGCGCATGCGTGAGGGTGGAGGAAGTTCTGCGTCGGCGGCAAGGTCAACATCTTGTTGTCTCGCACGCGCATGCGTGAGGGTGGTGACCGTCCGGCGTGTACATGATACCGGACATCCTTGTTGTCTCGCACGCGCATGCGTGAGGGTGGCTTCTCATCCCGCGACTCCACACACATCTGTTTCTTGTTGTCTCGCACGCGCATGCGTGAGGGTGGTGCCCGGAAACCCTAGTGATGCAACCAGTGGAGGGGGAAATTTGTCAACTCACCATGCCAGCTTCACTTCACTAAATACCGAACGCATCAGTTCCAGAGTTGCGCCATCAACTGTTTTTTCAGGGTATTTTTTCGGTGGGATATGGCATAACGTCTCTGAAAAAATCTCCAAGGGGACGTCGTTGGCTTGGCACCATTCCGCCCCAGCCAGCCTGACAGCGTTCAGCATACTTTTTCCGTTCTCCAGCACCGGCTTTAGCTGTTTGGTAATCGACTGATTCTCCAGATATTCTGTGTTGTTCAATGCCCCGCCGGCAGCGGCCCAACCTAAACAAAAAAAAGATGCCGCCAGTGCCTGACTCCTCTCCTCTGTTGGCTTTTTCTTTTTTTTTCTTTTTCTGTTGTCCTGTGGCGTCCGCCTTGATATGCTGAAATCCGGAAAGTTTGGAGGCCTCTTTGGGGCCTTGGCTTTTTGCCCTGCGTGAAAAGGCCCCCAAG
>Ga0210044_10008517_pt1 | contig 12769 bp, 10 predicted proteins | sample CryGey13umfilter_2_FD_183959 | JGI IMG/M metagenome (GOLD analysis project Ga0210044, IMG submission 183959) | Groundwater microbial communities from aquifer in Utah, USA - Crystal Geyser 4/9/14 3 um filter (SPAdes) (version 2) | ecosystem: Environmental > Aquatic > Deep subsurface >... | reverse complement strand
CCGCCGGTGCCTCCTCGGCCTCCTGCCCCACCGAGTTCGCTTGCCGAAGAACTACCTGCTGAACCTTATCTTGAACCTTCTCAGCCCGTCGAGCCTGCAGAACCTCTCTATGGCGAGGATGATGAGGCGGACGATGGTGACGACTACTTTGCTGATGAAGATGAGGCGGGCTCTGTGGAAGGCGAGGTTCTTTCTTCTTCAGAGAAGGTCGAAGAGCAGGAGAAGAAAACTATTGATGAGGATCCGATGATCAGTGATGCCAAAGAGACCCTTGAGAAGACGGTGGGATTTAAGGATCTTAGTGAAGGGTCCGATGAGGGAGCTGACTCCCCCGGAGATGATGAGGAGGAGGAAGAAGGCCTTTCTTTCATGGATAAAGTTGATGAACTTCTTCACGAGCTCCATATTTCTCGCCGCTCACTGGTCCGAGGGTGTGGATGCATTGTTATTTTGGCACTGGTTGGAGCCGCAGGATGGTTCGGCTGGGGCTGGTATACTCAAAACTATGGAAATCCACTTGCCGGCCTCTTAGGGGAAGGGCCCGCAACCGAGACTCCCGTGCAGCGTCCGCGTGTTCCCACTACGGGAGTTCCCACCTCTACCGAGGTAGGGAGCGGTAAGGCAACACAGCCTGTAGTTATTGATTCCACCGGGATCGCTTCGACAACTGCCGTTGGGACTGAGATGGTCGCAACCTCAGTTTTCTCAAGCTACGTCTTTGGCTTCCGTCGCATTGAGAACGCCTATCAAGTTGATATCAATGAGCTTCTGGACACCGCCTCCGATCGGCGCTCTCGTCTGCGTGGCCACCTTGCGCTCCTAAAAAAGCTCTATGATGAAGGGGCGGCGAGCCTCACCGCCATAGACGACGAGGTCTCTCGGATACAGGCTGACTATACGACACTCACGGCCAAGCAGACCTCTGATGAGGCGATCTTCTTTGAGGCTGTTAAGACACTGAATGGTGCGACCGCCGACGAGCGCCTCAACTCATTCATAAAGGTTAGTCAGGATGTTGTTGCTCTTCGTGCTCGTTTTAAGTCGCTTCAAGAGATCCGATCCTATTTCGATCAAGCTCTTCCTAAACTGGCTCGTCGCATTCAGGATATCGAGCTTAACCAAGAGGCACTTGTTGCCGGGACCAAGGTCTTTGATGTTCCCGACTCCGACTTGCAGCTCATCATCCCCATTGAGGGAGCAGAGCCACCACGCCCCGCAACTCCGGCTCCGGTGACCGGATCGACGAGTGGCGATCCTCTTTACAAGACGGTCATCACGCCCAACGCCTCTCACGACTACATTACTCAACCGGGAGGCGGATTCTAGAAACATCTCTTGGAACTTAACGTTCTAACTTATGGGCGCTCGTGATGAGTGTTATTTGACGAACACCAGCTATTGTATGTGGTATTCTTATACCGTAGAATCAAAAGTTGCATGGTCACTATAAAAGATGTCATAGAAAAAGCGCGTACGTACTTACCCACACTCAATGAGGAGCGGGTTATGAGTGCCTACGAGTTTGCCGAGGAAGCTCACCGCGGACAGAAGCGTTATTCCGGGGATCCTTACATTATTCATCCTCTGAGTGTTGCCTATATCTTGCTCGACTACCACCCCGATGAAGACTCAATTATCACCGCGATTCTTCACGATGTCGCGGAAGACACCGACCGTACCTTGGACGATATCGAGAAGATCTTCGGTGCGACGATCCGTCATCTTTGCTCGGGATTGGTTAAGCTGAGCAAGGTTCGGTCTCGTCTGAATGACCCTCAGGTGGCCAATCTCAGAAAACTCTTTTTGGCGATGGCCGACGACATTCGTGTGGTTATGTTGAAGCTGTGCGATCGCCTCCACAATATGCAAACACTCGACCACGTTCCCCGTGAAAAGCAGGAGCGTATCGCGCAAGAAACGATGAATGTTTATGCCCCGATTGCCGCTCGACTCGGTATCTACCGTCTTAAGACGGAGCTTGAAGATCTCTGCTTTAAACATCTCCAGCCGCCCGTTTATAAAGATATTGCCGACCAGCTGGCCAAGACGGGTAAGTGGCGCGAAAAGTATATCGGCATCGCGAAAAAAATCCTTAAGGATATGTTGGCTCAAGAGGGGATCCAGGGGGAGGTTGATGGCCGTGTTAAGGGGATTTACTCGATCTACCGCAAGATGCAGAAGAAGAATAAAAACAGTGTTGATGATATCTTTGATGTTTTTGCGATGCGCATCATCCTTCCCGATATCTACAAGTACGGGAAGGAGTACACCGGCCATCTTTATACCGCTCTGGGGATCGTTCACAATAACTTCACCCCGCTGGCCTATCGTTTTAAGGACTATGTGGCCGTTCCGAAGGTCAACGGCTACCGTAGTCTTCACACGACGGTGGTCGGTCTTGGTCCCAAAAACTATACTCGTCCAACCGAGGTTCAGCTGAGGACGCTCTCAATGCATCACTCGGGTGAGTTTGGAATTGCCGCTCACTGGATCTACGAGGAGAAGGGTGTTCTGACAACGGGTAGTAAGGATGTCCATCTTAAAAAGAAGCAGCTTGAGGATGTTGTGATCGATCGTGACGAGGAGCTCTTTGAGCAGCAGCGTGAGTGGATCAGTGATCTGCGCACACTTGAGCAGGAGGCCCAGAATAATCAGGAACTTCTCAGCGATCTGCAGTCTGATGTCCTTCATGATAGGATCTTCGTTCTTACTCCACGTGGGGATGTTAAGGATCTGCCCGCTGGCGCGACCCCGGTAGACTTTTCTTATGCCGTCCATACCGAGGTGGGTAATCACTGTATCGGTGCCCGCGTTAATGGAACCATAGTTCCCATCGACTACGTTCTCCACAATGGTGAGGTCGTCGAAATTATTACGCGTAAAAATGCCGGCCCCCGCCAGTCGTGGCTCACTTTTGTAAAGACGACTCATGCGCGCAACCGTATCAAGGCCTGGTTCCGTACTCTCGATGAGCAGCGCAATATCCGAGATGGTCGAGGTCTTATTAATGAGAAGCTGCACCAGCTCGGTAAGGCACCTCTCGATATGACTCTGTCACTTTTGAAGAATTACGAGGGGCGAAGGCTCACAAGAAAACAGCGTGAGGGAGTTCTTGCGGAGGTCGGTCAGGGGACGCTTCTTCCCAGCACTGTTATTAAAAAGCTCTTCACTCTTGAGGAGCTTCTGGGGGCACGGGGTGTCCAAAAAGATCTTGGCGACGATAAGCGTGTTCCCGGAAAAGTTTTCATTAACAAGAAGGAGCTCAAGCGCGAGCGTGCTAAGCGTGGTGAGACCGGAGTTCCACAGCTGCAGGTTTTGATTGGGGGTATGTCTCAAGTGCCCTACCGTTTCGTGAAGTGCTGCAAGGCGAGTTTAAACGAATCGCTCGTCGGCTTTATAACCCGCGGTAAAGGAGTCTCGCTCCACAAAAAGGACTGTACGGTGATCCGCAACTCCGATCCGTATAGACTCGTTCCGGTGACCGTGCTTGATCCCACCAAGCAGAAGTCGGCTCTCCCCAATACCTATGCGGTCCAGATCTTAGTTGAGGTCGAAGACCGTCTGGGGCTCGTGCGTGATATCTCGGGGGTTATTGCTCAGCAGGGTGTTAACATCCTCTACTTCTACCAGGATCCCGCCGAAAAATCGGTCGCCAAAATTAACTTTGTTTTGGAGATTGAGAATATCGACCAGCTCGACAAGCTTCTTTCTTACATCGAGAAGGTTCCCAATGTTCGCCGAGCTTGCAAGGTGAACTGAGGATCGAGTGCCTCGAGCCTTTCTACCAGCTTTTTCTTGAGTGTTGTTTTTGAGATGTTGTTGGGGAGGTGTCCCAGTATGCGAAGGGCTTTGAGCAGAAAGGTGAAGAGATGCTGGTTGGGATCGGAGAGGACGTTGAGGGTCATTAGTGAGGTCTCGGTGAGCTCGTAGAGCTCGTCTTGACGATATGAGGCTTCGGGGACCATTCGTGCAATAAAAGAGGCAACCATGCACCCCACGGCAAAGCGGTGGGGATCTTTTTTGAGTTCGGAGAGGGGATTGTTGCAGCGGACCTCGCGGAGGTAGGGCCTTGGTAGAGCCGTTGTTTTTTGAGACTCTTCAACCTCCATACGGACGTAGTTGAGGAGGTCGAGGTGGAAGCTCCGTGTACTTTTGAATCGTCTCACTCCCTTGGCAAAGATGCGGATAACGCCCTCTTCTTTCGAAAAGAGGGTGATAATCCTGTCGTATTCCTGCAGAGGAGTTAGGCGCAGAATGAGTCCGTTAATCGTGCGCTTCTGCATGAGTTACTTTTTGAGGTAAAGAGTTGTTGCTACATAGCTTGTTACTCCTCCGAGGATGGTTACCGCCGCCAGCTCAAAGACAAGCGCATTGAGTGCGAACTTGGTCGCGAGTGTGGAGAAGGGGAGTATGGTGACAAATATGAGATGGAGTATGAATGCGCCGATTCCCATCAGAACTCCTTCGATGAGGTAGGGTGTGGTAATTTTGCTTCGTTGAGCGCCGACGAGCTTCATTATCATAATCTCTTTGCTCCGTGCCTGTAGGCTCAGATGGATGATCGTACTAATAAGGAGGACTCCTGCACTACCAAAGAGGATCATGAAAAAGAGGAGGGTCTTTACTGTGCTTGCCCTGAGGCCATCGATGAAGCTCACCAGCTCATCGGTAAGCCTTTTCTGTTGATCTCCCACCTGCCCCTCATCTACGGTCAGCCCCTGGCCTTCTTGTATGACGAGCTCTTGAATCCGAGGCAGTGCATCCGCGCCCGTTGGAATGATCGAGATGTGTGGGGGCAGCGAGACACTGTACTTTTCCAAAAATGCCGTGTCGAGTGAGAAGGTCTGATTGAGCAGCTCCCAGGCATCTTGTTCCGAAGTGTACTCGATCTCACTTATAAGGTCAGTGTGATCCTTGAGCTTGCTGATAAGCTGACTTACCTCAAAACTGTCTGCACCTTCCTTGATATAAACCGTTACGCTCAGCTTGTCTTCAAGCGAGTGGATCGTCTCCTCGGCGCGTTGGTGCACCAGCAGTAGGGTGTGGAAGAGAGTCAGGACGAGGGCGAGCACGATGAGGGCGGGAATCGTTGTCGTCCAGTTGCGGCCCAGTCCGTCAAAGCTGCGGCGTAGAGTTGTGAAAGGCGAGTTTGTGCTCATGGCTTGGGCGTGTTTTTGCGTTCGCGGATGAGCGAACTTTTGTAAACATCCGGTTGGTAGGAGTCAATGCGGACGATGTGGCTATCCAGATCGTTATCTATAAGGAACTTGTTGAGCCGGAAGGTGAAGGCAAACTGGTCGTAGCCGAGGGCGATGACCGCGGGCTTATACTTTTTTAGCACCTTGTACTTGTCGCCCTCCTCGCCCAGAACGACCTTCTCGGCCAGTCCACTTTTTGAGACGGCCTTGAGCCTCTCTTTTCCATTAGTGTCGGGAAGTCGTCCCTTGATCTTCTGGACCGTCTGATCTCGTGCGATGATCACAACAAGCTCGTCTCCCAGCTTCCGCGCCTCCTTGAGGTAGAACTCGTGGCCCGCGTGAAAGTGGTCAAAGGTCCCAAAAGCCATTACTCGTTTTTTCTTCATAGGGATGTCATCGTGGAAAGGAGGGGATGTGCCCCATCGGGTATAAAGATCTCAACGATCAGCAGTGTGAGGAAGATAACCGTGCCCAAACTGATTGCAGCCGGTGTGAGCCAGTGGGGATTTGCTCCGTACTCGATCAGGCGATATTTTAGGTGAGCAAAGCCGAAGGTGTAGGCAGATATGACGAATGGAATAAACAGAACTCGATTTGTCGTGAGGCTGAGCTCGGGGCTGTAACCGTTAACAAAAAAGAGGCCTGCCAGAAAGTGTCCCAAGCCGAGAACCACAAAGAAGACAAAGGCGATTTTTCGTATCTGGTCGTAGAGTTCCATACTTGGTTATAAGCATAAACTGAACCAGAGTGGAGCACAATGCCCAGTTTGTGCTACACTCTCGAGCGTGAAACTTACTAAAGAACAGGTTGCACATGTGGCCAATCTCGCTCGTCTTGGGCTCACCGATGAGGAGCTGGAACGTTATGTTCATGAGCTCTCGGGAATTGTTGGTTATGTAGAGCAGCTTGAGTCTGTTGATACCCAGGGTGTTGCTGCTACAGCTCAAGTTACCGGCCTCTCCACTATTCTCCGCGAGGACGCCGAGCTCAAAAAACCTCTCGCTGAACCTGCTGAGCTGCTTAACTGCTCTCAGCGTTTTGATGAGCAGAGTGGGCAGATTATCGTTCCCAACGTTTTTTAACTTCTGCTATGGATCTTGCCCGCCTGACAATTCACGAGGCAGCCGAAGGCCTCCGCTCTAAAACTTTTTCCTCGGTTGAGCTCACGAAGTCGGTGCTTGACCAGATCGCCAAGCGCGATGGTGCGGTGAGGGCCTATGTTCATGTCGATGAGGAGGGCGCGCTCGCTTCTGCTGCTCGTGCCGATGAGCGTTTTGAGAAGGGAAGTCCGCTCTCCCAACTTGATGGTATCCCCTGTGGTCTGAAGGACGTCTTCTGTACTAAAGGTCTGCCCACAACCGCCTGCTCGAATATTCTCAGAGACTTTGTCCCGCCTTACGATGCGACGGTAGTGGGGAAACTTAAAGATGCCGGCATGGTTCTTGTGGGGAAGACGAATACCGATGAGTTTACCTGTGGGAGTTCGACCGAGAGCTCCTGCTTCGGTCCTTCTCATAATCCTTGGGATCTTGAGCGAACGCCGGGAGGCTCTTCCGGAGGCTCTGCCGCCGCCGTTGCCGCCGATGAGTGTATCTACGCTCTTGGAACGGACACGGGTGGCTCGATCCGTCAGCCCGCCGCCTACTGTGGCATAACCGGCCTCAAAGTCACCTATGGCCGCGTCTCGCGTTTTGGAGTGATCTCCATGGCCTCCTCACTCGACTCTATTGGGCCCCTTACAAAAGATGCTCGCGATGCTGCGATTGTTCTGAAGGCCATCGCCGGCCACGACCCTCACGATACGACGACTCCACAGCTGGATATTCCCGACTATCTGAACTCCCTCGGCCAGCCCTGTCTTAATGGGCTTAAGATCGGTCTTCCCAAAGAGTATTTTAGTGAGGCTCTGAATCCAGAGGTCGCTCAGCTCGTGAGAGATGCGGCTGCAGTTCTTGAAAAAGAAGGTGCGATTCTTAAGGAGGTGAGCCTCCCGCTCACGCCTTCGGCGCTCGCGGTTTATTATATTATCTGTCCTTCCGAGGTCAGTGCGAATATGGCTCGGTACGATGGTATCCGGTATGGCCCCGGGCCGGAGGCTGTTGCTAAGGGCGCTGAGCTCGAACTTGAGGAGTACTACCGCCAGGCCCGCGGTGAGGGCTTCGGCCCCGAGATGAAGCGCCGTATCATGATGGGAACCTACGCCCTCTCGTCCGGCTATTATGACGCTTATTACAAGAAAGCTCAGCAGGTTAGAACTCTCATTATTCAGGACTTTCAGCGTGCCTTCGAAGAGGTCGACATACTTCTTGCTCCCACGACGCCGACGCCGGCTTTCAAGCTGGGCGAGCATACCAGCGATCCGGTCCAGATGTACCTTGAAGACGTCTTCACCGTCGCAATTAACTGTGCCGGGCTGCCGAGCTTGGCTCTTCCGTGTGGCTTCTCTTCCGAAAAAAATCTCCCCGTCGGCTTCCAGCTTATCGGGCCCCAGTTTGGCGAGTCGCGTCTCTTGCAGGCCGGCGCTTACTACCAGACGCTGACGCAGTGGCATCAAATGCGCTCGCAAATCGCCATGCCATCGTAAAAATATCACGCTGTGTTGCGGCAATTGCCGCCGACTGGATGATCATCCCAATGGGTGGTACGTCTTGAAAAGAGATGATCGCCACTTTATCGTCGTAGATGTTGATCTCGTTGGTGAAGGTAAACTCTTCCGAGGGGACCAGGCGGATCTCACGGAAGCTTATCCCGTCCCGAGAGTGGACGCTCAGTCCGTGCTCATCCATAGGAGAGATGCCCCGTAGGAAGATCTTATGTTTGACGCGCTGACTTACATACTCGCTATCGTACTCAGGCCAGTGCTGACGAATTTCGCGTGAGTTCGAGTAGTTCAGTATCTCGCTCGAGCTGGTGAGCGTGTCTTCATAGATTGCCTTAACGCCCTCGAGCCCTTCAAAGTAGCGCACATTCGGGTGGATGACATCGCCGCGGAGACGACGAAACTCTGGGAGAGCCGCTCTGAACTCTTTTGCCCGCTGAGTCATATCATTTGAGACGAGCCTTGGGTCGGTCGCATCAAAAAGAATCTTATTTTCCTGCCGTATGGAGCTTATCAACCCCTTCTGCATAAGTTTTTCCAGGATGCTGTAACAGGTCACCCGGTTAATGCGTGCGCGCCTGGCGATCTCGCTGACGGCCGAACTCCCCAGCTCAAGGCAGGCAAGATAGACGCGTGACTCTTTGTCGCTCAGGCCGATATTTTTTATAACGGGGAGAAGGTCCATAGTAAGTTGTTGTAGGAAACTACAACAAAATGATACCTCTGGCCCGATCTCAGAACAAGCCCCTTAGCCGGCATTTGCCATTAGATCTCCCGCCGGCATAAGTGTGCGGCGATCTTCACGCTGCTGCGCTCTAAGTCGTGCATAGCCGAGGCAGAGCTCGTTATCGAAGACCGTGGCGGGAGCGACAACGCGTTTCATTATTACTACTCCGTTCTGCGTCGAATCAACTTGATAGGTGACACTTTGCTCCTTATTAGCCTTTCCACAGCGATACTTAATGCTAATGTCTGCAAGCGGCAGGGCCAAAACTTCAGCGTGTCCGCCGACGGTATCGAGTTGTTCGTGGCTGTTAAAGCTGAGTTTGAGAGGTGTGCGGCCGTTCAGCCCGGTTTCGCCTGAGTCCATCAGTTTGTCACACAACTCCCTTATTCCTACTACTGCCGAGCGGCGGAGCTCTTCATAGTCTGGTCTGCTGGGGACATGCTCATCGGCGATGGCGAGGTCTGTCAAAAAACCTACAGGGCGGAGCTGGTGCTGAGTACTGGCTCCCGGAGTAAAAACTCCCACTAAATGTGGAATCCTGCTCATGTTGAGAACCTCTCCCAGCTCTGAGCGTCTTGCAGCTTCAGCATCTTCCGGAAAGTCGGCAAGGCTGCCCAGATGGCGCATAGTATGTAGTTTTGCACTTAGTTGAGCGTTAGCATCTTCGAGGATCCCTCTTACGGATGTTCCGCTTTCTGCAGCTGCAGCTTTGACCGCTGCTATGGTCTTCTCGGTCTCGCCATAGAGTGTGAGGCGTACTTTTGGTGTAAGCCCTTCGATCCCGGTTGCTGTGTTAGCAACCTCCTGGGCTCCGGCAGTTATGCGTGAAATTGTTCCGTGTCTGTTCATGCCAAAGCCATCTTTTATTCGAGCGACTAGAGTCCTGGCTACTGCTCCAATCCTATCAACGCCCTGAGCACGGGCGACCACTTCTCTTGAGTAGTCCGGGGCAAGGGGCAGAAGGTCGGTCTGTATCTGTCTCAGTTGTTCTGCGAGCGGGTGGTCGGTGAGCTTCATGGTTTTTAGGATGAGGAAGGGGCTGGTTATGCATGATAACACATCGTATTTTTTTGTCAAAAAATGATGGGCAAAAGGAGCTTATCCGTCGTTTATACCAAGGTGAAACTAGGCGTTAAGCCTCGCAGAGTCTTACTATGAGCGTGTCCAGGGCGAGGACGAACTCGCGGTTGTCTCCCGTCACAATCCTGATCCCCCCGGTCTTGAGGCGCGTATCTATCTCCCGCAGGAGTTTGTAGGCTCGTTTTAGCTGAGTCATTGAGAATTTGCGTGCCTGTCCCATCGTGTTTTTCACCACGTACGGATGCTCCTTGAGCTCGCTCGTTATCTCATCTTGGCGCAGCCCTCGATCGACCAAGTCTTTAACTCCCGTAATTATTCTGAACTGACGCATGATCATGTAGAGGATGCCGTGGAGCTCGTCACCACTGTCGATCAGCTCGTGGAGGGTTTTGAGTGCCAGGCGCTGATTTTTCTGCCCAATGCTGTCTGTGAGTTTGAAGATTGAGGTTGAGAAGCTCGTCTTCACTAAAAGCTCTACCTCTCTGAGTCCGATCTCTCGCTCCCCATTGGTGTAGCCCACCAGCTTGCGGAGCTCATTCTCCAAGCGGTAGAGGTTGCCCTCGGTCTGCTGAGCCAGGAGCAGTGAGGCGTCATGTCTGATGCTTCCGCCATGTTTGGTAACGTAGCCGGCAATCCAGTTGGTCAGTTTTGTTCCTTCAAGAGCGGCAAACTCTTCAATCGTCGCCTCTTTTTTAAGTTTTTTGTAGAGAGAGAGGCGGCGATCGACAGCTCCGAACTCACTAAAAATAAGGACGGTGAAGTCGGGAATGTCCTTGAGCAGTTCGGTGAGGGGCTTATGGTTTTCGGCGTCGCCCTGTGAGAGGAAGTTTTTCACAATCACCAAGCGCTTCTCACCCAAAAAGGGGACCGAGTTCACGGCACTGATTATCTCGCCGGGCGGCACTTGTGCGCCATCGAGGATTGAGATGTTCAGCTCGCCGTGTTTTTTTTCAAACTCAGTCTTCCAGAAATGCAGCTTCTGTGTCTGGCTGTAGACGTCACTGCCGAAAAAGAGGAAAGCGGCCATGAAACAGGGGATGAGAGGGAGGTTCCCGCTCATTGTACCGTAGCTTTCTTTTGGGGCACAACGCTTGGACTAGCGCGCGACCTGTTCTTCTTGAATGGTAATAATATCGCGGAGAACCGGTGGGAGGTTGTAGAAGAGCCAGCCACCATAGTTAATCACGATGGTACCTTGGTTGCGGCGTGCATCGCCGATGTAGCTGCGGCTCTCAAAGAGTGGCTCCAGATCACCGACGATTGAGCCGTCGACGACTAGTGAGCGCTCTGAAGGAGCTGAGCCAAAAATCTTACCGCTGTTTTCACTCTCACCCTTCAGGGCGACGTAGACACCATCAAGTTCGGTAACCGTTGGGGCGATGCGAATCGAACCGTTGATCACGATGAAGGCGATCGAAGGTGTGTCTTTGAACGAGTTGATCGTCACGTTCTCATCAAAGCGGACGTTGCCGTTAATGATGAGATCTCCATCCTCAATAATGTAGGTGCGTGAGCCACTTCCCACAGGCTGGACGAATGGATCGATCGTCAGGTTTGCTCCCTTGAGCTTGTAGACGGCGGCGTTGGGGTTGGTAAGAGGTGCATCGGGCTGTTCGGTAAGGTTTGTCAGAGTGCGTGCCGTACCCACGCCGAGGTTGTCGTTAAAGCGAGTGAAACGTGTGACGTTTGCGAGGATCGCCTTTTCAATGGCGGGTCGTGTCAGATCGTCGGAGAGGTTGAGAGAGAGCTCACAGATTCCGCTACTGAGACTCTGGAACGGATTGCGGAAGGCCTCCGGAATTGAGCTAGTGTTCTGGTTGCTCTGCTTACAGACGGTGTGTCGAGGAACATTTATAATGTCGTCGGGACCGGTTCGTGGCGTCTCCATCGGTGGTGTTGGAATCTCAGGGCGGATGACCGGACCTTCGATGTTGGGGAGTCCCGAACATGAGAGGATATCTGAACCGACACTGAGGTCGCGCTCAAGAATGACGTCGCCGATTCCACGCGTCAGCAAGAAGGGGCAGGGTGTGTAGAGGAACTGGCCCGCTACATTCCCCAGACTGTCGCGAGCTTCATTCTTGAACTTCTCACCACAGAACTCGCGGGGCAGGTTCTTACAAAACTCTGCCGTAATTGCTGAGCGGGTGAGTGTTGCTCGGTAGAGGATGACGACGCGTTCGAGTGTGTCGAGGTTGAAGACGGTTAGCCCGTTATTGGTGAAGGGGCTGCCGCGGTAGCAGGTGCGGACGCGGGCGTCGGGCTGCTCATCACAGCGGAAGAGTGGCTGACTGCCTGTTGGCGTGACCCGCTGCACGGCGAAGGGTCTTCCGTCAAAAGCGTTGAGGTCGAGTGTGAGTTCGCCGCCTTTATCACCTACAAGAGTTGGGCGCATCGTATCCCAGATTGTTACATGAGGGAGCGGTGAGAGCGCCTGGAAGTTCAGCTCATACTGAGCCTGCTGGCCCAGCTGAATGACATTTCCACGAGCGGGGAGTGAGAAGCCGCGCTTCTCGAGTGTTCCCTGGGGGCGGAGTAGTTGGACACAGTTTCCCCGTGCATCAAGGACGAGTCCCGGAGGAATGGCCGGCTGGAGGCCCGGAATGTTGGGGCAGAAGTCGATGACCGGAGGAACACAGTTTCCGTTGATATCGCGGATCAAGCCGACCGGTACGTAAAGCTGGTTGCCGGGAATATTAGGACAGATGTCGAGTGGTGGAGGCGGTGGAGGTGGTGGGGGAGTGAAGGGAAGGTCGTCGTTGATAATCAAACAGGTTTTGTTCTCCCCCGCACTGAGCGTTACCTGTCCGTCTGCGCTACAGTCTCCGCTCCATCCTGAGGCTACGTAGCCGGCTTGGCTGGTCTCGCGGACGGTGTAGTTACCCGGAGCAAAAATCGTGGTTACACCCGTTACAACGAGCTGGTCGTTGACGAAAAGGGGGAAGTTCTGGGGGCCGAGGATTCCGCCATTGTCGTTGATAACCTGTTTTATTAGAGTAAGACGGGTCTCAACTGAAGGACGGTCGTTGTTCGTGATGATACAGGTTTTGTCGTCGCCGGCAGCCAGCGTTACACGACCGTCGGGCTGACAGTCTCCGGTCCAGCTCGAGGCGGTGTAGGCCTGTTGCTGTGCGGGCGTAAGTAGCTCATGGGCTATGTAGTTTC
>Ga0210044_10008515_pt1 | contig 12769 bp, 17 predicted proteins | sample CryGey13umfilter_2_FD_183959 | JGI IMG/M metagenome (GOLD analysis project Ga0210044, IMG submission 183959) | Groundwater microbial communities from aquifer in Utah, USA - Crystal Geyser 4/9/14 3 um filter (SPAdes) (version 2) | ecosystem: Environmental > Aquatic > Deep subsurface >... | reverse complement strand
AAAAAGAAGGGAAAGGAATTGAGCATTCCTCAGAAGGCGTGGAACAAGTTACAGTCCAAAATCAGAATAAAAGTAGAACACGTTATTGCACAAATAAAAAAATTCAGAATAAATCGTGATGTGTTTAGGAACAAATTATGCCGATACGATGTGATTAGTGAAATTGTTTGTGGAATCGTTAATTTCAAGATACGGTGGAAAGAAGAATTTATTACAATTCCATAGAATTACAAATCTCTCAAGTGGAATGAAAAGTTAGGTTTTGTCTGTAACTGCGCAACTCATCTATTGTATCCTATTTCTCCGTTAGTAATTTTTTCCTTAAACATGATGCCATTTTTTGCTGCTAGTGTTTTGGACTCTTCCATGAATTCCTTCACTTGTTTGTTAAATGACTCTCTTACTGAGCCCACTCCTCTAAACTCTGAATGTGGAGGCGTATTTATGGAGTATATTCCAGTAATTATTGCATTGCAATTTCTAGCTAATGTGATTGCCATTTCTAAACCTCTTATGGAATTTTGAGATCCGTCTAACGGGACAAGAATTTTTGAAATTTTCTTTTTTATCACACGTTTGACTTATTTTTGATCTTAAAAAACATACTTCTAGTCAATAATTTCAAAATCTTCAATCAGAAAACATCTCTGATCGCTTAATTGACTAAAACTTATCTAGTGATGATAATTGTAGCTAAAACAGTGAATGAAAACTTCCTCCAAATCGATGGACACAAAATTCGATATTTGGAAGCAGGCAATTCTAAAAATACACTGGTTCTGATTCATGGGTTGGGTGCGTCTGCAGAAAGATGGAATAAGGTTATTCCACTATTCGCAAATTCATTCCGTGTTATTGTTCCTGATTTGATAGGATTTGGATATAGCGATAAACCTACCGTAGATTATACACCTGATTTTTTTTCCAAATTTCTTGAAAAGTTTTTTATTTCATCTGGAATTGAACGACCTTACATTGTTGGTTCTTCATTAGGTGGACAAATCTCTGCTGAATACGCATCAGTACATTCTCAAGAAATTGAAAAACTGGTCCTTGTTTCTCCTGCAGGTATGATGAAACAGTCTACACCTGCACTTGATGCGTATATCCTAGCTGCATTATATCCCAACCAAGCAAGTGCAAAAAATGCTTTTGAACTCATGGAAGGCTCTGGAAAAAGTGTTGATGATAGCATCGTCAACGGATTTATCGAACGAATGCAATTGCCGAATGCCAAACTTGCTTTCATGTCTACAGTTATGGGGTTGAAAAATTCAGAGTCTATTACTACTAAACTCAAATCGATTATAACCCCTACATTGATAATATGGGGTGGTAATGATCCTGTAATACCCGTTAATTTTGCTGATGATTTTGTCTCTGCAATCCCCAACTGTAGATTCTATAAGATGGATGGTTGTGGGCATACTCCTTATGTTGAGGATCCGCATACTTTTGTGGTAAATGTTTTAGAGTTTTTGAATGATATTTAGATTACTTTAAATACCTCTTAATTCCTATTGTTACCAATGAGTGGTAATCAAAACCTTTATGATCCTTCTGAGATGTTCAAATCTTGGATCCAAAAAAGTGGACGAGCACAAGCAGAATTTATGAAAAATTTTGGCTCTTTGATGGCAAATCAAACCGGTCAAACATTCAATCCTTTGGAAACACTCAAAGGCGTTTCTGACAGTGCTAGACAAACTCAATCTACTATGATGAATAACATGTCCTCCATGCAAAGTAAAAGTATGGATACTATGTTTAACATCGGCCAAATGCTTCCATCGTTTATGAATTGGGGTGCTTACAAAACTACCATTAGTAGTAATGGGCGAATCTCTATTCCTGAAGCTGAACGTAACGCACTTGGTCTAGGTGATGGTGATTTGGTTCAAGTCATTATCCTACCAATCGCAAAAAAATCAAAAAATAAGGAGGTGAAACAATGAGTAAAAACGAAACAACACAAGGAAATTCTAAAGATGTATTTTCTGTATATCAAGAAAACGTCGACAAACTCTTCAACGGTATTAAACAATCAGTACCACAATACCATCAATCAATTACTAACGTACAACAGGAATACCTACAAGCATATGAAAACGTAGTAGATTCAGTTATCACACTACAAAAAGACTATGTAAAGAAAGCAGGTATTGCAACAAACGTTCCTGAAGCAACACTAAAAGTAATTCATGATACAACTGAAGAATTTGTAAAGGCATCTTCTATACAAAATCAAGTAGCACTTGCAACTATCGATGCAACACAACAAAATATCAAAACATTCAACGATAATGCAAAATCATTTGCTGACTTGAACAGAAATATTCTTCAATCTTGGATTTCTGCATTCACCACAAAGAACAACTAGTGGTAAATCTATTTTTTCAATCTTTTTCTTTTTTATGATCTTTCAGCTAACCATTTTCCTAGCTCTGGCAAGACTTTATTTTGTGATAGAGAACTTGCAATCATTCCTACGTGTCCTGTAGGATACATTCTTAATGTTTTGTCTTCACTTCCAATGGCGTAATGCAATGGCATGCTGCATTCTGGTGAAACTAAATGATCTCCTACGGCAATCTGTGTAAAAGTTGGCATGTTTATTTTCTTCAAATCTATGTGTTCTTTGCCTACATACATTTTATTCTGAATAAGCAAGTTGTCTTGATAGATGTCTTTAATCCATTGTTTGAATAGTTCTCCTGGAATTGGAGGTGTATCTCCTAGCCATTTTTCTATTCTGAGAAAATTGTCTACAAATTTTTTATTGTCTATATTTTTGAAAAATTTAACATATTTCTCAATCCCTTGTTCAAATGGTTTGAGCACTGAAAAACAATAATACATGAATTCGGGAGGCATGTTTCCTATTGTATCCACCATTTTATCTACGTCCATATGCTTTGCAAGATTACTAATCACAGTAGTATCACGCCATCCATCAATTACTGGCGCTGTCGCAATGTAGTTTTTCACACTTTCTGGATGTAGAGATGCATATGCTGTTGAAATTGTTCCGCCGGTACAATATCCTTGTAATGAAATTTTTTCAGTCGATGATTCATTTTTGATATATTCTACGGATGAATCTAAATATCCATTAACATAATCATCAAAATCAAGATATTTGTCCATGCTAGTTGGTGTTCCCCAATCTAACATGTATACATCAAAACCTTGTAGCAGTAGATTCCTTACCCAACTTTTTTCTGGTTGAATATCCAATATGTGATATCTGTTAATTAACGCATATGATATTAACAAAGGTGTTTTATGTTGTTTGTCTGTAAGTGGTCTATAGTGTAATAATCTGGTTTTATCAATTTCTTGTACTGTATCATGTGGTGTTACCTCTAAACTGATTTCATCCGGTGCTGAAACTAGTTTTGGAGCGTCAAAAACATTTTTACTGAATTTTAACATCTCTTCCAAAATTTTTGGATCTATTTTTGATTCACTATGCATTATTTTTCGTCTCTTTTTTCTTCAATTCTAATTCTAATTTTCCAACACGTTTTTTTAATGAATGAAGTTCTTTGTACACTTCGTCTATCTCCTCTTTACTTGGAAGATTTACTGACTGTAAAATTACGTTAACAATATTATTCCAATGTTTTGTAAGTTCTAGTTCTTTAGATACCAGATTTCCATAGTTTTCTCCAAATTTTTCGGAATCAAATAATTCCGTAAAATCATTATCGAAAATATCTATCCATATTCTTTTGAATGATTCGATTTGTTCTACATCTTGTGGTATTTCTGGTGCTTTCACATTAACTTTCTTTTGAGCAACACCCCATGTGTCTGTAAGTTGTTTGTAGTATTCAGTAAGATATTGATTAAATCCAATCAAATCCTCGTTGATCTCAATTAACTCGGTTGTAATTTTTTTTGAATTTGCAGCAAATGCTCTCATTGGACCTGTTGATGCTAACGCTTGAGGTTTACTTGACATCAAATGTATGATGTCTGTCCAAAACAATGACAAATGCTTGTAATAGTCTATGGTATTCTTTGATGAATCTGGTTGCACAGATACCAATAATTGCAGATCGCAATAAATAGTTCGATTACTAAATTAGACCTATGGACAATGTTGAGGAACTTGAAAAAATATGTCAAAAAATTATAAAATTAGATCCTAAAATGCGTTCAACTAGGCTCATCAACAGCAGGGGACATCTCATTGCTGGGGGAATGAAAGACGGTATCATGTCTCTAGAAGACCAGAAACAAGATGAAATGATGTTCATGGAACTTGCATTACGCGTAAGAATGAGGCATGAATTTGATGCTGAATTCGGTGAAGTTCATTTTTCAATGTCTTATAGAGACAAAGTAATTGTTATGAGTTTTCCATTAAGCAACGATGATGTATTAGATCTCTTGCATAATTATTTCTAGGCGTGAAATTCAGGAGAACTTTTCCCAGTAAACCCAAAGATTTTGTAATTCTAGGCACAAATTTACTTGAAAACCAAAATAATGTCAAAAAGCATTCTAATTATGCAAGAGGTCTATTGTTATTGTCTTGTGAAAAAGACGTTGCTTTTGGGAAATTACCTTTCAAAGTTCTAAAAATTATTGAATCATTAAAAAAATCCCCGATAAAGACATTCTGACCGTAACAACTTAATTCTAACTTTTAAAAAATAATTATGGCTTTGGAACAATACGTTGATTGGTCTGAAATAGAATCTTTGGTACTGATTTTATCTGATCTTATCCGAAAGTCTTCTAGACTCTTTTCAACTATTACAACTTTGAGCCGAGGTGGATTAATCCCTGCTCGTCTATTGGCAGATCATTTGGGAATTCAAAAAATTCTTGTAGATCCGACAACTATTTCTTCTGATTCTTTGGTTGTTGATGATATTTTTGATTCTGGACATACATTTAACAAAATCCAGTCTTTGGTTGATGACCCTTCTAGATTGTTTTTTGTTACTTTGTTTGTAAGACGTGGAAAACAATATCCTAAACAATTGGTATATGCCAAACAAACTAATGATGATGGGTATGTTGTATTTCCTTGGGATAAACTAGAGTTCCAAAATTCATTAAAATAATATTTTATTTCATACATTCAGGAAAATTTCCTTCATGGCGTTTTTTATAGTTCTCAATCAATTCGTTTTTACTCTTCTCGTAATATTCATCTTCTTTATATCTAAATCTTGATGCTTTTGAAATGCATTCTTTTGATTTGTCTTCATCAATTGATTTTTTGATATTTTCAGAACATCCGATAAACAATATCTTCATGTTCTTGTGCATCATATACACGCCTGGAACTTGTGGAATTTTTGAAAGTAATTCCTGATTAAAATCAAACCATTCGGACCATTCATTATTTGGCATTTTTTAGTCATTAAGCATTTTTCGTAACCCTGCACATCTGTTTCTAATGGTTACTTCTGTAACTCCTGATGCAGTTGAGATGTCTTTCTGTGATTTTACTTCTCCTGTACTGATACATGCAAGATATAATGCCGCAGCAGCTATTCCCATAGGATCTTTTCCAGCCACCATTCCTAATTCTTTTGCCTGATTTAAAATAGATACAGCTTTACGCTTACTTTTCTCACTTAGATCTGCAATACTTGCAATTCTGGAAATCCCTTTTACAGGATCAACTACCGGCATTTTTAATTCTAATTCTCTGAAAATTAATCTATAGCATCTTGCAACATCTTTTCTTCTAATGTTAATTCCTTTGGCAATATCATCCAATGTTCTTGGTGTTTCTGTATTTCTACAAGATGCGTAAAGACACGCTGCAACCAATCCTTGAATTGAGCGACCTCTTACTAGTTTTTTTTCCATTGCTTTTCTGTAAATGTAAGCTGCTTTCTCAATTACTGCATCTGTTAATGCTAACTTGTCCTTCAGTTTGTCCATTTCATTTAATGCTTGTCGCAAATTTCTATCTGCAGAAGAATGAGCTTGACTTCTACTATCCCATGTTCTTAGTCTTTCAATGGAACTCTTCACACTGGATGATAGTGGCTTTCCAGTTGCATCTTTGTTAGCCGCCCCGATTACCGTTGATAATCCCATATCGTGCATCGTTAATGACGTTCCTGCCCCAACTCGTGTTTTGTTTCCTTCATCATTAGAAAATGAACGCCATTCTGCACCTGTGTCTGCAATCTTATCTGTGACTACTAATCCACAATTTCCACAGAATAGTTCTCCTGTGGTTTGATCTGTGACCATTTTTTTGTCACCACAAGATGGACACTTGGGTCCTGCAATTATTGAATTTTTAAGCATGATATTGACGGTTGGTCTATTTCCTTATTATCCATTTTACCTAATTTCTGCAGGTTAATTGTGTGTAGGTTAAGCTAACACTCATTCTAATTTTTTAGAATATGATCTGATTTTTTTACATTAACTTAGAAGACAATATGCATATGATGGTGTAAATGATGGATACATGATGTTGTTTTTGTCATCTGTATGCTTTAATCCAATTGAATGACCTAACTCATGAGTCATAATTGTCTCTACACTTTGCACATCGTATAATTGAAAACTACCATCACAGTTGTAATCCCCCAATGTTACTTCTACGACCCCTTTTCCTATATGCGCATGTCCTAAAACTCCGTCTCCAATATTTCTTACTACCCATGTTACCCAAACATTTGCTTCGTGTTTGAGTTTGGTGACTTCAAATTCTATTCTTGCTTTTTGATTATCTGTTGATAATTCTTGTTCTTGCCAAAACAAAAAGGAATTTTTCAATGTGCTTACGTGATCTAATGGAAGTCCTGTAGGTTGTTCATTTATGAATACTTTGTAATGAATAATGTATGTCCCATTATCAATTGTATATGTAGGATCTGGAAATTTCTCAGATGCAGTTTTCACCTCTTGTTCAAAATTCCATTTTATGTAATCTCTGAGAAATTTCTTTATTACATCTTGACTTGGATTTGGATATTCGATATATCGTTTTTCTTTGGAAATGTTATTTGAAATATCTCTTAGATATTTTTCAAATAAATAAAATTCATAATCTAATTCTTCTTGAGATTTTTGAGAATCTTTTTGGGAATTTACTTTGACTAGTCCATGTTCAATTAAATATTGAATTCCTAAAACAAACGTATCGTCATCTATCTGTTTATCTGCCCACCACCCTGCATTATTTTTTACCCATTCAGGAATTTTTTCTGCACTTTGATTTAGTTCTTTGACAGGGGGAATCTGAATTATGTTATTTTCTATCAAATATGTCAATGCCGAATTGAATTCTTTATCTTCGATGCTACTTTCTGACCACCATTTTGCAATTGATCGTACCCATTCTGGTATGGAAGTGATGGGAACTTTCTCTAAATTTTTTGGTTTTTCAGTAGCAACGTATGGGTATTTTGCAATCACTTTATTGATGAAATTTTTGTAATTGTTTATGACGGCACTATTTGGCTTTTCATTTGATGCCGCTTCAAAATATTTTATTGATTCATGATATTCTCCAAGATTGCCAAATCCTACCCCCATACCGGTTAATGATACAACATCATTTGGTTTATGCTGTAACACTTTAAAGAATTGTTTGAGTGAACTACCATGTTCTTCCAGGTTACTTAGAACGATACCTTTCATCTTGAGTGTGGAGATGTTATTTGGTACGATTTCTAAAATATCATCATAAATTGTTAGTGCTTCTTTGTATTCTCCTTTGACAAAGTATTCTTTTGCTTCGTTAAACATGGTTTCTGGTTCTTCTTCAGTTTGAGCAAAAACTGCTTCTGTAGCAATAGAAAAAACACATGTGATTATTATTGACAAATAAACTATTTTCATTGTATTATTTTTCATATTTCTGATTTTGTTTATAGTTTATTTCTAATTTATACTGAATCTGGTGCATTCTTAATTTTTCCAGTGACATTACTATGTTAGAAAATCTTTAATTCGTCATTGAATAGGTGATTCTGTATTGACAAATATTGGGGCAGGGGAAATAATATATGATTTACGTAAAAAAATTCAAGAAGTTAAATCAGAGTTAAACCAATTGGGATCTATTTCTGACATTCCTGAATTAATCACCTCTGCAAATTTACTCCGTTCAAATGAATATTTGTCAAAAGTAAATGATAAAAAAACTATGTTGATATCTGCATATGCGACATACTCTGAATCTTTAGAAGAATTATTACTATCTGTTTTTGAAATTCAAAAGGATCTCAAAGAAATTCTAAAAGAACAATCTTCTATGATTTTGGAACAATCTAAAAAAAAATCCAAAGCTAAATTAAAAACTCGAAAAAAATAATTCACTATTTTGACAGATGAATAACATCACCTGCAATTATCTTGTGTATTTTATCGTTTTCTACAATTAACGCACCGTCTTCATCGATTTTAACTGCCTTGCCTTTTATTTTTCCATCAGTAGTGTTTATTTCCACTTCTTTACCAATGGTTGACGATCTTAATGTCCATTCCTCTACAATATTTTTCGTTTGTTTTGCGTTAAGTGACTTGTAAATTTTTTCTAATTCAACTAAAAAACTCTGAACTAGTAAAACTGGTTTTATGTTGTTTTTTTGGCCATTAAGAGATGACACGCCATAAAAATTTGGAGTTCCTTTAAGTGATTTTTCAACTTGCTTTACATTAACATTAAAATTAATTCCTACTCCTAAAACTAAATTTTCAATTTTATTTGATTCTAATGATGCATCTACTAGTATTCCTGCTGTTTTTTCCCCTTTCAATGTTAAATCGTTTGGCCATTTTAATTCTGGTTTTATTGAAAATGTTTTTTCTATTGCAATAGATAATGCAAGAGCAGATGCAATGGGAAATAATGTTGCAACGGATATGTCAAATTTTGGTTGTAAAATAATTGATAACCATATCCCCCCTTTTGGAGATATCCATTTTCTCCCAGACCTTCCTCTGCCGCCTGTTTGTTTTGATGCTATTATTACAGCTCCGTCATTTGTACTGTCACTTGCCATTTTCAAGGCTTGACTTTGTGTTGAATCAATTGTGTCAAAATAATATGCTTTTTGCCCAATAATTTTTGTTTTTAGATTTGAAATGATTTCCCATGGCAATAGTAAGTCTGAATTTTCTATAAGCTTGTAACCTGTTTTTTGTTTTGAATCTACTGTGTATCCTAACGCTTGAATTTTTTTAATGTATTTCCAAATTGCAACTCTACTAATGTGTAACACATCACTCAAATCTTGACCTGATAGATACTCTGTACTGTGAGTTTGTAAAAATGTAAGTACTTTGACTAATCCTGTGTTATCAAATGAATTATAATTCAACTATTAGTTGATTTCATTTCAAGTATAAAATACACACTAGAATCCAATGTCAAAATCAAACCCTCCTCCATCCATGTCCCCGCCATCCATGCTGTCATTGCCTGTATCTGGCATATTTTCTGGTGGTACATAATCTGACATTGCCATTCCCATCATACTAAACATCATACTAAACATCATCATGTCCATTATTCCAAAGAACATCAAAGAGGGAATGATTCCTTTGTTATTTTCCATTTCTTGTTCTAGTTTTTCTTTATCCCCTGTTTTATACAACATTGCCATTTGGTTCCATTTTGTTTGTAGTTCGTGAACTCTTTGTTCTACCTCGTTTACTCCTTTTTCAGTAATTGCAATCTCAATTTTTATCCCAAACCACCCTTTTTTCTCCTTAGTTTGAATGAATCCTCTGTCTTCTAATTGTTCTAAAATAGAGTTAAGTTCTTCAGGTTCTATCTGTGTCATTTTTTGAATTTTTTCAAATTTTTTAATTCCTTGTTTTATTGCTCCTAAAACTATGACATCTTTTGGCTCCGAATCCATAATGAATCATTTCTAATGTGACTATAAATTTTTTTGATTATCTACAAAAATTATATTCTGTATTATTGTCTAGTTGATGTGGAACAAGATCTTCTCTCTGATGAAGAAATTCGTAAAATCTTGTCTTTGAATCGAATAGCTGTGGTTGGCATGTCTAAAAACTCTTCCAAGGCAGCTCATTATGTGCCTAAATATCTTTTAGATCATGGATATGACATAACTCCAATTAATCCCACAACTGATGAGATTTTAGGAAAAAAATGCTATTCATCTGTTTCTGAAATAACTCAAAATGTAGACGTCATCGATGTGTTTAGACCATCTGATCAGGTTTTATCTATAGTCCAAGAAGCAATTAAGAAAAAACCTAAGGTAATTTGGTTTCAAGAAGGAATTCATAATGTAGAAGCTGAAGAATTAGCAAGACAATCTGGAATCCAAATTGTTTTTAATCGATGTATGTTGGCAGAACATCAGAGATTATCACGATGACTGGGTTTGAAAATTTCTATTATGATTTGTTAGAGTTTACTAAAAAATATGAACAACAAAACATTCCTCTAAAAATTGAAAAAGATCTTGAAAATGACATAATCAAAATATTTGGTGAAAAAATAACTTCTCTATCTAGAGCACAAAATGGTCTTAATGATGTAACTGAATTGGCGTATACTGCTGCAGAACATCATCCTTTTTGGAATTTAATATACAATTGTTCTGAAATCACAAACAGTGTATTAGAAAAATGGAAAAGTTCTCTTTCTGAAGATGATTTAGATGATATTGAATGGTCAATAAAAGAACTCCAGCAGACATTGGAAAAAATAAAAAAAAATAATCCTTCATCTTAGGCAGAGATAAATATTCTGTAATGTTAATGACTATGTGCCAATCAAGCTTGGTTTAATTGGAAAAACGAACACTGGAAAAACAACTTTTTTCAATTCAGCCACTCTATCTTCTGAAGAAATATCTTCTTATCCTTTTACTACCAAGTCTCCTGTCTCTGGAGTTGCTAACGCAATCACTCTTTGTGTTCACCCTGAATTCAAAATTCAAGATAATCCAAATAATTCTAAATGTCTTGACGGTTGGAGGTATATTCCGATAGAATTGATTGATTTGCCTGGCCTCATTAAAGACGCTTGGAAAGGCAAGGGTTTGGGAAACCAATTTTTGTCTATTGCTGCACAATCTGACGCGTTACTTCATGTTGTTGATGCATCAGGTGGAATTGATTCCAGTGGGAGAATAACTGAAGTTGGAACTGGAGATCCAATATCTGATTTTGCAGATATAGAGGAAGAGCTGACTATGTGGTATCAGAAAATTTTGGAAGGTAATCGTGACAAGGTTTCAAAATTAATTAAAACAGGCACTAACATTATAGATGCTATTACTGATCTTTATCGTGGAATTGGTGTGAACAAATCACATGTTAAAAAAACACTTCAAACTACTGGCCTTGAAGAAAAAGATTTTGATGATTTTGACATGATTGACAGTAAAAAATTTGCATTGCATTTGCGAAAAATATCGAAACCTACATTGATTGTAGCAAATAAAATTGATGTTGAAGGTGCTGACAAAAATTTTGCTAGATTAAGAGAGCGCTATAATGATTCTATCGTAATACCTGTAAGTGGAGATAGTGAATTTAGTCTTAGACGTGCAGAACAAAAAGGTTTGATAAAATATTCGCCTGGTTCTGAAACATTTGAAATTATTAAATCTGATGAGCTAAACGAAAAACAAAACAATGCTCTGAATTTCATCAAAAAAGGAATCATGGGAGAATACATGCGAACGGGTGTTCAGTTTGCAATTAATGTTGCTGTGTTTAAACTATTAAAAATGAATTCTATCTATCCTGTGGCTGATGAAAAAAATCTTGCTGATAAGAAAGGTAGGGTATTGCCTGATTTACTTTTACTAAAAGATGGGGCAACAATTAATGATCTTGCAAAAGAGATTCATACTGACTTGGCAAAGGGTCTTCTTTATGCAAAAGATTTACGTTATAACCTTAGATTGCCTACTGATTATCAATTAAGAGACAGGGATGTCGTGTCTCTGGTTAGTGCTGCTAAAAAATGATCATATTTACTTAATTTCTTTTAGTTTTACCAACACTTCATTTGTCATTTTTAACAATCTGTCTATTTCCTGATTTCCTGTAAAAGTTCTTGTCATATAGAATGATTTCCAAAATTGGAGTTAACCACTAGTATGTTATACTGTGTGACAGTCATTTTTCTGAGCCTATTTTCAGTCATTTCCAATACCTACAAATGACTTGTCTGAAACTTCCATGTTCTCAAATTTTTTAGGTCGAATGATCTTTGCAAGAATTTCAACCCCTTCGATGGTTCTAATGCTAGGTTTACTGAAAAATGAATTTGCATCCACCGCAAAAACTCGGCCATTTTTTACTGCATTTAGTGATTTCCAAATTTTATTTTCTTTTAGACTTTTTTTGTATTCTGAGATTGTTCTACTGGTGTTAAAACCACATGGCATCAAAATAATTATATCTGGATTTGATTTTATTATCTCATTGATTTCTAGTCTTCTTGATTGCTCTCCTGTCTTGCTTATCAGATTTATTCCACCAGCAATTTCTATCATTTCTGGAACCCAATGACCTGCAGTGAAAAATGGGTCTAACCATTCTATTGCAAGTACTTTTGGTTTTTCATTATTGATGTTCTCTCTAATGTGCTTGATTCTTTTCACAAGTGATTCCGCTATTTCTCTTGCTTTTTCATTTTTATCTAGTTTTTTACCTAATTCTACGACTGATTCTATTATCTCTCCCATGTTGCGAGGATTCATGTAATGTATTGTTGGTTTTTTTCCAAGAATTCTTACTGCTTCATTTACTTGACTAGAATACGCTGCACAAACTT
>Ga0210044_10008512_pt1 | contig 12770 bp, 11 predicted proteins | sample CryGey13umfilter_2_FD_183959 | JGI IMG/M metagenome (GOLD analysis project Ga0210044, IMG submission 183959) | Groundwater microbial communities from aquifer in Utah, USA - Crystal Geyser 4/9/14 3 um filter (SPAdes) (version 2) | ecosystem: Environmental > Aquatic > Deep subsurface >... | reverse complement strand
TACAATATTTTTCCACTTTTCCCAGATATTCAAGAAATCTTCTTCAAGTTCTTCTTGAGATCTTCCAGAAGCTTCAGTACGAATCACAACTCCAAGCTCTTCAGGCTTCATAAGGTTTGTGATAGACCTCAACCTATCTCTTTCAGCGTTTTCGCTGATTCTTCTACTTATAGAAATAGTATTTGTGTCAGTAGTAAGAACATAATATCTACCTGGAAGGCTGATAGCAAGGTTCACACGAGGACCCTTATTACCAGTAGGTTCTTTTACTATCTGTACCAGCAATCTTTGTCCTGGGCTTAACCTGCTATAAAGATCTCCTCTTCCTGGGATATCGTTAGCGTGAAGGAATCCCATCTGTCCATCAGCAATCTTCACAAAAACAGCATTAATTGAAGGCATGATGTTTTCTACTTGTACTGAGTAAACATCACCCACACTGTATTCATTCTTGGAAATATAAAAATCTATCGCTCTACCGTCTTCCATTAACGCAGCGACATTGTCTTGTTCTGAAATAACCAATTGTCTCATTAGTATTAAACTCCTTATTTTGGGCTTATCACCCACTTATCACTAAAAATAAATTAAGCTAAGACTTGAGAAAGTTTTTTAACTTTCCAAGTTGAACCTGGGATTAAAGCAGTAAGCACTTCATCAGCTCTTTGAGTTTTTAATAAATTTAATTCAATTGTTGATGGGTCGATTAACTTCACTTCTTTAATTTCCGGTCTAAGGTCTTTTTGCTTTTCTCTACCTTTAGAAAACTTTTTAATTAAAATCGATTCCTTATCTAAAAAATTTCCTACCAAAGCTTGGTCTAATGTCACGTTTTCAGTTTTCAAAGCTGTAATTGATTCTTGTTTTGCATTGTCTTTACTGTTTTGAACTTGTATTAACTCTGCTAAATAAACTGCTTCAATAAGGCTCTGGTTAGATAATTTTTCGCCAGGGTCGATTTCCTTAACGTCCAATATTCTAGCTTGAATCGGTAATTCATTGTTGAAAATTTCTCTTAAATTTTCTAAATTGTCATACCTGATAGCCAGATCTAATTCTAAATATTCCCCTTCACTCTCTATAAATAACGGTACAGCCGTCAACCATGTGACTTTCATTCTTTGATTAAAGCCAGTAGAATGGACTACTCTAAGCCCTGTTCTCCTTAAAGCCCTCTCAAAAAGACGCTGAAAATCAAGATGAGAGATAAACTTCAGATCACCAAGCTTAGAAATTTTTAATCTTAGTCTTTGTGCTGATTTTGTATCACGGACTATCACCACAGGCTCATTATTTTTGTCACACTCCCTGCTTCGAACGTTACTGTTACATTTTTCATCTTCCCTTAATAAACTATTTTTTTTCACTTTAATTATTTCAGCTTGAGTCTTAAGTTCTGACTCTCCTGCCATCACTTTATCCATAAAGTTCGCACAGCTTTCTTTGCGTTTCTCTTTATCGATTTCTGTTACAAACGGATTCGCACTAGAAAGATTCTCTGCAACAATATTCTTCACATCAAGATTAAAACAAACACCACAAGCATGACACTTATTCTCAGTACATGGAATAGTCTCAGCAACATTGACAGCTTGATTCCATTCATCAAGTAAAAAAGTATCAGTAAAACCAATACTCAAAACATCCCAAGGCTGCTTTGAACCAGGTTCACGATGATGCGTCGCTTCTTCATGAAGATCAAGTCCAAACTTCTCTGCTGCTTTCTGCCAACGTTCTATCTTAAAATTCTCTGACCATGAATCATAACGAGAACCTGAATTCCAAATCTCTTGTATAACCACTCCCCACCTTCTGTCCCCGCGTGAAAGCACAGACTCTATCAATGCTAATTCAGGTTCTGTATAATTAATCTTCACACTTGAGTTTAATTTTCTTTCTCTGATTCCATTTTTTAAATACCTTTGTTTACGATGAAACTCTTCTTCTGAACACTGAGAAAACCACTGAAACGCAGTAAACGACTTAGGTATAAAAGTTGATATAGTACAGTTTATTTTTATTGGTTTATTATATTTTTTATTATCCTCACGGCGAAGTTCACGTGACATATTTATAGTCCAAGAAAGAATATCAAGAATCCCATCAAGATCACTATCATCTTCAAACGGTAAACCAATCATAAAATAAAGCTTGATGGTCGACCATCCTTCTTGATAGCTTCCTTTAATCGCCCTAAAGATCTCTTCCTGACTTAGTCCCTTATTAATAATCTTACGCATTTTTTCAGTTCCTGCTTCAGGTGCAAAAGTCATTCCTGACTTACGTACCTGAGACAGTTCCGACGCTAGATCCACATTAAACCTATCCGCTCTCTGCGAGGGCATAGAGATACCGATACCAACAGCCGCGTGCTCGTTATTAATCGCACGAGCAGCTTCAGTCAGACAAGTGTAATCACTAGCTGAAAGCGAAAGTAGAGTCTGATCCTCATAACCAGTCTTTTTTATAGACTCAGAACTTAGTCTATAAAGATCTTCTGGACTACGTTCTCTAACAGGAAGATAAGTGTAACCAACCTGACAAAACCTACAACCACGATCACAACCTCTACGTATTTCTAATATCTGTTTATCCTGTACAGTTCCAATCACTGGCACAGGACCTGTAACAGGATTATTCGTGTCATCTAGATACTGGGTAATACGCTTGTAGACGGGGAAGGGGGTAGTGTCATTCTGAGCCGTAGGCGAAGAATCCAATGCACTAGCTTTAACTGATCCACTGGATCCTTCCACTTCACTTCGTTCAGTATCAGGATGACGTGGCACCGGCATATAATTCTTTTCTGGGTCCGGCTCATAAAACCTTGGCACATAAACACCACGTTTTTGACTAAGATCAAAAAGTATCTGCTCACGAAGTTCAAGTGACTTGTTTTTTTCGAGTGGGAAGTTTTTTAGAGATTTTAGGATATAGTCATCGTCAACACTGTCATTGCGAGGAGCCGAAGGCGACGTGGCAATCTCATTTGCCGGGAGATTGCATCGCGGAGCCTGTCCAGAGGAGCGCAGTGACGTAGGGGCTCGCAATGACAGAATCTCTCTCATTGACGCAAGAATCTCAGGATTCTCTTCAAGAAACTTTCGCTTTGTTTCAAGCATCGAATCTTGCACTTCTACTACAAGCTCCTCACCGTCTCCGATAATAAAGAAGTCTATGTAATCTGCCATCGGCTCAGGATTAAACGCAGCCGGACCACCAGCAAAAATTATCGGATCAGAATGATCTCTATCTTTAGAAAGAAAAGGAATCTTTGGTAATTTAAGAATGGTAAAAACATTTGGATAACAAAGCTCATAACCTAAAGAAAAGCCAAGGAAATCAAACTCACTAAGTGGCTTATAGCTCTCCCAACCCCAGAGTGGTAAGTTACGCTCTTCAAGAAGCTCCTCCATATCTGGCATCACACCATAAGCACGGTCACATAAATAATCAGGGTGATTATTTACTATATTGTAGAGAATCTTAATTCCGAAATTACTCATTCCAAGTTCATAGAGATCTGGGTAAATAATTGCCATTCGAGACTTACTAGAATCCCAGTCTTTACGATGAGCACCCCACTCAAGACCTAAGTATTGACCTGGTTTTTGGACTTGAGGAAGTAATTCGTTTCTTAGGGTTTCTAATAACACTTAACTGCCATTCTACTAGAGTTAAGAAGAAAGAAACAAGCCTAATTTTGAATTATATTAGACCTGTTGAATATTCATCATAATCAAAAGGATCAAAATCAGCAAAATCACCTTCAACAGTAAAGTTTTGCTTAGAGAAAGGCTCCTCTACTCCAAAGTAAATTCCGTTATAGACACCTTTTACTATTCCAGCAGCACCGCCCGCCACAACACCACTTACAAACCCCACTGGATACGCAACTATATTACCCATAGTCGTATCATCAAACTCTTTAATTAAATAATCAGTAAAACTAGTAGCTTTGTTTGTCGCTCCACGTGCTGCTCCTGTAAAAAAGCTCACTGGAGTGCCTACTAAAATTGCACCGGTACTCTTCACCACTCCCCAGGCTGAATCGTCTCTTGCTTGAACAGGACTAAAAGCAATCAAGCTTGAAATAAGCATTACTAAGGTTACATTTTTCATAATTTTATAGTATAGCAAAACTAGTTTGTAAATTTTGCATTGGATTTCTCCACTTCGGCTTCGCTCAGTGTCGAAATGACAGAAAAGCCCTGATCATAATAACCAGGGCTTTTTTGCTACTTTGTATTATTAGTTGCATTTACTCGAAATCAAAATCAAGTACATCGTAATCATGGAATTCACCATCAAGGCTAAGATTTTTCTGAGAGAATGGATCTTTCATTCCGTAAACGATACCGTTTGCAGCACCGTTAACCATACCTATGAATCCACCAGCGAAACCACCAGCAAATGCACCAATAGGATATCCCGCAGCTTTAGCGACAGTTCCACCACCAAAAGCTTCAGCTAAACCATCAGCACCTCTAGTACCTAGATCATGAGCACCACGTACAGGACCAGCTAAGAAAGCACCATAAAAAGTACCAACGACTACGCCGCCAACTTTCTTGAATGCACTTCCAACAGAAGCACTAACAGGCATAGTGATAATACCTGCAACTAATAATGTAGCAGCAATTTTTTTATCATAAAATTAGAATACTCCTAAAATTATAAATGTCAAGGTTATTATTTAAATAAAAGGACTGGATTGCCACGTCGAAGCAAAGCTTCTCCTCGCAATGACACTATACCTTAACTGATATATCAACACCAGCAGGCAGATCTAAATCTTTAAGAGCAACTGTAGTTTCATGCGTAGGATCTACTAGATCAATAAGTCTTGAATGAGTTTTAATTTGAAAATGTTCACGTGATTTCTTGTCTACGTGTGGCGATCTTAAAACACAGTAACGACGGATAGAAGAAGGAAGTGGAATAGGACCAGAAATTCTAGCCCCAGTTCTTTCAGCCGCATCAACTATCTGCTTAGCAGAAGCATCAAGGTTCACAGCATCATAGCTCTTAAGCTTGATTCTGATTCTGTTTTGTAATTTTTTCTTGGTTTTAGTTGCCATACAGAAGAGAAATTATAGCTAAATACTGGTTTTTTTGCCAGTTATAAGAGTCGTGGATTGTAAAGACTATATTAAAACTGTCTTTGAGTAAAAATGTAACGGTAACATGCCAGGCATGTTACCGTTACACCACAAAAAAAGAGGCTCTAGTGAGCCTCTTTTTAGTAATTTATCTAGTTTGCGTTGGGAGATTGCCGCGTCTAGCTTCGCTCTCCTCCCAATGACAGCGTTATTCAATAATAGAAGAAACAACACCCGCTCCAACGGTTCTACCGCCTTCACGAATCGCGAATCTCATACCATCTTCAATCGCAACTGGCTGAATCAATTCAACAGTCATCTCGATGTTATCACCAGGCATAACCATCTCTACACCTTCAGGAAGAATTACGTTACCAGTTACATCAGTAGTTCTGATATAAAACTGAGGTCTGTAACCCTTAAAGAAAGGAGTGTGTCTTCCACCCTCGTCTTTTGTAAGAACGTAAACGCTACCTACAAACTTTGTGTGTGGTTTGATTGAACCAGGCTTAGCAATAACTTGTCCTCTTTCGATGTCAGTTCTCTCAATACCTCTTAACAAGATACCAGCGTTATCACCAGCTTCGATACGATCAAGTGTCTTACGGAACATTTCACATCCAGTAACAACAGTCTTACGTGGTGCTTCATTAAGACCAATGATCTCAACGTCTTCACCAACTTTGATCGCTCCACGTTCACATCTACCAGTAGCAACAGTTCCACGACCAGTAATCGTGAACACATCCTCAACTGCCATCAAGAAAGGCTTATCGATATCTCTTTCTGGAGTAGGGATTTGAGCATCAACTGCATCAATAAGATCATAGATCTTGTCAGTCCACTCATTGTCACCCTTTTTAGTTGTTGGGTTAGCAGTCATTTGCTCAACAGCCTTAAGCGCTGAACCTTTGATGAAAGTAATGTTATCGCCATCAAATTCATACTTAGAAAGAAGTTCTCTAGTTTCCATTTCTACTAACTCTAATAATTCTTCATCATCTACCATGTCGCATTTGTTTAAGAAAACAACGATATGCGGAACACCAACCTGACGAGCAAGAAGTATATGCTCTCTAGTTTGAGGCATAGGACCATCAGCAGCAGATACTACAAGTATCGCTCCATCCATTTGCGCTGCACCAGTGATCATGTTCTTAACGTAATCCGCGTGACCAGGACAGTCAACGTGAGCGTAATGTCTTGCATCAGATTCATATTCAACGTGAGCAGTGTTAATTGTAATACCACGAGCCTTCTCTTCTGGAGCAGCATCAATCTCATCATATTTTTTAGATGTTGCTTGTCCGTTTGCAGATAAAGTCATACAGATCGCAGCTGTAAGCGTCGTCTTACCATGGTCAACGTGACCGATAGTACCGATGTTTACGTTAGGTTTTTTTCTTTCGAATTTTTCTCTTGCCATTTAATTTTCCTCTTTCAATTTTTAATGTTAAAACAAGGCCTAAAATGGCCTTAACCAAAGTCCATATTATCAGAAAGCCTAGTTAAAATGATTAAAAAATGGTGGAAATACTGAAATAATAGGCGACGAGTATAAAGTGACAGGAGTTTATATAGTGCTAATATATCCCATACATGGAAAACCTACACCACGATCCTGTAGTACCAATTCTTCTAGCTCTATCAGTGATTATATTTGCAGCCAAATTAGGCGCAATAATAGCAAATCAACTTAAACAACCTGAAGTTCTAGGGGAGTTAATTGCAGGGATAGTACTTGGTAATCTTGCCCTCTTTAATCTTCATTATTTTGAAGAATTATCACACAATCACAGTATTGAAATAGTTGCGAGTCTCGGGGTGATTATCTTACTATTTGAAGTTGGTCTTGAATCTAACCTTACTGAAATGCTTGCTGTTGGACTTAAGTCATTTATAGTAGCTGTCGTTGGAGTTGTGACTCCATTTATTGCAGGTTACTATGCAACAGACTTCTTGATGCCTGAGCTTCCTGTTATGAGTAAAGTTTTTATGGGTGCAATATTAACCGCCACTTCTGTAGGAATTACTGCAAGAGTTTTTAAAGATCTAAAATTTACCAAGTCAGAAGAAGCTCGAATCGTTCTTGGTGCTGCTGTTATAGACGATATCTTAGGTCTTATTATTCTTGCGATAGTAGCAGGGATAGCAAGCTGTGCTGGAGCGGATTGTAATGAAGTGAGTTTTGAGACTATGGCTCTAATCTCTGGTAAGGCGATAGGTTTCGTTGTGATCTCAATCCTACTTGGAGTCTTCCTTGCAAAAAGAACTATTAAGCTAATTTCTTTCTTTAAACTTCCAGGAATGTTGCTGTGTACCGCACTCGTGATTTGCTTTATGGGAGCTTACCTTGCTGATATGTTTGGACTAGCCACTATAGTAGGAGCTTTTGCGATGGGTCTTGTACTTGAAGAAGTTCAATTCAATGCTTTTGAGGCAGAGAGATCACTTGAAGATTACATTAGACCGATCTCGTTCTTCTTAGTACCGGTTTTCTTTGTTGTAACTGGTATGAGTGTGGATATAACAGTTTTTGGTGATCCAACAACTGTCTATGCTGCTCTTTTAATTACTGCTATCGCTGTTGTAGGAAAGCTTATCTGCGGCTGGTGTTTTAGTTCAAAGAAAAAAATCAACAGAGCAATCATAGGCTGGGGTATGGTTCCAAGAGGAGAAGTTGGATTAATTTTTGCTACTGTTGGTAAATCAATAGGAGTAGTAGATGATAAGCTCTACGCTATCACTGTCATTATGGTTATTTTAACCACTCTCATTCCCCCATTCATCTTGGGTGGTATGATCAAAAAAAATCAGAAAGGTTTATTTGGCTTATAACAAATGATCACCGAAGATAAAACTTTAGAGATTATAATAGTGTCAGACAAAGCTTTTGATCTGAGTAAATTAAATACAGACAAACACTCTCTGAGTAACGTGCTAACTGGAGAGGGGAGAAAAAACTTTATAGAAACGATCAAGAATGACCAAGAGTTAAAGACAAGCACAGATCTAATTATTAGACTAAACGGCTCAAAGTCCCTAGACAATTCAGTTATAGCAGAAGCTTGTTATGCTGAAATCTTTTTCTCTGAGAAAGATGAAAAGCTCTTTTCACAAAAAGACCTAGAAAAAGCAATAGAAGATTTCTTTAGTAGAAAGCGTAATTTTGGAGTTTAAATAAACCTTCGTCACACCTCTATAAAATATACAAGAAAATCATAATTTCAAAGTTTCACGAACAGAGCAAAAATCTAATACTTGAGCGTTGGAAATTAGATGACAGATTTGTCCTACGCAGAATTCAAGTTTTTTAAATCGATCATTATTTCTGAGACTGCTTCCCAGCCGAACTTTGCTTTCAAAGTAGAGATTAGACTAATAAACGTTAATTCTATTAATTTCAAAAGACCATAGCGTCCAGAAGAAATTAAACCCAGAAACATATTCAAGTACCAAGCTAAAACAAGTAACGGAATAAATTCAAAAGCTAAAGACAAGACAGCAGCTAGTAGGAAATTATCTGCTCTTACTAAAAAAAAGATGTTTATCATAATGCTGATAAACATAGAAGGTAAAGCAAGCAAAGACAGACAGTAAGCGATTCTATACAAGAACAAATCCAAAAACTCCTTGCCTTTAGTCTCAGAATATAAGATAGAAAGCTCTTGAGAAAAGAAATAAACAAAGCCAATCGTAATTAGAATAAAGGGTATAACAAGAATTAAAAGAAAGATTAAAGTAGAAGGTACAAATAAAGAATAAAGATGCATGACTGTAATAAAAATAAAGAGTTTCTTTTCAAGCACAAACTCATCAGCATCAAGGATAGAACTTAAAGTTTTTTTTGGCTTAAGTAAAAAAGCGATTGAGTCTTTAAAAATTGATCGTTGGTTTGGCATTATGATCTGGATTGCCACAGCGCTATGCGCTTCGCAATGACAATTAAATCCTAGAAAGAAATTTAGCTGCAATTTCTTCTTGAGTACTAAGGTTAGGATCTCCATCCCATTCCATCGTTGAAGGGTTTATTGCAGTGAAACCTTTATCAGAAACTAAAAGACTGTTCTTATATCTGTAACAAGATTCAGGAAGAGTCTCACAATTAAAATCTGTCACTATAAGGTTAGCTCTTTCTCTTGCTCTTGCCGTTAAGCTAGCTGCAAGGTTAGACTTGATCTTAATCGCTTGATCATAATCATCAGACATTTTACTGTTGTAATAAATAAGCACATCGATATCACCATTAGCCGTTAATAAAGAAACGTCTTCGAGTAATTTATTCACATGCTCCTCAAACTCATATTTGCCATTCTTAAAGGGTCTAATTTCACGAGGCACAGAAAGTGCATAACCATAACCTGAATTCCCTGATGGATACTGATAAAAGCGATATTTATTCTCTAATTTCCCAAGTTCTTCCATTTGCCATTTAGTCCTGTCAGAGCGCCAGTTCCCAGTGGTGCAGACCGGTGTAATAATCTGATGACCTAGATCAATTGCAGTTTTAAGATTCGAAGCAAAAGAAATACTTGGATCATCTGCATAATTAACAAAAGCTGGATCATAACCTTCTACTTTAGTGATACTTAAAGAGACATTATGCTTCTTCGCATCTTCATAAAAACCAACTAGATCTGCATGCATGATTGAACCTTTAGCATTGTTCACAGCAGATACAGCACAACCTTCACAGCCAATAGGACACGAGTTCATTTGTCTTTCATGAAATATATGTTCAGAATAAAATCTCTTCTTGTCAGAACCTTCTATTAGATTAATAAGTGTTAATTCGTTGATAGCCAAAATTCTAACCCTAAGGACTGGATTGCCACGTCAAGCTTCGCCTTCCTTGCAATGACAAACAGTATACAATACTTATTACGAGTAGAGGCTCATACCTCAAGGCTTGAGGTATGAGCCGGCACAAGGAACGATGCCGAACCAGTCATTAATTAAAAAAACAAAAATTTTTGGTGAGGCGTCATTTTCATAATTTCACTAAATTTATATTTACATTATCAATTTTCACTAATAATAAACAAAATTCTGTTAAAATTAGACACTTATGACTATGACAGCACAAGAATTAGACCTTAAAACAAGCCAAGAAATCAAAGATGCTATTAGAGATATCCCTGATTTCCCAAAACCAGGCATTATTTTCAAGGATATAACTACTTTACTTTCAAATCCTGAAGTCTTTAACAAAGTAACTCAAGTTTTTGTTAACAAGTACAAAAATGCTGGAATTGATTACATTGCCGTTCCTGAATCTAGAGGATTTATTTTTGGAGCTCCTGTCGCGAATGCTCTTAACGCTGGTCTTACTCTAATCCGTAAGCCTGGTAAACTTCCAGCAAAAACTATCGAATATAGTTACGAGCTTGAATACGGTTCTGACACTTTGTGTATTCATGAAGATGCATTTGCTGGAAAGAAAAACGCAAAAGTTTTAATCGTAGATGATCTTCTGGCAACTGGTGGAAGCTGTAAAGCAACAGCAGAACTTATCAAAAAAGCTGGTGGAGAACTAGTTGCTGCAGCTTTTGTTATTGAACTAGATTTCTTAGAAGGTAGAAAGCAGCTTGCTGATACTGAAATTTTTAGTTTAGTTCACTACTAAAAACAGTAAAACTGTTTTTAGTAGTCGGGTGGTCGTTCCACTCCCTGCAAGTGCTCACTTTGTGAGCTGCGTGTGGCACTCCGTGCCTGCATTATGATAATGGGGCAAGCTAACGAAGCACTTGCAGGAACGAAGTGACACCAGCAGCGAAGCGCATGCAGGTGACAAAGTCACCGCTTGCAGCTCACACAGTGAGCGCTTGCTTAATAAAAAGCTCGTCTCTTATCCCTCTTCTTGAAAACAATAGCAAGTATCTCAGCTACTGCGACGTAGAGTTCAGCAGGGATTTCCCAGCCAGCTTTTACTTCTTTATACAGTGCACGAGCAAGAGGAATATTCTGAATGATATCTATCTCTGCTTCTTTTGCAAACTCTTTTATTCTTTGAGCAAGTAACCTTGCACCTTTCGCAACAACAACGGGAGCAGTCTTTCCACCTTCACGTTCATATTTAATTGCAACAGCAATATGAAAAGGGTTAACGATAACCACGTCTGCTTCTTTAACAGCCTCTTTCAATCCACGCTTCTGAGCAGTTGCTCTTTGCATAGATCTAACTTTAGACTTGATCTCAGGATTACCCTCCTGTTCTTTGTATTCTTGTTTCACCTCATGCTTTGTCATTTTTTGGTCTTCCAAGAATTGCCATTTTTGGTAAGCATAATCAATAAGAGCCATTATGATGAGAGTGATGCATGACTTCATTGTTAATTCAGTAATCATCGCTGCGCTTTTATCAAGAGTAGCTGGGATATTAGTTAAATGAATCAGATACATTGTATTGCGACTATTCCAAAGAACTGTACTTGCAATGCCTGCAATAAATATCATCTTGAATAAGGAGAGTGCTGTAGTAATTAAACCTTTCGTAGAAAAGAGTCTCTGAAAACCTTTTATCGGATCTATCTTTTCAAGACTAGGCTCTAATGGCTTAGTAGAAAAATGAAAACCTACTTGTGCTGAAGTCGCAACAAAAGCACTAATCCAAATCACTAAAACAATCGGAGCAGCAAGCAAAACAAACTCCTTAAAAGTATTCACCATGATGGCATTGAAACCAATAGGCGCAACAAGATCAAAGTCAAAATCAAGCATTGTGCTTGTAAGCATTCTATTAAAACTTTTTGATATATAAGGAGTCATTATTCCAAACATAATGATTCCCATAACCAGCGCAATAGTCCCAGAGAGATCCTGAGATTTGGCTACTTGACCTTGATCACGAGACTTCTTGAGCTTTTGCCCCGTCGCCTGTTCGGTTTTTGAGTGTTTATCCTGCTGTGGAGGCATTCTAGATAAATTATTCCCATAGCTAGGTTTCGGGGTCTAGGTTAAATAGTGGAATGGGGTAAAAAGCTACAAGGTAAAGGGTAAAAATATAATTTAGCTTTTACCCTTTTACCTCTTTACCGCATCCTTAACGAAACAGCATATCCATAAACTCATACATCTGCACCTCATAGAAGTGCTGTAAATTAGCAGCAAAACTGGTCAGTATTGCCATTACAACAAAAACTCCAAAAAAGATCTTGTTTGGCATTGCAAGAAAGAACATATTTGCTTGAGGCATAATCTTTGCAAACAGCGCAACAAAGACATCTACAATAAACATTATGGCTATTAAAGGAAGCAGGAGTTTTACTGATATGACAAAGATTTGATTGAAGACTACTATGTAATTTTGCGATAGAGCTCCAAAATCAATCGAGAAACTAGCAAGTGGAATAATCTCAAAACTCTTCCTTATAATAAAGATCAAGTGATAAAGCCCATCAAAACAAAGAAAAAGTATAAGTGACACAGTCACGTAAAAAAGTCCCATTGCATTAGTAGAACCACCTGCTGCTGGATTAAAGACATTAGAAGAGCTCATCCCCATCTGTATCCCAAGAACCTGAGTTAATGTGACAACAGCGTCAAAGATCAGATTACAAAGAAGACCAAGCATCAAACCAATAAGAAGCTCATGAAATATCCCAATAACAAGAGAGATAGGTTCTGTAACTATTAGGTTAGTCGCTAGAGGAAAGATATAATCATAAA
>Ga0210044_10008511_pt1 | contig 12771 bp, 6 predicted proteins | sample CryGey13umfilter_2_FD_183959 | JGI IMG/M metagenome (GOLD analysis project Ga0210044, IMG submission 183959) | Groundwater microbial communities from aquifer in Utah, USA - Crystal Geyser 4/9/14 3 um filter (SPAdes) (version 2) | ecosystem: Environmental > Aquatic > Deep subsurface > Groundwater... | reverse complement strand
TTACAGCAATTAAGAGCTAATGAAGGAGACGCATTTTTAAGAGCTTGTTTGCGTTTTGGGTTTCGAGGGAAAAAGCGTCAATTTTTTGATGAGACAAGGCGGAAAAATGGGAACATAGCCAATCCCGATAGCTATCGGGAACATGACCATTTTTTCAACGAAGTATCATCAAAAAAGAGGCGGTTTTTCGCCGGAAGCCAAAACGCAAACAAGCTCTAAAGACGGCAGACCTGCGTAACGCCTTTTTAACCAGATAGACTTGTTGCGACGGGACTTCGGAGAAGTCCAACATTGGTAGAATCCGGCATTTTTAACCGATTTCGACCTCGAAGAGGTCGCATTTCAAACATTTGTGCGACTACTACCAATATTCAACCTCTGCGAGGTCATGTCGCAACAAGTTTAGTGGTTGCTTCTACCAGCCTCTGCTTTTCAAGCGCCTCCTTCAAAGACCCGCAAATGTAAGAAAATATTGAAATGAAGCCGGGATTTCGGGGCTGGCCTGTTGAGTCGCAATGACAAAACCTCTGAGATTTTCCTACCCACCGGAGGTCAGCCTCAGGCCCCGTCATGAGATTTCCTGGTGTGGCTGCCTGCCGCCTGCCGGAGGCTTTTCGGAAAAAATAGAAGCGGAATTGGCGCGCACTTTCTATTTTGCTGCCGGGTTGGCGGTGAACGTAGGGGCGAACTCCTGTTCGCCAGATGATTTTTTACTGGCGAGCTGTGGTTCGCCCGCACGTTCTCGCCGCCGGCCGGCACGAACCGGACTTTTTTAAAAAAAACTGCCTCATGCAACACATCTTATTTTCGATTCTTTTCCTTGCTGGCTTTTGCACGGCTTTTGCCCAAAAGACAGACCTCGCCACTTCTTTTGAAAAAGACAACCAGGCCACCGCTACCTACCAGGAGGCTGTTGATTTTTATAAAAAACTCGCCGCCGTTTTCCCTCAGTTGCAACTCACCGAATGGGGCATGACCGACGCCGGGCACCCCTTGCATGTGGCCGTTTTATCCAAAAACAAAGTCTTCGACCCCGCCATTTTGCGGCAGCAAAACAAACGCATCCTGCTCGTCAACAACGCCATTCACCCCGGCGAACCGGAAGGCGTTGACGCCACCATGCTGCTGCTGCGCACTTATTTGCAGAGCCAGGAATTGCAACCACTGCTCGACAGCGTGGTGCTCGTCGTCATCCCGTTTTACAACATCGGCGGGGGGCTGAACCGCGGCTGTTGCAGCCGGGTCAATCAGAACGGCCCCAAAGAATATGGCTTCCGCGGCAACGCCAAAAACCTCGACCTCAACCGGGATTTTATAAAATGCGACTCGAAAAACGCCCGCACCTTCACCCAGATTTTCAACTACTGGCAGCCCGACGTTTTCATTGACAACCACACTTCCGACGGCGCCGACTACACCTACACGATGACTATGCTCGCCACCCAGGAAGACAAGCTCGGCAGCGCCCTCGGCGACTACCTCCGCCGCGATTTCGGCCCGATGCTCTACCGCGATATGGCTGCCCGCCATTCGGAAATGGTGCCTTACGTCAACGTGTTCAGCAAGACCCCCGGCGAGGAGGGCATCAACGGTTTTTTTGACTCGCCGAGGTACTCCTCGGGTTTCGCTGCCCTGCACCATTGCTTGGCCTTCGTGCCGGAAACGCACATGCTCAAACCTTTCCCCCAACGGGTGGCCGCTACCTACGCCTTCATGGACGTGATGATTCACGCCATGTACCGCGAGAGCAGTAACATCGCCCGCGCCCGGCAGGCTACCATGCAGCATTTTATGGAACTGGATTCGTTTGCCATAGATTGGAAGCTGCACGAGCAGCAAGCGGATTCCATCTTGTTCAAAGGCTTCGAGGGAAAGTACAAACCCAGCGAAGTGACCGGCATGGACCGCCTCTGGTACGACCGGGAGGCGCCGTTCACCAAGACCATCCCCTACCACAATTATTTCAAGCCTTCGGCAAAAGTGAAAGCACCGGTGGCCTACATTATCCCGCAGGCCTACGAGGAGGTGATTCAGCGCCTGCAATGGAATGGCGTGGAAATGAAGCGCCTGGCGGAAGACGTCAGCGGAGAGTGGGAGATGTACTACATCAAAAACTTCAAAACGGGAGACGGCCCCTTCGAAGGGCATTACCTGCACAGCAACGTGCAAGTGGAAACGAAAACCATGACCTGGGGTTTCCATGCCGGCGATTACGTCGTTTATGTGCAACAGCCCGGCGCCCGCTACATCGTGGAAACGCTGGAGCCACAGGGCTGCGACAGCTTCTTCGCCTGGAATTTCTTCGATGCCATTCTGGGGCAGAAAGAGTGGTTCTCTCCTTATGTTTTCGAGGACATCGCTGCGGCGTTTTTGAAAGACCATCCCGAAGTGCGGAAAGAGTTGGAGGCCCGGAAGAATGCAGATTCCGGTTTTGCGAAAAACATGTGGGCGCAGTTGGGCTTTGTCTATTCGAAAACGGGGTATTTCGAGCCAACGTACAACCTCTACCCGGTGGCGAGGGTGATGAAGGCAGGGGTGCTGCCAACGGAGTGAAGAGGGATAAAGCCCCCTGGCTTGCTTTTGTTCGCCGGAAAAAAATCCCTTACTTTCGTCAAAAATTTACCCACCATGGAAGTCCTCGTTAAACAAAAAGGGAAGAAAAAGAAAATGACTTATGCCGGGTTCCGCGACATGGAGATTCCCGATGGCGATACTTCCATTTACGAACTCATCAATGGCGAAATTGTGAAAAGAGCATCCCCCAACTCCCCGCATCAGCAAGCCTCTTTCAAAATTAGTGTTGAATTAGGCATTTACAACAAAAAGAAAAAGGTTGGCAAGTTTTTCACTGCCCCTTATGACGTTTACTTCGACGAAGAAACCGCCGGCGTGCAGCCCGACTTGCTGTTTGTCTCGAAAGACCGGGACTTCATTATCCGGGAAAACAACGGCATCGTGGGTGCGCCTGATTTGGTCATCGAAATCGTTTCCCCTGGCTCGGTGGACAAAGACCGGAATGTCAAAAAAGACGTGTACGAGCGTTTCGCCGTGAAAGAATACTGGATTGTGGACCCCGCCTACCAAACCATCGAAGTCCTCCGCATGGAGAACGACCGCTACCAGTTATTTTCCTTCGCCGAGCAAGAGGGCAAAATCAAATCTACCGTACTTCCGGGCTTTGAACTGGAGGTGCAAAAGGTTTTTCAATAGGCGGTCCAGGCATCTTCCGGAACGCAAAAGCCTTCTGCGTTTCCTCGTATTTTCTCAGGAATCCAGGCTTAGGAACGTGCGCAAAACAACCTGGCGAATTCACCGGGTGACTTCGAGTCACCCGGTGAATTGGCTTCTGCAAAACTTACCAAGTTATTTTGCGCACGTTCCTTAGTATCGGTTAAAAAATAAGTTCACGATTTCTGCCAGCCTTCGGCTGGCAGAAATCGTGAACCTCTCTCTTTTTTCGGCGGCTTCGCCGCCGAAAAAAGAGAGAGGTTATTTTTTGGTCGTTACTTAGTAACGTGTTCGAAATAAGATGTTCTTTTTGAGGCCGCCTCCGGCGGCCTCAAAAAGAACAAGGGTGTGTTTTTTCGGCGGCAAAGCCGCCGAAAAAACACACATCTTATTTTGCGCACGTTACTGGGGCAATAAAATGCTCCTTCTTGAATTTATCGGAATATGTGAACTTCCATTTTTCACTGTCAAGTTCGAGGGTTCCGATTAACCTCCACTCGTAAGTAACCTCAAAGATAGCCTTCTTTTTTTGCGGGGTTATCGTATCTTCCAGCCCCTGTGGTCTGTAAATCAAAGCTTTGATTTTTTGAGGGGATACAAAAAAGGATCGCAAAGGTGCCGCGTGACTGACTTAGACCGCCTGATGTGATGGTGCCAAGATACGCTGGCGATTAACTTGGCACAACTGGTTTTCTAAAAACCTCACACCCCCACCACCTTCGTGCTCTCCTCCCCAAATTGGCTGATCACCCGCACCGCCACCTTCTGCCCCGGCCGCACCGGGAAAGGGTGCGACACGTGACCATACAGCCTGTCAAAAGCCTCGTCGTCTATCTCGATGCGGAGGGTGAATTCCGCTTTCTTTTTGGCGTCCCGCTTGGCGAGGTCATCCAAACCCCTGCGCCATTTGTCGAACTCGCCTTTGCCGCCGCCGCAGAAGAAGACCTGTTTCACCACGAAATTGCTGCCGTCGTAGTCATCGTCCACCATCCAATAGGCGATGTCGGCGATGCTGCGCTCCGCTACCTGGTTCTTGATGGGGTCATAGATGTCTAAGCCACGGATTTCGACTTGAGCATAGTCACCGGGTGACTCCGAGTCATAGTCACCGGGTGACTCCGAGTCACCCGGTGACTTGATGAGCGCCACATCCGGCTCGCCGATGGTGACGAAGCTGGCGGCTGACTTGGCGGGCTTCTTCTTCAAGCCCTCCTGCATCAGGTCGTCGTTCATGCGGACTTTGGAGACTTCGAATCCGCCTAAGCTCGTCGTCACTTGCTGGTTGACGATGTTGCTCTCGAAGCTGAAACCGAGGATGATGAGCCAGCCGGCATCGCCACGCAGGCGGCATTCCTTCACGGCTTCGTTCACGGCCTGCTTGCTCACCGTGCCGAACTTCGGGCCGATGTGCAGGTAGGCTTTGCGCTCCCCGGCGGCACTGCCGTAGAAGCCCTCGGCATGGAGGTAGCCGGAGGGCAGGCGGTCTATGCGCACGAAAACGGCCTGCTCATTCTTCACGCCGTTCTTGATGCCTGCCGACTTGAGGTGGTCGAAAATGCGCTCCTCGAATGCCTCCACCCCCTGCCCCTCCTCCGAAGGAGAAGGGGAGTCCAAGCGCTCCGGGCTGACTGGCTCGAAGCTTTGCTGCGTCTCCACGGTGAAGGGGCCTGCCACCCGGATTTTCTTTTTGTCTTCCTTGGACTGGTCGTAGAGCGTTTCTTCGTCGAAAGGCTCGTCGTTGGCGAGGGCTTTGAGGGTGATATGCGGCACTTTCTTGTAAATGAAACCCTGGCGGATGTCTTCGCCCTGTTGGTCGTAGAGTTCGTAGTAGGGAAAGACGGCGGTCATGAGGCGGGTCTTGGCGATGTTGACGGCGATGCGGCTGGTGTCTATGGTTATCCAGCGGCGGCCCCATTGCTCGGCAACGTAGGCCGTGGTGCCACTGCCGCAGGTGGGGTCGAGGACGAGGTCGCCGGGGTCGGTGGTCATAAGGAGGCAGCGCTCAATGGTTGAAATTGATGTTTGAACTACATAATTTCTTTGAACACCAAGTTGCATAGAATCCCACCTGTCATTTAGCGGAATAACTGGAAAGTCATCAACAAACCTCCTATATCGTATAGTATTTCCCATCACTTCAATTCTTCCCTTCTCGGCAAGTCTTTTCAACCCAGGTACTGTAGTTTTCCAATGAGCATCATTTCGAGGTTTATAAGTTTTCCCCATAAATTCAAATGCCTGAATTTCACTTGATGAACCATCAGAATAAAGTGGCGCAAGCTGGTATCTCTTACCTTCAACTTCAATATCACCCGTCTGTATTTCTTTTTTGGTAAGTCTTCGTGTACTGCCATCTTTTCGTAAATACATGTCATATCTATCAAGCGATTTTTCCCCAATCTCTCTAAATTGGTATAACTGCCTATACTTCGCCTGGCTTTTACCTTTTGAATACCAAACAAGGTAATCCACTGTGGTACCTAATAAAGTTGTTTCCATTCCTCCCGTTTTTTGGAAGGTAATCATTGCTACAAAATTCTCCCCTCCAAACACCTCATCCATCAAACATCTTACGAGGTGGACATTTTCATCCGAAATCTGCACAAAGCAAGACCCGCTTTCCGTGAGTAGTTCTTTCGCCGCCAGCAGGCGTTCCTTCAAATAGCCGAGGTAGGAATGGATGCCCAGTTCCCAGGTATCCCGGTAAGCCCGAATCTGTTCCGGTTCGCCGGAGAGGTATTCATCGTTGCCGTCCCTCACGTCCCGGTCGTTGAGCTTCATCTGCCAGTTGCCGCCGTATTTGATGCCATAAGGCGGGTCAATATAGACCATCTGCACCTTGCCCGCCATGCCTTCCCGTTCGAGCAGGGAGGACATCACGAGGAGGCTGTCGCCCTGAATGAGGCGGTTGCTCCAGCCGTCGGGCTGCTTGTAGTAGGCGGGCACTTTTTCTAATTCGTCCCGGTCGAAGGTGTTGCCAAAAAGCTCGTTCACGGAGAAGAGCGAACCCTGGTTGGGGTTTGACTTTTCCTCCACGTAGCGGAAGAGGGTCTGCATGAGGAGTTCGGGCGAGATATGCTCGTGGCGGTAGAGGGAGCGTATGTCCACCTTTAGCTGTTCGTCAAATTCCCCGTGTTCCTGCGGGTTGGTGATGGCGTCGTAGAGCCGGCGCAGATCGTCGAGCATTTCGCCCTGGCTCGCTTGCTCGCCGGAGCGCTTCTGGTATTTCTCCAAGATTTCACCGATGGCCGCATCTACGGGGTATTTGTTTTTCCAGAACAGTTCGGGGTCCCGGCCCCGGTTGATGACGGGGTTGAGCGGAAGGGCGGTCTTGGTCTTGCCATCCTTCACGAGGGGGTTAGCGTCTTCATAGCCGGCTTCCTCGGTAGAGGGGATGTGGGTGCGGGAGTCTTTGTGTTTGTAGGATTTCATGCGATGTTGGTTTTGTCGTTCATGCCGTCGTAGAGTGCTTTGATTATCCGCTGGCTGTCTTCGATGTATGCTGGCGACATCAGCCGGGCCATGTTGGAACTTTGCGATTGTTCTTGCAAAAGCCGGAGGAGCCTTTTCTGCAAATCAGTATCGTTTGCGAGCATGATGCCCATTTGCCTGCCCACGTAGCGGGCGGAGACGGATAGCTCAAAAACTTTTTCTTCGTGTTCATAGAAGCCGAACAAGTCATCAGGTTCTGCACTGATTTCGTTCCAATGTAAGGTCATGAAGTTTTTCAGGATGTAGTCAATATCGAGGATGTCCTTTTCTCGTTCGGGTTTGTCTTGCCAAGCAATCAATTTCAGCAAAACCACGCCAGCAAGGGAGGAGACTTTAAATTTGAGACCTTCTTCAGTTTCGATTTTTTCCGCAAAAGGATGCACAACATCAAAGCCAGGCATTTCTAATGGAACAATGAAAGTCGTCTTAGCCATTAGGTCCACCCGACCTCGTTCATCAGTTATTGCACCAAAAGGCAAAAAATCAATATCATAAACCTTTTGGAAAATAAAGCGGTATGGTTCGGTGGGACTTTCCTCCAATTCTGGCAAAGCTTCCAACAATACTTTGAATGCTTCATACTCTTCCAGTGAGCCTACCATCACAGCAAGGTCGAGGTCTTTGGTTTTTTGAGGAGGCGGGTCAGTATGCCCTTTGGCCAGCAGTTCCACATCTCGTGCAAAGGCGCCCACCACGAAATAGTCAATGCCCGCCGCTTCCAGCACGGGCAGTACCGCCCGGAGTAGCTCGATGACGACTTCGTCCGTGATTTTATTCAACAATATCTTTGAGGTACTGCTCATAGATTTTCCGTGCTGTTTCAAAATTCCGGTCGTTGCCGGAGCCAATCAGTTCTGCATAGACCAGCAATGGGTGTACGGTTTTTTTATCGGGCACCACATAGCCCGTGTTTTCTATCTTCCAGAACAAGCTGCAAACTTCCAGATTGCCTTTGGCATCGGGTATCAACCGAAAATCCTTGAGCAGCGCCTTGCGGTCGAGGCCGGTGTACAGTGTCCATGCGCCGGGTTGCAAGTAGTTGGTCAGCAAATCCGCCGCAGGTTCGCCGCCCCAGAAGGCAAAGCTGCCGAGGTCGAGTTGTTGCCAGTTTTCAACAGTCAACCGGTACTTGCCCCTGCTGAGTTTAGGCCGCAGCTTTTGGTTGAAGGCCGTCACCCATTGGCTGAGCAATTCGGGCTGGTTCACTAATTTAGTTTGCTGCTGGTTGAGCTGCACCACAAACTTCCCCGTCTGCAAGTCGTTCAAAATATCGCCGACGGTACTGGCAGCGATATTCGCCGCTTCCGCTATGACCCGGTACGGCTCGTTCAGCAAGCTTTCGTTGAGCAAAAGGGCATAAATCAACTTGATGCCGTTCTTGTTGAAAGCCCGGTGCTTGGTCTCGCCGTTCTCTGCTGTGGCAGTTTGCCCTTTCACGTGCCAAAACAGGCCCTTGTCATTGCGGATAAAGCAGTTGCCAGCCGTGTCCAAATAGTTGATGCCCTGCTGCTCCAATAGCGCTTTCGCCGGATTGGAAATGTATTTGGCCACCAGGAGGGTGTCTTCTTCTTTCAATTTGCCCATCCAGCGGGCGATGTAAGCTGGCAGGACGTTGCTTTTTACTTCTACTTTGAAGTTGCCTGTTGCAGCCCCCGCTTTGATTTCTATTGTTCCGTCCCAATGTTGCCCGTTTGAGAAATCTCTATTGTCAACCACGATGTCGGCCTTGGTCAGCTTTTCTAAGTTTTCCGTAGCGGTTTGCAGGATTTCAGTTTCTTTCATGTTCGGTATTTTTTATTGTTCACAAAAGGTGAACGCTTGCAAATGTCGAACAAAAATGTTGGTTTTCACTTGATGGATTCAATTTTATCCATCACCTGCCCCTTCACATCCCGAATATCCATCGCCACCTCCAAAAACGCCCATTCGTCAAACCCGTACTTCTCCCGCACGGCATTCACGGCGGGCAACCAACGGTTTTCCACAAACCATTTCTTCTCCTGCTTGTCGCGGTTCATGCCCGTGATTTCAATCATCAGGTTTATCATCCTGCCGGAAGGCGTTTTGCAGCGGGCGATGAAGTCGGTGAAATAGTTCTTGTCCTCGCCCTCCTGCACGTAGGGAATGGCGAAGCCGAGGTAGGCGTTTTTAACGTAGCTCACCACGGCGTCTATTTCCTCCAAAGCTTTGGCGGCTTTCTGTTCCCAGCTTTCGGTATCGGCCACCACGTAGTCCACGTGGCTTTTGGTGGTGGCGTAAACGGGCCTGGTGGTGATGCCATGCACGTACTTGGTACTGCCAAAGCGGTTGTAGTGGTTGAACAATGGGCGGATAAACGCCGAGGTATTCCGGTGCGGGTTGATGCCACGGGCGATATGGTCGCAGATTTTCCTGGGGTCATAGAAGGAGACGAGGCGTTTGTGTTCGTCGCCCCGCATCCCCACCAACTTGATTTTGTGTTCGTACCAGTAGCCAACGATTTTTTTGAGTTGGTTGAATTTCTGGAAATAGGGATTGCCGTCGTCGTCGGCAAACTTGTATTTTAGGAGTTCCTGCGTAATCCAGTAAATGATGGACTGGTCACGCTTTTCGAGCACCGTTTCGATTTCGATGCGATGCTCCTCGTTTGAAAATGCTGTGGCGAGGGTGGTGAATACCGGGAAGTTGGAGCCGTCAATTTCGAAGTTCTCGATGTCCGAAAAGTCGAACTGCATATCGCCATCTTCCAACACTTCCTCCCGGTAGCCGATGAGGTTGGGGAAGGTGATTTCATAATCCTCCTGCCGTTCGGGAATGGCCTTGATGATGGTATGGTCAACGGGCGGTGGGGTCACAGTAGTTCCACCTTTGAACATCTTGAAGGGTACGCCAATGATATGGGCATATTCCGGCGGAAACTTCTGGATGATGTTTTCCGGCTTGTAGCGCTTGGCCTTTTCCGGGGTCAGGAATTCCCCGGTTTCCCGGTGGTAGTTTTGCAGAATGTACTGCTTGCGGCGAAGGGCACGGCCAGCCACTTGCTCGCACAAAAGTTGCGAACCAAAGGCCCGCAAGCCCATGATATGGGTGACGGTGTTGGCATCCCAGCCCTCGGTGAGCATGGACACGGAGACCACGCACCGGATATGGCTGCCTAATTTGCCCGGCTTGCCGACGGTGTTCACGACTTCCCGCAGGATTTGGGCGTCCGTTATATTTTCAGCAGAGCCTGCGCCGTAGTTTTTGGCGTATTCCCGTTTGAAAGCTTCCACTTCCGAGGCAAATATTTTTTTGAATTCGCCGCCGGCCTGGTCGCTGTTTTCCAAGGCATCGCTGTCAATGAGCAGGGTGGGCGATTTGCGCAGAAGGGTTTTGGTAGCAAATGCATAATTGGAGAACAGTTCGTATTGGCCCGTCACGACATCCTTCTCGCCTTCGGCGTTTTCTATTTCATAGCCTGCAATGAATTTGTACACCTCTTTTGATACAGAAGTATTGTTGCAAACTGCAATGAACACGGGCGGCGTGGCCAGCAGGTCTTCCCGTTTTTCAAATTCTCTTTTATAGTGGTTATAAAATTGGTCGAGCGCAGCTTTCAGGATGGGCGGCAGGTTAGGTGGTTTTTCGCCCAATGTTTCACCTTCTGCTTTGGCGGCTTTTTTAGCGCCCCGTTGGCCTTTCTTTGGCAGCCTGTCTTTTACGTGGTCGTAAAGGTTGCGCAACACGGGCATGTCGAGGGCCTGGGTGCTGTCGCTTTCAGGTAGAAAAGGGATTTTCACCAAGCCAGCTTCGATGGCCTCGATGAGGCCAAAATCTGTGACGACCCAGCCAAACAGACTGTAAGGTATGTATCCCGAACCGGTGAGATAAAAGGGTGTGGCGCTGAGGTCATAGACGGCGCTGACTTTAAATCTTTTGGCTACCTCTGAAATGCCGGTAAACCAGACGGCGGCGCGGACATTTTCTTCTTTGGTGTTCTCTCCTTCGATGTCTTTCCCTTTGGCTTGGGGCAGGTAACAATGGTGGGCTTCGTCATTGAGAATGAGCAAACGGCTGCCGGGCTTGAATTTGCCAAGGGCTCTTTTCATCACGGAGGCAAAATCCTCCTTAGCTTCTTGCTTGTTGCCTTCGCTGTCGAGCTTCCCGTCAAAAGGGCTTTGTTTATTGCCCTTCAAGGTGCGAGGCTCAAAGGTGTGGTAATTCGTAATTACGATTTTTGACTTGAGCTTTTTCAGCGTCTCTTCATAGTGAAGCGGAACCAAGCCCCGCAGGTGGTAGTAGTCTTCCGCATCCTGGAAACTTTTCAGGCCCGTGTCCGGCTCCAACACTTTCAGGCGGTCACGAATAGTGATGCCCGGCGCAACGAGGAGGAAGTTGCCGGCAAAGCGGGTATCGTTCCGGTACTCCTCCCGGTTGAAAAAGTGATAGAGGATAAGAGCGCCCATGACCACGGTTTTTCCTGTGCCCGTCGCCATTTTGAAAGCAATACGCGGCAATTGCTGTTCGGGGTTTGGGCCGACGGAGGTTTGCCATTCACGGATCTTGCGGAGAATGTTTTGGCCAGGGTTTGATTTTCCGGCTATTTCGTTGAGCCAGATGGCGGTCTCGATGGCTTCCCGTTGGCAGAAGAACAGCTTTTTGACGGCATAACGCTCCGGGTTCTCGAACCAGAAAAGGAGCAATTCTTTGGTTACCCGGGTGGGCGAGCCTGATTCGTATTTGCTCTCACGCCATTTGCCAACTTCTTTACGAATGAGGTTGACGAGTTCTTCGCCATACCCGGCAGCGAGGTCATTTACCTCCCAGATACTTCCTTGCGTCTGCCGGGTGGGGATGGATTGGACATCGGGCGTGAAAATCTTCCGCCCTTTTCGGATGTCGTTGTAATTGAGATTGCCATCCAAATCTGTCGCATAATGGAATTGCGGCTCTTCGTAAGGGCTGTTTAGGATAGGGTTGCCAGGCATGTTTTGTTTTAATTTACTGCTGACAGGACTTTTGGCGAGTAATTCTCAAGTATGTTTAGGAAACGAGATTTTCAAAGGTAGGGATTCTTTTGTTTATCAGCTCTTGGCACGTTTTCCAAATTCAAATTTTGTCCGGGATTACTTCAAGAATCTCTTTTCTTAAGACGAGGGATTTGGACTTATAATCAGGCGTCAAAAGGAACATCCAAAAGGTCCGTTATTCTACAAATCAAACAAGAAAGTAACAAAAGTGCGGGGTAACGTATCACCGGAGCCAAGTTTGGCAGTACGTAGCCCCCCATAAATTTGTTACACACCCATTTCAAATCAGGGCTTTCCTATAAAAAATTGACTATTATCAACCGACCTCGGAGAGGTCGCATATTCTGTACTTGTGCGACCTCTCCGAGGTCGAATAGTCCTTATCACCTAATATCTACCAAGATTTGACCTCTCCGAGGTCACGATAGATTTTTATAGGAAAGCCCTGCATTTCAAATTTGCTTTTGGCCAATGACCAGCAGCTAACGGTGCGAAGTATAAAAAGCCTTCTCCCGATGCAATTTTCCATACATTAGCAGGTCGTTTCTGACTGCATGGCTGAAAGGCACAAACCTTTAAGCATACAGCCACACAACCACTAACCAACGCAAAATGGCAAATCAAAAACCCAACCCACCTTTCAAATCCTACATCCCGGCGGAGAATACCAGCGTCAAAGAATTCACGCTAAAGGCCATTGTGCTCGGCGCCATTTTCGGCGTCATCTTCGGCGCGTCCACCGTCTATCTCGCGCTGAAAGCGGGGCTGACCGTGAGCGCTTCCATCCCCATCGCCGTGCTGGCCATTTCGCTGGGGCACAAGTTTTTCGGCACCACCATTTTGGAAAACAACATCATCCAGACCACCGGCTCGGCAGGCGAAAGCGTGGCGGCGGGCGTGGTGTTCACCCTACCGGCCTTCCTGTTCCTCTCCGACCCCGGCGTGGGCGATCAGTATTTCCGGTACTGGACGATTTTCTTCCTCGCCGTGCTCGGCGGCTGCCTCGGCACGCTGATGATGATACCCCTGCGGCGCTCGCTCATCGTGAAAGAGCACCACAACC
>Ga0210044_10008510_pt1 | contig 12773 bp, 10 predicted proteins | sample CryGey13umfilter_2_FD_183959 | JGI IMG/M metagenome (GOLD analysis project Ga0210044, IMG submission 183959) | Groundwater microbial communities from aquifer in Utah, USA - Crystal Geyser 4/9/14 3 um filter (SPAdes) (version 2) | ecosystem: Environmental > Aquatic > Deep subsurface >... | reverse complement strand
TGACGGGCGCGGCCATTCTGACGGGCGCTGTGGTGGAGTCGAAGCTTGCTGATGGCGCCGTGACGACCGCAAAACTGGCCGATGATTCGGTGACGCGCTCGAAGCTGGCTGCTGATAGCTGCACGGACGGTCAGATATTGAAGCTCAACGCCTCGGGGCAGTGGACCTGCGCGACGGATAATTCAGGAGGGCTGGCGACGAAGGTCGGGGATGTCGAGGTGATCGCCGCGACGAGCGCGATGGATTTCGAGGGTTCCCAATTCGCGGTGACTCAGAGCCCGGCGGGTGAGGCAAATGTCTCGCTCAAAGACGGTGCGGTGACGACCTCGAAACTCGCCGCAGACGCCGTGACCTCGGTCAAGCTCGCCGACGGTGCGGTGGTCGAGGCGAAGTTGGCGGCGGGGTCGGTGACGGCCGCAAAGCTCGCAGCAGGCTCGGTCTCGGGAGGCACCGGGGGGGTGATCGCGGACGGGACCATTACCTCCAGCGATCTCGCGACCAACAGCGTTACGGCGGACGCGATTGCGGCGAGCGCCGTAGCGTCGAGCGAACTCGCTCCGGATTCGGTCATCACGGCCAAGATTCTCGATGGGGCCGTGACCACGCCCAAGCTCGGCGACGGCGCCGTTGCGACCGCCAAAATTCTGGACGGGGCCGCCACGACGAGCAAGCTGGCCTCGGATGCGGTGACTTCGGTCAAGCTCGCCGACGGGGCGGTGGTCGAGTCGAAGCTCGCCGACGGAGCGGTCACCACCGCTAAACTTGGGGCTGCCGCCGTCACTTCGTTGGCGATAGCCGACGGTACGATCACGGGAGCGGACATCGGCACGGGGGAGGTGGGCACCAATCAGATCGCTGTAAACGCAGTGACGACGCTCAGGCTGGCGGACATCGCGGTCACCACGGCGAAACTGGGGGATGGGGCCGTCATAACGAGCAAACTTCTGGACGGGGCCGTGACGACGGCTAAGCTGGGATCCGGCGCCGTGACCGATGGGGCGATTGTGTCGATGCAGTCCTCGAAGCTGACGGGTCCGCTGCCTGCGCTCGACGGTTCCGCGCTGACGGGGGTGGTGGCCTCCGATATCGAGGACGGGGCGGTGACGACCGTAAAGCTGGCGTCTGACGCGGTGACCTCGGTGAAAATCGCCGATGGGGCCGTGACGACCGCCAAACTGGCGGCAGACGCGCTGGCGTCGCGGGTGGCGAAGAGCGGGGATACGATGACGGGGGCGCTGACGCTTCCGGCGGATCCGACGGCGGCGCTGGAGGCGGCGACGAAGCAGTACGTGGATTCGTGGACGCGCTCCTGCGTCAATCCGGCCGACTCTAACGACATCATGGTCGCCGTAGGAGACCTTTGCGTGGACAAGTACGAGGCGTCGGCCTGGTCGACGCCGACGGGCGGCACGCAGTACGGGGCCGCCTCGGATGATTACTCGTGCGGCGACAACGGGCAGGACTGCGCCGTGGGCGCGGCGAATCCGATCTACGCCCGCAGCGTTTCGGGGGTGACTCCATCGCGCTACCTGACTTGGTTCCAGGCCTCCATCGCCTGCCGCAACGCGGGCAAGCATCTCTTGACCAACGCGGAGTGGCAGGATGCGGCGGCGGGGACTGTGGACCCCGGAGGCGGGGCGGTCTCGCCCAACTGCATCACGGGGGGCGCGGGGCCGGGCACGACGGGGAGCCAGACGAGTTGTGAGTCGAGTTGGGGTGCGCAGGACATGATCGGTTCGCTCTGGGAGTGGACGGCGGACTGGGTCGCGGAGCCGGGCTGGAACGGGGTGATGAGTACTTGGAGCGGGCCGGGCGGGTTCAACTCGGACGGGTACTGGCACGGGGGCTGGCAGGACGCGAACGAGCCGGCAAGAGGAACCGACGGCAGCAATAAGACCTGGGATGGAGCGGCGGAGTCGCATAATCCGGCGGCGGTGCGCCGGGGCGGCAGCTGGGGCAGCGGCGCCGCGAGCGCCGGGGTCTTCGCGTTCAGCGCGACCAACGCCCCCTCGTACTGGAACAGCGACGTGGGGTTCCGCTGCGGTAGGCGTCGGTGAAATCTGCAATCGGAGGATCTGAAATCTCGCCGTGAGCCGTTGTCGTAGTCGTTTGCAGGCCCGCCGAAGGCGGGCCGGATTGGAATTCGGAAATTTGAAAGGGAGGAGTGATGAACCTGGGAAAGCATCCGCGAGAGTACCGGAAGATGAAGGAGCGTTGTCCCGACGAGATCCTGCTCTACCAGATCGGGACCTTCTTCAAGATCATGCACGAGGACGCGCGGAAGGTCGCGGGTCCTCTGGAGCTGAAGCTCTTCGTGGCCGGGGAGGCGGAGCACCCGGTGCCGGTGTGCGGCTTTCCGAAAAGCGGGCTCGACAAGTACGTAGGCAGGCTTGCGCGCGCGGGGTTCTCGGTGGCGGTGTGTCGGCAGAGGAAGGATGAAGGCGGCGGCGTCCACCGGGACTTGATCGAGCGCATCCGCCTGGCGGCGGGGCACGACATAGGAGGCGCAAACGCGGCCGAACGTTCCCGCGACAACGGCTCGGATGAGCCGGGCCGCCTTCCGACTGCGTCTGGAAGCGGCGCTTCTGAGCGAGCCATAGGCGAGGGAATGCCGCTTCCAGAATCCGTTGGTAAGGCGGCCTCGCCGGAAGGCTCGGTCGCATCCCCTCGCGATAGCGCTCGGTCGGAAACGCCGCCTCCATTCGTCGTCGAGGAGCGGCCGGGAGAGTAATGCGTGCTCAAGGACCTGGTCCTGTTCCAGAAATGCTACGACCTGCTCAAGTGGCTGCACGGACTCTTGGCGAAGTACCCGAAGTCGGAGCGCTTCGTTTTGGCCCAGAAGACCGAGAACGCGGCGTTGGAGCTGATCGAGGCGGTGATCGTCGCCAACGCCGCGCTGGAGAAGACCCCGGCCCTGGGGCGCGCGAACTTGGCGCTGGAGAAGCTGCGCGTTTGGGTGCGCCTGGGCTTCGAGCTGCGCTACGCGAGCCTGCGGCAGTACGAGCACGCCGCGCGGCGTCTGGACGAGTTGGGACGGCTTTTAGGCGGCTGGCAGCGGCGCTTCGCCAAGTCGGCCGCCGGAAAGGATTCTCGTTCCGCCGACGGCGGGACGCGATGAGGGACGCGCCCGAGAAGAAAGCGGTGATCCGGGGCGGCAACTGGGACAACGGCGCGAACGCCGGAGTCTTCGCGTTCAACGCGAACAACGCCCCCTCGAACTGGAACAACAACGTGGGGTTCCGCTGCGGCAGCGGGGTTCAGGCCGGATTCCGGGTCTTCACGGAGACCCGGCCGCCGAAAGGCGGCGCATGCGCGCCGAGTTGGCGCGCATGGACAGCGGCTCCCGCAAGAGAGCCGGACCGTCGGGATGTCCTCCGGCGGCCGCTTCCCCCCTACGGCAGGCGCGTTCCTTCCGCGAGCACGCGGGAAAAACGCAGTACCCCGGCGACGCCTGGTAGGCCCATGCCCTCAGGGCGCGGGCCGAACGGCGGAGCCGGGCGATTTTCTGGCGGCGCGGTAGCCCCGCCGTGCCGGGCTTCATGGGGGCTAAGGGACGCCCGGCCTGGCGGGGCGGTAGCCCCGCCGTGCCGGGCTTCATGGGGGCTAAGGGACGGCCCGGCCCGAGGTGCCGGGCACTCGGGCAGCGCCCGGCAGTTTAGGACGCGCCGCGAGGTTCCAACGCGTGCAGGCGCTTCTCGTGGTCTTGCAGCCGCGCCTCGTGGCTTTGGAGCTGATCGGCATGGGTGAGAGCCTTGTCTTCGTAGCGCTTCCCCTTGACGACGGCATCCTCGAAGGCTTTGAGCAGTTCACCCCGGAAGTCGCGCAAGCCGCTCATGATCTCTTCGTGCATGCGGTCCATCTTGGCGTTGGTCTTGACCAACTCTCCCGCGATGCCGTTGATCCGCGACCCGAGGGACTTGTCGACGCCGCTGATCTTCGCGTCGAGACGCTCCTCGACGCCGTCGATCTTCGCGTCGAGGCGGCTTTCCACTTCTTTGAGGTCGGCCTTGGTCGCAGGCGCGCTGTCGGCACTCACGAGCTTCCACCAATCATGACGATACTGTACCCGAACCTTTGCAGGGCGGACAAGGGTCCAAAGTCCCAAGGCCGCGCGCAGGCGGGGCACAGCCCCGCCGAGTCGGGCTTCATGGGGGCTATGAGAACGCCCGGCCGGGTGCGGCGATGAGACGGACGGGGAACCTGTTCGAGCGCCTGTGCTCGTTCGAGACCCTCCACCGGGCCTTCCGGCTCGCGGCGCGGGGCAAGGGCGAGCGGCTCTACTGCGCGCGCTTCGGCTACGAGCGCGAAAGCGAGCTTTTGCGCCTACAGGAGGAACTGCGCTCCGGGACCTATCGGCACGGCGGCTACCGCGACTTCACGGTGCACGACCCCAAGACGCGCCAGGTGCGGGCCGCCGTGTTCCGGGACCGGGTCGTGCATCACGCGCTCTGCGGCGTGATCGAGCCGATCTTCGAGGCGCGCTTCATCTCCGACAGCTTCGCTTGCCGCAAGGGCAAGGGGACCTTGGCGGCCCTGGAGCGCTGCAAGGCTCTCGCGCGGCGCTTCGCGGACGGTTACGCGCTCAAGCTCGACGCGGCCAAGTACTTCTACAGCGTCGACCACGAGGTCCTTCTGGGGATCCTCGCGCGCAAGATCAAGGACCGGCGCGTGCTGGCGCTGTGCCGGGAGATCCTCGCCAGCTCGCAGGACCGGCGCTTCCGCGGCTACTTCCCCGGCGACGACTTGCTGGCTCTCCTGAGGCCCACCGGCATCCCGATCGGGAACCTCAGCTCGCAGCTCTTCTCGAACATCTACTTGGGCGAGCTCGACCTCTTCGTCAAGCATTCGCTGCGCCGCAAGGCATATTTGCGCTACATGGACGACATGCTGCTCTTCGCGAGCGGCAAGGCCGAGCTTTGGGAGACGCTCGCGCGCATCGAGGCGTTCCTCGCCGAGCGGCTGCGGCTGCGTGTGCACCCCAAGAAGCGTACGGTTTCGCCGGTGCGCCGCGGCGTGGACTGGGTGGGCTACCGCGTCTTCCCGGACCGCGTGCGGCTTCTGAGGCGCAATATCTTCCGCTTCCGGGCGCGCAACCGCCGGCTTCGGCGCCTGCTCCGGCGCCGGACCATCCCCACGCGCCGCGTGCGCGACTCGCTGGTGAGCTTCCTGGGTTACGCACGCCACGCGCAGGCCGGACGCCTGATGCGGCGTCTTATGTATTTGGAGGCGTTTTGACGCCCCGCCAAGGACCCGCATTTCCCGGCGGGACCGGTCGAAAGAAAAACGACGGCGCCCGGGCGCGCCTGTCCATCCTCGTGGTCGAGGACGATCCTCTTGCGCGCCGCGTCCTGCGCGAGCGCCTGGACGGGCACCGGGTCGAGTTCGCCGCCGACGCGAAGGCGGCGCGCGCGAGGATCGCGGCGGGGGACCACGACATCTGTTTCATCGACCTCAAGCTCGGCCCCGCGGACCGCTGCTCGGGCCTCGCGTTGATCCCGCTCGCCTCCAATCGGGGGGCGTACACGGTGGTCATGAGCGGCCACGACTCGGAAAGGCACGTCGAGCGGGCCTACGATCTGGGCTGCGACGACTTCTACGCGAAGGGCGGCACGGAGGACAATGTCGGCGCGGTGCTCGCGCGGTGTCTGGGCAAGCGGGAGGCGGCGGCGAACGAGCGCGTGTTCGAGGAGCGCTTCCTCACGCGGGACGCCGAGACGCGCGCGCAGGTGGCCGCGGCGCTGCGTTACGCCGCCACGGAGCTGCCGGTGCTCATCCTGGGGCCCTCCGGGACCGGCAAGACGAGCCTGGCGCGGGTCCTGCACGAGCAGTCCGGCCGGGCAGGCGAGTTCGTGGCCATCAACTGCTCGGCAGTCGGCGAGGAGCTGCTCGAGGCCGAGCTCTTCGGCTGGCGCAAGGGCGCTTTCACCTCGGCCGACGAAAGCCGCAAGGGGAAGCTGCTTCTTGCGGACCAAGAGACGCTTTTCTTAGATGAGATCGGCTCGATGAGCCTCAAGATGCAGGCGAAGCTTCTTAAGGCCGTCGAGGAGCGCTCGTTCTATCCCCTCGGCGCCGAGCGGCCCGAGACTTCACGTTTCCGGCTCATCAGCGCGACGCTGGAGGATCTCCAAGGGCTCATCCAATCCGGCCGGCTGCGCTTCGACTTCTACCAGCGCATCCATGGGGTGACGGTGCGGCTCAAGCCCCTCGCGCGGCGCCGGGGCGACCTCCTCCCCCTCATCCGCGCGCTCACGCGCGGGCGGCGCCGCCTGTCCTTCACGCCCGAGGCCAAGCGCCTGCTCCTGGCGCACGACTGGCCCGGCAATGTCCGCGAGCTCAAGAAGCTCGTCGAGCTCCTGGCGGCCGGCGAACAGGGCCGCATCGGTCCCGAGACCCTCGCGAAGCTCCTCAAGACCCTGGAGCTCGAGTCGGGCGAGGCCTTCGTCACCGAGGCGCAGTACCGCGAGGTGCTGCGCCGCGAGCTCAAGGGCGCCGTGGAGAGCTTCGTGGACGAGATCGTCCTGCGCAGCCTGGAGGAGAACGGCGGCAAGAAGACGAAGGTGCTCGCCGCGCTCAAGATCGCGACGCGGCTGCTTTACGCGTCGCTCAAGAGGCAGGCCGGGCGGACGAACGGGGGGGCCGGAGCATGAGTCCATCCCCGTCGGATGGGCTGGCGGACCTGCTCCACGACGTGGGCTGCTCCTGTACGGCGATCCGGGACGCCGCGGCACTGTTGGGAAAGGCGCCCGTGGCCGAGAGGCGCGAGCTGCTCAAGCTCATGGCCGAAGCGGCCCGCAAACTCGCCCGCCGCCTCGGCGAGGCGCAGCGGGAGATCGCGCCGGGTGCATGACCTCGGTCTCGGAAATTTTCCCGGGGGCGGAAAGCGGTCTCGAGATTAGATCAGGACGGGCGGCAAGGTCCGCGCCGGGTCGGTAGGGACGCGAAACATCTGAGGAGGATCATGCCGCACCCTTCTTGCGAGGCTCGCGGATGTAGGGTTGGGATCGTCGTCTCCAGTGATTCTTCCACCGGCCGTCCTCGCTTCGGTGCAGGGCGCATAGCGCCAGCATCTCCTCTGCCCCCATGCCGAACCCGAAGCCGTTCCAGAACTTCTCGGTGCCCTTCAGGCGCATCCCGAACTGCTTGACCGCCCCCTCGGCGACGCCCGATCCGATGGGCCATCCTTCCGCCCGGAACCGGGGGTAGTCCAGCCCCTTGCGATTGTCGTCGAAGTAGCCGATGTTGCGGTGCAGGATCACGCGCGGGGAGCCATCCGTCTCCTTGGCGGCCGGCTTGCCCACCCGGGCCGATTCCTTCTCGACGGCCCGCACGATCCCGGCCACGTCCCCATCCCACAGCTTCCGCTTCATGCGCTTGTACCACCGCGCGCATTCCTCGCTCCCCTCGCCGAATGCCGCCTTGGCGCAATCGGCCAAATGCTCGACCGCGTGGTACCAGTCCAGGATGAAGGCGGCGTCCGCGAAATGGGTCTGCCGAAGGGTGCGTAGGCTCTGGGCCCCGTCGGATATGAAGAGCTTTTCTTTGGCCGTGCGGTAGCCCCGCTTGAGCGCCTCCACGCACAGCATCCAGCCGAACTCCTCCCAACCCGCCAGGCTGGCCGCGAAGGTCTTCGTTCCCGCCTTGGCGCCCTCGTACTTCTCCGCCTCCGCGGCATCCGGGTCCTTGCGGGGGCTCGCGTCGTAGATCGCTCCAATTTTATCTTCCTTCCAGACCCCGCCTTCCGCGCCCTCCTGACGCGTCTGGATACGTCCTCCATCGGCGGTCACGACGATCAAGTCCGGCGCTTGCTGCGGCTCGACGATCGTTTCCCCGTCCCGGAACGCGTCCACCTCCCGCCCGCGCTCTTCGGCCACCCGCTTGCCCTCCCCTTCGCTGATCACGCGCACCTGCTTGGCGCTCAAGCTCATGCCGTCGTGCTCCAGGAGGATATCCGCCGCCGCCTCGAAGGAGCGCGCCGTTACCGCCGCGTGGCAGACCCTCTCGGTGCGCCTGACGCTGCCCCCGGTCGGCGGGATGCCAAGACCGCAATCCATGGGCGCGTAGCTGATCCCGCAGCGATCGCAAGTGCCGTAGGGGCGCGCATACTCGACCTCCCCGAAGATCGTCCACAGTTTGCGCTTTTGCTGACCCTCTTGGATGCGCAGGCGCCCCTCGCATCTCGCGCAGCGGTACTCTCGATCCGTATGGGCGCGGGGGTCCACGGCAAACCGGTGCATCAGCATCTTGCGGACCAGTTGCAGATATCTCTCGCTAAGAAACTCTTCGAGTTCGGAAAGCGACTGTTTCAACATCCGTTCCTCCGATCCGCCTATCTCCTCAAGCGTTGTCGCCGCGTCTTGCGCGACTTCGTCTTTGCGGGCATTCCAAGGGGACGCGCTCATGGTTTGGGCGACAACGTGGGGTTCCGCTGCGGTAGGCGCCGTTGAAATCTGAGAGTGCGCCGGGATAAACCGGCGAGGTGTAGCGAATGAGGAAAACGCACGGCAGTCGTCAAGAAGGGCTAGCCACCCATGCCGGCCCCGAGTCATGCGCCGTCGGTCGTAAGGCCGAGGGTGAAGCGTTGACAGGGGGTCGCACAGGCCGGGAAATGGAGCCGCGAAACTTTCACAACTCCGGGACGCCGACGCTGTTTTCAGAAGCGGAAGGCAATACCCGCCGTCTCGCCAGGGCGAGAGGCGATGGGGTCCCGCGCGGTCAAAGACCCCGAGCATGTGCGGCAAGCGCCTTGCGCGAGAACCGGGAGGTCCCGTATCCGCCCGAAGATAGGATGTCGGGCTGCGAGGGGAAGTCTGAGGACTTAAGCCCAAGATGAACGGACACGGGAAGTCGGACAGGCCCAAAGTACCTGCGAAGTCCCCGAACAAAACCGGGAAACCGGCGGCGGAGGGGATGGAGGGAAGGGGTCTGGCCAAGGGGAACCTGCGACGGCAAAACACGCCCCGGCCACCGAGCCGGACAAGCGTGCATAGTGCGCTGGAGCGGGTACGCCGAGAAGCAAGAAGCGATAAGAAGATGCGGTTCAAGACCCTGATGCACTATGTCTATGCACCGGAAACGCTGGAGGACGCCTTCCTGCGCTTGAAGCGGGAAGCGGCTCCCGGCGTGGATGGGGTCACATGGGGGCAGTACCGGGAGGACCTGGAGCATAATATCGGGGACCTATCGGAGCGGCTCAAGCGTGGGGCGTATCGTGCGAAGCCCAGCCGTAGACGCTGCATACCGAAGGCCGATGGGCGGCAAAGGCCGCTCGGGATAGCCTCGCTGGAGGACAAGATCGTTCAGCGAGCGACAGTCGAGGTATTGAATGCGATCTACGAGGTGGACTTCCAGGGGTTCTCGTATGGGTTCCGACCGGAGCGCAGTCCGCACAACGCGTTGGACGCGCTCTATGTTGGGCTCATGAGAAAGCAGGTGAACTGGGTGCTCGATCTTGATGTGGTTGGATTCTTCGACGCGATTTCGCGCGAATGGCTGACCAAGTTCATTGAGCACCGGATCGCGGACAAGCGCGTGGTGCGGCTCATCTGGAAATGGCTGAACGCGGGCGTGCTGGAGGATGGGGTGCGAAAACGAGGTGAAACGGGGACGCCGCAGGGCGGCAGCGCATCGCCGCTGCTGGCGAATGTCTACCTGCACTATGTTTTCGATCTCTGGGCGCACCATTGGCGGAAAACGCAAGCCCATGGCGATGTGATCGCCGTGAGGTTCGCGGATGATGCCGTCATGGGGTTCCAAAGCAAGTCGGATGCCGAACGGTTCCTGGCGCAACTGGGCGAGAGGTTCGCGAAGTTCGGGCTGGAACTGCACCCGACAAAGACGCGCCTGATCGAGTTCGGTCGCTATGCGCTCGAGCACCGGCGGCGGTCTGGTCGTGGTCGGCCGGAGACCTTCGACTTCCTCGGCTTCACGCATATCTGCGGGAAGACGAGGGGCGGGAGGTTCACGGTCGTGCGGCAGACGATGCGCAAGAGACTGCAAGCGAAGCTCAACGCGGTGAAAGCCGAATTGAGACGGCGTTGGCACGATCCCATTCCCGAGGTTGGCCGGTGGTTGGGCTCGGTAGTGAGGGGGCATGCGCGGTACTATGGCGTACCCATGAACAGCCGGGCTATCACGCTGTTGCGATACCGGATTGGCTGGCTCTGGCTGCGGGCGCTACGGCGCCGAAGCCAGAAGGACCGGACGACCTGGGAGCGGATGCGGAGGCATATCGACCGCTGGCTGCCGAAGGCGCGGGTCTGTCATCCTTATCCGCTTGTGAGGTTCGGCGTTGTTACCTAATTCTACAGCCGCCCTTTTTTAGCCGCCAGTTTTGTCTTCCGGTGTGAACGCCAGGCGATGTAATTCCGCTCCTGGTAGTAGCGCACGAATTCCAGGACGTATTTCTTGTTGAACACGCGCATCGGGAAGACCGCCTTGATGAGAAGCGCCGCCTGCGGTAGCGTCAGGGCTGGAGCTTTTTTTTTAACAGGTGGCGAACTCTCAAGAGGAAGAGCTGCGCCATGAACACGAAGGTCATATGGCGATGCCACGCGTCCCAGGAGCGATGCTCGTAATGGTCCATCCCGATCTCGCTTTTGCCTTCTTGGAAACACTGCTCAATGGGCCAGCGCAACCCCGACACTCGAATCAGCTCCTGGAATGCAATCTCCTCGGGGGCATTGCTGAATACGTATTTGACCTGGCCGTCGGCGAGCGAACGGCGAAAAACCACCCAAAGGTCTTTGCCGGGAAGACCGTCACGGCTTTCGACGACACGCAAGCGAGCGAACTCAGCTCGAATCGGACCCTGGGCCCCTTCGGCCACGGTCGCAGTTGTCCAATGCAAAGAGGGATCGTTCGCCAGGGTGGATACCGGGACCGCCGCGGGCTCTCCTTTCTTGAGGCGGACTTTCTTTGGACGGCGTCCCTTCTTCCCGGACGGTTGCGGGATGACGACCTCGGGGCGTTTGGTCCAGACCCGCGTATCGGACGGGATATCCAGAAAGTAGAGCAGGTCCGCGGGCAAACCATCCCGGAACGTCGGGTTCCTTCCAAAGAAATCATCACCCGTTACCCACTGCGCATCAAACAATCCTTCCTGGTGCAACGCCAAGATCATCTCCAAGGCTAATTGCGGCTTGGTCTTGAAAGTCGTGCCTTCAGGGATCCGACATTTCTCCCAACGCTCTCGATGCTCTTTGTCAAACCATTTCTCCGGCAAGAACAACCTCCGGTCCAACAGTGCATGCCCTTCCTCACTGGCGTAAGCAACAAACACTCCCGCCTGGCAATTGTCCACCTTCCCCAACCGCCCGCAGTATTGCCGAGCGACCCCGACAGACTCGGTCCCCTTCTTGGGGAAATCGCTCCCGTCCACGCTGTACACCCCGCCCGGCTTACTCACCGTCTTGGCGGCTTCTTGGCGGTGACGGTTGCCCAGAACCTCCGCGTCCCACACACCCGTGTTGACGAATTTCTGCAGCGCTTTGACGCGCGACTTACCCAAGAGCGACAGCGCGATGGGTTCCATCGATTTGCGCTCTAACGAACTCAGGAGCCCTTGCAAATAAACGCGGCTGTGCTCCTCGTGTTCCACGCGCCCGAAGCAATCTCGAAACAAGACGTAGTACTCCCCGAACGCCTTCACCAATTTCGACAAGTCATCCTCATCCACTGAAAACGACGGCGCGACCTTCGTGTTCCACCCAGCCTTGGCGATAGCCATTTGCGCTCTCCTTTCTTCGACTTGGGCGAGCGCCTTATAATATCGATGATCGACGGCAATCTCGGGATGATGTTGGAGGCCGAAGGCCTCGGATAAATTCGTGCTCAGTGGATAGACATACACCTCCTTGGTTTGCCCGTGATACTCAAAACCGTTTCGCGTTTTCGCGTAGCCCTGCGTCCGACCCACGCAAATCCAATTCGCCGCGCGATAACTCGTCCCGCGAAATCGCGATGGGTCCACAAACGTTTCCAAAATTCGCAGCCTCACCCCATACTTGCTTTCCCAGTCCTTCTTCAGATGACCAATCTGCTGGGCCAACAGGTGGCTCGCCAAATGAGGAATCTTCACCCCAGGGAAAATCACAAACCGACTATTGTTGGCGACGCTGCCCAAGAGGCGCCGACGCTCCGGCGCGGACCATCCGATGGCGAGATCTCGCGACTTCAGCTTCCACACCGACGAACTCCATCCCGTCGCCGCCAGCAGATTCCCTCGGCTGGAATAAATCAGATACTTCAAATGCATCCCAACCAAATTCCGATATCCCAGGTAATGATATCGCCGCACCAAGGCGTCCCACCGCCGCCGATCCGCCGTGCGGGAGACTTCCTCAAATCGTAGCGGCCTAACCTGCGATAAGGGCGCTGTCCGCAAACATGGCGCTCCCATCGCGACAGTCGCAGCGTCGAGACTCTCGTCGTGACTCATCGTTCCCGAGCACGCGTCCTTCATGCTCGCGGGAACTTTGTATCAGTTTTTTAATTTTTGCGCAAGGAGAAAAAGGGCGGCTGTAGAAGTACTCTGCCTCCGCTAAAAGTTCGCCGACCATCCGGTGGCTGGTCGCGTGTCCCATCGCCTGGAGTTCGTCCGACAATGTACGCAGACTCTTGGCTGTCCAGCGTAGCGGCGACTGCGGATCGCCGGCGACTGTCGGTGCCACCAGCGCCTCCAAATCGCGACGGAGGGTGGGATCTTTTTGCGCCGTTTTTTTGCGTCCTCCGCCAGGCCGGCGGATATGATCCGCGTCCATTGGCTTTTCGGCCGA
>Ga0210044_10008508_pt1 | contig 12774 bp, 8 predicted proteins | sample CryGey13umfilter_2_FD_183959 | JGI IMG/M metagenome (GOLD analysis project Ga0210044, IMG submission 183959) | Groundwater microbial communities from aquifer in Utah, USA - Crystal Geyser 4/9/14 3 um filter (SPAdes) (version 2) | ecosystem: Environmental > Aquatic > Deep subsurface > Groundwater... | reverse complement strand
GGTGCCTCGAAACGGACCAGCGCTGTGCTCGTTCCGCCATACCGTCTATCGGTTGTGGTACCGGTCGTTGCTCCGTCGGAGTCAGCAGCATCGTGGCCGAAAGAAGCTGAAGCGACGATTCGCGCTCTGGGTGAAGCGCTTCCTGCCGACGGCCAGGATCCACCATCCCTATCCCGAACAGCGGTTGCTCGCCATGACCCGAGGCAGGAGCCGGATGCGGTAGCTCCGCACGTCCGGATCTGTGGAGGGGGTTATGGGCAACCATGATTCCTACTCCGACTGTTTGACTCAGTCATGCCACGCCAGGTGGGCCGCGGCAAGCGCCTTGCGTTCGCCCGCCTGGCCGCTCATGCTTGACCCACCGTCGCGTTGACCCCCTGCAACACCCGGTGCTACCGTTGCGCAGCTCTCAAACCACAGGTGAATCGTGATGCTCCGCCGCTCTCTTTGTGCTCTGTTGTTGCTGTCGCTGGTGCACGGCTCCGTCGCGCTGGCCCAGGATGAACCCGCCTCGCAGCCCGTCCCCGCCTCGCAGCCAGCTCCGGCCGCCGTGGCGCCGAACTTCACCGTGACGCCGCCCGCTGCGGCGGCGGCGGCGTTGACGGCGCACGAGGCCGAGGTGACGCCCTCGGACGTGGCCGACGATCTGGTGCAGGACGACCTGTCGACGCAGGTGGAGATCTTCCGCCGCGGCAGCTTCCAGCTGCGGATGGGGGGCATGGTCCAGGTCCAGGCGGCGTTCTACGTCGGCGACGAGGCGGCGCTGGCCTACGACGATCCGGCGGACACCGAGGGGTTCCGCGTGCGCCGGGCGCGGTTCGGTTTCGGCGGCACGCTGCTCGACGACTGGAGCTACTACATCGCCGTGGATCTGAAGGACGCGGTGGTGGCGTCTCAGGGCGGGGACCAGGGTAACGAGATCCTGGACGCCAAGATCGAGTGGAACCGCTTCCCCTTCGCGCGCGTGTCGGCGGGCGTGGACAAGGTTGCGTTCAGCGCGTTCTCGCTCCAGAGCTCCTCGCGCCTGCTGCTCATCGAGCGGCCGCTGATGGTGGGCTACATCGCCCCCGATCGGCGCGTGGGCGTCACCGTGTCGGGGGACGTGTGGCGGCTGCAGTATGCCGCCGGATTTTACAACGGATCGGAGGGCGTCACCTCGGGCAACCGCCTGGCGGGCCTGGCGGGCAGCGCGCACCTGCAGCTCAACCTGCTGGGCAAGCCCGCGAGCTTCATGCCGCGCAAGCTGCGCATCGGCGTGGGCGGGGGCTACATGTACGACGACGGCCCGGCGGTGAACGCGCACCGGGTCAGCGCCAACCTGATGGTCCAGGGGTGGCGCACTCGGCTGCAGGGGGAGCTGCTGTGGATGAAGACCACGCCCGACCAGGATCCCTCGGCGCAGGTGCAGGCCGGGGACGTTTCGCGCTGGGGCGTGGCGGGCGAGGTGAGCGCCTTCGTCTGGCGCGAGCTGCTGCAGGTGGCCCTGCGCTACGAGTACTACCAGGACGTGGACGATCTGCCGACCTTCGGCACGCAGCAGATGATCACCGCCGGGCTCAACGTCTACCTCTACCGCGACAACATCAAGCTGCAGCTGAACTACATCAACCGGGACGAGCGTGATGGCCCCAAGGTGGAGAACGACCTCGCCTTCGCCCAGCTGCAGGCGATGTTTTGATGGTGCAATCATGACGAGCAAGCTTTGGTGGATCCTGCCGGCGCTGATGACGCCGTGGCTCTCGGCCTGCGAGGCGGAGAACACCTTCGCCCGGGTGTTCGAGGTGGAGGCCATGAGCCAGACCATCGGCGGCCCGGCGGCCATCGCCCGTCCGGGTGATCTGCTGCTGGAGAACGACCAGATCCGCGCCGTGATCCACGGGCGCCACAACATGCGCAGCGTCAACCCCATCGCCAACGGCAGCCTGGTGGACCTGGACCTGCAGCGACCGCACCACACGTACGGCGTGGGCAACGGCAAGGACGCGTTCTACGAGCTGGGGCCCATGGTGAACCTCAAGGTCAACAGCGCGGCGAGCATGGCCCACGGGCCGTGCGGCGAGGTGGGGGTCGCCCCCTGCCCGGACAACAACGCGCAGTGTGTGCGGGTCACGGCCAGCGGCAAGGGCGACAACATCATGGGCATCATCGGCCTGCTGGACCTGGCGATCCAGCCCAAGGTCGACGGCAAGCCGGTGTACGAGACCTCCAGGCTGCACATCACCACGGACTACGATCTGTGCCCCGGCGAGGCCTTCGTGCGGGTCAGCACCTCGGCCGACTTCGAGGACGGATCGGACAAGCTGGCCGACGTCCAGATGGACGAGCTCAAGACCCAGACCGGTCTGCTGGACGTGCTGCTGGGAGAGCACACGGGGCAGGACTGCGCCTCGGAGGCGTGTCCCGCCGGCCAGTTCTGCGACAACCTGCTGCTGGACCTCAAGGTCTCGGGCCTCAACCTGCAGATGAAGCGCTGCCGCAAGCCGGAGCAGAAGCTGGCCGGCGCGCTGGCCGGGGACCTGATGCTGTTTTCGGGCAAGGTCAACGTCTTCGTGCCGGGCACCGGGTTCGACCACGAGAGCTACATCCGTAGCCTGTTCGACACCGGCGGCGACGTGTTCTCCAACCCGCTGGATATGCCCTACGTCGTGGCCGTGGCCGACGGCGTGTCCTACGCCTACTTCAACACCGGCGGGAAGGTGATGGTCCCGGTGTTCTCCGAGTCCTTCACCGTCTCCATGACCAACCGCTACGCCTGTAAGCGCAGCGAGCCGGGCTGTCTCAAGGGGCGCCGCATGCGCTACAACCGCTACGTTTCGGTGGGGCAGGGGGACGCCGCGTCGGCGCTGCGGAGCTTCTACAAGGTGCAGGGGATCCCGTTCGGCACGGTGGAGGGCCACGTGGTGGACGAGCGCGACCGCAAGCCGATGTCCCACGTGGATCTCTTTGTATACAAGGTTCCCGCCGGGTGGGAGGCGCTGTCGGACGCACAGATCGGCAACAAGACCTACGCCCAGCTGCTGGCACAGCACCGGCAGGAGACGGCCACGGCCCAGAACCCGCAGGGGCAGTACGGCATCATCTCCCACTTTCGCTCCGACATGGGAATGGACCCGGTGAAGGACGGCAGCTTCGGCGGACCGCTGCCGGTCTCGGGCCCGCCCAGCATCTCCTGTGCCTCTCCCGAGTGCCGCTACATCCTCGTGTCCCAGACCCGCGAGCGCGGGCCGTCGGGCCTCAACCCCGTCCGGGTGCGGGCTAACGGCATCACGCGGGTGACCCTGCTGGCGGCGTACACCTCGACGCTGCAGTACGACATCCAGGACGCCACCGGCCGGCCGCTGCCGTCGAAGCTGACCATCGGCCACTGCTTCCCGGAGTGCGCGCGGGACGCGGATTGCCACGCCGGGCAGCGGTGCGAGGCGAAGCGGCAGCTGTGCATCCCCCTGGGCGGCTACCGCGGTGGGAACGACTGCCGTCCGGACCAGCTGTGGGATTCGCAGCATGGCACCTGCGCCTGTCGCACCGAGGGGCTGCTCTCGCTGGCTCACGGCGGAAGCCGGTATTCCGACAACACGGTGCACACCGTGCTCTCGGCCTCGGGCAAGGGCCAGGTGCAGATGGAGCCCGGGACCTACCAGGTCGTGATGTCCCGCGGGTTCGAGTACGAGATCGATCGCCAGTTCGTGACGCTCAGGCCCGGGATGCTGGCGCGGCTCAAGACCGTGCTGCCCCGGGTGGTGGACACCAGGGGGTGGATCTCGGCCGATTTCCACGTCCACGGCCCGAACAGCGTGGACTCCGGGCTGGGCTTCGACGATCGGGTGAAGTCCTACGTCGCGGAGGGGGTGGAGTTGGTCAGCGCCTCGGACCACGACCACCTCACGGACTACGCTCCGACGATCTACAAGCTGGGGGTGCGGGACTGGATCGCGAGCCAGACCGGCGTGGAGGTCTCGCCCCTGGACTACGGCCACTTCATCGGCTTCCCGCTGCGGTTCGACGAGAACGCCGAGCTCAACGGGACGTTCCACTGGCGTGAGAACGATCCGGGCAGCGACCCGGACTGGAAGCAGGTGACGCCGTCGGGGATCTTCAAGCGCCTGCGCGAGATGGGATCGCTGGGCGTGGACCGCACCGTGGTGTTCGTGGCCCACTTCTACGACCACTTCACGTTCTTCAACATCAACCCGTTCAACATGCAGGTCGACTTCAGCATCACCTCGCTGTTCAACCCGGTGCTCTCACCCACCAACTTCTCGGGCAACTTCGACGCCCTGGAGGCGTTCAACGGCAAGAACTACGACATCATCCGCCGTCCGACCTACGCCGAGATCCGGGGCTTCAACGTGGAGCTGGGGCAGCTGCTGAAGACCCCGTCCACGAGCTACGACGATCGACAGCGGGAGGTGCTGGACCTGTCGGCCTCCTACCAGCGGCGCTTCATGGAGCGCACGCCCGAGGAGCAGCCGGCGGCGCTGTCCTTCGCTAACCCCGACTTCCAGTGTCGCTGCACGGCTGACGAGGAGTGCGGGCCCGGGGCGCTGTGCGTGGAGGAGACCGGAGCCTGCTCTCTCGCCTGCACCGGCGACGAGGCGTGTGATGCGACGCTGGTGGCCGCCGGCCGCGAGGCGTGTAAGCAGAAGGGGAGCGATCCGGCGCGCAAGTTGTGCCAGCGAGTGGACCAGGCCTGCACCGACTCCAAGGACTGCACCGCCACCTTCGGCGGCGCCGGCGAGATCTGCAAGGCGAAGCAGTGCGAGATGCCCTGCAGCGCCGACAGCGCCTGCAAGGATGCGCTGCGCCCGCACTGCAACACGGGCCAGGGCGAGTGCACCGCGGCGGTGCCGGCCCGGTCCACCGACCCCTGCCGCACCATCCGGGGCACGGTGGACGACTGGTTCCAGCTGCTGAACCGCGGCGTCCGCCGGCCGGCGCTGGGCAACTCCGACAGCCACGGCGTGTACAGCACGGAGGCCGGGATCCCACGCAACTACGTCATGTCATCCACGGACATCCCGCCGCGCATCGATCGCGGGGAGGTGGCGGATCAGGTGCACGCCATGCACAGCTTCCCGACCTACGGCCCGTTCGTCGAGCTCACCACGGCGGAGGGCAAGACCTTCGGCTCGGTGATCACGGCGCAGCCCGGTGCGGAGGTGCAGCTCAAGCTCCGGGTCCAGTCGCCGCGCTGGTTCGACGTGGACCGCATCGAGATCTATCGCAACGGCCAGCTGATCCAGGTCATCACCGGATCCGAGAGCTGCACCGACAGCTCCAGGTGCATCAAGCTGCCCAACGACACGGTGGTCAACTTCGAGGGTACGATCCGCGACAAGCCCGACCGCGACGCGTGGTACGTGGCGCTGGTGATGGGTCTGGACGGCAAGAAACTGGCGCCGGTCTACTCCTCCACGCCGGTGGCGCGGCTCGGCATCTTCGAGCTGATCCAGCGCCTGACGCCGCTGTTGCCGCCGCTGCGCTCGCTGCGCACGCCGCTGTCGCCCTCCATGGCCCGGGCCCGGCCCTACGCCATGACCAACCCGATCTGGGTCGACATCGGAGGCGACGGTCTGACCCCGGTGGCGGAGACGCCGGGCTGGGCCACCGATCGGGATCGGGCGGGGATCAAGCAGTCCCCGCTGACCCAGCCCGGGCACACGCACGATCATCGACGGGGGCTGGGGCGCATGGAGCTCGACGCGCAGGCCATGACGCAGATGGTGCGAGAAGGCGGCGTGACGCTCCCCATGCTGCAGCAGGCGCTGGAGCAGCTGCGGTACTACGGGCGTTAGCCCGTACTGACGATCGACCTCAGCCGCAGGTGTGTGTGTCGGCTCGTTGGCGGGGGATTGAGGCATCCGCTATTTCGGGGGCGTGTCCGGTTTCGACTCCTCGCTGGCCTTCAGCTGCTGCTCCAGCTGCTCCAGCTGTTGCTGCGCCCGGGGGCCGCTGTCGATCAGCTGCTGGAGCCGACGCTGGGCCTGGGTGATGGCCTCTGGCGAGGCCTTCCCGCTGGCCTGCATGCGCTTGAGGCTGGCGCGCGTCTCGTCGATGCGCTGGTTCAGCGTGAGCAGGTTCCTGCGGTACATGTCGGTCTGCTGGCGCAGGGCCACCTGGCTCGCCCTGGCCGCCTTGGCCATGCGTGGCGCGTTCTCCTGTTCGGGAGTCGTCTGCCGGGCTGAACGCGCGGCGGCGTCAGGGGCGGGGGCCTCCGACGGCCCGGGGCCGGTGGCCGCGGGTTGCGGGGTCCGCAGTGATGGAAGTGGGGCAGGCACGTGCGCGGGCGACGGGGCCTGTGGCTCGGGAGCGAGCCGTTGTGCCCCGGGAGGGGGCCGATCCTCGGGGACGGAGGGCTGGTCCGGCCCGCTCCCGAGGGAGAACAGCAGCACTCCGGCCAAACCGAGCAGGACAGCTCCGGATACCAGCAGCAGGATCATCGAACGCTTCATCGACGTGGCCCCATGGTGGGCGGCGCTGGGTCGCGCCGCGGATCTGAGCCCAGGTTACACAGGTCAGGCGCGGGGGTCCAGCAGCCGCAAGGCCTGCCCCACGTCCCGGGTGGGCCGGTGGCAGTGGAAGTCCTGGCACACGTAGATCGTGGGCCCGTCCGGGCTGCCCTTCTGGTCCGCGGTGAAGGGGGCGACCCGGCACAGCTCCGACGGGGCGTCTCCCTGAGGACGCAGCAGCAGCACCTTGTTGGGCAGGAACGGTCGCTGCAGCGCCCGCAGCACGTCGCGGGTGGCGGGGGCCGCGGGGTCGGCGACCACCACCACCTCGTGCGCCGGCCCGATGGCGAAGTCGAGGCCCAGCAGCATGTGGGTGTACGCCGCGGGAGCCGCCGCGATGCGCGCGGAGAAGGCGCGCATCAGCTCCTCGGCCCGCTGCTCCAGTGTGGCATCGGCGCTGATGCGGGCCAAACGCAGCAGGACGGACAGCGCCACCGAGTTGCCGGAGGGGATGGCGCCGTCGTGCGCCGTCTTTTGCCGCACCAGCAGATCCGTGGCGTCGGCCCGCGCCAGAAACAGCCCGCCGTGCTCCGTGTCCCAGAAGCGCTCGAGCATCAGGTGCGTGAGCTCCAGGGCCCAGTTCAGGTGGGCCGGATCGAAGGTGGCCTCGTACAGCTCGATCAGGCCCCAGCCCATGAAGGCGTAGTCGTCGAGCATGCCCACAATGCCAGCCTCGCCGTCCCGGAAGCGGTGGAGCAGGTGCCCGTCGGGCTGCCGCATGCGCTCCCGCACGAAGTGTGCGGCGCGGCGCGCCGCGTCGGCGTACGTCGCGTCGCCCAGCACCTGCGCTCCCCGAGCCAGGGCCGCGATCATCAGCCCGTTCCAGTCGGTGAGCTGCTTGTCGTCCAGGCTTGGGCGTGGGCGGAGGTTGCGGTGCTGCAGCAGCCGCTCCCGGATCGTCTCCAGGCGCGGGTCCTGCCGCTCCACACCGCCCTGGTGCAGGATGTTGGCCCCGGTGCGTCGACCGCTGGCCTCGTCGCGGAAGTTCCCCTGTGCCGCCACGCGGAACGTGGCGGCCGCCAGCTCGACGTCGTCGGGCGCGAGGGCCTCCTGCAGCTGGGCCAGGGTCCACAGGTAGAACTTGCCCTCGACCCCCTCGCTGTCCGCGTCCTCGGCCGAGTACAGCCCGCCCTCCGGGGCGCCGAGGTCGCGCAGGACGTAGGCGAAGATCTGCCGCGCCGTGCGGGCCTGCGCCTCGTCTCCCGTCACCTGGTACGCCTCCAGACAGGCCACCGCGATCTGCGCCTGATCGTAGAGCATCTTCTCGAAGTGCGGCACGAGCCAGCGCTCGTCGGTGGAGTAGCGGTGGAACCCGAACCCCAGCTGGTCGTGGATCCCGCCCCGGCGCATGGCCTCGAGGGTGGTGCACACCATCCGCAGCGCGTCCGCGTCGCCGGTGCGGTGGTGGTGGCGCAGCAGGAACAGCAGCGTGTGCGGCGTGGGGAACTTGGGCGCGCGGCCGAATCCGCCCTGCTGCGCGTCGAACGAGCGGTGCAGCTGGTGGTAGGCCAGGTCCAGCGTCTCGCGTCCCAGGGGCACGCCGTCGGTGGGTGCGGCTGGCTGCAGGCCATCGGTGATCTGGCGCGCCGCGTCCAGCAGCTCCCCACGCCGGGTGGACCAGATGTGCTGGATCTGCGGCACCAGCTCCAGCATCCCCATCCGTCCGAATCGCGTCGCGCGTGGGATGTAGGTCGCGGCGAAGAACGGCTGCCGGTCGGGGGTCATCACGATGGTCAGGGGCCAGCCCCCGCTGCCGGTCATCATCTGGCACACCGTCATGTACACCCCGTCGATGTCGGGGCGCTCCTCGCGATCGAGCTTGATGCAGACGAAGGCGTCGTTCATCAACGCCGCCACCTCGACGTCCTCGAACGACTCGTGGGCCATGACGTGGCACCAGTGGCAGGTGGCGTATCCGATGGAGAGGAACACCGGCCGGTCCTCGCGCCGGGCGCGCTCGAACGCCTCGTCACCCCACGGGTGCCAGTCCACCGGGTTGTGGGCGTGCTGCAGCAGGTAGGGGCTCTTCTCGTGGATCAGCCGGTTGCCCGTGCCGGTTGGAGCGTCATGGGCCATGGGTGTTTATGCAGGGGGAACGGGCGCCTTGCAACCGGAACCCCCCCGGCGGGCCGGGCTTGCAGGGCCTCGCACCTTGCACTAATGTCCGCCAAGCGATGCTGCTCGAGGTTCACGGAGTCAACAAGTTCTACAGCAAGCAGGTGCACGCCCTGCGGGACGTGAGCCTGTCGTTGCCCGAGGGCAGCATCGGACTGCTGGGGCCCAACGGCGCCGGCAAGTCCACGCTGCTCAAGATCCTGCTCGGCCTGCTGCCGCCCACCGACGGATCGGTGCAGGTGCTGGGGTTCGACGCCACCACCCGAGCCCTGGACCTGCGGCAGCGGGTGGGCTACATGCCGGAGCAGGAGTGCTACGTCGCCGGGCTGGACGCGGTGGAGACGTGCACCTACGCCGGCGAGCTGTGCGGGATGCCGACCAAGGACGCGCGGGAGCGGGCCCACGCCGTGCTGGCTTTCGTCGGCCTCGAGGACAAGCGCTACATGAAGGTCCAGACCTACTCCACCGGCCAGAAGCAGCGGGTCAAGCTGGCCCAGGCGCTGGTGCACGATCCGGAGCTGCTGCTGCTGGACGAGCCGACCAACGGGCTCGATCCCGCGGGGCGCGACGAGATGTTGACCCTCATCCGCCAGCTGCCCGAGCGGCGCAGCTGCTCGATCATGCTCTCCTCGCACCTGCTGCCCGATGTGGAGGCGGTGTGCGACAGCGCGATCCTGCTCAACGAGGGGCAGGTGATGTACTCCGGCCTGATCGCCCAGATGCGCGGCGAGCAGCGGGACACCTACGAGGTGCGGGTCAAGCAGGGCGCTCAGGAACTGGTGCAGGTGCTGGAGCAGGCCGGGTGCGAGGCGTCGCTGCACGACGGCGCGCTGTGGGTCCACCTGCCGCCGGGCGCGCAGACCGATCTGATCTTCGCCCGGGCCATCGAGCACGAGATCCAGGTGCGGCACCTGACCCCGCTGAAGCAGTCGCTGGAGTCGGCGTTCCTGCGGCTGCTGGAGCAGGCCCAGGAGGCGCAGTGATGGGTATCCGCGATCTGGGCTACAAGCGCTACGACGGCAAGCTGCTGCCCCACCGCAGCCGCTATCGGGTGCTGATTCGCCGCGCCCTGTCGCTGGCCTGGGGCTCGGGGCTGATGAAGACCACGCTGATCCTCGGCATGTTCCCCCCGGTGATCTGCGGCGTGTACATCTTCCTCAAGCACCAGGCGATCCAGTACCTGGCGCGAAGCCCCCAGGCGCCGCTGCAGCTCGACGATCCGGGCAGCCTGGTCTTCACCTGCATCTACTGGTGCCAGATCTGGTTCGCCTTCGTGATCAGCCTGCTGGCCGCGGCGCCGTCCATCAGCGAGGACGTACGCACCGGCGCGTTCCAGTTCTACTTCGCGAGGCCGGTCAGTAGGAACCACTACCTGGTGGGCAAGGTGGCTCCGGCGGCGATCCTGGTGCTGATCAGCGCCGTCGCGCCGACGCTGCTTCTGGCCGTGCTGCGGGTGGGGCTGTCCCAGACCAGCTCCGAGGCGTGGAGCTCCACGCGCTGGATCGTGGGGACGCTGGCCTACGGCCCGGTCTATGCGCTGGTGCTGACCGTGCCGCCGGTGGCGCTGTCGTCCCTGGGCCGGCGCTCGGGGAGCCTGCAGGGGGTGTGGGCCACGGTCTTTTTTGTCACCTGGCTGCTGGGGGAGGGGATCGCCGCGGGGACCGATCTGCCGTACACCGCGCTGCTCTCCATCCCCACCTGCCTGCGGCTGGTGGGACAGCTGATTTACGGTTTGCCGCTGGTCTACGATCTGCCGTGGTACCTGCCGGCGGCGGTGCTCGCCGGGCTGGTCGGCCTCTCGGCCTTCGTCCTTCTGCGACGCCTGAACCGGGTGGAGGTGTTCTCGTGAGCGACACCCGGATCGTGGCCGACCGCGTGTCCAAGTGGTACGGCAAGGTGGTCGGGATCAACGACTTCACGGTCTCCATCGGTCCCGGGGTCACGGGGCTGCTGGGACCCAACGGCGCGGGCAAGTCGACCTTCATCAAGCTGCTGGTGGGTGCGCTGCGGCCGTCCAAGGGCAAGCTCGAGGTGCTGGACCAGCAGATCTGGGGCAACCGGCGGCTGCTGACACGCATCGGCTACTGCCCGGAGCACGACGGAATCTACGAGGATCTCACCGGGCGCGAGTTCGTGACCTTCATGGCCCGGCTGGCCGGGATGTCGCCGCCCGAGGCAGCCGAGCGTGCGGAGGCCGTGCTGGAACAGATGGGGCTGGGCAAGGCCGCCCACCGCCTGCTGCGCGAGTACTCCAAGGGCATGCGCCAGCGGGCCAAGCTGGCCCAGGCGCTGGTGCACGACCCCGAGCTGCTGCTGTTCGACGAGCCGCTCACCGGCTGCGACCCCCTGGCGCGGGCGCAGATCACGCAGATGATCAAGACCGCGGGGCAGGCGGGCAAGATCGTCATCGTCTCGAGCCACATCCTGCACGAGATCGAGTCCATGACCAGCGAGATCGTGCTGCTGTACAAGGGGCAGGTGCTGGCGGAGGGCAACATCTACCGCATCCGGGACATGATCGACGAGCACCCGCACCAGATCCGGGTGGAGTGCGACCGGCCGCGGGAGCTGGGGCAGCAGCTGGTGCTGAGCCCCGAGATCCGGGCCGTGGAGTTCCCCGACGAGGGGACGCTGGTGCTGGAGACGCACCAGCCCGATGCCTGCTATCCGCTGATCCCGAAGCTGGCGCTGGCCGCCGGCATCAAGATCCGGTCGTTGACCAGCCCGGACAACAACCTGCAGGCGGTGTTCGAATATCTGACGCAGAAGCGCGGACCGCAGGGCGTCGCGCGCCCGGCGGGCCTGTCCCCTGGCCCCTCAGGGGGGGAGCCGCGTGCGAGGCAGAGCGCCCAGGATGGGACCCGGGGGAGGGCCGCATGACTCAGGGCACCGTCTCGGGCCTCAGCGCCATGCGGCAGATCGCCAGCATGAGCCTGCGTCGGGCGCGGCGCGGCCGGATGCTGTGGCTCAGCGTCGCGATCCTGGCGCTGATGGTGGGCAGCGCGGTGGTGAGCCTCGTCAGCGGGAGGGGCGGGCTGGACTTCTTCGATGGGATGCTGGACCTGATGCTGCGCTACCTGGCGCCGCTCGTGATGTTGCTGCACGGCGCATCGGCGGTGTCCGAGGAGGTGCAGGCCAGGACCATCACCTACCTGTTCTCCCGCCCCATACCGCGCTGGTCCCTGCCCATGGGGAAGTTCGGTGCGGCGGTTGTGCTGGGGCTGGTGCTGCTGCTCACCGCGGCGGCGGCGACCTACTTCATCACCATGATCGGGGAGCCCGGGGCGCTGCTGCCGGAGCTGGGCAGCCTGTGGCGTGGGCTGCTGGCCGCGGCCCTGGCGGTGCTGCTGTTCGGCGCGCTGGCCACCGCCTTCGGCACGATGGTCACCGGCTACTCCTTCGTTGCGGCGCTGTTCTACCTGCTGATCGTCGAGGTCGGGCTGGCGCTGGCCCCGGGCTGGCTCAAGGTCGTGGCGATGACGGTCCACCTGCGGGTGGTGGCCGGCCTGTATCACCCCAGCACCACGCTGTACATGGCCGACCCGAAGCTGGATCCCACGATCTCGGTGGCGGTGCTGCTGACCGTCACGCTGCTGTGGCTGGGTGTGGCGCTGACGTGGGTCAGTAGCAGCGAGTATCGCACGGACAAGTAGGGGCAGAGGTCTTGTGGTTGTCGGTCATTCCGTGCTGATGCTGTCGGTGCAGCACCGAAACCCGATGTACTCGTTGGTGGCGTTCCCGTCGAACTGGATCCAGTACGACGTAGGCCAGCCGCACGCCGTTTGAACCACGGTCAGGTAGGAGCCCCCGGACAGCTTGCACTTCTGGGCTCCGATCTGGCAGTTGAGCGTCCACTCGAAGGCGTTCCCCGACATGTCGAACAGCCCCGGATACCCGCCCTCGCACGTCGCGATCGAACCGGTCGGCACCAGCTTCCCGATCCCGGCCTCACCGGTGTTGCAGCTCGTCTTGTTGTAGGTGTTGCCGTAGGGGTACTTCAACCCAACCGGCCCGGCACATGCCGCTGTCAGCTCCTCGAACCAGCACAGCCGCTTTCCCTGGCTCTCGCACGCCGCCTTGGCCTCCTTCCAGGTCATCCCTGTCCACGGGATGCTGCCTGGCACGGACACCGGCTTCCCCAAGGCATTCAACG
>Ga0210044_10008505_pt1 | contig 12779 bp, 12 predicted proteins | sample CryGey13umfilter_2_FD_183959 | JGI IMG/M metagenome (GOLD analysis project Ga0210044, IMG submission 183959) | Groundwater microbial communities from aquifer in Utah, USA - Crystal Geyser 4/9/14 3 um filter (SPAdes) (version 2) | ecosystem: Environmental > Aquatic > Deep subsurface >... | reverse complement strand
ATCAAAACATACTCTACCGCCACTATTACAAGTAAAAAACTATCGCTGGAATAAATATTCATAAACCTTTTCTATATTATCTTCATAGAGTCCATCAGACATATCAAAATAAGCCAAGTTTTGTTTTTTACATTCATCCTCAATAGTAAGACTCTTTTCCATAATCCATTGTGGGAGATTGTGTAAGTCTATTTCTGATAGATCCCCCAACCAATCATTTTGACCCACGTGTTCTTGAATATCTTTTATGGTAATTTTGGAAAAACCAAGAAAACAAACTTTTATAGAATAAGACTTTTTTAATTCAGTCACTTGTACTGGAGTAAAAATATCGCCTTCTATCACATAATCTTCAAGTGAATTATGGACATGTTTGATAAGATTACAAAGATAAGGAAAAAACTTTTTAGGAATCTCTATATACGGTTCTGTTAAATGTAGTTCAGGGAGTGTATCACTAACCATATGCAAAACAACTTCTGTAGAAACAAAGGCTATTCCTTTTTCTTTAACAATCTTTTTGGCCAAAGTGGACTTCCCTGTTCTTGGTGTTCCACAAATAAGATAAATCATAAACTGAAAAGTTACTTATCACGATCTACACTAAAATGTTTTTTAATTGTTTCTTGTGGAGTTTCACCGGAAGTATCAATAAAATTTTCTGAACCAATTTCCTCTCGGATATTTTCAAATTCAAAACGTACGGCTTTAATTCGATCGACCCCCGTTGTCCAACACTCACGTTTAAGATCACGATCAATTGTTTCTGTTTCTGAAGGAAATAAAACAATTATTTGTAAATTTTCTCCAAATGTATCTTTGAATTTTTGGAAGTAATTTAAATAATCTCCAAAAATAATATAGTCAACGACTATCTTATTTCCTTTTTTAACCAATTCTTTTGTCTTTTTTAAAATTTTATCATGGGCTTTTACCAGTTTGTTTCTATTTTCTAAAAGCCATTGACCTTCATCAGGAAAAAACTCTGTGTCTTCTCGATCTCCATCCAGTAGAGTATATCCATAATTATTTACTAAAAGCTCTGCAATCGTACTTTTTCCAGCTCCTCCTGGGCCGGTAAGTAAAATAACTTTTTTCATATCAATAATGATTTCATTTTCAAAAAAAATTTCTCATAAACTAACTGTCTGTAAAAGAAATATTATCTCTTTGTGACAGAAAGCATTGTGAGGTAAGTTAAAATTCTTTGTAGGTAGATTCGCAACGGCGCTCAACCGCAATGATGATGTTTGTTCCTTGATCAACTTTACGAAAAATAATTCGAAAATTTCCTTTTCGCACACGGAATACATCAGATCTATCCTTAAGTTTTGTTACGTTCATATCCAAAAGATCATTTGACTGAATGCGTTGCATTAGTTCAAAAAGATGATCGCGGTCAGACCTTAGAAATTTCTTCAAATTTTTTATCATCCGATCGACCATAGCTAGTCAATCGCTTTGAGCGCTTTTATCACTTCATCAACAGGCATCCCGCCTTTTCGAAATTTGGTAAAATCGATAATTGTTTCCCAACCATCCTCGTCTATGGGAGAAATTTTAAAGAGTGGTTTAGAGCGTTTCATAACAATAAAAGAATCACCTTTTGCAACACGATTTGCATATTTTGTTACATTTTCTCTAAGCTCTTTGAGATTAACAAGATTATTCATATAGATAATTTTAAGATTATCTAAAGTTTATCTTGTTTATTTTTAAATGTAAATATCGATAATTTTATAAACGAAAAAACAGACGCTTTCACGACTGTTTTTCCACGATGGCAGGGGCGATAGGAATCGAACCTATGTCAGAGGTTTTGGAGACCTCCGTCCTACCATTGAACGACGCCCCTATATAAAAACTCCAAGGTTTAAAAATCGGAGTTTAAAAATTGAAAATTTCTTACTTCGCTCCCAAGAATAACATGCTGAAAAAGGCTTGTCGAGCTATAGATTCATAACTGTATTTATGCTAAACTAAAATCTTTGTTATCTTTATTATTTTCTTTTATGAAAAAAATTCTTATCCTTATTGGACTTCTACAAGCTCTTGGTGTATTTGTCTATTGTTTTCTTGTGGCTCTTGTAATGTTTGTTTTGCTTCCAAAAATTCTTACCACTCTCAATGTTTCCCAAATTCCTCAATTTCTTCCTTTTACCCTTATGCTCAGTTTTCTAGTTCTATCTGCAGGAATCACCGGATCGCTTGTCTTCGGCTATCCCGTCTATCTTGGACATAAACAAAAAATACGTGAAGCTTTAACTGTTCTTGGATTCACATTTCTCTTTTTAATTCTCATTTTTGCTATAACAATTGGTCTTCTCCTTGCTTTTGCTTAATAATATTTTCAAAATTTGATAAAACCTTCACAGGTATTTGATCCTATGAAGGTTTTTTAAATTTGTTAAGATAAATATCTATGGATCTATTTGATTTAAAACAACAAAAAAATAAAGAAAAATATGCTCCACTTTCTGATCGTCTACGACCAAAAACACTTGAAACTTTTCTTGGACAATCACACTTAGTTGGTCGTGGACAAATTTTGCAACAAGCTATTGAAAAAGATGAACTTCCTTCAATGATTTTTTGGGGACCTCCTGGAACAGGAAAAACCACACTAGCACGCATTATTGCAAACCTAACAAAATCGGCTTTTATTCAGTTCAGTGCGGTTCATGGAAATGTAAAAGATATCCGAATCATTCTTGGACAAGCCAAAGATCGACAAACATTTGAAGAAAAACGGACAATTCTTTTTGTTGATGAAATTCATCGATTTAATAAACTTCAACAAGATGCATTTCTACCATCAGTTGAAGATGGAACTATAGTTCTTATTGGTGCAACCACAGAAAACCCATCTTTTGAGATAAACTCTGCTCTTCTTTCTCGTTGTCGAGTATTTACCTTTGAACCACTCACAAATCAACAAATTCAAATATTACTTCAACAGGCTCTAACTGATCCAAAATCTGGTTTTGAAAAATTGCCAATAGAAATAGAAGAAGGAACCCTTGAATTTCTATCAATAGTTGCTAATGGAGATGCTCGAACTGCTTTAAATGCTCTTGAACTTGCCATCACGATAAGCACAAAAAAACAAGGAAAAATCATCCTTGAGAAAAAAACAATAGAAAAAAGTCTACAACGCTCTTCCCTACTTTATGATCAGCAAGCTGAACAACATTATAATATTATCTCGGCTCTGCATAAATCCATGCGAGGATCAGATCCAAATGCTGCTCTTTATTGGCTTGGTCGAATGCTTGAAGCAGGAGAAGATCCACTTTTTATTGCTCGTCGCTTAATCCGTTTTGCAAGCGAGGATATTGGACTTGCTGATCCACAAGCTCTTGTACAAGCAACTACAGCTTATCAAGCAGCTCATGCAATTGGTATGCCAGAAGCAAATGTGGTTCTTGCCCAAGCAGTGGTTTATTTAAGTCTGTCTCCTAAAAATAATAAACTTTATGAAGCTTATAATCAAGTTCAAGCTGATATAAAAAATCTTCCTCTTGAAAACGTTCCCCTCCACCTTCGAAATGCTCCAACAGAACTTATGAAAGAACAAGGCTATGGCAAAGATTATAAATATAACCCTAATGTAAGCGAAGAAGAGGCTAAAAAACAAACTTATCTTCCTGAATCTCTACAAAAAAGAAAATATTGGGAATAAAAAAAGAGCGCCCCCCAATACGCTCTTTTCAAAGCAAAAAAATTTCGAAAGAGCTTTTATGGTGGTGGTTCAAAACAAAAGGCACACCTCGCCTCGTATTTTTCCCTTCCACCAACAATAGTTGTTTGCATATCATCTGTAAGACGTTGACTGTAGATGGCATCTTCACCACATATTTTACAAACAGCTCTCTTCAGCATAGGTATATCTGCATGTAAAATAAGTTCTGGGACAGGACCAAACGGCCTTCCGGCAAAATCCATATTTAAACCAGCAACAACAACCCTTTTATTCATACGTCTAAGCTCTAGAGCTACCGGAATAATCTCAGGCCCAAAAAACTGAGCCTCGTCAATTCCAACCCAAACGAACCCGTCAACTCGTTTTAGGATCTGTCTGGCATCAGAAATAGAAACAGCCTCACAAACTACTCCTTCGTGCGATACTACCCTACCATTTCCTGATCTTGTATCTCGTTCATGATTAAAAAGAATGGCTGATTTATTCCCTAACACTGCTCTTCTCATGGCTGATTGAAGTTCTGTGGTTTTTCCAGCAAACATGCCGCCATAGATTACCATAAGATCACCACGTCCAACTTTCATTTCAAACCCTCCCTTAGCCGTAATTAATTTAAAAAATCTACGATTTCTGTCGTATTATATCTCAAACTAAAAAATCATTCCTGTGGATTGATTTTCAAACCTATAATTCTGCATCAATTTTTATGCCAACTGGACAGTGATCAGAACCAAAAACATCTGAAAGAATAAATGCGTCTTTTATTTTTGATAAAAATTTCTCTTGAACCCAAAAATAGTCCAAGCGCCAACCAACATTTCTTGCTCGAGCGTGTGTCTTCATATCCCACCAAGTATACTGATCTTTTTTATCTGGATAAAAATGACGAAATACGTCTACATATCCATAATCAGTTATTTTATCGAGCCAAGCGCGTTCAATTGGCAAAAATCCAGAAATATTTTCATTTTCTTTGGATCTGGAAAGGTCAATAGAATGATGGGCTGTATTTACATCACCACAAAAAATAATTGGTTTTTTCTTTCGTTCATACTCTTTAAGTAAAAGAAAAAAACGATCATAAAAACGCAATTTATAAGCAAGCCGAATTTCATCCCTACCACCATTAGGAAAATAAATATTAAATAAATAAAAATCTTTATATTCAGTTAAAATTATTCGACCTTCCTCATCTAAAATATCTTCACCAAAATGAGAAATTTCCATCAGTGGTTTTATCTTGCTTAAAGTGGCAACCCCGCTATATCCTCGCTTTTGAGCAGCATTCCATATACCAAAATATCCATTTGGATGAAGAATTTCATGAGTAAGCTGATCAGGGTGAGCTTTGGTTTCTTGCAAACACAAAATTTCTGGATTGGTTTCTAAAAGCCAAGTCAAAAAATTCTTTTTAATCATGGCTCTAATACCATTAACATTCCAAGAAATAATAAGTTTATATGACATAGAAATATTATTTTAACATATAGCCTAAGACACATCCTTATCCCCAGCCCTTCCTTTTTTCCCTTAAAATTGCTATAATAAAGAAAATTCATTCATAGTTTGTGCGTTATTATGGCTAAAATGACAAAAGGTCAACTTATGGCCACCTTGGCCGAAACAACCCAAATGAGCAAAAAAGAGGTTGTGCGTTTTATGGAGGAACTTATAAATATCGCCTATAAAGAAGTAAAGGCGAATAGTGAGTTTGCCCTTCCAGGGCTTGGTAAATTAGTGAAACAAAATCGCCAAGCTCGAACTGGTCGCAACCCTGCCACAGGTGAAACAATTCAGATTCCAGCAAAAACGGTTGTAAAATTCAAGGTTGCAAAAGCAGCAAAAGACGCGCTTCTCTAAAAGTTCTACGAGAGCGAAAAACAAAAAATCAGCTTAAGAGCTGATTTTTTGTTTACTTTGTTTCTTTGTGAAGTTTGTGCACCCGACACTTCTTGCAAAACTTTTTAATTTCAAGACGATCTTTAATCACTTTTTTATTTTTTCGTGAAAAATATCCAATATATGAACAATCAGTGCACTCCAATTTAATTTGATTTGCTTGAGACATAAATTCTTATAAAGAAACCGTAGTTTAGCAGATAAATTGATTTGACGTCAATAGTGGTGGCTGGAGCCGAAAGTGGGATTCGAACCCACGACCTACGGTTTACAAAACCGTTGCTCTACCAACTGAGCTATTTCGGCATATCGCATCAGGTATAGACTAATTAGAAAATACGCATTACTCAATTTCCTTTGGAAATTGTTGGTGGGCAGGGAGGGATTCGAACCCCCGAAGGCGAATGCCAGCAGATTTACAGTCTGCCCCCGTTGACCGCTTGGGTACCTACCCTTTTTTCCTAGCAATAAACGATAGTTTAATAAAAAAAAAAATAAACGTCAATTGAATGTATTTGGAAGATATCTATGTTATGATAAAAAAAGAGAATTATCTTGACGCACTCATTCAGCTGCTTTAAAGTGGAATGTTTTATTATTTATTTGTAATACATGCCTTATTTTATCTTCAAAAAAACATTACTAACTTTTTTTATTCTTTTAGCTACATTTGGTGTTCCTCTCTCTGTTTTTCATCCGCTTACGACCAGTGCGAACTATACTATCAATACGACTGATCTTAAAAAAGAAGAACCTGCCAAAATATCAAATCAAATATCTTCTGTATCATCTGATCGTACGAATAAATCTTTTCGCTATACATTTAAGAAACCAGGTATTCTTTACCAATCTAGCTCAATGGAAGAAAGCCGAAGCCGATATTGGTGGCTTTCATCCGGAGGGGCTTTAATAATACAAAATCATCAAGGAATGACCTTGCACGGAGATCAACCCAAAGGTTCAACGCTTCAAAAACGCTATGCACGTTATAACAGCAGTCATTCAGATGAAGGTTTACACCCACAAAATATTTTTCGTCTGATAACTCAAGATTCTTGGAAAGATTTCTCCCAAGAAATATATGTACGGATGGACGAAATACAGCTATCAAAAACAACCGATCGGGATGCATCTGATGGAATTCTTCTTTTTAACCGATATCAAGATCAACACACTTTATATTACGCAGGTATACGTGTTGATGGAGCAGCGGTTATCAAGAAAAAATATCAAGGACTTTATAGCACACTTGATTATCAACCATTTTTTGAAACTGGAACAAGTTCATATAATCGAAATAGTAATCCAAACTTTATTCCTAAAGATAAATGGATGGGACTACGTACCATCGTAAAAACTCTTGAAAATGGAAGTGTTCAAATTCAACTTTATATTGATAAAGAAGCAAATGGAAAATGGCAACTGGCAGCTAAGGCAATTGATACTGGTTCAATCGGAGGCCCTGTTATTAATAAACCAGGACATGGAGGTCTACGCACGGATTATATGGATGCAAGCTTTGATCAATATTACATTCATGAACTTGATTAAAATTAAAATTTAATCAATTTGAGAAACCGATACCCATAATGCATGAACACTTGCATTGTCAATCAAAGGATCCCAAGTTTTTATACCAACCCCTCCACTTGGAGCAATCTCTCCCTCTGGAAGCACGGCTGAAATAATCGGATCTCCATTTATTCCACAAGTGATTACCTGTCCATCAATATGTTGATAAGGTCGAAAAGATTCGTCTCTATTAAAAACAGGCATATTTTTTCGAGCAATAGTCTTTTCAATATCAGATGATTGATATTGAATCAAAACCGCATTTTCATGAAAAGTACAGCTTGCGTATCGATTAACATCTCGATAACGCCCGATAAGAGATACACTTAATCCTTGTTCCACCACAACTTCCGATTCAAACCGATAAGATGTCCATGAATAGGCACCATCAAGAAATGAAAGTCCACCAGTTGTCTGTTCTGAAGCACTAATAGTCATTCCTTCGTGTTCAAACACCTGATCTCCCCAAATATCAATCCATCCACGTTGAATTTCGAAACTATCTACATACGGAAGATATTTTTCCTCTCCACGGGAAAGATAATCAACTAATTCTTGCCCACTCCAATCTGAACGAACTGAAATACGCCTTAAACGAAAATCATCAGAGGAGTATTCAATGGGATAATTAAACGTAAAACCTTGGCTTGCCCAAAACTGAAAAAAATCAGCCAAAGGAAAAACGGGTTTTATTTGTTGTTCCACTTCTTTTTCTGCATCCGGAAGGTTTATAGTATTTTGGCCAAAGTCTCCAAAAGGAAAAGCAAAAGCTAAAGATGTTACTCCAAATGATTCAATTGCCTCTTTTGAAATCTCAAAATCTTTACGTATACGCTCTCTATATTCTTCGATTGTTTCCATACGTTGTTCTTGATCTAACCAAGCAAGATTTGAAAGAAAATGTCCAAGGGTTCCTTTTTCATCAATAGGAATAAGAAAATGGGCTTCATGTCCGTGCGATTGAATTTTCCACCGCCCACTTTCAATCATCTTTTCAACTTCATCACGAGAAAGATAGTAAACTGATCCATCTACAGCTGAAGTTGAAGTAATAATAAACATTACTGCTTTATAATCAAGAGCTTTTAAAACAGGGTCTGCATATTTCCAACTTGTTCGTATTCCATCATCAAAAGTAAGAAGAAACGATTTTTCTGGTAATTCAGCATTGTTATACATAAAATCATAAAATTCTTCTAAACTAACCGTATTCCACCCATCACGTTTAAGTGCAAACATTTGATCACGAAAACGAGATCTAGTAACTTCACTATCATCAAATCTTGGAAGACCATGATAGACAAGAACAGGAATAGCTCGCGCGTCTTCTTTGGCTTGTGCGCGTGCTTGTAAAGATGAATCAAAAAAAGTCATTGCTTTTGTTTGAAGAAAGAGAACATTCATAGTGATTTCATTTGCCATTCGTCGTGCTCCTTGAATCAACTGGTCTGGTAAAAAATATTTTCCAACAAGTAAAACAAAAATACCTATAAAAAATAAAAGTCCTAGACTGTCTCTTAAACGATTTTTTATCCTCGGTGCCATAATGATTTTTTAATCGTTAATGCGGAATAGAAAATAAGCCAAGAAAAAACAAGTGTTGAGAGAATGCTCATAAGTGGTCTATATAACCATCGATAATTTCCAGGGATGCGTAGCCGATAAGCAAGTCCGAATAGTAATCCTACATAACAAATTCCTGCTAAATATAACCAAGCAGAAAGAAGATTGCCTGTTAGTGGCAGATAGATAAGGTGCCTGAAACTAATGATTGGACCAAGAAGAACAAAAAGAATGTGTAAGTAATAGACAAGAGCTACAGGTAAAGGCTTTTTATAAAAATATCGACCAGTCAAAAAGATGCTACGAATAAAACTTTTTTTCCATCGTATTTGTTGACGAATAACTTTGTGGAAAGTATCTGGTACAACTGTCCATGCGTGGGCACAAGCCGTATAAACAACCAACCAATCCTGTATTGGATAATCTTTTTTGCGGACAAAGGGAGAATTTTGATGACGTTTTTTTAGCTTTGGTCCAATACTTGCAGACGAAAGAACAAAATTCGTAAGCGATCTATCTGTTGAAAATCGAAATTCTTTACCAAGAAAGGTATCGTGTGTCCACGCGGGGATATAGTTATAAATAGCTTCACGCCGAAACATCGCAAGTGGTCCTGATACACAAGTAACCGCCCCAAAAATACTTTCAAACGATTTACGAATCGAAAATTGTCCTTCATACCATGTATCTTGAATTTTTGTTAAAAGACTATCCTGAGCATTTAAGGCTCGTACATATCCATTGACTGCGCCAATTTTTGGGTTGTCATACATTACAGCAACCATTTTTTCAATTGCATCTGATTCAATAACAGTGTCACTATCGGTGAAAGCAAAATAATCACCGGTAGCCCGTGCCATAGCAGCAGCAATCGCCCGTTTTTTCCCAACATTTCTACGCCGGTGAATTACTGTAATTTCACCTTTTGCCGCATAAGCATCTAAAATTTCAGCGGTTCGATCACTACTTGCATCGTTTACAACATAAATTTTTCGTCGAGGATATGTTTGGGCAATGAGTGAATCAAGACATCGACCAATAACTACTTCTTCATTACGAACTGCTAAAATAATACTTACATACGGTGGTTTTTTTTGTTTGGAAAAATTCCGTATACGTACCTTTTCGTATGGATCTTTATAAGCAAAAAAGACCGTGATAAAAGTGACAAAAATAACAATAGTCACACTTGACCCGTAAACATAAAACAAAATATTTGGATTTTCTGTGCGAAAAAACAACTTACCAATCAAGACAACCAAAAGAGTTAACAGAATAACAAGAATCATTAGACGTTGATGATAGTTTTTTGCCATAAACAAAGAAATTATGTTCCAATTCCAATATAATGAATTCCTTTTTCTTCAAAAGGTTCCTTGGATAGACAATTTCGCCCATCAACAATCAAAGAAATTTGATATCGCTTAAGTAGCTCAGGAGTAATAGTTTTAATAAATTGATCATGATCGGTTGCAATTACTGCTACATCAGAACCTACTAAAGCTTGTTTAAGGGAAGTCGCTGATGAATCTTTTGGTAGATATGGATCATAAGCTCTCACTTGAAAGCCGCGTTGTTTAAATAATTTAATCATGGTATGAGATGGGCTTTCTCTTTGATCATCGGTATTACGTTTATATGCAAGCCCAAGTACGGTTACTACCTTACCGGAAAGATCTTTTGAACCATTGCTAGCAAGAGCTTGATACGTACGTTCAACAGTGTGCTCTGGCATAAAATTATTTACTTGTCTAGCTGTACGAAGTAAATGTAAAGAAACACCATTCTTTTGTGCACGTTCAATTAAATAATAAGGATCCACTGGAATACAATGTCCTCCTACCCCACAACCAGGATAATGAGGCAAAAAGGCAAATGGCTTTGAAGAAGCTCCTTTAATAACATGAACTATATTTATACCAAAGGCTTCAAATGCAATAGCTAGTTCATTAACAAAGGCAATATTTACATCACGAAAGGCATTTTCAACCATTTTGACTGCCTCAGCTTCTTCGGATGATTCCATTTCTTCAACCTGAACATTTCCAAGTATCTTTCTATACCAACTTGCTGCATTTTGTGTACTTGCTTTATTGACTCCTCCAACCACACGTGGAATATTCTCAACATGCCAATAAGGATCAGCTGGATTAATTCTTTCAGGACAATGTGCTAAAAAAAACTCACCTTTTTCTATAGAAAGCCCTGAACCTTTTTCTAAAATAGGTTGTACAATATCACGGGTTGTTCCTGGATAAATAGAAGATTCAATTACTACAAGTGTTCCTGGACGCAAAAACTGTGCAAAAGAATAACAAGCTTCTTTTAATGGACGAAGATCTGGTTCATGTGCGTTTGTTACAGGGGTTGGAACACAAACAATCACTGTCTGTGCTTGTTCAACCACCCGAAATTCTGTAGTAACTGAAAGTTTTTTTCCTACAGGAAAATTTTTTAAGAGTGTTTCATCATGAAATGGAAGCTCACGGTGTTCAATAAGAAATACTTTTTTTGCATCAATATCGACTCCAGTGACTTGCTTAAGGCGTTTTTTCATAAGAAAAAGCAAAGGAAGTCCGACATATCCAAGTCCAATAACCACATTTGTATTTGTTTTAGATCTAGTGGTTATTTTTTTGTTCTTCTTAAATTTATCGCGCGAAATTTCTGATTTAGTTTTTTTAACAAGTGTTGAAAATTTTTGTGAGATGGCCATAAACAAAATAATTCAATTTATTTTATTAAAACAAAACACTCGGGTTTTGTTTTGACCCTGTCTTTTATCCTCACGAAAAACGATTAAACGAAAAAATGACTCCTTTTAAATCATGGGTTTATAAAAAAAATATTCAAAGCAAGAAAAGTGTCACATTTTTGTTTAGAAGCAAATAACATAATTTAATTCTATAAGGATAGAAAAGACAAAGTCATCTAAAATCAACCATTACTTTCAAGATAACATATCTATATTAAAAAATAAAAAACACACCCTGTTTTTACAATGTGTGTTCTTTTTTCTCTTGACTCAATTCTTAAAATTTTTCTTTAAGCGCTCAGTCGAGAGCCCCGGCTAAGACGTTTTTTAAACCGGGGGCAGCTTCGAGGCCCCGGCTTCGTCAGCAAGGGTCCCGTTGATGGTGCCGTTTAGGCTCGACATAAGCCGAACCAAGACGGGAAGAAGAAAGTCATAAGACCTCCTTTCTTCTTTTGGCACATTTTCCATAATGGACGGGTGTGCTCGTATTCCCGTTGTTTGCCATTTGGCAAACTGTCCATTTTACCGATGGACTTCGGGGGCAAGTATAAAGGCTTACCCAACCTTTTTCCTCCCTTAATTAAAAATGAAATGTTTTGCACACTATTCATTGAACAGTGTGCTATTTTCCTCTCGTTTTAACGAAAAACGTGAGTCGAAACGGGATGCCATTGACCGACACAGAATGATTTCTGTGTTTTACTATGGCCCAAGGATGTTTCAGATTAACCTGCTCTCTTCCTGGCAGGAGGCCTAAACATTAAGGCCTTATGACCTGTTTGGGTTGCCAGCCCTTAAGGGTTTCACAGATCACCGTGACCCTACATGCTTTGGCGCGACCCTTTGGGGTATTGCTACCCACTCGACGCCCTGATTACTTACATAAAACCATTACGTAAGATCAGGAGATATCCTTAAACAGCCTTGCTTCGTACTTAGGATTCATCATCCCTTTCCTAACGCTCTGTTTAGAACATCCGCATGTTGCGCCGAACTTGCCTCTATATATCCGCGTCTGAACGGCAAGCCTGGCCCTTCGCAGAGCCTTCAGACGTTTCTTTCATTGAATCATCATCCTCCTTTTTTCCCTTTTCAGGGAAAACAGGAATTTTTTTCGACCGCCGACTATTTTTAGCACCCAGAACTGGCGGCCAGGACAATAGACCTGTTGCTAAATAGGTGTAATTGATAAAATAAGAAGGTATAAACTTTTAAAAAATCAAATAAATTAAGGAGGATATGGATATCGAAAAAGTAATAAAAGACAACCGTCAGATGAAGGCAGTT
>Ga0210044_10008502_pt1 | contig 12783 bp, 10 predicted proteins | sample CryGey13umfilter_2_FD_183959 | JGI IMG/M metagenome (GOLD analysis project Ga0210044, IMG submission 183959) | Groundwater microbial communities from aquifer in Utah, USA - Crystal Geyser 4/9/14 3 um filter (SPAdes) (version 2) | ecosystem: Environmental > Aquatic > Deep subsurface >... | reverse complement strand
TATTTTAATTTTTTCAAAAATATCAATAATTAAATAATATTTATAAGAAAAATATCATGTTTAATAATATCTTTTTATATTTAGCATGATGTTACGAATAAATAGTTAACACAATTTTTCTTCTGCCGCCATGTTCGCGAAATTCGCACAAATAAATACCTTGCCATATTCCTAAACCTAATTTACCATTAACAATAGGTATATTAATAGTTTGTCCTAAAATTGAAGATTTAATATGTGCCGACATATCATCTTTACCTTCAAACACATGAGTAAATTCTTTATAATTATCAGGAACTAAATAATTTAAAAAATTATTAAAATCATTACGTACTAAAGGGTCAGAGTTTTCATTAATTATTATTGCAGCAGATGTATGTTTTAAAAAAATATTTAACAGTCCAGATGGATGGGAATTTGTTAAATTATCAATTAATTCATTTGTTATTAAATGAATCCCTCTTTTGTATGAACCAAGCATTATTTCTTTTTGCCAAATCATATTTTTATTTTTTTCAAAATTAATTATAATATTATCATAAAATATAAAGTTCAAAAAATACGTACCTTTATATTTGATAAAAACAATAATGGTTCAATTAAAAAACATATTTTTATTAATTTGTATTTTTCAAATTATTTTTTGTAATTCGTACGCACAAAAAGCTGAGCTAATTCAAGTTAAAGGCATAGTAGTAAATAAAAAATTAGAACCTCTTCCGTTTGCTCATATATTAGTAAAAAGCAAAAATTTTGGTACAATAAGCGATGAAAACGGAAAATTTGATTTTTTTATCGAAAAAGGCGACACATTAATTTTTTCGTGTGTTGGATATAAAAAGTCGAGACATATTATTCCAACTATTTCCGATTATAGAATTTACCATCTATTAGCACTATTGCAACAAGACACCATAATATTGCCCGAGGTTCTAATTCTTCCTTGGGAAACATATAAAGATTTCGTAGTGGCTTTTGTAAAAACAAAAATTCCCGATGATGATATAGACAGAGCCGAAAAAAATTTAGCATTAATTCAATTGCAAGCAATTATTAATGAAGATGATATGCCATCGGCACCCGGGGCATCGTATAATTTATTAACTCAGCAACGAAATAGTTTGCTGTATTGGAAGGGGCAAACTCAACCAATGCAAATTTTTAATGTTTTCGCATGGCAACAGTTTTTCGATTACTTAAAAAACGGTAAGTTTAAACAAACTAAAAAATAGGTACTCCTAACATGAACAATAAGCATTTTTACCCGAAATAAATATTTTAAAATCGGGTGTTTATCCTCTTTTCATGGGCTTTTTATTGTTGTATTTTTATTTCATAAATCAATAATTAAATTTATGAAATCAAAATCGCTATATACAACAGTTTTACTTACAATAACAATTTCGTTATCGGTATTTTCGCAACAAAAATCAGATTTTATGGGTTTCCCTTATGATGAAAACTTTGTTGAATCAAATCCTATCGCTATAGGTTACAATAAAAATACTCAAACTTTGGAAAGTATGGCAGTTGAAAGGAATTTTAAATCGCCTGTTTCGCTACCTTCGGGAATTGCTTATGATGGACAGTACTTGTGGGTTTGCGGATATAATGAATATTTTATTTACCAGATATCAACTATTGATGGTAGTACAATAAATAAAGTTCCTGTTAATTTACAAAAACCTTATGGAATAACTTTTTCAAACGACACCATTTATTTAATAGATAATAATTCTAAAAACATTTTTGCATTCGACCCTGCAACTGGTAATTGTTTAGACACAATTATTATTAACCATAATTTAATTTATCCAACAGGATTATATAAAATGAATGACGAATTTATTTTTAATGATACTAAAGGACCACAACCCAATGCAACAGGCGATTCTACATTCTTTTACAATTATAACACTAATACAATTATCGGCAACCATGCTTTTGGAACATATTGTACTGGAATTACTTTTGATGGAACATTTTTATGGATAAATGATAATCCAAGCCAGTCAACTATGAAAATTGACCCGCAAACATGGACATTAATAAATTCATATAAAGTTCCCGGTGGAATGTATCCCAATGGAATTGCTTATGATGGACAGTATTTATGGGAAATAAATAATGCTTCCGATTCAATTTACATGCTTAATCCAAATAATGTTACAACAATTAACAATAACAGCACAGCCGGTACATTAAATGTATTCCCAAACCCGGTAAACTCAAACGAAAACTTTAATATTTTATTAAGCAATAGAACTGCAAATAATATTACAATAAGTGATGTAACAGGTAAAATAATTTTAAACAAAACCATTGCACAAAACTTACCTTTAATAACATTAAGTACAAACGATTTACAATTAAGTTCGGGAGTTTATACAATAAGATGCCAAAATTATTCTGCTAAGTTTATTGTAAAGTAAAAGTACCAAGTTTGGGGCTTGAGATTTGAAGTTTGTGAAATTTATTAAGAGAGGTTCTAAAATCCGATAGCTATCAGATTAGGTTTTTCGAGGCGAACAAGATTTTAAAATTGAAGTCCAACAAAAAAAAATCAATTTTTAGAAGACACATCCTGACAGGTCGCAAAGCACCTGTCAGGTTTCTAATTAGTGCCTATCCGAAAACTTTCAAACCCTTGTCAATTAACTGTTAATAATTTGATTGAATATGTTGATAAAAAGGGCGATTTTACTGAATTTAAGACGTACCTTTGCTAATTAGTGTCTATCTATAAAGTCGAAAAAAATTGTAAATTTATTTCATGTTTATAATTCAGAACTTATGGTTATAAGGTATAAAGGTGTATGGTATAAGTAATTAGCCATCATTGTAACTTTCCGAAAGTTTGCAAAGGCCATGGCGCCGTTAACTTTCGGAAAGTTCCCTAAACCACTATACCCTATAAATTAAAAATGCTGATATTATGGACAGACTCTTTTTAAACCCAGACTTCACAAATTAAAAATTCGAGTTCATAGCATCAACAGGGTTTAACTTTGAAGCCGAGAGTGCAGGTGCGATTCCCGAAATAATTCCAATAATTACAGAAATTAATACACCTGAAATAACATTAGTTACACTCATCGAGAAATCCATATCAACCATTCTTGTTGCTAACACCGTGCCTGCATAAACCAGTAAAAGTCCAATAACACCGCCTATTAACGATAACATAACCGATTCGGTTAAAAACTGAACTAATATAAAATAATTTTTTGCACCAAGCGATTTTTGTATTCCAATTAGCTTTGTTCGTTCTTTAACCGATACAAACATTATATTTGCAATTCCAAACCCGCCTACCAAAATTGCCAAGCCGCCAATTAAAAGTCCGGCAAAATCAACAATTCTAAACACATCTTCGAATCCCTGAGTTATTAAACTTGCTTTATTTAATGCAAAATTATCATCTTCAACAGGACGTAACCTCCTTATACCTCTTAATATTTCCCTTAAATCATCCGATAACTCAACAATGTCTATATTATTTTTTGCTCTAACCATTATTACAGGATTCATTTGTTCGTCACGTATATCAAAAATATTACGCGAATAATTTACAGGTAACAAAATAGAATTGTCCATGCTTTCATCAAAAATACTTGTACCTTCTTTTTTAAAAACACCGAGCACATTAATTTTTCTTCCCATTATTTTAATGTATCTTCCAATAGGATTAATATCTTTAAATAACGACTTTGCAACAGTATTGCCAATAATTGCTTTTGCCGAACCATTATTCGATTCAAAGAAAGAAAAATAACGTCCTTTTTCAATTTCAAACGAACGAATTTGAGCGTAATCATAAGTTGCCGAAATTATTGCTACATTATCAGTTGAATTGTTACGGTATTCTACTGTTTTATAAGATGATACAACAAATACAACAGTTTCGGCTTTTGTTGAACGTAATTTTATTTCTTCCGATTCTTTTACCGACGGAACCGGACGGTTTAAATATTTCCACCATTGGTAATCGTTGCTAAATTCCCAAGGCCATTTTTGCACATAAACTACATTGTTGCCAAGCGATTCGATGCTGTTTTTGATACTCGATTTCATGCTGTCAATTACAGTGAAAACAGAAATTATTGCAAAAATCCCGATAGTAATACCAATTAGCGACAAAAATGTACGCATTTTATTTACTACCAAAGCACTAATGGCAGACAAAAAACTTTCTTTAAGTAATCGGAGTACTAACATTTGAGCAATTAAAAAAAACAAAAGTAATAAATGATTATTGTTATTTTTTTTGTCGTTTAAAAATAATACATTTTAAGTAGTGTCTATCTATAAAGTCAGTGCCTGATTCATAATGTTCGAGTTTGAGGCCCTGTTGAATATTCCGATAAATCGGAATTCTACAGGGTAAACATACCAAGTTTTGAAAACCTCAAGCCATTGTTTGTGTCCTCACAAACAATGACTGAATGACCCAGTAGCAAAACGTACTGTGGCATAACGAAAAAATCGGACATTATAGACAGACACTAAGTAGTGCCTGTCCATAAAGTCAAGAGTCTGGAGTATAAAGTTCGATGACAAGGCATGCGAAGTTTTGAAAATCAAGGAGTTTACTGTAGTAAATGACTGTTTTCAAAACGAGCATAACGCAGTCAGCGGACTTTATAGACAGACTCTAAGTAGATTCCCAACACAATTTTACACAGTAGTTCCATTATTTGTTCCTGCAGTAATCACTTACCCGTCTGACCGCTCCAAGCGGTCTGACGGGTATTTCATTCCCCAACACAATATTACTTACCCGTCTGGCCACTCCAAACGATCAGACTAATATTTCATTTGCCTTTGTAACAAAAATAGTTTAAAAAGTCATTACATTGCAAATTGTTACAGATGTAATATTAACATAAAACTTTTCAGATAAAATATTTTTAATAATGCTTTGTTTTAATGCCCAAAAATTATAAATTTGTGAAATTTTTCAAATAAATTGAATTGAATAACTTAAAAGAAATTAAAACAGCATTTATATCAGTATATTATAAAGATGGGCTTGCTCAAATTGTAACAAAGCTGCATGAATTAAATATAAGTATAATCTCAACAGGAGGAACAAAAGACTATATTGAGAAATTAAATATTCCTGTAACTTCTGCCGAAGATATAACCGGATTTCCAAGTATTTTGGGCGGTAGAGTTAAAACTTTGCATCCTAATATTTTTGGAGGAATACTTGCCCGCCGTAACGAAGCAACTGATATACAGCAAGTTGAAGAATATAAATTTAGTTTAATTGATTTAGTAATTGTTGATTTGTATCCATTTGAAGAAACTGTTGCAAAAAATCTTCCCGATGAAGATATTATTGAAAAAATTGATATTGGGGGCATATCTTTAATTAGAGCCGCTGCTAAAAATTTTAATGACGTTGCAATAATATCGTGCAAAGAACAATATAGTTTCTTATATGATATTCTCGAAAAAGCTCACGGAAAAATATCTTTTGCAGACAGGAAACAACTTGCTACCGAAGCATTCGAAGTTACATCGCATTATGATACTGCAATATATAAATACTTTGCAAAAGAAAATAATGACTCTTTTAAAATAAGCATTAAAGGTTCAAATTCATTAAGATATGGAGAAAACCCTCATCAGAATGGAAAATTTTATGGCAATTTGAATGAAGTTTTTGAACAGTTACACGGAAAAGAAATTTCATATAACAATTTGCTCGATATTGATGCTGCAATTTCTTTAATTAATGAGTTTAAAGTGATTACAGTTGCAATTATTAAACATAATAATGCCTGCGGATTAGCTTCTGTGAATGTTAATGAGATGACGGGTCAAGCCCGCCATGACGAAGATACACCGCCATCAAAACGTCATGTTGATTCAGCAACCCGAAGTACATTAATTCAAACTTGGAAAGATGCACTTGCAGGTGACCCTGTATCGGCTTTCGGTGGAATTGTTGCCACAAATACCAATGTAGATAAAGAAACAGCTTTAGAAGTTAACAAAATATTTTTTGAAGTAATTATTGCACCTTCATACAGTAATGAAGCGTTAGAAATATTAAAACAAAAAAAGAATAGAATTATTTTAATATCAAAAAATATTTTGTTTAACAAAAAGAATTTCAGAACATTACTAAATGGAGTAATAGAACAGGATAAAGATTTAATAACTGAAACAATTTCTGATTTAAAAGTTGTTACCGAAACAAAACCAACTTCAAACGAAATCGAAGATTTATTATTTGCTAACATTTTAGTAAAACATACAAAAAGTAATGCAATTGTTTTAGCTAAAAACAAACAACTTTTAGCAAGCGGTGCAGGTCAAACTTCAAGAGTTGACGCTTTAAAACATGCTATTGAGAAAGCAAAATATTTTGGTTTCGACTTAAATGGTGCAGTAATGTCAAGCGATGCGTTTTTTCCTTTTGCCGATTCTGTTGAAATTGCATATAATGCCGAAATAAAATCTGTTATACAGCCCGGCGGCTCAATCAGAGATAATGAAACAATAAATTTTTGCAACGAACATAAAATTTCTATGGTTTTTACAGGTATTCGTCATTTTAAACATTAATTTTACAACCAAAATAAAAAAGTTTCAGGTTTCAAGTTTTAGGTTTCAGGTTTCAGGTTTTTACAACTTTAAACCAAAAACCTCAAACCTCAAACCAAAATAACAGTAAACAAATGGGATTATTTTCTTTTTTTAATCAGGAACTTGCAATTGATTTAGGTACAGCTAATACCATTATTACATATAATGACAAAATAGTTGTTGACGAACCTTCAATTGTTGCAATTAACCGTAATACGGGCAAGCTTATTGCTATTGGCGATAAAGCACGACAAATGCATGGCAAAACTCACGAAAACATTAAAACTATCAGACCTTTACGAGATGGCGTTATTGCCGACTTCAATGCTGCTGAACTAATGATTAGGGGTTTAATAAAAATGATAAATCCTCATCCACGACTATTTTCTCCATCAATGCGAATGGTAATTGCAATACCTTCGGGAAGCACCGAAGTAGAAATTCGTGCTGTTCGCGATTCATCTGAACATGCCGGAGCACGTGATGTTTTTATGATTTACGAACCAATGGCTGCTGCTTTAGGAATTGGTCTCGATGTTGAAGCTCCCGAAGGAAACATGGTAATTGACATCGGAGGTGGCACTACCGAAATTGCTGTTATATCGTTAAGCGGAATTGTTTGCAATAAATCTATCAGAACTGCCGGTGATGTTTTTACTGCCGATATAATGGAGTATATGCGACATCAGCATAATATGAGAATTGGAGAACGCACTGCTGAGGATATTAAAATAAATGTTGGTGCAGCACTTCCCGACCTTGAATCACCTCCGCCCGATTACATTGTTAAAGGTCCACATCAAATGACATCATTACCTATTGAAATTCCTGTGTCGTATCAGGAAATTGCACATTGTTTGGATAAATCTATTTCAAAAATAGAAGTTGCAATACTTCAGGTTTTAGAGGAAACTCCACCCGAATTATTTAAAGATTTAGTAAATAGCTGCATTTATTTAGCTGGTGGTGGCTCACTTTTAAGGGGTTTAGATAAACGTCTTACCGATAAGTACAACATTGCTGTAAGAGTTGCCGATGACCCATTACATGCCGTAGCAAGAGGAACCGGAATCGCATTAAAAAATGTTAATCGTTTTTCGTTTTTGATGCGATAGGACTTATGTAGAGCTTTAAAATCTCAAATAACAAGGTGCAAATGACAAACAAATACCAAGCATTAATTTCCAAATTCCAAGTTCCAAATTCCAAAATCAAAATTCCAATATCCAAGTTTGGGACTTGTGATTTAAGGTTTGGGATTTGGAACTTGAGTTTATAGAAAGTGAATATAAATCACTTATTTCGTTTGACATGAGAAATTTACTTAAATTTTTAATTCATTATCATGTAGCTTTTCTATTTGTTGCTTTAGAAGTGGTTGCCTTTACTATAACAATTCAAAATAATTTTTACCAACGTGCATCTTTTATAAATAACACAACAGAAATTAGTGGAAATATATACAGAATTTACAGTTCAGTAGTTGAGTATTTTAATGTAAGAAACGAAAACGATAAGTTAGCTCTCGAGAATACAGCTTTAAGAAAATTACTTAAATCAAACTATATTATTAATGACAAAAACATTCAGCAGGCTAATGATTTAATTTATAAGCAAAAATATGATTATATTAATGCAAAAGTTATTAATAATTCTGTTTTTCGTCAAACCAATTACATTACATTAAATAAAGGGAGAAATCAGGGAATTAAACCAGATATGGGAGTTATTAATTCTCAAGGAATTGTAGGTATTGTTAAAGATGTATCGTATAATTTTTCTATAGTTATTCCAACTATAAATATAAATGCTCACATAAGTGCTAAAATTAAAAAAACTGATTATTTTGGAACGTTGTCGTGGGATGGTAAAGATTACAGATATGCCTTACTAAATGAAATTCCCTTTCATGTAAAAGTTTCAAAAGGTGATACTGTTGTAACAAGTGGGTACTCATCAATTTTTCCAGAAGGTATAATAACAGGTGTTGTAAAAGACTTTAACTTTAACCAAGGAAACAATTTTTATAATATTTACATTCAATTATCTACCGATTTCATGAATCTTAATCATGTAAATGTTGTAAGTAATTTATATAAAGACGAACAAAAAATTCTCGAAAATTCGGTAACACATGATTAACATTATTCCTCAAAATATTATCAGATTTTTTGTACTTGTTTTTATTCAAGTTGTTATTCTTAACAATTTACAATTTAGCGGTTTTGTGAACCCATTTATTTACATTCTGTTTATTCTTTTACTTCCTTTCGAAACTCCATCGTGGCTACTATTAATTATAGGGTTTATAACTGGTCTTACTATTGATATTTTTTCAGGAACAATTGCAATACATACAATAGCAACAACTTTAGCAGCTTATGCCCGTCCATTTGTTCTAACTCTTTTTGCTCCCCGCGATGGTTATGAAAGCAGAACCTCTCCTACTCTTAAATATTACGATTTATTATGGATTATCAGGTATTCAGTTGTAATAGTTCTTATTCACCACTCATGCCTGTTTTTAGTTGAAGTTTTTAGATTTTCAGGATTTTTTTATACGTTGTTAAGAATTATTTTAAGTTCAATTCTCACATCTATATTAATAATTATTAGTCAATTACTTTTTTATAAAAATAAATGATTAATCAATATAGCAACCGAAAATATATTATTGGTGGAATAATTATTGTTTTTTCATTAATTTTTACGTTTAGGATATTTTATCTGCAAATTGTTGACACAAGCTACAAATACTCTGCCGAAAACAATTCACAACGAAGAATAACTAAATATCCAGCAAGAGGAATAATTTATGACAGAAACGGAAAAATTCTTGTGTTTAACGAAGCAGCATTCGACATAATGGTCATTCCTCAACAAACAAGACCTTTTGATACTTTAGATTTATGCAAAACTTTAGAAATAAGTTATGAAGAATTTATAACACAATATAAAAAAGCTTTAAGTTACTCTACTTACCGTCCTTCAGTAATAGTTTCTCAAATATCATCTAAAACTTACGCTATTTTGCAGGAAAAAATGTTTAAATTTCCTGGCTTTTTTGTTCAGGGGCGAACTCTTCGCAAATATCCAAACCCAATTGCATCACACATTTTAGGTTATGTTGGCGAAGTAAATCAAAATATTATTACTCAAAATTCATACTATAAGCAAGGCGATTATATTGGAATTAGTGGAATAGAAAAAACTTACGAGCAATTCTTACGTGGTCAAAAAGGTGTAAGTATATATATGGTTGATGTGCATAACAGAATTATGGGAAGTTTTGGCGAAGGTAAGTTTGATACTGCGGCTGTTGTTGGAACAAATATCAAATGTACTATTGATGCAGCTTTGCAACAATATGGTGAACTACTTATGCAACACAAAAAAGGCAGCATTGTTGCAATTGAACCATCAACAGGCGAAGTCCTCATGTTAATATCAAGCCCTTCTTATGACCCAAGTTTACTCGTTGGACGAATCAGGTCGAAAAATTATGTAGAACTTTTAAAAGATTCGTTAAAACCACTTTTTAACCGTGCTATAATGGCATCGTATCCTCCCGGGTCAACTTTTAAATTAATAATGGCACTTATCGGGCAACACGAAGGTGTTTTAAATACTAATACCAGATATCCCTGTGCTCAAGGCTATCCACCTTTGGGTGGTCATCCTAAATGCCATTCACATGCTTCACCTTTAAACCTGATTGAAGCAATTGGTCATTCGTGCAATTCGTACTTTTCTTATGTTTTTAAAAGTGTTATTGAAAATAAAAAATATAGAAATACATATAAAGCATTCGAAGCATGGCGGCAAATTGCACTTAGTTTTTGTGTCGGGAAAAAAACTGAATCTGATATAGCAAATGAACTAAGTGGGAACATTCCTTCTATTAAATATTACGACAAAGTTTTTGGTGAAAAAAGATGGCATGCCTCAACTATCATTTCACTCGGTATTGGTCAAGCCGAAATGGGAATCACCCCTTTACAAAGTGCAAACGTAGTTTCAATAATTGCTAATAAAGGTTGGTATTATATTCCGCACATTGTTAAAGAAATCGGGAACAACATTAATGACACTACTTTGAATCGTTTTAAAATTAAACAATATACAATAATAACTGATACTTCTATATATAAAAATGTTATAACCGGAATGAGCGATGCCGTTCTAACAGGTACTGCTTCAAGACTTAAAATTAATGGGATTGATTTTTGTGCAAAAACCGGTACAGCTCAAAACCCACATGGTAGAGACCATTCCGTTTTTGTCGCTTTTGCTCCAACAAATAATCCTAAAATTGCGATTGCTGTTTTAGTCGAAAATGCAGGTTTTGGAGCCACCTGGGCTGGTCCTATTGCAAGTTTAATTATTGAAAAATATATCAATAAAAAAGTGATACGTGTTGATTTAGAAAAATATATAATTGAAACTAATTTAATTGGAAATTGATACGTAAAATAAACATATTTAAAAGCGTTGATTGGCTCACTATTAGCTTATATGTTATTTTAATTATAATTGGATGGGTTAATATTTATGCTGCAGTTTACGACGAAAAACATGCAAGCATTATAGATTTTTCGCAAAAGTATGGTAAACAGTTAATTTGGATTTTTGCGGCATTTGTTATAGCATTCGCCATTTTTCTTTTAGACAGTAACTTCTTTTCGTTTTTTACATGGCCTATATATATTGTAATGCTCATTTTTCTTGTTTCAGTATTGCTCTTCGGTAAGGAAACAAATGGGCAGAGGGCATGGTTCGAAATTGGAACTTTTAAGTTACAGCCATCTGAATTTATGAAATTTGCAACAAATTTAGCTTTGGCAAAATATTTAAGTAGTTATAATTTTAAAATTCATAATATTAAGAGCTTGTCAATTATTGGCTTAATAATATTTATACCATGTATTTTAATATTACTACAAAATGATACTGGTTCGGCATTAGTATATTTGGCATTTGTTTTTTTACTATATAGAGAAGGATTAACCCCTTATGTTTTATTTTTCGCTTTGTTAACAATTATTTTGTTTATATCAGCTATGCTTGTTGATAAATTTATAATCCTTCAGATTTTACTTTATGTTGCACCAATTGTTTTCTTTTTGTTATATCCAAGATTTAAGCCACTTGGAATTGGAGTTGCAATATTTTTATTATCATTTTTAGTTGCTTTTGGTATAAATTTTATATTATCATTTCAATATTCACTTTATTATGTGTTTTTTGCTGCTTTGTTTTTAACAACAATTACAATTATAATCATAGCTCAAAAAAACCGAATAGCTTATGCGTCTGTTATAATGCTCTTCTTGTTCTCTGCTGTAACTTTCACTTTTACTGTTGATTATATTTTTAACAATGTTATGGAAAAACATCAGCAAGATAGAATCAATGAGTTACTCGGAATTAAATCCAACCTGCTTACCACCGGATATAATGTTAATCAATCAAAAATCGCAATTGGTTCGGGTGGATTTAACGGAAAAGGGTTTTTACAAGGCACGCAAACAAAGTACAATTTCGTTCCGGAACAAAGTACCGATTTTATATTTTGTACAGTAGGCGAAGAACAAGGATTTGTTGGCTCAATGGTTGTAATGGTTTTATTTTCGACACTTTTTTTAAGATTAATTTTTGTCGCCGAGCGCCAACGCTCAAATTTTAGCCGAATTTATGGCTATGGAGTTGTATCTTTATTGTTTCTTCATTTTATTGTAAACATAGGAATGACTATTGGGCTTGCGCCTGTTATTGGAATACCACTTCCATTTTTTAGTTATGGAGGAAGTTCGCTGTGGTCATTCACAATTTTATTATTTATCTTTTTGCGGCTCGATTCGCACCGTTTTGAAAAATTAGCATAAAATCATAAATCATTAAAAATAACAATAAGACGCAGATATATTATGATAATTATGATGAAACATCCATGATTATTTAAAGACACACAAGGGAATGATTATATTAGCGGTTAAGGTTAAGTGATGAGATTGAAAAAAGATTGAAATGATTGATAAGAAAAGATTGAGAAGAAAGATTGAAAGGATTGAAAAAACAAGATTAAATAGATTGAGAAGACAAGATTGGGAAGAAAGATTGAAAGGATTGAAAAAACAAGATTTAAGAACGTCTTCATCAATCCTATCAATCTTCTTCAATCTT
>Ga0210044_10008501_pt1 | contig 12783 bp, 12 predicted proteins | sample CryGey13umfilter_2_FD_183959 | JGI IMG/M metagenome (GOLD analysis project Ga0210044, IMG submission 183959) | Groundwater microbial communities from aquifer in Utah, USA - Crystal Geyser 4/9/14 3 um filter (SPAdes) (version 2) | ecosystem: Environmental > Aquatic > Deep subsurface >... | reverse complement strand
CACGTATCTTGCGATACCTCTGCGGGGTCATGCCCCAAGAATTTAAACGAGGTCACCTTCCCATGGTATAATGTAGCACTTTCTTAGTTCTTGTCATTATTTGGTCTTGAATTTGTACGGGGTATCTCTGCTGTGAAGCTGATCCCTGATGTTTCTCCCTCTTCCCCCCTACGCCTACCCCAACTCCTACTGCTGATTCCAGCCCGAAGGGCGGGTATCAGTGGTGGAAGATGGCGATGAAGATGCCGGCCGCAATGGCAGAGCCGATAACCCCGGCTACGTTGGGTGCCATGGCGTGCATCAGCAGGTGATTGTCTTTGTCATACTGGCGCCCGAAGTGGTGGACCACCCTGGCGGAATCCGGGACGGCAGAGACCCCCGCGGCTCCGATAAGGGGATTGATTTTCACCTTCAGGAAGAGATTCATAAACTTGGCGAAGAGCAGACCCCCTGCTGTGGCAATGGCAAAGGACAGAAGGCCCAGCCCGAAAATACCAATGGATGTGGTGTTGAGAAATTGGGATGCCTGGGTACTGGCGCCCACCGCGAATGACAGCAGGATTGTGCAGGTGTCCAGAACAGAAGTGGACGCCGTTTTAGCAAGGCGGTCGGTGACACCGGATTCCTTCAGAAGATTGCCCAGCATGAGCATTCCCACTAGCGTGATGGATCCCGGGGCAATTAACGCAGCTACCATGAACGCGATAATGGGAAAGAGAATTTTCTCCCGCTTACTGACGCGCCGGGGCGGCTTCATTATTATTTTTCGTTCTTTCTCAGTGGTCAGCAGCTTCATGATTGGCGGCTGGATTACCGGTACAAGAGCCATGTACGAGTATGCCGCAATGGCAATCGGTCCCAGAAGGTGCGGGGCAAGCTGTGAGGAAAGAAAGATGGATGTTGGCCCGTCCGCGCCACCGATAATGCCGATGGACGCAGCTTCCCGATTTGTGAAGCCAATGAGAAGTGCCCCCATGTAGGTGCCGAAGATCCCAACCTGAGCCGCGGCTCCGAGAAGCAGGGATTTTGGGCTGGAGATCAGTGTGGAGAAGTCGGTCAGTGCGCCGATACCGAGAAAAATAAGGGGAGGAAATACGCCGGAGGTGACTCCGTAATAGATCAGACTGAAGACACTTCCTTTGTCGTAAACGCCGATCGGCAGATCGGCCATGTAGGGCATATTGCCTACGATTACGCCGAATCCAATGGGAAGGAGCAACAGTGGTTCATACTTCTTGACGATGGCCAGATAGATCGCAACGCATCCAAGCAACACCATGATGGCGTTTCCCAGGGTGAGGTTGGCGAAGCCGGTCGTACTCAGTGCTTTGACCAGGATTTCCATTTTTCTCTCCTATTCCAGCACGATGAGGACATCGCCCTCACTGATGGAATCGCCTTCCTTTACCTTAATTTCCCGCACAATCCCATTTATATGAGATTGAATTTCATTTTCCATCTTCATTGCTTCCATGATCATGACATCCTGACCTGGTTTGACAGTATCACCGACCTTTACCATGACCTTGAGAACGAGGCCGGGCAGTGGTGCCACGACGGAAGACGCATTTACAACAGATGTCGGTTTGTGAGTGACCGGCCCGGCGGACCGGGGATTCTCAATGGGTGCCTCAGAGAACAACATCTGAGTCGGGCCGACTGGGGCTGGATGATGAGCCGGTTGAGGCTTAATGTCCGAGACAGATTCAATACCGAGGTCTTTCAGGCCAACCTTGTAGGTTCGACCGTTGACTGTCAAAAGGGCCTCATAGGCCCCAAATTCGTTGATTTCCACTGTGTATTCTTTACCGTTAATATCAAACTTTACTTCTTTCATTTCTATTTCCTCAGATGGTTCGGCGTTGTCCGTATTTGAAACCAAGACGCCAGGCATTCTGAGCGTCATTTCCATGAATAAATGTGACATTGCTTTGGATCGCGTCAAAATGTACTCTTCGATACAACTCAATCAGGGCGGCGATGGCAATTTGATCTTCCAATGGCACTTCTTCTTCTACCTGTGGGGCAGGGGCCAGTTCTCCTTTTTCATCATCCAGTGCAATTGCCGATGCTTCTTTTCTTATTTCTCTCTGCTCCAAAGCTGCGAAAACCCGGTTGAATACATAAATGACACATGCAATCAGCACGAGACCACCGAACACGATCACCAAGCCGCCGATGGAAGTGGATACGCCGCTATTTTGAATGACATTCTTCCACATTGTGTTCACCTACAACGGAATGTTGCCGTGTTTTTTCGGCGGGTTTTCATCGCGTTTGTTCTTCAGCATTTCCAGTGCCTTGATGAGCTTGTATCGGGTCATTCTGGGCTCAATCACCTCATCAATGAATCCTTTGGACGCTGCAACATAAGGATTAGCAAAACGTTCCGTGTACTCTTCTATTTTCTCGTGGAGCTTTTCGGCTGGTTTTTCAGCATCCCGGATTTCCTTTGAGAAAATAATTTCGCTGGCGCCTTCTGAGCCCATTACGGCAATTTCGGCGGAGGGCCAGGAAAAAATCATATCTCCCCTGAGCTGTTTGGAGTTCATGACACAGTAGGCGCCACCGTATGCTTTTCTTGTAATTACTGTAAGTTTCGGGACCGTGGCTTCCGCATAGGCATAGAGGAGTTTGGCTCCGTGACGGATCACGCCTCCGAATTCCTGAACCGTGCCGGGCATGAATCCAGGCACATCTTCAAAGGTGATAACGGGGATATTGAAGGCATCGCAGAATCGCACAAACCGTGCCCCTTTTACGGAAGAGTTGATGTCCAGAACACCGGCCAGATGCTTGGGCTGATTGGCCACTATCCCCACTGATTTTCCGTTGAGTCGGCCGAACCCGATGAGAATATTGGGTGCGAACAGGGGCTGAATTTCAAAGAAATGGCCGTTGTCCAGCACCATTTCCAGAATCTTTCTCATGTCATATGGCTTGTTGGGACTGTCGGGAATGATGTAGTTCAGTTCCTCGTCAAGGCGGTCAATGGGATCACCTGTCTCGAGTATCGGTGGCTCCTCCATGTTGTTTTGAGGAATGTAGGTGAACATTTCCCGCATGGCACCAAAGAGTGATTGCTCATCATCGAAGGTGAGGTGGGTAATCCCGCTCTTGGACGCGTGCATCCTGGCACCGCCCAGTTCTTCCGCTGTGACATCCTCATGGGTGACAGTTTTTACGATTTTGGGCCCGGTTAAAAACATGTATGCGGAATGTTTTACCATAAAAACGAAGTCAGTCAGTGCGGGGGAGTAAACTGCCCCTCCCGCTGCCGGTCCCACAACTGCGGAAAGCTGGGGGATAACGCCGGATGCGGTGACGTTCCGAAGAAAAATGTTGGTATAACCGGCCAGGGAGTCTACGCCTTCCTGGATCCTGGCGCCGCCTGAATCGTTGATTCCGATGATCGGCGCGCCCACCTTCATTGCCATGTCCTGAATCTTGGCGATTTTCTCTCCCACAGTCTTGGAGAGCGAACCGCCGAAAACTGTAAAATCAAACGCATAGACAAAGACCAGTCGTCCGAAGATGGTACCGTAACCGGTTATGACGCCATCGCCGAGGTATTTTTTCTCTTCCATGCCGAACTCATGGCATTCATGGGTCCGCAGTGCGTCCACTTCCTCAAAGCTCTTGGGGTCCAGCAGCAGGGATACGCGCTCTCTCGCAGTTAATTTCCCCTTCCCATGTTGTTTTTCAATTGCTTTCAGGCCGCCGCCCACAAGGGCTTTTTCGGTAAGTTCTTTCAGTTCGAGCAGCTTTCGTTGCCGGCTCATTCCTTTTCTCCTCCAGGTTCACAGATTTCAGTGAGAATCTTTCCCGATGATGACGGGTGCACAAACGCGATCTTTGTCCCATGTGCTCCATTTCTGGGTTGGCTGTCGATGAGCCGGACTCCAGCGGCTTTCAGGGTTTCAAGTTCCTTTTCCACGGAATCGGTTTCGTAGGCAATGTGGTGAATTCCCGGTCCCTTTTTTTCCAGGAAAGAAGCAATGGGACTGTTCTCACCCGTGGGTTCCAGCAATTCAATTTTTACCTCGCCGCACTGGAACATGGCGATTCGCACCTTCTGGTCGGAAACCGTTTCCTCACCGAGAAAGGTGAGGTTTAACGCATCCCGGTAGAAAGGGATCTGGTCTTTCAGGGATGAGACTGCGATGCCAATATGATTGATCTTATGAATCATGGATCAAACCTCCAATTCTGTTCTGATTCCGGGCGTTCCAACGATATCGCAAAACGGGTGCCTGTCTGATATTGTCCACTATCTTATCGAACGTAGATCTGATGTTCAAATCAGAATATCGACCGCCCCGGGCCGAGAACGCACCCATTGTAGACTCATGTGATTCACTTCACAACATAAAAAATACAATTTTTTTAACGGATCACATTACCAAAAGAACAACGTCTGGAAAATGCAGAAAACAAGGAGAAAATAGAGAGTGAGTGGAAGTGCCCTCGCGGGTAGTGTTAATGCGGGGCAGTTTCAGGGCAAATATTGGCCTCTTCTTTTCGACCCATCGGGAATTCCGACAGTACCATGGCAGCCACAATGAGTAGTCCACCCAGTGCTCGGTGAACAACCAGCAGCTCGTGTCCGAGGGTCCACGCGAAGAGTGCGGCAAAGACCGGTTCCATTGAGAAGATAATGGCAACTTTAACGGGTCCGGTATTCCGTTGGGCCACAAGCTGGATGACGAAGGCACTTACGGTGGGGAAAACGGCCAGAAAAAGGATCACTCCCAGTGCTGAGGTCCAGTTGCAGGCTAAAGATACATCGGTTGAAAGTCCAGGAAAGACGCTGAGAAGTCCGACTACGAGCATTTGCTGAAAATTCAAAACGAATGGGTCAGAGCCTTTCTTCATGTAGTGGTCTGCCACAAGGATGTGGATGGCATAACCTATGGCGGCAAAAAGAGTAAGAAAGTCGCCGAAATTGGCATCGTGAAGGCCGCCAGTCAGCACGAACAGACCGGATACAGCGAGACCCACGGAAATGAGTTTCATCCTTGAAGGCAGTTTTTTCAGAAAGATGAACGAAAAAATCGGCACAAATACGATAAATAAGCCGGTTATGAAGCCGGAATTGGATGCGGTGGTAAATTTCAGTCCGATGGTCTGGGGAACATAGATTGTCCAGAGGAAGAAGCCGAGAACCAGTCCCTGTTTCCAGTCGGAAAATGGATTTCGTTTCAAGAAAAGAAGAAGGATAAGCATCAAAAAAGCCGCAATCAAAAAGCGATAGCCAAGTAGTCCCAGTGGCGAGACATGTTGCAATACGCCCTTGACCATGAAAAAAGTTGCGCCCCAGATTGCCGCCGAATACAACAGGCCGGCATCAGAAAGGAGTCCCTTCCAGCGTTTCATTCCAACCTCCTCAATTAGGCCATTGTACCGTATTTTCTGAGCTTGAATCCAACTGCTTTCGGTGTCCACTTGTGAAGTATGGAATGATTTTTCTGTTCTAATCTTCCCACTTTTGATAAGAATCAATTTTCTTTTGCTACAATTTTGTCATTATCAGCTCAGCAAGACCCGGGTGCGATCCAACAAAGCTGGAAGGAAGCACGTTTGTTGAGGACATTCGGGCAGTATGTCGATTAGATAAGGAGGTCACAATGAATCAGTCCTGGTTGGACAAGTTAATGAGTAAGAAGGGATTATACACGGTTTTCTGGGTTACCGCCATCGTGATGGTTGTGGCGTTGATCGGATTCACCAGCTTACTGGTGAAAGAGGTTCCGCCGATTCCACAAAAAGTCGTGTCGTCGAACGGTTCAACTCTCTATACCTATGATGACGTGGTAGCGGGGAAAGGCTATTTCCAGGAATTTGACCTGATGGACTACGGAACCATGCTGGGCATGGGCGCCTATCTTGGTCCGGACTTCACCGAAGAAACCATGCATCGCCGCATTATTTCCCTGTACGATGCCTATGCTAATGAAGAATTCGGTGTTAACGCTCTGGCTGTGACCGATGTTCAGCGGGGGAAGATCAAGGAAATGGTAAAAGCAGACCTGAATAAAACCGTATTGAACAAGAAAACGGTCGCATATTCATTGGAATCTTCTGATGCATACCACAAGAACATTGAATACTGGATAGATTTTCTGGTCAATGGGGACAAGAAACTGGCATGGCCTGGCGGTGTGATCAACGCGGACGAGGCCCGAAAGATTGCGATGTTCTTTGACTGGGGTCAGCTGGTGGCTTCAACGAAACGGCCGGGGACCAACCGGACCTGGAGCAACAACTGGCCTTCTGAACCACTAATTGACCAGAATGTTGGTTGGCCCAGTGTGTTCTGGTCACTGATGGAAGTTCTGATTCTCTGGACTATGACAATTCTCATTTTCTACCTGATGTATGAATATTTCGTCAAAAAAGATAAGGATGCAATACTGGAAGAACCGCTGGTGTTGGATTCCCTCTTTCCCTCCCAGAAGAAGCTGTTCAAATATCTCCCCATTGTTGCCCTTTTTTTTCTTATTCAAGTAATTCTCGGGGGCTACATTGCTCATATTTATACGGAGCCGGCGAAGAATTTTATTTTGAGCCAGAGTATCCTGCCCTTTAATGTAATCCGTGCGCTGCACATCAATATTGCCATTGTGTGGGTTGCTGTCGGCTGGCTGGTGGGCGGAATGTTCATTGCCCCGCTCGTCGGGAAACAGGATCTGCGCTTTCCATGGCTGGTGGACGTTCTCTGGTTGGCGCTGGTGATCGTCGCGGCCGGCGGCATCTTCGGCATCTACGCAGGTGCAACCGGCCACCTGCGGGACATGTGGTTCTGGCTGGGCAACGAAGGCCGTGAATACCTCAACCTGGGCCGGGTCTGGGATATTGGCCTTGTTGTGGGTCTGGTCCTGTGGTTTCTGATGGTCTTCAGCACCATCCGGAAGTCCAAAGAAAATAACGTAATGGTGGGAACCATCATCTGGTCGGCTTTTGGTATTGCCACATTGTACATGGCAGGGATGGCACCGGTCCAGAAAATCATGCCGAATTTCACGGTGGATGATTATTACCGCTGGTGGGTGGTCCACCTCTGGGTAGAACTGACGTTTGAGTTGTTTGCGGCCGGGGTGCTGGCCTATCTCGCGGTGTTGCTGGGACTGGTTCCCAGGAAAACTGCGGAGAAGGTGATGTTGCTGGAACTGGCACTGGTCATAGTTTCAGGAGTCCTCGGTGTTGGCCATCACTACTGGTGGCAGGGACTGGACGAGTACTGGGTGGCAATCGGCGGAGCATTTTCTGCCATGGAACCGGTACCGCTGGTAATCCTGATGATTGAGGCATGGAAACAATACAAAGATACCAAGCTCAAGGGAAAAGAGTTTGCCTTTTCTGTTCCCTTCATGTGGCTGACAGGCTCGGCCTTCCTCAACTGGTTTGGCGCGGGTGTTCTTGGCATGGTGGCGAACCTGCCGATCGTCAACTACTACTCCCACGGAACATATCTTATTATGCCCCACGGCCACGTGGCATTGTTGGGCGCATTCGGGTACATTTCCATTGCCTTCATTTATATTGTTGCCCGTTCAAAGGCCTTGACCGAAGGACGCGTCTGGGATGATAAGTTCAGCAAAATCGGGTTCTGGCTGGTAACAGTCGGTATTGTTCTGTTCTCTATTCCAACCCTGATCATTGGGTTCCATCAGACGGAAATTGCCTATAAACTGGGCTATCATGCGGCTCGCGCAAGGGAAACCGTGGAAGCGGTGAAGGGATGGATGTGGTTTCGAATTCTGCCGGATAGCATGATTATCTTTGGTGCTGCGGCCATATTTTTGGATATTGTGAAAAAGACATTCCTGGCAAAAAAAGCCTGACGCCGGACGCAGCCGGGCTGTCCGCCCGGGATTTTAGGTGCTGAATGTTAGATGGCAGATGATAAGAGAGAAGGGGAAATTATTTTCCCCTTCTCTTATTTTCCCCCTTGTGACGCGCTCATTCAATAATGGAATGCAAGTTAAAGTAAAGAGTTGCAATTGGCTGCCTGCTCTCTATCCGAACTCAACCTCAACCTTGTCTCCCACTTAACCTTATCCCTAATAATGTTATAATCCTCATCAGACAAAAAGTGGAAGAGAGGAGGTAGAAATGGTTGAAGAAACAATCCACAAAGTTGTGAAGGAACTGAGCACGACGGAAAGTTATCGCGCGGTGTACCGCTCAGCGAAAAAAGGGGTAACCATGCCCTCGATTGACGCGCTGGAAGAAATAATGACCTACCTGCGTCGGATCCTGTTTCCGGGGTATTTTGCCCATTCAGAGGTCACGCCGGACACCATGCATTACTACATTGGCGCCAACGTGGATAAGGTTGTGCGGCTCCTCAGCGAACAGGTTCATCGGGGCTTCTGTTTTCCCTGCCAGGATGAAGGAGATTCGGCTTGTGAGGAATGCGTGAATGACGCACAAGAGTTGACCCTGCAGTTTATTGCCCGTTTACCGGTGATCCGGCGTCTCCTTGCCACAGACGCGCTGGCAGCTTATCAAGGGGATCCGGCTGCCAAAAACGTGGGGGAGACCATTTTCTGTTATCCCAGTCTCCGGGCATTGACCCATCACCGAATTGCTCACGAGCTGTATAAAATGGGTGCGCCACTGATCCCGCGAATCATATCCGAGCGGGCCCACTCCGAAACCGGGATTGACATTCACCCGGGTGCGGAAATCGGCGACCATTTTTTCATTGACCACGGAACCGGCGTTGTAGTGGGGGAAACCTGCATTATCGGACACCATGTACGGCTATATCAGGGAGTGACCCTCGGAGCCAAGAGTTTTCCGCTGGACAAGGACGGGAAGCCGGTCAAGGGCATTGCCCGCCATCCTATCATTGGAGACAATGTCACCATTTACGCCGGTGCGACCGTTCTGGGACGTGTTACCATTGGCGCCGGGAGTGTCATTGGCGGAAATCTCTGGGTGACCGGGGATGTGCCACCGAATTCCCGAATTTCCCAGGGTGAATTTCGCACCACGCCCCTGCAGGACGGTGCGGGAATCTGATGGCCGTTTCACGGCCCAGTTTAAGGTTGAGTGAAAGGCAAGGTTGAGTGAAGAACCGGAAAGAAAGAGAACAGATTCAGACAAGACACGAAAAAGCTCATTCCCTGGTTTTTCTTTCCCCTACTCCTACTTCGTTCAGGAGGAAACTTGCAAAACTATAGGAAATGGATTTCATTGTTGACCCGCTTTCTACTGCCGGGCGGGGGTTTGTTCATTGCGGGGGTATGGGGAATTCCCCGCATACCCCGGACGGCGGTCCCTCTTTCAACCCTCTTTGCGGCATTCCTCTTCCTGTCCGCAGCAGCTCTGCTCCTTGCATGGCGATTTCACCGGGACAGTGCCTTTTTCTCCATCCTGGTTATAGTGGGGGCGTGGCTGGCAGTGAGTCTTGTTCCCATTCCAAATGGAGTCAGAAGCCTTCAGGGTATTCCACAATTCCTTACCGTTCTGGTGACGATAGACATCATTTTCTTCTTTCTTTTCGAAGATCGGGGATTGTTTTCCATTTATGGCCTGGTAAGACTGCTGTTCGTTGCCATTCAGGTTGTTGGCTTGACACTACTATTCAAGTCGGGCAATCCGGGATTGGCCGGAGAGTGGTTTGAACACTTGTGGCACGGCATAACCACTGCGGGGGATATGCCACTCATTCTTGTTTCAATTGGTCTGGCTATCCTTTTCATAAAATTCCTTCGCATCCGATCACCTTTGTCTGCCGGAGGATTCTGGTCATTGATCACGGCGTTTTTCATGCTTTCTGCAACCCATTCCCGATTCCTCACCGCTTTCTGGGCGCTGCTCACGGTTGGCGTTCTGGTGGTGGCTATTGTGGAACAATCATTTCAACTGGCCTATCACGACGAACTGACCGGATTGCCCGGACGCCGCGCTTTGAACGAGTTTCTCGCTGCCACATCCGGTCCCCTGACCGCTCTGATGGTGGATATTGACTATTTCAAGCGCTTCAATGACCGTTACGGTCACGATGTGGGAGATCAGGTATTGAAACTGGTAGCTTCCCGCCTGGCCGGTGTGCGTGGCGGCAAAGCCTACCGTTATGGCGGCGAGGAATTTGTCATGGTTTTCCCTGGAAAGTCCCTTGACGAGGTACAGGAGAAGGCAGAAGAAGCACGAGAGGCGGTCAAGCAGGCGGAATTTGTGCTGCGCCATCCGTGGAAGCGCAGGAAGGCAGGGCCCAAAAAACGAAATGGCGGCAGTATCTCAGGAAAAAAGCTTTCCGTTACGGTCAGTATCGGCATTGCGGAAACAAATAGAAAAAACCCTTCTCCCGATGCCGTTATCAAAGCGGCGGACAAGGCGCTCTACCGTGCGAAACGTGCCGGTCGAAACCGGGTATCCAGATAGATTAGTAGGAATAGGAGTAGGAGTAGGAGTAGGAATAGGAATAGGAATAGGAATAGGAATAGGAATAGGAATAGGAATAGGAGGAAAGAGAAACGCTCTCTTCCGTTTCTCTTTGTCTGTTCCAGTCACGGAGTCGCTTTGTACCGGCGCACCACTGTCACTGTTTTTTTGCTACACAGACGGCGGCCGGGCTTTTGGGCGTAAAGGTTTCTCCCTTGAAGTTGCCAAACCATTTCTGATTGGAAAAACCGGCAGTTGTCAAAGCTCTTGATAGCTGTTCCTGTGTGAAGGGGAACAGACGGCAGGACCCTGTCTGACTGGTGCCGTCGGATCTATTTTCCAGAGTTGTGATAAACCGAATGGCGGTGTTATCTTCCGTCCATTGGTAACGTCGGAGGAAGCGGAAGTTTTCTCCGAAAATGTCCGGAAATTCCGGCAGATATTCCGGTGATAATCGATCAAAGTTTACCAGTTGGAAGATAAACTTCCCCCCGGGTTTCAACAATCGGACCACATTCTTAAAGAACTCGTTGATCGCTGCGATATCAGCCAGGTGGGCGAGGGTGTTTCCAAGGCAGAGCACAGTTGTAAAAGACAGAGGAGGGAATTGTTGTTCCACTTCTTCCATGCCGATCGTGTAAAAGGGGATGTCTCCATTGGACAGTAAGTTGGCCTGCGCTACCATTTCCCGGTCCGGTTCCAGGCCGATCATTTTGTGGCCCAGACCAGTCAGTGCCCGGCACAGCTCCCCGGTGGCGCATCCCACGTCCAGAACGGTCGAATTCTCATCCGGTTCGGGCAGGTGTTTCTGGACGAAATTGAGGGTTATCTGCTTCAGCGGAAAAATGTCTTCATAAACTGATGCAAGGTTTTCATACATGAGATATGTCCATGTCTTCCGGTAAGAGGATTTGTTCCCGTTCCAGCGATACACCGTGGGCATCTTTCACCCGTTCCTGAACCAGGGCAATGAGTCCGCGAATGTCCGCGGCGGTGGCGTGTCCCAGGTTTACAATGAATCCCCGGTGCTTTGTGGACACCTGTGCATCACCTACCCGCATCCCACCACAACCCGAAGCTTCGATGAGGCGCCCGGCGTAGTCGCCGGGTGGACGTTTGAACACACTTCCGCCGTTTGGAAATTCCATGGGGAATTTGCGAAGTCGTTCTTCCCTGATTCGTTCCATTTCTTTTCGAATTTCCTGTTCCGGTCTCCGGTTCGTGGTGGAGAAGGCGGCTTCCAGTACGACCATTTTTTCTTCTTTGAAGCGGCTGGAACGGTAACTGAACCGGCATTGAATTCCGCTGAGCACTACCACATGGTTTTCTGCCGTCAGTGCCCGGGTAAGGCAGGTAATGTTTTTCATTTCACCGTCGTTGTTTCCGGCGTTCATAATCAATGCACCACCCACAGAACCGGGAATGTCATAGAGAAATTCAAAACCGCTGATACAGTGCCCGGCGGCAAATACTGCAAGGTTTTCCATGGAAACACCACATTCCGCAACAATCTTACCGTTTTGAAGTTTCACCTGGTTGAGATTCTCGGTAAAAATTGTAATGCCTGGCAAACCATCATCCGACACAACAATATTGGCTCCGCCGCCAATGAGAAAGAAGGGCAGCTTCCGGGCCCGGCACCAGGCTATTATGCTACGAAGTTCTGAGGGCGAGTGGGGAAATGCTGCCAGTTCAGCGTCTCCTCCCACCTTATAAGCTGTGTGAGGCTTTACCGTGTATTTTTCATGGTACGAAATTCCTTTTTGCCTCAAGAAAGAAACTGTTTCCTTCATTCCCACTCCTTCGCTTTTCGAAAACAGTATAGCATCAGTAACTTGTGAATTGTGATTTGAGATGAGTCGGAATAAGGCAATATCGAGGGATGAGAAAGGACACTGCCCCGGATAATACCGGGGCAGTGGTGGTTTGAGTGACTTACGGACAGGTCAGGGTGCTGCCGCTCAGCAGTACCTCCATGGTGCCTTCCATCAGGAATTTGCCGTCCGGTTTGTGGAGCTGTGCGGATTCAGCAGTGACCAGTTGTTCCAGAATTGTTCCTGTCAAGCCATTTAACTTTCTTACCGAAGTGGTCCTTGTAGGGTCATCCGGCAGCTTACCCTGAGTGTGCTTCATCCGGTGCTTCCAATGTGCCATTCATAGCGCCCCGCGGGGCGCTATGAATGGAAGCGGGTTCTGATTCGGAAACAGGTTGCCTGACGGGTTTTCGTTGCATGCATTCGATTCGGGAGAGTTTCCGGTCGCGGGAACCGACCCGTTCCTTCTTCTTCAATTTGACGGACGGCTGAAATAGATTCATCATCCAGCTGAGTTCGTGGCGATACAGGTCATTCATGGCGGCAGCAGCATCGGCGGAATCATATCGGACAC
>Ga0210044_10008499_pt1 | contig 12784 bp, 9 predicted proteins | sample CryGey13umfilter_2_FD_183959 | JGI IMG/M metagenome (GOLD analysis project Ga0210044, IMG submission 183959) | Groundwater microbial communities from aquifer in Utah, USA - Crystal Geyser 4/9/14 3 um filter (SPAdes) (version 2) | ecosystem: Environmental > Aquatic > Deep subsurface > Groundwater... | reverse complement strand
GCTAAAAAGGGGTCGGCAATTCTTCTCAAAGTTGTTTATAATGACGGAACAACTCGACTTGTAGGACTTGAAGTAAAAAAGTAATTGATGAGCCTGCTCTAAAAGCTTTTTTCTCAAAATGAATTTGCCTGCCTTCGTCGGTAAGTTAGTGGTTATGCTAATGCGACCATGCAAATTTGAATAGACTATATTAAACGAACAGATAACTAAAAAGGGATATAATGAAACGAGGAACATTTATTTTATCGGCACTTGTGCTCTTTCCATTGAGTGTTTTTGCTAAAATCAAAACCAACATTTTTATGAGAACAGAAAAAGGATTCAAAGTAAAGGCAGGTGAAGCTAGATTTGGTGAACACTACAAAATGAAAGGCATCACCCTAAATAATTTAGACATAAAAATTTCCGGGACTGACACTGAAAATGATTTAGCTGTGTTTGAACAAACCGGACTTACTCCAAACGGAGGACCACCTTTACACATTCATCCTTTTCAAGACGAATGGTTTTATGTAATTGAAGGAGAATATTTGTTTCAAGTTGGAGATGACAAATATCAAATGAAATCAGGCGACACAATTTTTCTTCCAAGAAATGTGCAACACGCCTTCATACAGTTGACAGAAAAAGGGAAGATGATAGTTTCTTATTTGCCAGCAGGAAAGATGGAAGCATTTTTTAAGGTTACAGACAAATGGACTTCCCCACCGACAAAAGAGGAAATTGCAAAAGTTTTTGCAGACCATGATATGAAAGTGGTTGGCGCACCACTGAAAACTGAACACTAATATAAAAGCACGAACCGCTAACAAAGGCTATATTCAATAAGGGGTTCAGTGGTAATTCAAACATTCTGCCCCACTCAAACTTTAGTGTCGGTGGACAGGAAAGTAGCCCACAATCCCTTACTGCATATAGCCTCGAACCGTTAACGGAGGTAGGTTTTAATTTGGGAATAAATACAAAATTGCATGATTGAACCTTTGTAGACTCATTTTATTTATTAATAATGTTTTTTCCAAGTATTAAAATGTTGATTTCTATTCTATTGAAATGAATTGTTTTCATCAATCTGTTTAAGGAAATTTAATTCATCTGATTCTATACTGATTACTCAGTTTATTAAAGACAGAATAAATTTTTTTGCTCTATTGAATATCCGTATCTTTGTAAAAAAAATATGAAAATATTATGCTAAGATTTTTAACGGCAGGCGAGTCTCACGGAAAAGGATTAATCTCCATTATTGAGGGAATTCCTGCTAATCTCGAAATAAATTCTAATTATATAAATTATCATCTCAGCCGCAGACAGATGGGGTATGGCCGTGGTGGCAGGATGAAGATTGAAAAGGATTCGGCAGATATATTCTCCGGAATCAGATTTGGAAAAACTACCGGCGCACCAATTTCGATGCTGATCAAAAATAATGATTGGGAAAATTGGACAGAAAAAATGGCAGTTGATTTTCAAATAGCTGAGGTTGAAAAGATAACTATTCCCAGACCCGGACACGCTGATTTAGTTGGCGTATCAAAATATAATTTAAACGATATCCGGAATTCAATAGAACGCTCAAGTGCAAGGGAAACGGCATCACGGGTTGCAGTCGGCTCAGTAGCGCGGAAGTTTCTCGAACTTTTTAATATTCATGTGGGAAGTTTTGTTGAAAGTATTGGAGGAGTTTATTCAAAAGATAATTTTGCACAAATACTTTTTGATAATATTCAGCCTAAAAATTTTAATGCCTGGAATCTTTCTAAAAAAGCCGATCAAAGTTCTGTTCGTGTTTTAGAAACCGAACACGAAAATAAAATTATAGCCAAAATTAAAACCGCGAAAAAGAAAGGCGATACACTTGGCGGAACTTTTTTTGTAATTGCAACCGGTATGCCTGTCGGACTTGGAAGTTTTGTACAGAATGATTTGAGATTGGATGCTGATATTGCATCTGCCATGATATCAATTAATGCGGTTAAGGGTGTTGAAATTGGCAGTGCATTTGGAAATGCGGATAAATTCGGCTCGCTTGCACATGATGAGATTATTAGAAACGGCAAAAAAATAATTCGAAAAACAAACCGAGCAGGTGGTATTGAAGGCGGAATTTCAAACGGTATGCCTCTCATTATCCGAGTTGCAATGAAGCCGATAGCCACATTGATGTCGCCTATCGAAGCCGTCGACTTATCAACAATGAAATCAGTAATATCACGAAGGGAACGCAGTGACTTTGTTGCTGTACCTGCCTGTGCAGTTATTGCCGAATCTATGCTGTCATTGGTTCTGTCAAAGTTTATGTTAATTAAATTTGGCGGAGATTCTGTTCAAGAAACGATGGATAATTTTAATTCATATAATGATAAGTTGTTTGACAGAGTAAAATCAAACTTTAGGAAGTCATGATTAAGATTGAAAAATTTATCTTTAATCCTTTTTCAGAAAACACTTATCTTGTTTATGATGAAGAATCTTTGGATGGACTTATCATTGATCCGGGATGTTATTCAGAAGACGAAAAAAAATTGTTGTCCGATTTTATTAATAAAAATTGTATTAAAATAAAATATTTGATAAACACACACTGCCATATCGATCACGTTCTTGGCAATAAATTTATTAAAGAGAAATACGGCCCTATCTTTTTGGCTCCCGAAAAGGACATGATGCTTCTCGATAAATTATCTATGCAGTCAGAGATGGTTGATCTGGCTGTTGATGAATCACCAAAGCCCGATAAATTTATGGATGAAGGTATGGAGATATTCCTTGGTGAAGAAAAGTTTAATTTCATAGAAACACCCGGTCATACTCCCGGTGAGTATTGTATTCATTATGCTAAAAATAAAATTTTGTTTTCAGGTGATGTCCTTTTTCAGGATAGCATTGGAAGGACTGATTTATGGGGAGGCAGTTACAACCAACTCATTAATTCAATTAAAAATAAATTGTTTCTCCTTGAAAAAGAAACGGTTGTTTTACCAGGACACGGTGATTCCACAACAATTGTGAATGAAATGTTAAATAATGATTTTTTAAAATGATGGAATTGGAAGATGAAAGAAAGATTAAACAAAATTAAAATTATTCTTGCAATCTTATTTGTGTATATAACGTTGTTTGAATTAATTATTCCGAAAAATGATTTTCTTCCCAAACCAACAATATTACTTGAATCAGTTGCCTCGTTGTTTATTCACTACACTTTATTCCTTAATATGTCTTATTCCATCGCGGTTTTGCTTTTTGGGATTTTCTTTGGATATATCATATTTCTGCTGATTAAAAATGTTTTGTTAAAATTGGCAGCCGCTTCTCCCAAAAAAAAATTGACTTATCGGGGTAAACATTTTATGTTTTTTCTGATATTAATCGGGTTCATAAAATTATGGGATTTACCCATGTACGAATTCGAATTTGCGTTTGCCGCTTTGTTTTCAGTATTGATCTTGATTTCTCATTTTAGTCATTTTCTTCAAAACGGTTTCCCTGTTGAATATAATGAAGTGATTTACAATCTGGGTGTGAGTAGCAGTAAATTAAAAAGTGAAATATTAGTCAAATCGTTTTTACCTGAAGCAGCCAAATTATTCAAAAGCACTTTTTCAATTTATTTTATTTTAATTATCATTTATGAGTTTGTTATTGATCAACAAGGATTAGGTACTGTGGTTTCTCATCTTCTCGAGAATAAAGATCTGTCAGCTTTTTCTGCAATTATCATTTTACTCTTAATTTTATATTCATTGTTGGGAATCTTTTTCAACCTGGTTTTTCAGAAATTTATTTATTGGGAGGCAGCAAATGAATAAAATTCTGCTTGCAAAAAATTTAGCTGTTACGTGGCATGACAAACTGTTGCAAAACGATATCCGAATAATTGACAAAATGAATTTAAAAGTTGCTAATGGATCAATAACTGCAATTGCTGGCTTGAATGAGTTATCTCTTTCTCAGATTTTAAAAGTATTATCCGGAGTAGAGAAACCATACGAAGGTGAAGTTAATAAGTCTTTAAAGATTGGCTTCCTGCCTTCTCAGAACTTTATCTTCCCGTGGTTGAATGTTTTGCAAAATATTAAGTTGGGAAATGAAAATAAAACTGCTGATGAAATTCATAAAGCAATTGAATTTATTGGCTTAAAAGGCTACGAAGATCATTTCCCGAAATCAAAAAGTTATGGATTTTTATTTCGTGTTGGGTTTGCCAGAATGCTTTTACATGATTTCGATTTACTTTTACTTGACAGTCCTTTCAGTAAAATTCAGACCAAATCGAAGTTTGAGATTTATGATTTGTTCTTAAAATCTCAAACTGAACTGAAAAAGACGATTTTATTTTCGACCTCAACAATCAAGGAAGCCGTGTTTTTAGCAGATTATATTTGCATTATTCCGAGTGATACCAAAATTCTGCATGAAGAAATTATTAGTTTTGATTCGAAGCGTGATAAAAGCCTTTATTTTTCCCAAATGTTCATTGAAAAAACAAATAAATTAAAACTTTCGTCGAAAATATTTTAAACTTACAACTGATTGTAAATAAATAAAATATATGTCTTTACTTAATAAAATACTTGACAATATTATTATAAAAATTTATTTTGTGCTATAAAATTTGGAGTAGGTATTGAAGAAAAAAATAATCTTAACCCTGTTTTTGCCATTTGCATTTTTTTTGTCATCTTGCAGCATTTTTAATCAAGTATCGACCGATTATTCAAACTCAAATCAAGATTCGCTTACAATTAATACTACTGAAATTGTTAAAGAAATGTTAGAAAATGCAAGACTTGAATATATCAGTGCACTTGCTAAGCAGGATTTAGGTTATACAGAAGCTGCAATTATGTCATTTGAATCAGCATTGGAAAAAATTCAAGCACTAAGCTATTATCCGGGAATTGAAGAAAATGAAACCTATTCCGAATTAGAAAAATCTATTGTTGAAGATTATCGCAATTATATTGCATCACTGCCAGAAATACCAGAGAATGTTTCGATTTCTGCATTAGAAGCATGGTCTGATAAATTACTTCCCGATATTGAAACAGATGAATTGAACAATGTTTCATCAAAGAAAAGTGAAACAATTGTTATTGGGGATTTCCCATTAGAACTTAATGATCAAGTTGAACAGTACATCGAATATTTTACCGGTAAAGGCAGGCATCACATGGAAAGATGGCTGAGCCGGAGCGGTAAATATTTTAATATGATGGCACGCATTTTTGAAGAAGAAAAAACTCCTCAGCAGCTTATTTTCCTAAGTATGCCTGAAAGTGGATTGAATCCACGGGCTCGTTCTTGGGCGCGTGCTGTCGGACTTTGGCAATTTATGCGGGAAACAGGAAGAATTTATGATTTAAAAGTTAATTTTTATGTTGATGAAAGAATGAATCCTGAAAAAGCTACACGTGCTGCAGCAAGGCATCTGCGGGATTTATATTATTCTCTTGGTGATTGGTATCTTGCACTTGCAGCATATAATTCGGGTGAGGGAAGAGTCAGAAGAGCAATTAATAAAAGCGGAACCACAGATTTCTGGTCTGTAAAGCAGTATCTGCCAAAAGAGACAAAAAATTATGTGCCACAATATATTGCAACTGTTTTAATAGCAAGCAATCCTGAAAAATATGGTTTTACAAATATTCAGTTTGAAAAACCAATTGAATATTTTACGTATAGAATAGATGAAGCAATTGACTTAGGTGTTTTAGCAAAATGTGCCGGAGTTTCGCAAGAGGTAATGATTGAACTCAATTCCGAACTGATTCAACCACATACACCCGCAAATTATTCCGGCGGATATCCATTAAAGGTGCCTTTAGTTTCAAAAGATTTTTTTGCGGATAATCTTAAAAATATTCCTGACGATGCAAAAGCAGAATATATTTCACACATAGTCCGAAGGGGTGAAACATTAACTTCAATTGCTCGCCGATATAAAGTTAATTCTACTTCTCTTGCAAAACTCAACAATCTTAGTGTCAAATCAAGATTAAAGCCCAATCAAGAAATTAAAATTCCAATAGGAAAAATCACTAATATTGACTTTGAAGTGAATACCGATTTAATGCCTGCATTCGAAAATAATTATGACAATGAAATGCCTTATCAGTTTTCAGTCAATGAAAATGGTATTCAAACTTGGGACAAGCCTGAAAGCGGAATTGATTCAACCGAAGTTATTATACCTGAAGGTAAGGAACTTGTGGAATATTCTGTGAAGTCAAAAGAAAATTTAGCCGATATTGCAGATTTGTTTGACGTGCGTGTTTCGGATATCAGAAACTGGAATAATATTTCTTATACATCCCGCATTAAAGTTGGTCAGATTATTCGTGTTTATGTTCCGCAGGAAAAGAAAAATTATTATGCTTCAATTGATAGCTTGTCTGTTGAGGAGAAGACATCTTTAGTCGCTTCCACTTCTAATCAGCCAAAATTTACTAAGCATAAGATTAAAAGTGGAGAAACTCTTGGCTCAATTGCCCGTAAATATCATGTTGCGGTTATTGATTTGAAAAAATGGAACCGGTTGAGAAATAACAAAATTATTATTGGTAAAACTTTGCTGGTTAAAAACAAAAATTTCAAAGAAACATTTGCTAATGAATCAACTACAGTTGCTAGAACAGAATTTAAAAAGTACAAAGTCCGCAAAGGGGATACATTCAGTGGAATTGCTGAAAAATTCGGTGTCAGCATTAGCCAACTAAAAAGCTGGAATAAGATTTCAGGGAATAATTTGTTGGCAGGCAAAGTACTCAAGATTGGAAGCGCAGAAGAAGATAAAGTTGCCGACGAAGAAACAATTGCAAATTTGTATAAAGTAAAAAAGAGTGATACACTCGGTAAAATAGCACTTCAGTTTAATGTGTCGATCGTACAACTGAAAAATTGGAATAACCTAAAAAGCGATGTTGTAAAAGTCGGACAGGTTTTATCCATCAATGGCTCTGCAAATAATGAAACAAATGTCGCTGAAAATATTAAAACAAATATTCCAGCTAAACAAAAAGTGAGAGGAAATTCAACAAAAGATAATTTTTATATCGTAAAAAAAGGTGATTCTCTTGGTAAAATTGCAGAGAAGAATCACATGCTTTTAAGTGAACTAAAATCACTCAATAATTTGACAGGCAATAAAATTAAAATCGGTGATAAGATTCTTCTCAGCTCGGATGAATCGAGCGATGTTACATCGTACACAAATCCAAAACCGATAAGCTCAGCCAAGAAAACTCATAAGGTCAAATCTGGTGAATCACTTTGGTCAATTGCTAAATTATATAATGTAACCGTTGCTGAAATTATTAACTGGAATTCATTGAAGGATGACCGTATTCGTACCGGTTATAAACTAAAAATTTTTAATTAGTTCTTTTTTTTTAACTTAAAGCCGTTAGGGGTGTTCCATTGCGAATGGGACTGAGAACATACCCTTGAACCTGAACTGGGTAATGCCAGCGTAGGAAAACATGCAGTGATTAATTGCAAGCCGTTTTCCAACGGCTTTTTTATTTTTAGGAGGTTGTATGAAACAATTAATTATTGCTTTGCTTTTTGTGTCTGTTATTTATGGACAAAATAATTTTAGCGGGAAAATAGTTGATGAACAAAAATTACCGCTGCAAGATGTTATTATAAAAATTGATAGGGTTGAAAAAATTTTCTACTCTGACAAATTAGGAGATTTTATTCTCCCGAAAAATTTCAATCCCAATTGGAAAGTTACATTCAGCAGGCTCGGTTATGAGGAAGTAAGCATGAAATTAAGTGACTTAATTCCACAAAAAATAATTGTGATGAAAACTAAAGTACTTGTAAGTCAGACTGTTTTGATCAAAGCCTCATTCGGTAGGAAAGGGGAAACACCGCTGACTTTCTCTGAATTGAATAAAAATAAAATCAGAGAAAATTATACTTATCAGGATGTTCCCGAGATGCTTTCTTTTCTTCCTTCGACTTCATTTTATTCAGAAGGAGGAAATGGAATCGGATATAACTATTTGAACATTCGTGGTTTCGATCAAAGAAGGATTTCTGTTGCTGTCAACGGTATTCCTCAAAATGATCCCGAAGATCATAATGTTTACTGGATCGATTTTCCGGATATTCTGCAAGATGCTGAATTGATTCAAGTGCAGCGGGGAACAGGTTCGGGAATTATCGGCTATCCATCCTTGGGTGGTTCTATTAACATTATCTCATCATCATTTTCAAGTGAGCCAAGATTTGAATTTTCTTCTGTCTTCGGTTCTTATAATACCCGAAAATTAAATCTTGCCGCAGGCAGCGGTTTAATAAACGATAAATATTCTGTGTTTGTCAGGTTCTCAAAATTTCAAAGCGATGGATATCGGGATAATAATTGGGTTGACTTTAAGTCATACTATTTATCTTTGGTCAGATTTGATTCAAATCTTACTTCGCAAATAAATATTTTTGGAGCGCCGATTGCAGATGGATTGACTTATACAGGTTTACCAAAATTTGCTATAAAAGATAAAGCGGAAAGAGACAAAAATTATTCATATTGGGAAGCAGATGATTCGGGCTTTAGCTACTCTCTTAAAAGAAGAAATGATGAAATTGAAAATTTTTATCAGCCTCATTTTGAATTGCTTAATGACTGGAAGATAAATGAAGACGTAAAATTTAATTCAGCATTGTTTCTGGTAATTGGTGAAGGATTTTTTGATTATGATGGTTCGTGGGCTGATAGTTCTTATTTCCGGCTAACCAAGCAGAATGGTTTTGCGAATTCAGGTAATCCCGGGAATGCTTTGATTCGTGCTGTAGTAAAAAACAATCAGTGGGGCTGGATTCCGAAATTATCAATCGAACACACGAACGGAGTGTTATTTATCGGAGGAGAATTTCGTTTCCATAAATCATTGCATTTTGGAAATATTAATTTTGCCGAGAATTTGCCTCCGGGAGTTACAAAGGATTATAAATATTATGAATACAAAGGTTCAAAAAGTATAATTAATTTCTTTGTTCATGAGGATTATAAATTGAATGAGCTGATAAACTTGATGGGCGAAGTTCAACTATCTTATAATAAATATAAATTGTATGATGAGATGTTTGTCGGAACAAATTTCTCAGTACCGAATTTCTTTATAAATCCGAGATTTGGTATAAATCTTAAAACATCTGATGACCTGAGTTTTTATGCTTCTGTCTCAAAAATATCTAAAGAACCAAGACTGAAAAATTATTATGATGCTGCTGAATCAAGCGGAGGAGCAGTTCCGCAGTTTGCTGTTAATTCCTCTGGTAGCTATGATTTTGAAAATCCATTAGTTAAACCGGAAACAATGTCAAGCCTTGAAATTGGAATGAACTATTCAACAAATTCTGTTTCAATGAATTTAAATGGTTATTACATGATGTTTGATGATGAAATTGTTAATCGTGGGCAGCTTGATAGATTTGGTCAGCCAGTTACCGGGAATATTGATAAAACTATTCACTCGGGAATTGAACTAAGTTTTATTTATAAAACTTCTGACTTGTTTGAATTTGATTTTAATTCAACGCTGAGCCGAAATTTTATCAGCAAAGGTTTATATTATATCGATGAAAATAATTCAATTGATCTTTCGGATAATAAAATTGGGGGTTTTCCGAATTTTATGTTTAATGCAATTCTAAAGTTTAATTACAATAATTTTATGCTTCAGATGTCAAATAAATTTGTAGGTGAATTTTACTCAGATAATTTTGACAAAAACCTGCCAAAATATTTATCACTTTATCCAAGTTTCACAGATTACAGAGATAATGAAAATGATTCGTATTTCACTTCAAACTTGTTTTTATCGTATGAAAATGAATTGGATACATTTATCAATAAAATAAGATTTTTCGCGCAAGTGAATAATTTATGGAATAACCTTTATTCTGCTTTTGCAATTGGGAAAGAATATTTTCCGGCTGCAGAAAGAAATTATGTATTCGGTATGGAAGTGAAACTATGATTAAAAAAGCTTTGATTGTTGCAAACGGATTTAAACCCGGTAAATCTTTAATCCGAAGTTTAAAAAAGTATGGTTATGATTTTTTGATTGCTGCTGATGGCGGTGCAAATAATTTGAGAGAATTAAACATTCTGCCGGATTTAGTTATTGGTGATTTAGATTCGATATTAACCGATACATTAAATTGGGTAAAGAAAAGTTCAGAAGTTGTCCAAATCAAACGACAAAACGATACAGACGTTGAAAAAGCAATAAAATATTTAATCAAAAAAAAATGCCCGCAAGCTATAATTATCGGAGGTACAGGTAACAGACTTGATCATTCAATAGCAAACTTAAGTTTTCTTATTAAATATTTTGATAAAATTAATTTGCTCCTTGTCCACATGGATTCAATTCTGATTCCATATTCAGGATATAATGAAATTAAAGTCAGAAAGGGCGAAATAATTTCACTTTATACTTTTAAGCCAGGTGTAGAAGTCTCCGCAAAAGGATTGAAATACAAATTGAATAAAACTTCATTGATGTTCGGAGTTAAAGACAGTACAAGCAATATCGCTGTTTCAAATAAGATTTCCTTGAATGCAGAAAATGGTATTGCATTTTTAATTCGGGGCTTAAAAGAAGTACTTGCTGATGGTAACATTTAATATTTGGGATTATTTTGTCATTATATCTTTCCTGATTGTGATAATAGCAATTGGTTTCTATTCATCACGCGGTTCTACCGGTTCTGCTGAATCTTTTCTGCTTAATAATAGAAAAGTCGGGCTTTTTCTTTTTGTACTTACAAATGTTGCAACCTGGTACGGTGGAATTTTAGGTATTGGAGAATTTGTTTATAATTATGGTTTACTAAGCTGGCTTACTCAAGGACTTCCTTATTATTTCTTTGCGTTATTGTTTGCATTTTTTTTGGTTCCCAAAATTCGAGCTGAAAATAATTTCACTATCCCGGAACAGATTAAAAAAATTTACGGAAAAAAGGCTTCGCTGATAGCAGCCACTTTAATATTGCTTTTGGTTTCACCTGCTGCATATATATTAATGATTGCGAATATTATCAGTCTTGTATTCAATTTTAACCTGTTAACAAGTTTGTTTTTAAGCACATTTCTTTCCAGTATTTATCTGTTCCGTGGCGGATTTAAGTCAGATTTATTTACTGATGTTTTCGAATTCTTTATAATGTTTTTCGGATTTGGTGTGATTGTAATTGTAAGTTGGCTCAATTTTGGCGGTGTTGAATATCTGAAAACAAATCTTCCTGAAGGGCATCTTTCATTCTCCGGGAATGCATCAATAACGTATATAATTGTTTGGTTTTTAATTGCTTTATGGACATTCACAGATCCCGGATTTTATCAGCGGGTGAATTCAACTAAAAATTATAAAGTGGCAAAATATGGTATTTTAATTTCTGTTGTATTTTGGTTTTTGTTTGATTTCCTGACTACATCCACTGGGTTGTACTCAAGAGCGGTACTGCAAAAAATAGATAATCCTATTCTATCATTTCCTTTACTTGCCGAAAGAATACTTGGACCCGGGCTCAAAGGTTTGTTCTATGCAGGACTTCTTGCTACTATTTTATCAACTCTGAACAGTAATTTTTTTATCAGCGCATCAACATTCGGTAAAGATATATTAGCAACATTGACAAAAAAATCAGATGATTCAAAAATTATTTTTTATACCCGAATCGGTTTGGTAATCGTTTCTGTTATTTCAATTATTCTTGCTTATTATTTCAAATCAGTAATTGAAATATGGTACACAATAGGCAGTCTTTGTATTCCGTCCCTACTATTTCCTGTTCTATCATCATATATTGTTAAAATGAGAGTCCCAAAGCAGATTATCATACTTGAATTAATTATCGGTTTCTCATCGAGTTTGATTTGGGCAATATTAAAAAATCTGGAATTATTGCCCAGAGAAATAGATGTTATAGAACCAATGATTGTAGGGGTTACAATTAACTTTATTATGCATTGCGTGGCACTATTCCTGAAACCATCAAACTCATAAACATCAGTATGTCAAACATGAAGTTTGACATACTATTATTGTCCAATGATTAAAACGAATAAGTTTCAATACTAAAACAACACCTTGTTATTTCATCAATATCATTTTCTTCGTTTCGGAAAATGTCCCTAACTTTAATGTGTAGAAATATACACCACTGGATAAGTTGGAAGCTTGTTCTACATTAAACTTAACTTCATAATTTCCCGCAGGTTTGTTTTCATTTACAAGCGTTGCAACTTCGCTGCCGAGAATATCATAAACTTTAATATTTATGATTGACGATTGATTATTAATGATTTTCGGAACTGAATATTTTATCGTTGTTGCCGGATTGAAAGGATTCGGGTAATTCTGACTTAAGGAAAATTCATTCGGCATTCCTAAATCTATTTCTATTTCTTTGCTGTATTCGTATTTGCCGTCAATGTCAATTTGTTTTAATCGGTAGCTTCGACTTCGCTCAGCTACCTTTTCTTGGTCAATGAATGAATAATCTTTTGGTGAATTTGAATTTCCGTGTCCTGCAACAAAATCGATTTTTTCCCAATTGTCATTCTGAACTTGATTCAGAATCTGTCTCTCCACTTCAAATCCATAATTATTCACTTCCGTTGCTGTTTGCCAATTCAATTCAACTTCATCGCCTTTAACAATTGCTGAAAAACTGCTCAACTCAACAGGTAATGCGGAATTGCATTGTGTACCATCGCCGGAGAATGTTCCGTTAATTGTAACAACGTCTGCACATATAT
>Ga0210044_10008496_pt1 | contig 12785 bp, 17 predicted proteins | sample CryGey13umfilter_2_FD_183959 | JGI IMG/M metagenome (GOLD analysis project Ga0210044, IMG submission 183959) | Groundwater microbial communities from aquifer in Utah, USA - Crystal Geyser 4/9/14 3 um filter (SPAdes) (version 2) | ecosystem: Environmental > Aquatic > Deep subsurface >... | reverse complement strand
CAAGTGGCTGGCGATACGCTCAATTTGGATCTTGGCTTTTCTCATCAGATTAAGGTCAAGATCCCGCCAACCCTCTCGGTCACAGTGGAGAAAAACAACCTCACCATCCGTGGCGCCAATAAAGAGGAGGTGGGCCAATTTGCCGCCACCGTCCGCGGGTACAAGAAAACTGAACCTTACAAGGGTAAGGGTATCCGTTATTCAGACGAGGTCGTGTTGCGCAAGCAAGGTAAAAAGAATATCGCTTAATCATTATGCCGTTACCTAAGAATCAAAGTCGCCTCAGACGCCAAATTCGGACCCGGTCCAAGATTAAGGGCACGGCGGTTCGGCCGCGACTGTCGGTTTTCCGCTCCAATCGCTATTTAAGCGCCCAGTTAATTGACGATACTGTCGGTACCACCTTGGCGGCTATATCGCGCCGGGCGGCCAAGGGCGAGGCGGCCAAGATTGGCGAGGAGTTGGCTAAACTGGCTAAGGAGAAGAAGATTGAGACGGTTGTCTTCGACCGCGGTGGTTATCGCTTTATAGGCAAGGTCAAACAATTAGCAGACGGCGCTCGGAAGGGCGGACTTAAATTTTAATTATCATGCCAACACCAATCAGCACTCCCAATCGTCCCGGCACCCGGCATTCGTCCGGTGGCGCCGATAATCGTCGCGGTCGCCCCGGGCGCTCCGGTGGTCGCTTTAGCGACCGGCCGAAGCCCGAGTTTGACCATCAAATCGTCAACATTCGCCGGGTGGCGCGAGTGATGGCCGGCGGTCGGCGCTTCTCCTTCTCGGTGGTGGTGGTCATCGGCGACCGGAAGGGTCGCGTGGGCGTGGGGATTGGCAAGGCGAGCGATACCGCGCTCGCGATTGAAAAGGCGATTAATGATGGCAAAAAGAGGATGATTAAGCTTAAGCTGACCAAGTACGGTTCCATTCCGCACGAGCTTGAGAGCAAGTACAACAGCGCGCGGATTATCATCAAGCCGGCGCCGGGTCGCGGTTTGGTGGTCGGCAGTGCCGTCCGGACGGTGTTTGAACTGGCCGGCATCAAAGATATTAACGCCAAGGTAATCTCGCGAAGCAAAAATAAGCTTAATATCGCCCGGGCCACCATTGACGCCCTTAAAACTTTCTCCGCCACTTAAAAAAATCAGTATGCAACTCCAAGATTTAAAACCGAAGACCAAGCGCGTTAAGAGCCGACAAATCGGCCGTGGCGGCAAGCGTGGCAAGACCTCCGGCCGGGGGCATAAGGGGCAAAAGGCGCGCGCCGGGCACAAAATCCGCCCAGAGATCCGTGACTTGATTAAAAAGTTGCCCAAGCGCCGAGGCCGAGGGGTGAATATTAACCGCTCTCACCAAGTGCCGATTAAGGCGGTGTCTTTGGCGCGGGTGGCCAAAGAGTTTGGGACTAATCAGCCTGTTACCATTAAAACCTTGGCGGCTAAGGGCTTAATTGACCGCGGCGTCAGAAAAGTTAAAATTGTAGGGACGGCTGAATTGGCCGGCAAGCTCCAGGTGCGCGGTTGCGCCGTCTCCGCCACCGCCCGCGAGACAATTGAGAAGGCCGGCGGGACTATCAGTTAATTTATGTTTAATACTTTTATTACCAAACTCAAGCTGACCTTCGAGGACCGAGGCTTGCGCCGGCGGGTCTTTTTTGTGATTTTAATTTTGGCCTTGTTCCGCCTCGGGACATCCATTTTCATCCCCGGGGTTGACCGGGTGGCGCTCGAGCGGTTCTTCTCCGATAACCAATTCTTCGGTTTGTTGAATATTTTCTCCGGTGGCGGTTTGTCTAACCTCTCTATTATGATGCTTGGCGTCGGACCGTTTATCACCGCCTCGATTATTATACAACTCTTGACCCTCATTTTCCCTTCGCTTAAAGAGTTGTATCACGAGGAGGGGGCCGCCGGCCGGCGGAAAATGGCCCAATATTCGCGCCTACTCACCGTACCATTAGCGCTGATTCAAGGCTTCTCTCTATTGGTCTTGCTTGAGCGCCAAGGCGTGCTTCTGCCGCTTTCGATGTTTGATAAATTGGCCGCTTTGATTGTGGTCACCGCCGGCTCTGTTCTCTTAATGTGGTTGGGTGAGATGATTAGCGAATATGGTATCGGTAACGGCGTCTCCCTCCTGATTTTTGCCGGTATTTTGGCCGGCTTGCCGAGCACTATCACTCAGCTGTTGATTAACTTTGATCCGGGCTTAATCCCCACGATTATCGCTTTCTTGGCGGCGGCGGTGGCGATTGTGGCCGCGGTGGTGGTGGTGACCGAGGGCGAGCGGCCCATCCCGATTACTTACGCCAAGCGAGTGCGGGGGATGAAGGTTTATGGCGGCATCTCCACCTATTTGCCGATTCGGGTCAATAATGCCGGGGTGATGCCGATTATCTTCGCCCTGTCTATCCTCCTTTTTCCACAATTGATTGCCAACTTCCTTGGCGCGGTCAATAACGCCATCGCCGCCACTGTCTCGGAGTGGATTTTCGTCTTCATCAATAATGGCTGGGCTTACTCCATTGTCTACTTTGTGTTGGTCTTCGCCTTCACCTTCTTTTATTCAGCAGTTACTTTTGACCCGCACGCTATTTCCGAAAATTTGCAAAAGTCTGGCGCCTTCATCCCCGGCATTCGTCCGGGCGCGCAAACCTCCGACTTCTTAGCCAAGGTCTTAACCCGGCTGACATTGGTTGGCGCCCTCTTCCTTGGTATGATTGCGATGTTGCCACTGGCCATGCAAGAGATTACCGGTATCGCCTCGCTCGCCATCGGCGGCACCTCGCTCTTGATTGTGGTTTCGGTGGCGCTCGACTTTATGAAGCAAGTTGATGCTCAGCTCTCCATGCGGGAGTATTAATAAATGTTTTTTCCTTGCCAGTTGATTTACTGGGCATTTTTTGCTATTTTGGTAATATGAATACCATCCAAAAAGGACGCGTCAGATACATTGTTTTTAAAGAAAAAGGCATTTGGTATGCTGTGGCTTTGGAGTTCAATATTGTTGAATCAGCTGATGATCCGCGGATTGCTCTTGTTAGTCTTCTTGATGCTATGGGCGGCTACATGGAGTCACAGAGAAAAATCAAAGGTTCTCGTTTATACCCGCTTAATCAGATAACCGATCCGGAGTATGAGAAACTCTGGTCAGCCTTAGATAACAACAAAAAAATTCCTTCGCCGTTTCAAGTTGAAACCTTCGGTATTACCAGGGTCTGACCGTCATGCCAAACCGTCTAAATAATTGGGCTTATCGAGACGTAGAATCGTTTTTGAAGGATAACGGTTTTAGATTGAACCATATCAGGGGCAGCCATTATTATTTCGTCGGTCATATTGATGGCAAACATCGACAAGTCTGTGTGCCATATCACAGTCGCAATGCCTTTAAACCCCGGACTTTAAAAGGTGTCATTCTGCAATCGGGAATCAAAAAGGAAAAATGGCTTGATTGATAATCGACGCCCAATTATCAATGCGGGAGTATTAAATCTCTGGTAAACTGTCGCTATGGCGACAATTAAGCGAAAAACGGTGATGTTTATGGGTCGGTCGGGGAGCGGTAAGGGCACCCAGGCCAAGCGGGTGGTGGATACGCTCAAAGCTCAAACGGGCCGAGAGGTTTTTTACCTGGAATCAGGCCAATCGTTCCGCGACTTTATCGCTCAAGGCGGTTACTCGGCTCGATTGTCTAAGGCGGTAATGGATTCAGGCGCGCTCCAACCCTCCTTCCTCGCGGTTTGGAATTGGTCGCATCTGTTGGTCGATAATTTGACCGGTGAAGAGCATTTGGTGGTTGATGGCACCCCGCGCTCGCTCGAGGAAGCTAAAGTGCTTGATACGGCGTTTGATTTTTACGGTTTGGCGCCGTTCGCTTTTGTTTATCTCAACGTTTCGCCAACAGAGGGTAAGAAGCGTCTCCAATTACGGGCGCGCGACGATGACCAGACGGATGAGAAGATTAACGAGCGCTTCCGCTGGTTCGACCAGTCGGTAATGCCGGTAATTGACCACTATCGCTCTCATCCCGGTTGCCGGTTTGTGGAGGTAGATGGCGACCCGGATATTGAAACAGTTACTAAGTTGATCGCCGAGAGTTTAACTGATTATCTGAATTCTTAACCCTGTATTTTTATCTCCTATAAGCTATTCCCAATGATTAAGCTAAAGACAGCCGAAGAAATCGATATTTTGCGCGCGGGCGGTAAGCGCTTGGCGGCGATTTTGCATGAACTTAAAGGGCTGATTCGGCCAGGTGTTACCACTGGCGCCCTTGAGACCCGAGCGCGGGCGGTTTTGGCCGAGGGGGGCGATGAAGCCTCTTTCCTCAATTATCGCCCGGCCGGCTCACGCTTAAGTTATCCGGCGGCGTTGTGTGTCTCGGTCAACGAAGAGATTGTCCACGGCATTCCTGGGAAGCGAGTGCTTAAGGAGGGCGATTTGGTGACCATTGACCTTGGCCTTAAGCATCGGGGCTTGTATACTGACTCGGCGATTACCGTGCCGGTGGGCAAGGTCAGCCAAGAGGCTCAAGACTTGCTCCGCGCCACCGCCCTCGCCCTTGCCGCCGGCATCGAGGCGGCTAAAGTGGGCAACCATTTGGGCGATGTGGGGGCGACAGTGGAGGCGGTGGCGCGTCGGGCCGGCCTGGGGGTGGTCACCGATTTGGCCGGTCACGGCGTGGGTTATGCCGTTCACGAGGACCCGTTTGTGCCCAATTACGGCCGGCCCGGCGGGGCGGAAAAGATTAAAGAGGGGCTGGTGATTGCCATCGAGCCGATGTTCACCATCGGCCGACCGGAGACCAAACTGGAGGCGGACGGCTTCACTTTCACCACCTTGGATCGCAGTCTCTCGTGCCACTTCGAACACACGGTAGCTATCACCAAACAGGGTGTCGAAATTTTAACAGAGTAATTTACTAGAAGCTATAAGCTAACAGCTAAAAGCTATCCCGACATGGAATTCAAAGAAGAAAAAACGTTTCTGATGATTAAGCCCGACGGTGTGCGCAAGGGTTTGGTCGGCGAAGTGATTAAGCGGATTGAACAGCGCGACCTTAAAATTGTCGCTTTGGAGATGTTCCAAGCCAGTCGCGACGAGATTGACCGGCATTATCCCAAAGATGATGCCTGGATTAACCGCCTGGGGGAAAAGACGCTCAAAACTTATCATAAATATAATCTTAATCCCAAAGAGGAGATGGGGACCGATGATCCGGCCGAGATTGGCGCCATGGTCCGCGAGTGGTTGGTTGATTATATGGTCTCGGCGCCACTTGTCCGGATGGTCATTCAGGGTATCCACGCGGTTGACATGGTGCGCAAAATTGTTGGCGAGACTATTCCTTCTCAGGCCGACATGGGGACAATCCGGGGAGATTATTCGGCCGATTCGCCGGCTCTGGCCAATAAAGAGAAGCGAGCGGTGATGAATTTGGTCCATGCCTCCGAAACCCCGGCCGAGGCCACTCACGAGATTGAGCATTGGTTTGGCGGTCAAATTATCCACCAATACTCTCGTTTCGGGGTGGATAATTAAGACTTGACCGGCAGTTGCCAAGATTTTACTTGCGACTATAATTAAGGCAGGTCATTTGGAATATTATCTAGATCAAGTAAGTTTTTCAGGGAGTCTTATATTGCATCGGCCCTTGGGTTGATGTTGCGGACACCCACCTAGAGTTTCTCTAGGGTAATATCTCCAAATGGCCTCGACGAGCGCCTCGCCAACTTTGGCGGGGCGTTGTTTTTTTGTTAGAATATGTGTAGTGAGCAAGCAAAATTATCCGGTCATTGTTTCCGTTTTGGTGTTGGCCGGCTTGGCCGGCCTTAATGTTTTGGCATTCCAAAATTTTTGGTATTGGCGGATTTGGTGGTTTGATCTCCTAATGCATAGCTTGGGCGGTTTGGCGATTACTCTCTTGGCAATTTATGCCTGGCGGCGGTTTGTTGAACCGCAACTTGAGCCATCGCTGGTTTCCCAAATCAGTGTCGGTTGGGCGGCGGTGATTGTTATCAGTTTGACTTGGGAGTTGTTTGAGTTTACTGTCGATCAGTCGGCGCGTCTCCATTTGGTGGCCAAAGACATTATTACTCTTCAGGCCGGAGTGGCCGATACTTTGGGCGACATCATCTCGGCTTTGGTCGGCGGTTTGATTGGCGGCTTATTAATTCATCGCTTCAGCTTATGGCAAACGAGGAACCAAGATTAAAGATTACTTTTGCCGGTGGCGCCGGCTCGGTCACCGGGGCTAATTTTTTGCTTGAGACTCTAACCGGCAGGGATGACGTTAAAGTCCTGATTGATTGTGGTCTCTTCCAAGGTGATGTTGAAAACGAAAAGAAAAATGACCAAGCCTTTCCTTATGATCCAGTAACGATTGATGCTTTGTTTGTCACTCATGGTCACCTTGATCACATCGGCCGGATTCCGGTGTTGGTTAAGCAGGGCTTTACTGGGCCGATTTATTCCACCCCGCCGACCAAAGACATCGCCGACTTGTCACTTCACGACAGCTTGGGGATTATGACTAAGGAACAGCGCAATCAAGATGGTGAAAAGTTGCCGTTTGATTCCGCGGATCTTAAAGCCGCTTTGCGTCAATGGCAAACCACTCCCTATCATGAGCCGATTTCGGTCGGGCCGTTAACGGTTGTTTTCCGCGATGCCGGTCATATCTTGGGCTCGGCGATGGTCGAGCTAATGCTCGACGGACGTAAAATTGTTTTTACCGGCGATTTGGGCAATTCGCCCACGCCGCTCCTCCCTGATACCGAGCGGGTCACCGATGCCGATTACTTGGTGATGGAGAGTGTTTATGGCGATCGCAATCACGAGGATCGCGGTGATAGGCGCGATAATTTGGAAGATACTATTGAAGAGACGATGCGCGCCGGCGGCACCCTGGTCATCCCGGCTTTCTCTATCGAGCGGACCCAGGAGATTCTCTATGAGATTGAACAGATGATGGAGAACTCGCGGATTCCGTTGGTGCCGGTATTTATCGACTCACCGCTTGCCATTGCCATTACCAAAGTTTATAAAAAATACAGTAATTATCTCAATGAAAAAATTCGTCACGAAATCAAAGACGGCGATGTTTTGTTTGGTTTCCCCCAGCTCAAGCTAACCACTTCCACCGAGGAGTCCAAGGCGATTCTGAAGTCGGCGCCGCGCAAGATTATCATCGCCGGCTCGGGGATGTCGACCGGTGGCCGGGTCATCCATCACGAGAAGGCCTATTTGCCGGATGCCAAGTCAACTCTGCTTTTAATCGGCTATCAGTCGGTGGGCACGCTTGGTCGGATTATCCAAGATGGCGCCAAGTTTATTAAGATTCTTGGTTCCGAGGTGCTGATTCGGGCTCGGGTCGTCAATATCCGCGGTTATTCGTCCCATAAGGATTCCGATGGTTTGCTCGACTTTGTGGCCGCGAGCGCAAGGACGCTTAAATTGGTTTTGGTAGCGATGGGGGAGCCAAAGGCGTCGCTTTTTTTGGTCCAAAGGATTCGGGATTACTTTGGCTTAAACGCTCGAATGCCCGAGGCCGGGGAAGAAGTGATTTTATCTTGGTAGCTCTTGCAGTATAATGTTTTAAGAAATATGGAAGAAGATATTAAACATCAAAATTTGAAGGCCAAAATTTGCGTCTCCGGCGCGGCCGAGACGGGTCATTGCGGCCCGGGGGCGCTTGAGATCGGCAAGGAGTTGGGTCGGGAGGTTGTCCGCCAAGGGGCGGTTTTGGTGACCGGCGCCACCACCGGCTTCCCGCTATGGTCGGCAGCCGGAGCCAAAGAGGCTGGCGGGGTGTCAATCGGCCTGTCGCCGGCCTCGACCGAGCGTGAGCATGTTGAAGTCTACGGCTTACCGCTTGATTATTTGGATTTGATTATTTATACCGGCTTCGGTTACTCCGGTCGGAATTTGCTCTTGACGCGCACCTCCGACGCGGTGATTGTGGGTTGCGGTCGGATTGGCACGATTAACGAATTTACCATCGCTTACGAGGATGGTAAACCGGTCGGCGTTTTGGAGGGGGAGTGGGCGACCGATGAAGTGTTGAAAGAGATGATGGACAAAAGCCATCGCCAGAACGACAAAGTCATCTTTGATAGCGATCCCAAGCGCTTGGTTAGCCGTCTTTTGGGGATGATTAGTGAGTCGCGGGCCCGGCAGTATCGGGTTTATAATAATCCCAACCAGCCCAATTTTGTTCCTTAAGCTTTAACGGAAGTAACCAAGCGCTCGAAGCTCTGTGGCTCATCTCGAGCCAATTGAGAGAGGACTTTGCGGTCGAGGCTAATCTCGGCCTTTTTTAGTAAATTGATGAAGCGACTGTAAGACAGGTCATAAGGGCGGACGGCGGCGCCAATCGAAATTTGCCACTCGCCGCGGCGGGTGCGCTTCTTATTACGGCGGTCACGATAAGCGCTGGCGCCGGCTTTGCGCAGGGCCACTTTGGCTTCCTTCTCTTTGGTGCTCCGGCCGAAGCGATAGCCTTTGGCCTTGGATAAGACATTACGGCGGCGCTTGGCGGAAATTATTCCTCGTTTAACTCGTGGCATATATTAGGTAGCTTATAGTTATTAGCTTATAGTAAATTTAATTTGACTTGGGTAAAAATCGCCGGTTAGTCCGGTTGGAAAAATTGAGCGCCCGAGTACTTTTGCCGGCCAACTGCTGACTCCGGGGCGCCTTGGCGTTGAAATGGTTCTGGCCCGCCTTACGCGCCAAAATCTTGCCATTTTTCGTGACCTTAAGACGCTTAGTGTATGATTTGTTGGTTTTCATATGATAGTTTGATTATTTTTTGTTACCGCGCTCAATGATGATGGTTAAGCCCTTATGGCTTTTGGCCGGCGCGGCCGTTACTTTATAGTTCTCGGTCAAGAGATCAAGAATTCGATCCAAGCGCTCTTTGAGGAAATTTTGGTCCAAGTATTTGGATCGGCCGGGCAAAAACAAGTTAATTTTGACCAGATGACCCTCGGCCAGGAACTCGGACGCCTTCTTGGCTTTAAGCTCCAAATCGTGGGTGCCGGTGCCGATTTTAACTTGGAGCGTTTTCAGCTCCTCGCCAACCGGCTTTTGCTTGGTCCCTTTCTCCTTTTTGTTCTCAAGGTAAAGGAATTTGCCATAATCCATGATTTTGGCCACCGGCGGGGTGGCGCGAGGAGAGATTTCAATCAAATCAAGCTCTGCTTGTCCGGCCCGGTCCAGTGCCTCGCGCAAAGAGATTACCCCCAGGTTGCTGCCATCCTCGGCGATGACGCGCAATTCCGGGGCGCTAATCTGTTGGTTGATGCTGAAATTCTTGCTCACTGGCGCCTACAACTATAACTGAAAGGGTGGCCAAAGTCAATCAAAAGGGGTTTTTAAGCTTATCCCCATAACTTTTAATCAATGTCCAGTATGATGAAAAGATGAATAAAGACATCAACCGCAATCTTATTTTAAAAGTAACGCCAAAAAACACCCTAAGCAAAGTCGCTGGGCGTTTTTTGACGCCACTTGATTTTTGGCATCATGTTACAATGGCGCTATGAGCCTGTTGGATAATAAGAAAGCCCGATTCAATTATGAAATCCTCGAGACTATTGAGGCGGGTTTGGAATTGACCGGCCAAGAGGTCAAGTCGCTTAAACGGGGGCAAGGCTCGCTCGAGGGCGCGCGAGTGATGATTGGCGCCGACGGCGCTTGGTTGGTGGGAGCGAGTATCCCGGCCTATCAGCCGAAGAATGCCCTCAATTACGACCCCGAGCGACCGCGGCGCTTGCTCATTAGCAAAGAGGAGATTAAGAGCCTCATCGGCCAAGGTAAAACCAAGCGGTTGACAATCATCCCACTTTCAGTGTATAATAAAGGAAGGTTCCTCAAGGCCGGTATCGCTCTCGTCCGTGGTAAGCGCCAATATGATAAGCGCGAGACGATTAAAAAGCGCGACACCGACCGGGACCTCAAACGCTCGTTGAAAAACTAGCATTTTTCAAATAGCCATCAGCTATTCATACGGGGATGTCAGTTTCGACAAGAGCCCGATTCAGCTCGTGCCAAACGGAGTTGTTGCTAACTCCTTAAACTGGTAACAATCAAGAAATGCAAACGCATCTTCTAAGCAAGGCGTGGCTTCGCCATACTTTGCTCCCGCTTTCGCTTTAGCTTAAGCGGGCGTCAACTTGACCAAGGGTCCCGCTTGATCTTGTTGGTGTCATAACTTTGGGACTATGGATTGCGACCGTCTCGGCAAAAATCCTAAACTATAGCCTTAGGCTATTAAAATAGAGACTCGGCGGCTTGATATTTTGTCCGGTTTTAAGTTAAGTCGCCCAAACCCTTCAAACCAGACTACGTTTGGTAGACGCGCGTTGAGTTATCTTTTGGACGTGGGTTCAATCCCACCATCTCCACCATTTGGTTTTTATCAGATTTTAAGTATAATGCCCGGGTATGGCTAAATCTTCCAAATCGCCGAAAAAGGACTCCAAATCGCCGCTTGCAAGCGTGCCGTTGTGGCGCCAGTTTGGCTCGCAAATTATTGGCACCCTGCTTATTTTGATGGTTTTAATCGGTCTCTACTCGGCCTTGGTGAGCGACCAATCAGAGTCGGAAGCGATTTCGCTCTCCCAGTTGGCCGGTGATGTGAAGGCGGGCCGAGTGGAGACGATTGCCGTGTCGGGAGATAAAATTAAAGCGACTTATAAGGATGAGTCGGTTAAAACTTCGCAAAAAGAGTCGGAGCGCGGCTTGTCTGAAACTTTGGCTACCTACGGCGTGAGTGAGGAAGAGTTGGCTGGGGTAACTTTGGATATTAAAAGGGATGGTGGCCTCTCCTTTTGGCTCCTAACGCTTTTGCCGATTATCATCCCGATTCTTTTCGTGATTGTCTTTTTTTGGTTTATCTCCCGACAAGTTAAGGGTGCCTCAATGCAGGCCTTCTCCTTCGGGCAGTCCAAAGCGCGAGTGATTGACCCCGATGACCTCAATCAGCGGGTGACCTTTAAAGATGTGGCCGGGGTGAAGGAGGCCAAAGAGGAATTGTTGGAGATTGTCGACTTTCTCAAAAATCCGAAAAGGTTTATTGATATTGGCGCCCGGATTCCCAAGGGCGTGTTGATGATGGGCGCGCCGGGCACCGGCAAAACCTTGCTTGCCCGAGCGGTGGCCGGCGAGGCGGGGGTGCCTTTTTTCTATCTCTCCGGCTCCGAGTTTGTGGAGATGTTCGTTGGTGTTGGCGCTTCTCGCGTCCGCGACCTCTTCCGGGTGGCCAAAAGGGCCGCGCCGGCGATTATCTTCATTGATGAGATTGATGCCATTGGCCGGCACCGCGGCTCGGGGATGGGCGGTGGCAATGACGAGCGCGAACAAACCTTAAACCAAATTTTGGTGGAGATGGACGGCTTCGAGCCGAATGAAAAGTTGATTGTGATGGCGGCCACCAACCGGCCCGATGTGCTTGACCCGGCGCTTCTCCGGCCCGGGCGCTTTGATCGGCGAGTCTTGCTTGATGCGCCGGATATCAAAGACCGGGAAGAAATTTTAACTTTGCACGCGAAGAAAAAGCCGCTTGGCAAGGATGTGGCCTTGCGAGTGATTGCCGAGCGGACGCCCGGCTTCTCGGGCGCCGATCTTTCCAATTTGATGAATGAGGGCGCCATTTTGGCGGCGCGAGAGAACCGCCAAGAGATTACCCAATACGATTTAATCCGGAGTGTGGAGAAGGTGATGCTTGGGCCCGAGCGCAAAAGCCACATCCTCTCAACCAAAGAGAAGAAGATTACCGCTTATCATGAGATGGGGCATGCTTTGGTAGCCTCGCTTTTGCCCAATGCCGACCCAGTGCATAAGGTCTCGATTATCTCACGCGGTCACACCGCCGGTTACACTCTCAAGTTGCCGAGCGAGGACCGCAAGCTCCAGTCGCGAGCCGAGTTTTTGGACGATATTGCAATGTCGCTCGGTGGCTACGCCGCGGAATTATTGGTTTTTGGCGATATGACCACCGGCGCCAGTAACGACATCCAGGTGGCGACGGCGATGGCGCGCAGTATGGTTACGCGCTATGGCATGAGCGATAAGCTTGGGCCGGTCGCTTTCGACTCAAGCGATCGGCTGTCGATGACGCGTGGCGAGTGGGTGGAGAAGTCGGGGAGCGAAGCGACGGCCGCTTTAGTAGATGCGGAAGTGTCGCGGATTATGAATGAGGCACTGGCAAAAGCGCGGACCATCCTGACAGACAAGCGCTCAACTCTCAATAATATGAGTGAGGAATTGATTAAAGTAGAGACGCTTGAACGCGAAGAGTTTGACAAGCTCTTGACCTTAAACGGTATCAAACCCAAACGGGAGGAGGTAAATAACCTTGTCAAATTGGCGGCGACAGAGTAAGGTAAAAAGAGAGCAGTACCACCGGTGGGAATGGGCCTGCCGGCAAAGCCAAGGGGTTGGTTATGAATACGCAAAAGGGGAAGAAAAAGAAGAAGCGAGAAATGACCGCTAGTGAAGAAGCGGAAATCATCCATCAGTTGATTGAGAGGGGATTACCACATCGGGAGATTAAAGATTTATATATTTCTCACAAAAAAGCATCATGATCCCATCATAATCATCTCGGGCCCGACGCTTGTGTCGGGCCCTTTATTTTATAGAAACTGAAATAGTAACTAAAAGTTACTGTTGGCGATAAATTCAATCAACACGAAGATAATCCAAAAGACCAGCAGGAACCGGGCCTCGCGGCGCGAGAGCGTTTGGCCCGAGCGCATAAAGTAAAAGAGCAAAATAGCGG
>Ga0210044_10008494_pt1 | contig 12787 bp, 9 predicted proteins | sample CryGey13umfilter_2_FD_183959 | JGI IMG/M metagenome (GOLD analysis project Ga0210044, IMG submission 183959) | Groundwater microbial communities from aquifer in Utah, USA - Crystal Geyser 4/9/14 3 um filter (SPAdes) (version 2) | ecosystem: Environmental > Aquatic > Deep subsurface > Groundwater... | reverse complement strand
GCCACCTGCCCCAGATCTTCTTCCTTAGAGGCTCTAAGACACCTAGCCACTCGTTGACCGACGCAGATCGATCTCCATACTCGTCGCTTGAGCCATCGACATATTCCCTGCGATTTCGGGCCATTTTGTCGAGAAGTTCTACGATGCTTCGGTCTCGAAACGCATTTGTGCCGCCCAAACCTCCAACGGACTTGATGACTTGCTCAGCAACGCGGCCAGCGTCCGATGGAACAGATTCGATGCCATCTGAAGCTAGCCAACTTTTAATTGCTTGTGCGGGTGAAGGGAGCTCGAGGTAGGATTCGTCATGCGCGAACCGGTGAAAGGTCACGAAGCCTTCGCGGGAAACGAACTGGTCGCCTGCTCCCACGGTAGGGTAATGACGTCTAGTCTCGAATCCTGCTGATGGCAGCACAACGGCGACATCCGGTTTCGATGTGTATTGTTTGACAGATACGGCGTTGACCCATTTTGGTCCAGCCCCGACCCCTCCCTGGTCGAACTCGGGCGCTAGCGTTGGAAAACGAACCATCACACGGTCTTCGCCTGTAGGCGTAATCTGCACATCTCGTTCCACTGCCGATAGGACTGACGCAACTGGCCGCACAACTCGCTCTTCGTCGTCCCACGCCCTCCAGATTTGGTGATACCAGCCTTGGATGGTGTAACTGCTTTCTGGCAGCTCAAACTCCGCGAGGTTTAAGTCGCTGACCACAGATTCAAGATCCAGTGATCTCGCGACTTGCACTGCCGAACGTATCATCACGCCATTAAGATTTGTGGGTAGGGGGCGATAATTCCGTCGGATGACCTCGGCAATGATCTTCCTTGATTGTAAAAGCCAGCGACTGTTTAAAGGCATGACGTTCGGCATAAATATGCGGAAATTCCAGAAATCGATCACGTCCGATGGCTTTGTCGGGTCGAAAATATAGATTGATGGATCGGACCCATAGCCGGTCTGAAAATTTAGGTCCCGGCAAGTATAGTAGAGTGGATAGCCAGCTTGTTCCTGAACGATCTCCAACCAAGTCTCCGCTGATGGAGCCGCATCTTCAGAATCCATCGTTCGCCGATAGACATCGTTAAAATACGGTAAGACTCCGTCCTTTGGGAAATAGCCGAAAGCAGCCTCGAAAAACGTCGTGTCTGCCTTAGTTCCCTCGTGGAATTTGAGAATTCGAGGTTTTACCCGTTTTGCAAACTGAAACTCAGTTTTGAACAAATGTGAATATCGGTCACACATATTCAAGCCAACATTCAGGTCGGGATCCATCCCTGTTTCCTCTCGGACAACTTCGTCTAGGGAATGGAATCTACGACTGCCGAAAGACTGGTCCTCTCCCAAACCCAGCGTCTCAAATTGAGAAGCCTTAGTCTGCACAAGCACATCCGGTTCGAAAAAACGGAGATAGCCATGCGCGAGGTCAATGGGGCGCGGCATTGAAATGCCGTCACCCCAGTTAGCAGGCAGACGTTTCGAGACTGGAATGATCGGACACATGAGGCCACCCCACATCGTTGTCGCCAAACGCATCACCTTAGACAGCGTTTCTCGATCGCTAGGGTTGACCAAGAATCCGGTTCGGACCGGACGAAGGCTGATCTTCGCATTTACGGGTTCCAGTGGTCAGCCCTCCTTCGAGCAATCATTTCCATATTGCTTGGTTCATATCGCTCAGCTGCATCTAAAATGCTCAAGCTAATCCCGATAGCTTCTCATAAACCAACGCTGACTTTAGTTCAATTATTTCAACAACGTCCGTTTTTATTCATTGGGAATAATTGCGCAAATGTCCAATATTGGGAGCTATTCCGGTCAGCAGTTTTTCGGCCGAAACCTGACAGTATTTCAAGCAAGAGAAATACGAAGACAGCAGCTAACAAAACATCAATGAATATTGGCGCCGAGGGCGTCAGCATGTCTATATGGATAGTCTATGGAAACGCAGACGATTCAGTCGCTGGCGGCGATCACCGACGAAGGGCTCTTCGAGCGCATCGCTACGGCCGTGCTGCGTCTCGTCCCGGAATATGAAGGCCTTGCCCACACCGGCATTAATGCTGGTGGCAAGACGCGAAAATCGCCAGTGGATGGGCTATGCTTCCTTGGCGAAGGCGGGTCCCGGTTGATACTCGCCCATCATACAATCACGGTGCCGGAAAGCCTGGAACGCAAATGGCTGCTCGATCCGGCGACGGTAAGACAGCGTCCCGGAAGCAAGTCGCCTCTGCCGGCGGCGGGCGATGTGGTCAAAACGATCGAAATCGTGGCCACGGAGCGGGTAAGCACGCCACAGCTCGCAGTGACACTGATCCTGGCGACTAATCAGGAGCCAGACGAAGCACTGATCCGTAAGGTGGTCGCGGTCGGGCGGGCGAGCAATGTGACCATCGATGTCTGGACGCGCTCGCGCATCGCCGCGAAGCTTGACACCGATCCGCATGGACAGTTCATCCGGCGCAAACTGCTCGGTATCGACGCCGAGCTGCTGTCGCGGTCATTACTTGACGAGCTCTCCGCGGCAAGCATCGCGGCGTTCGACGCAGGCGACGATCCAACCACCCGTGTCGCGCGCGCGCTTGACGCACGACTCACGACGGGAATGGGCCCGGTGACGTTCCTCGCCGCGCCATCAGGGTCGGGTAAGACGGTTGCAAGTCACAAAGCGCTTCAGGCCTGCCAGGCATCGGGCGGCGTTGCCTTGATCATACCGCATATCGCGCTCGAACAGGCGCTGACGCTCAATCAGGCAGTGATGACCGCGCTCCATCAGCTCCACCCGTCGCTCATGCCCGGACAGAACGTATTCACTCTATTCAGCGAAGAAGACCCGCTGTTCCTCCTCATGGAGGATGTTAGCCGGTCAAGTCAGCCCCAGCGGCTAATCGAATTACTCGCTAGCTGGGCGCCCAAGGCGGAAAGCAACGACATCTCGCCCTGGCGGGTGTTGTGCCCGGTCTGGCCGCATTTGCTCGGCGGGGTGCGCAGTCAACTTCAGGACCGGATCGCCGCGATGACGCTGCGCCCGGAGCCGATGACCCTCGACGAAGCCACCGCCCTTGTTTCGGTCTGCGCGCTGCGCGCGCATGACCTGCTCGAAGAACATCAAGCGAGGAAAATAGCTGCAGCCTTAGGTTCAGACCCGTTACTGATCGCGCTTAATCGCGACTGGGTTGCGCCACGGCCGGAGCGGGTGATCGAAAGCTTCGTGAACGACGCGCTGTCGCGCCTTCAAGCGGGGGCCGGCTTAATCGCCGCCGAGCTCCGCGCCGCCTTGAACACGCTGGGCGAGGCGATGCTTGAACATCGCTCGCTCGATCCCGCTTGGAATGAGGTTCTGCGCTGGGACTTAGCACCCGAGACGATCGAGGCCATCCGAGCGCTGGCTAAGGAAGGCGAGATCCTGCGCATCGAAGGCTCCGCGCCAAATGCGCCGCTCCGATTCCGCCACGATCGCGTGCGCGATTGGCTGCTCGTCACCGCAATGCTCCATCTCGAACGGCAAGGCTTGTGCGCCGACTCGACGCTGGCGGATCCGGCGCTCGCCGAAATTGTCGGCTCGGCACTAGTGCGCGCCGGAGCGCCCGACGCGCTAAAAGACCGGGTCCAAGCATTTGCGCCGCTGGCATTGTTCCACGGCCTACGTGTTGCGCCCGTCGGCATCAAGCGGACAGTCAGCATTGCCGAGGCGGCAATGGCTTGGCTGCGTAATCCGGCCAACCACGGTAGGTCGAGCGAGACGTTGCGGTGGGAGGCAATGGTTGCACTCGAAGCAGTCGAGGGTGCGTTCATGCTCGAACTGATCAGCCTCTTCCTGAGAGAGTGGCCGATGGGCCTGGTCGCCCGCCTGCGCAATGGCGATGTCGAGGGCGGTGTGGCGCTTTCGGCACGATACGAGCTGGGTAGCGTCACCTATTGGACGCGAGATGCACTGGTCGCGGCGAGTGCACGACGCCCGGAGATGGTCGAGGACCTGATCGCGGAGATCGATGGCGATAACAATAAGGTTGCGAAGCGGCGCTGGGCGCTAATTGAATTTGCTGGCGTGCTTGGCGAACCGACGCTTGCACCGGCGCTCGAACGCCTTTGGGCGCGCGACGAAAGTCGCGCCGATAATCTCGGCATCTATCTCTGGGCAATGGCGCGATGCGCGACGTCCGAGACCGCCGCCCGGCTACTCGATCCGGTCTGCGCTGCTTGGGGCCAGCTCTCGGATAAGCCGAAAAAGAATCTGCCTTCGCCGCGCAATGAACTCGCGGCGCACGCCATACGCTCCGGCTTCGAGCTGGCCGTGCCGGTCGGCGCACTCAACTATTTCATCGAACGCGCGAAGCAGCCCGATCTGAGCTGGGATATCGAATATATGCTGCACGGAGTGGATCATCCGACCGCGATCCTATTCGAGATTGACCGTAGCGCGGAGCGGCTCCGGTCGGGAGATAACAGCTACACGTTCAACCGACAGGCGCGCGACCATTGGGAGCGCGGGATCGAGGGTTGGGGAACGCCGATGTCGCAGTCGTCGCGCGATGTCGTGCTTGAGCTGTGGCAAGACGTGCGCCAGGACCTACATCGGCGGCGCGCGGCATTCGACTTCTGGGCGGTATCGCGTAGCACCGCGGACCTCACGATTCTGCGTGCCGCAGCCGATGATGATCATCTCGCCGAGCAGATTTTGCGCCAACGGCTGTTGCGCGGCGATACGCTGGCAATCCCTGCGCTGATTGAGAGGCTAGATGGCGAGCGAGGCATGTATTGGTGGTTCTATGTCCGCTACGTCTGGTCCGGATCCCTCTATAAGGCGCTTGACCGGGCCCTAGCACGCGAAGCAGCCAAGCCGCTTCCAGACGAGAATGGGCAATATGAAATCGGATCGACGCTCACCCGCCCATTGATGCGACTTCCTCCGTCCCATGCTGAGCCTCTGCTGTTGCGCTATTGGGACAAGTTCGGCGGAACGATGAAATTCGTCCAAGCCGCACTATATATCGCTACTCCCACGCTGCTCGCAATGGCGGCGTCCTCGATCGCGGCGAGTCCGGAGCCCGCTAAGCTCTTTTTACATTTCACGATACACTACGGACTCAATACGACCAGCGAAGCCGGCATTATTCGTGAAGCCCAAATCAGGGCTCTAGCGCCGTATCTCGGCATCTTGCGACCCGAGGACGTCCGGGATCTCGGCGATGCGTGCAACAAAATGGGCTGGTTCGATTTGCGGCGCGAACTGATCGATCCACATATGCTTCCTGCCGATTTAGCTAAGCCCGAGGCTCTTCGCTGTGCACTAGATGAAACGCTGGAGCACCCGCATTCGGCTTGGATTGAACATAAGATCGACGATTTGCGCAAAGCGGACGTTTCCTGGGACAAACTCTGCGCCGAACTACGTAGTTGGCTCGCAACGCAACCGTCAGCCAACGCACTTGAATCGGCCAAGCATATGATTCTGTATGCTGGCGATGCCAACGATCTGGCCACTCTCGATGTCTGGCCCGGCACCGACGAAGAATTCCGCTCAGCCGTCAAGACCGATCTCTTGTTCGCGATTCGTCGACGCAACCGTAAGTAATCAGCTGTAGGTTAAAATTCCAGCACGCCACAGCAACTACGACCCCGGCCCTTATCAACGTCCGTTTTGAAACCGGTAAAAACCGTATCTAACGGCTAATATGGGGCACGAAACGGACATAGAATTTGCCCGAAGAGTAGGCAGCTGAAGAAGCTGCTTGCTGACACGACACAGGATTAGGCAGGCCGGAAGGATATGCTGTGTGAAAAACGGCAACGCCTGCTGGCAGGCGAGAAGCTGCGCTCCATCATCACGATTTACTGGATGTTAGCGGGTGGTGAGAATGGTGGCCCCTCGATGTGGAAGCTTTTATTCGAAGCAGATAATCTCCTGACTCATTGGTGCAACCGATGGCAATGCAAATCAGTCCTCAACCTGATGGGATGAAGTGCATGGCGAGATAGGCCTTTGCAATATGTCCCATAAATTATGTGGATAAATCAGTGGAAAAACGCAAAATTGCAGTTGTCGACTTGATTGGAAACGGCGCGCGAGTCATGGTGCAAAATCGAAACCACGAGAGGGTGCCACGGCAGGGTGCCACGGGGTTTTGACTCGCAGAGAAACCACAAGTTTTTCAAGTGCTTAACTGTCAAACAAATGTTGGTTGGGGTGGCAGGATTCGAACCTGCGCATGGCGGCATCAAAAGCCGCTGCCTTACCACTTGGCGACACCCCAATAGTTGCGAGCCTGATTCTGGCGGGCCGCGCTGGTGAACGGGCCTATTATCCAGTTTGCCCGCAAGGGGCAAGAGGCAGTTATATCTATGCTTCGAACAGCCTTTTGACCCAGCCATGATTGTCTGGTGCGATCCCGCGCTGGATATCGACCAGCCGCCGCCGCAATTTTTCGGTCAATTGACCCGGTCCGCCGCCGCCAATGGTGAATTCCCCTCCGCTGGACCGGACTGTCCCAACAGAAGTGACAACCGCCGCGGTTCCGCAGGCGAAGGTTTCGACCAGCTTGCCGCTGGCGGCATCGGCTTCCCACTGATCGATGGCATAGGGCTCTTCAACCACGTTCAGACCTTCTTCCCGGGCCAGAGTCATGATCGAATCGCGGGTAATGCCGGGCAGGATCGTTCCACTCAGCGGCGGCGTGATCAGCTTGCCATCATCCATGACGAAAAACAGATTCATGCCGCCCAGTTCTTCGACCCATTTATGCTCGGCCGCATCGAGAAACACAACCTGGTCACAATTTTTCTCAATGGCTTCAGCCTGCGCGACCAGACTGCCAGCATAATTGCCGCCGCATTTCGCGGCACCGGTGCCACCCGGTGCTGCGCGGCTGAAATGTTCAGATACCCATATCGTGATCGCCGAAGCGCCACTCTTGAAATAGCCGCCAGCCGGAGAAGCGATAACCAGATAGAGATATTCCTTGGCCGGACGAACGCCGAGAAACACTTCGCTGGCGAACATGAACGGTCGCAGATAGAGCGAACCGCCCTCGACGGAAGGAAACCATTCGCGGTCAATGTCGACGAGAGCCTCGACAGAATCGAGAAACGCCTGTTGCGGAAGTTCAGGCATTGCCATCCGCCGGGCTGACGCCTGAAAGCGTTTTGCATTTTGCTCAGGTCGGAAAAGAGCGGTGGCACCGTCGGCGAGACGATAGGCTTTCATTCCCTCGAATATTTCCTGGGCATAATGCAGCACAGAGGATGCGGGATCCATCAATATCGGTTCACGCTTGGTGATTCTGGCATCATGCCAGCCTTCGGTTTCAGTATAACGGATCATCGCCATATGGTCGGTGAACAGCGTCCCGAAACCGGGGTTCTCCAGAAGCTTGGTCCTCTCGCTTGCGTGCACCGGCGTGACGCTTGGTTCCAGCTTGAATTCCAGGTTTGCTATATCTGCCATATACTGCCGCTTTCGATGTGATTCATGCCGACCAATGGAAGAATTGGAAGCATAATCCAATTGTCTTGCAATCCCCTAATCAGCCTGTCAAGATACGTCAACATGACTGACGTATCTCGCCCTGCCATATCCCCCGGAGCCTCTCCGCTATTTCTGCGCGAAGACGAAATCCGGCGCGGAATCGAGCTGCTTTATTTCGGCTATACCAGACTGACCAACGCGATCGATCAGGAACTGGCGAAACAGAGTCTCGGCCGGGCCCACCACAGAGCGCTCTATTTCATTGCGCGACAGCCTGATTTGACCGTCGGCGAACTGTTAAAATTGCTTGCGATCACGAAACAGTCACTGGGTCGGGTACTGAAGGAATTGCAGGAGCAGGATTTCATTCTGACCTCTCCAGGAGTTGTCGACCGCCGTCAAAAGCTGCTGCGTCTGACCGAAAAAGGCGCTGAACTGGAATCGGAACTATTTCGGCAGCTGCGCCAAAAACTGTCTTCGGCTTATGTTTCTGCCGGACAGGAGTCGGTAACCGGCTTCTGGCACGTTCTGGAAGGCCTGATTCCCGAAAATGACCGTAAGATGGTGTTCGACTTGCGCGGCGACAACGGCTGAGACAGCAGGGGTTGCTAAACCGCGTGGTCTTTGGCTGATGGCCAACACTTGCCGCATGTGCCCACCAAGATCGGCCAGCCCAATGGATCAGGCTTCGCCGACGGTATCCACCATTGCATGCTCTATTGCATCCTGCGGGCTCTTGTCGCTCCACAATACAAACTGAAATACCGGATAAAAACGTTCCCACTCTTCAATCGCCAGATCGACAATGGTCTGAGCCTGATCCAGACCGAGCAGGCCGCTTCCGCCCAGCAGCGTGGCGTGGCGAAACAACAATATATTATTATTCGACCAGAGATCGAAATGGCCGAGCCACAACTGCTCGTTGATCAACCCTAGCGTCTCGTAAATGACCGCTGTTTTTTCCTCCGGAACCCGAATCTCCGGTAACAACAGGATTTGCAGGACATGATCTTCGTTCCGCCAGATGGCCCGCATCTGATAACTGGTCCAATTGCCTTTTATCTCGACGGACAGTTCGTCGTCCCCGACATGATTGACCGACCAGCCGCGGGCCTCAAAAAAGGCCGCCAGCATATCCACGGGTGGTGCTTCATCCTGATCAAGCTCTTCCCATTGGTCGTCAAGCATTGTGGTTCCAGATCCTTTGCAAATGCAAACCTAGTGGCCCACTTGACGGATCAGGGCAAGGCGACCGAGCATCGGTCGTCACATTGTTTGTGGGAACGCTGTGGATAATGAACGGCAATCAATCGCCGGTCGGTGTGACGATCAGCCGTCTTTTTTCGGAGGCGGCGTCTTCCGTCCAGCCGTTTTTGGAGCGGCAGGTTTGCTGGTGGCCGCAGACTTCGCCGCTGGCTGCTTTTGCGCGCTGGCGCTTTTCTTTTCCAGCGCGTCGATGCGCTTCTTCAGTGCGTCCGCTTCGGTCCGGGCTTTGGCAGCCATTTCCTTCACGGCTTCAAATTCCTCGCGCGAGACGAAATCCATCCCCCCGAACCACTCCTTGGCGCGTTCCCGCGCACTGGCTTCGGCTTCGCGTCCAACGCCGGCCACGGTCCCGGCCACACCGTTCAACACTTTGGAAAGGTCATCGAAAAAGCGGTTTTGGCTTTGCATGTCATTAAACTCCGTCACGGCCGGTCAGGGCCAAAAGAAAATCTACTCTATATCTGGGTTCTCGCGGCCGGAACGACAAGGGTTTCCGCTCCCGGATTCAACCAGTCGATCTGTTTGTTCAGAATCGCAGCGAAACATAGCCATGCGAGATAGGGCACCATCAGCCAGGCGGCGGCCTTTCGGATCCGGCCAAAGACCAGCGTTGTCGCCAGCGCCAACATAAAAACTATTGTCAGCAGCCAAAAGGCTGCCGCGACCTGATGCATGCCGAAAAACAGGATGGGCCAAAACAGGTTGAGTGCATATTGCACCAGATACAGGATGATCGCCAAGCCGCGCAAAGGCGCGCCGCGGGCATGCAGCACCATCGCAAAAGCCGTCCCCATCATAATGTAGAGCAGCGCCCAAGCGGCACCAAATACCGCGCCCGGTGGTTGTGCCGCCGGCTTGATCAGCGCCTGGAACCAGCGATTTTCGTCACCGGTATTGGCAAATTGGCTGAACGTAAAACCGAGCAGTACCGTGATCGGAACGACAAATAATATCCACCGCAGCAAGGACATTCGCAGCTGACCTTTTGAAGCAATCTGATTCACAGGGGCAGCATCCTTGATCGAAAATTACACGAATCGTCAGCGAACGATTTGCTCGCAACCCCTACACTTTTAACAATTTATCGCCGCTTGGCTAGCGTTAAGCGGTTTCACCCTCAGCGCCCCATATCCATGTTCTATTCCCCCTGCCCTTGGTATTTTTTAGCTTCATCGCCATCTTGGTCAGACGGCGGTCTTCGGACAGCAATGGAACAAACCATTGATTGTGACATATAGGACGGGCTGCTAGGCGATTTTTATGAATGATAAAACCAATTCTACCGACATAGACACGCCGCCCGCACCGCTAAAAAAGATCGGTAATTTGCGGATGGTGTTTGCCCGGGCAGTCAAATATCCGAAGGAAATCGTCTTTGCTTTGCTGGCGCTTTTTGTCTCTGCAATGGCAACATTGGCGATACCGGCCGGCTTCAAAACCATCATCGACAAGGGCTTTATGGCTGGAAACGGCGATGTTGCTCCCTATTTTCAGGGTCTGTTGGGAATTGTCGCGGTGCTGGCTGTGGCAACGGCATTCCGCTTCTATTTTGTTAGCTGGCTTGGAGAACGGGTTGTCGCCGATCTCCGGCTCGCGGTGCAAGCAAACCTGCTGCGTCTTGCTCCAGGCTTTTTCGAAGAGAACCGGCCATCGGAAATCGCGTCGCGGATGACCTCCGATACCGCGATAATCGAACAGGTGGTCGGCACTACGGTGTCTGTCGCTCTGCGAAATATCGTCATCGGGATTGGCGGGATCATCTATCTGTTCACACTAGCCCCTGCGCTGACTGCCGGGTTGCTGCTTGCGATACCCGTGATCATTCTACCGATTGTGTTTATCGGTCGAAAACTGACCAATGTATCGCGAACCAGCCAGGACCGGGTGGCAGACGTTGGCGCGATGATTGCCGAAACTCTGGGTGCTATGAAAATTGTTCAGGCTTTTGGGCAAGAAAAACGGGAACATGAAAGGTTTGGCGGCGCCGTCGAATCAACGTTCGATACCGCCAAGCGACGGATCCGGCTGCGTGCTGCGATGACGGCGATTGTGATCGGCCTGATCTTTACCGGCCTCACCATGCTGATGTGGCGCGGCGCAATCGGAGTGTCAGAAGGATCAATATCCGGCGGTACAATTGCTGCCTTCGTGATCACTGGTGGTTTGGTAGCGGGAGCGTTTGGGGCACTGACAGAGGTCTATGGTGATCTCCTACGTGGCGCCGGGGCAGCGGGTCGGTTGGCGGAACTATTGTCCGAAGAACCGGGCATCGCGGCGCCAAAAAATCCGATTGCCTTGCCGCTGCCCTCGCGCGGTCAGATCGCATTCGACAATGTCACATTTTCCTATCCCACACGCCTCGACACGCAGGCGCTCGCCAATTTCTCGCTGACCGTTTCTCCCGGCGAGACAGTTGCCGTAGTCGGCCCGTCCGGTGCCGGGAAATCTACCCTGTTCCAGTTGGCCCAGCGGTTCTACGATCCTCAGAGCGGCTCGGTGCGGATCGATGGCGTTGCCCTGCCCTCGGCCGATCCGGCGGAGATCAGAAAGCGCATGGCGCTGGTGCCCCAGGAAACGGTGTTATTTGCCGCCTCAGCTCGCGACAATTTGCGCTACGGCAAGTGGGAAGCGACCGACGACGAAATTTGGGAAGCGGCGCGCGTCGCCAATGCCGAGAAGTTCCTTCGTGCCCTGCCCGACGGACTGGACAGTTTCATGGGCGAAGCCGGAACCCGGTTATCCGGCGGGCAACGCCAGCGCATCTCGATCGCCCGCGCTCTGCTCCGCAACACCCCAATCCTGCTGCTCGATGAAGCGACTTCGGCGCTGGATGCGGAAAGCGAAAAGCTTGTTCAGGACGCATTGGACCATTTGATGCAGGACCGCACCACCATCGTCATTGCCCATCGGCTGGCGACCGTGCGGTCTGCGGATCGCATCATTGTGATGGATGAGGGCCGCATTGTCGAACAGGGCGACCATGACAGTCTGATAGCCAAAAACGGGCTCTACGCCAGGCTGGCGGAATTACAGTTCAGCAGCGCCGAAACAAGTCGGGCGAAGATAAACATCTAACCGTCCTCCCAACAGAGCGAACAAAAAAAAGGGGGCCGCGATATATTATCGCGGCCCCCTTTTTTGCTTCTAAGCCACCAAATTAGTTGGGTGGCCGGCTGGCTTTGTTGAAGCTGCCATATTGTTCGTTGCCGACGAAGCCAAATTTGGTCACGCCGCTATCCTTGATCACCGCCAACGTGCGGTCGGTGGTCAGATAGGCGCTCAGCGGATCGGGCTGGAACTGAAGTTCAGGCTCGGGAACCATCGATTTCGTCTGGGCCAGATATTGTTTGACCTGATTCAGCGTCACCGGGCTGTCGTTCCAGATGATCTGGTTGGTTGCCGTGATCCCGAGGCGGTTTTTGACCGGATCGACGAAGTCTTCCGGTGGCGGACTATCATCCGCGACAGGCAGGTCGATCTTGACCGCGTGCGTTTGCACAGGGATTGTGATGATGAACATGATGAGAAGAACCAACAAGACGTCGATAAGCGGCGTCGTGTTCATCTCCATCATTGGCTCGCCATCATCGCTTCCGCCACTCATAGCCATTTGTGCGTCTCCTTAACTCTAAAACTTCGGCTGTCAGTCGGAACTATTCGACGACAATCGGGGTGGAAATAAAGCCTACTTTTGCAAAACCTGCGCGCTGCATGGTATAAATCGCGCCGCCGATGCACTTATAGGGCGTATTGATGTCACCGCGGATATGCACTTCAGGCATATCTTCCGGCGTCATATTCTCGACTCCACCAAAAGCATCAATCTGATCCTCAAGCTGTTTCACCGCCTTGGTAACCAACTCGTTGGAATCTACCGGAATAGTATTCCAATACACACGGCAGTTGCCGCCTGGGGTGGCTCCTGAATATTCGGGATCGCCCGGGTCACGCCCTGCCGCATCCGTCGTGGTGATCGACAGCAGCACATTTTCCCGCTTTGTTGTGGTCACTTCAAAGGGAAGCACAGGAAGTTCGAGCTTCACAGTCTGGATAAC
>Ga0210044_10008492_pt1 | contig 12788 bp, 9 predicted proteins | sample CryGey13umfilter_2_FD_183959 | JGI IMG/M metagenome (GOLD analysis project Ga0210044, IMG submission 183959) | Groundwater microbial communities from aquifer in Utah, USA - Crystal Geyser 4/9/14 3 um filter (SPAdes) (version 2) | ecosystem: Environmental > Aquatic > Deep subsurface > Groundwater... | reverse complement strand
GGCGTCTGCGGCGGCGTGAAGCAGGGCCGCGTGACGGGCGCGCGGCGCCCGCTGAGCGGCATCTTGCGCCCCACGGCGAGGGCGCGTATATCCGCGCTCAACAGCGGCGGTCTCGCCAACCCTTGGCGGGTCCCACGGGATGCGAGACGGGCCGCGTTGCGGCCCGTTTGCGTTTGCGGCGGGCTTTCCCTTGGAGACCGCGCACCGCACCATGGCCGACCTGCTCGCCAAAACCCCGATCGACCGGCGCCTCGCCGGGATCATCCGCCCGACCGTCGAGGGGATGGGCTTTTCGCTGGTGCGCGTGCGGCTGATGGGGTCCAGGCGCGGCACGCTGCAGGTGATGGCGGAGCGGCCCGACGGGCGGATGGAGATCGACGACTGCGCCGCGCTTTCGCGCGCGCTCTCCGCCGTGCTGGATGTCGAGGATCCGATCGCCGACGAATACACGCTGGAGGTCTCCTCGCCCGGCATCGACCGCCCGCTCACGCGGCTTGAGGATTTCGAGCGCTGGAAGGGCTGGGTCGCCAGGCTGGAGACCGACGCGCTGATCGACGGGCGCAAGCGGTTCATGGGGACGCTGGAGGGCGTGGACGGCGCCGATGTGCTGATCACGCTGGAGAGCGGCCCGGCGCGGGCGCCCTTCGACGCCCTGAGCGACGCCAAGCTGGTGCTGACCGACGCGCTGATCGAGGCGTCGCTGAAGACGCAGAAGGACGCGGGTTTCGACGAGACCCGGTTTGACGACATCGAGGTGGAAGACGGCGAGGACGCCGACGACGACCTCCGCGAGCCGCAGGAGCCACGCCCATGAGCACCGCCGTATCCGCCAACCGACTGGAGCTGCTCCAGATCGCCGACGCCGTGGCGCGCGAGAAGCTGATCGACCGCGAACTGGTGATCGAGGCGATGGAGGACAGCCTCGGCAAGGCCGCCCGCGCCCGCTATGGCGCCGACGTGGACGTGCGCGCCCACATCGACCGCAAGTCGGGCGAGATCACCATGAGCCGCGTCAAGGAGGTGGTCGAGGAGGTTGAGATCCCCAAGGGCCAGATGAGCCTTGAGGAGGCCCGCATCCTCAACCCCGAGGTCGAGCTGGGCGATTTCGTCGAGATCGACACCCTGCCCACCATGGAGTTCGGCCGCGTCGCCGCGCAGACCGCCAAGCAGGTGATCGTGCAGAAGGTGCGCGAGGCCGAGCGCGAGCGCCAGTATGAGGAATACAAGGACCGCGTCGGCACGATCATCAACGGCGTGGTCAAGCGCGTCGAATACGGCAACGTGATCGTCGATCTGGGCCGGGGCGAGGGGATGCTGCGCCGCGACCAGCTGATCCCGCGCGAGGCGTTCCGCGTCGGCGACCGCATCCGCGCCTATGTGCGCGACGTGCGCGCCGAGGCGCGCGGCCCGCAGATCTTCCTCAGCCGCACGGCGCCGGAGTTCATGGCCGAGCTGTTCAAGATGGAGGTGCCCGAGATCTATGACGGCGCCATCGAGATCAAGGCGGTCGCCCGCGACCCCGGCTCGCGCGCCAAGATCGGCGTGATCAGCTACGACAACTCGATCGACCCGGTCGGCGCCTGCGTCGGCATGAGGGGGTCGCGCGTGCAGGCGGTGGTGGGCGAGCTTCAGGGCGAGAAGATCGACATCATCCCGTGGACCGAGGATGCCGCGACCTTCCTCGTCAACGCGCTGCAACCCGCCGAGGTCTCCAAGGTGGTGATGGACGAGGACGCCCAGCGCGCCGAGGTGGTGGTGCCAGAGGAGCAGCTCTCGCTCGCCATCGGGCGGCGCGGCCAGAACGTGCGTCTGGCCAGCCAGCTCACCGGCTGGAGCATCGACATCCTCACCGAGGAGGAGGAGAGCGCCCGGCGCAAGGTCGAGTTCGAGGAACGCTCCAGGATCTTCATGGACAAGATGAACATCGACGAGATGGTGGCGCAGCTGCTGGTCTCCGAAGGCTTCGCGTCGCTGGAGGAGGTCGCCTACGTCGATATCGACGAGCTGGCCTCGATCGACGGTTTCGACGAGGCCACGGCGGAGGAGCTTCAGGCCCGCGCCCGCGAAAGCCTTGAGGAGATCGCGGCGCAGGCGCTGGAGAAGGCGCGCACCCTTGGCGCGCAGGACGACCTGATCGCCTTCCCCGGCCTGTCGCCGCAGATGATCCTGGCGCTGGCCGAAGCGGGCGTGACCTCGCTGCATGAATTCGCCACCTGCGCCGACTGGGAGCTGGCGGGCGGCTTCACCGAGACGCCCGAAGGCAAGCGCGTCAAGGACGACGGCATTCTGGAGCCTTTCGACGTGACGCTGGAGGAGGCGCAGGCGCTGGTGATGAACGCGCGCGTCGCGCTGGGCATGGTCGATATCAACGATCTTGCGCCCGCCGAGGCGGCGGAGGCGGCGCCCGGCGAGGGCGACGCCGACGGGACGCGGGTCTAGGGGCGCAGGCCTGAGGGCGGGCGGCATGACGCGCGGCGGCCGCATCGACATGCGCGACGCGCCGGAGCGCCGCTGCGTCGCCACCGGCGAGAGCGGCGGCACGGCGGGGCTGATTCGTTTTGCGCTCAACCCCGAGTCGGTGGTGACGCCGGATTTCGCCGAGAAGTTGCCGGGTCGCGGCGTCTGGGTGACGGCGGCGCGCGCGCCGCTGGAGAAGGCGGTGAAGCGCAACCTGTTCGCGCGGGGCTTCAAGGCGCCCGCGCGGGCGCCCGAAGGCCTGATCGAGATGGTGGAGGCCGGGCTGGCGCGGCGGCTGATCGAGGCGCTGGGGCTGGCGCGCAAGGCGGGTCTGGCGATTTGCGGCTTTGAAAAGGTCAAGGCGCGCCTGAAGTCCGGCCCGGTCGCGGCGCTGATCGAGGCGTCGGACGGCTCGGAGCAGGGTCGCGCCAAGCTGCGACCGATGGCGGGCGAGGCCGCTTTGGTGGCGACGCTGACCGCCGAGGAACTGGGGTTGGCGTTCGGGCGGGAATTCGTGATACATGCCGTGCTCGACGCAGGGGGCGCCGCCGAGCGCGTCTTGAGAGAGTCGCGGCGGCTATCCGGTTTTCGCCAGACGCAGGCGGATGGAACGACGCAGGCTATTTGACGATCTTGTGGGTCGCGACGGGCGCGACCTTTCGACATGCTGGGGGTCGCGACCGTCGCGATCCTGTGAAGGACGGTTCATGAGCGACGACAACGGCGACACCAAGACAGGCGGCCGGACGATCACCCTGCGCGGCGCGGGAGAGACCACGCGCGTGCGGCAGAGCTTTTCGCACGGGCGCACCAAGTCGGTGGTGGTCGAGAAGGTGCGCAAGCGCGTGGTGATCCCCTCGGCGGCCTCGCAGATCACCCCGCCCGCAGCGCCTTCGGCGCCGCGCCCGGTCGAGGCGAAACCCGTCGCGCAAACGCCTGCGGCGTCGAAAGCCGTGGTGAAGCCTGTCGAAAAGGCCGCGCCCGAGGTCGCCGTCAAGGCCGAATCCGCGCAGCCGGTCGCGCCGGTCGCCGCAGCGCCCGCGCCCGAGTCGGCCGCCGCAGTGGCGCCCCCGGCTGCGGCCGAGGCGACTTCACCGGTCGCGAAGACGCCCGCAGCGGAAACGCCGGCGGCGGAGATGAAGGGCGCGCAAGCGCCGGTCGCGAAGGCGCCGGAAACCGAAGCGCCCGCAGCAGAGGCGCCCGCCGCAGCGGCTCCGGTCGCAGAGGCTCCGGTCGCAGAAACGCCGGTGGCGCCGCCGCCTGCTGCTGAGACGCCCGCCGCGCAGCCCCCCGCGCGCCCCGCCCCTGTGGCGGCGACGCGGTCGGTCGCGGCGGCGGAGCGGCAGGCGCCCGAGGCGGCGCAACCCGCCGTCGCAAAGCCCGCGCCCGCAGCAGTTCAGCCAGCAGCACCCGCAGCCGCGCAGTCGCCCGCGCAGTCACCCGCGCAGTCACCCGCGCAGTCACCCGCGCAGTCACCCGCGCGCGGCGCCGCCCCGGCGCAGCCGCCGCGCGGCGCCGCGCCTGCGGCGCCCGCCGCTCCGGCCCGGCCCGCGCGGCCTGCGGCGCGGCCCGCCGGTCGCGGCGCCGTCCACAAGGCGCTGTCGCCCGAGGAGCACGCCCGGCGCCTGAAGGCGCTGGAGTTCGCGCAGCGCAACGAGGAGGCGCGCAAGAAGCAGGAGGCGGAGGAGACCCGCCGCCGCGCCGAGGAAGGCGAGCGCCGCCGCAAGGAGCTTGAGGACATCGCCCGCCGCGAGGCGGAGGAGCAGGTGCGCCGCGAGCGCGAGGAGAGCGCGCGCGAGGAAGCCGCGCGCCTTGAGGCCGCCGCCCGCGCCCGCTCGACCGAGGAGCCAGCCCGCCGCAGCCGCGAGGCCGCGCGCCCGGCGCCGATCGCGGTGACGCGCCCCGACGCGATCCCGGTGCCCGACGAGGACCGCCCGGCGCGCAAGAGCTTCCGCCCCGCCGCCGCCCCCACTGAGGCGCCCAAGAAGGCGGCGACGCCGCGCGCCAAGGAGACCGGCGACCGCCGCCGCTCCGGCAAGCTGACCATCGAGCAGCTCACCGGCGGCGAGGGCGGGCGCACCCGCTCGCTCGCCGCCATGCGCCGCCGTCAGGAGCGCGCCAAGAACAAGGGCGCGGGCGGCGGTGAGCGTGAGCGCGTGGTGCGCGACGTGCGCATCCCCGACGCGATCACGGTGCAGGAGCTGGCCAACCGCATGGCCGAGCGTGGCGCCGACGTGGTCAAGACGCTGATGAAGATGGGCGTGATGGCGACCATCAACCAGACGCTGGACGCCGACACCGCGCAGCTTGTGGTCGAGGAGTTCGGGCACAAGTTCCTGCGCGTATCGGAGTCGGACGTGGAGAACGTGATCGTGACCGACGACGACGACGCGGACGCCCTGCGGCCGCGCGCGCCGGTGGTCACCGTGATGGGCCATGTCGATCACGGCAAGACCTCGCTGCTGGACGCGCTGCGCAAGACCAGCGTCGTCTCCGGCGAGGCTGGCGGCATCACCCAGCATATCGGCGCCTATCAGGTGACCACCGCCTCGGGCGCCGCGATCACCTTCCTCGACACCCCCGGCCACGCCGCGTTCACCTCGATGCGCGCGCGCGGCGCCAAGGTCACCGACATCGTGGTGCTGGTGGTGGCGGCGGATGATTCGGTGATGCCGCAAACCATCGAGGCGATCGCCCACGCCAAGGCGGCGGGCGCGCCGATGATCGTGGCGATCAACAAGTGCGACAAGCCCGAGGCGGACCCCGACCGCGTGCGCCAGAACCTGCTGCAATACGAGGTGTTCGTCGAAAAGCTGGGCGGCGACGTGCTGGATGTCGAGGTCTCCGCGATCACCGGCAAGGGGCTGGACGCGCTGGTGGACGCCATCGCGCTGCAGGCCGAACTGCTCGACCTAAAGGCCAACCCCGACCGCCCCGCCGAGGGCGCGGTGATCGAGGCCAAGCTCGACGTCGGCCGCGGCCCGATCGCCACCGTTCTGGTGCAGCGCGGCACGCTCAAGCCGGGCGACATCTTCGTGGTCGGCGAACAGTGGGGCAAGGTGCGCGCGCTGATCGACGACACCGGCGCGCGCGTGCAGGAGGCCGGGCCGTCCGTGCCGGTCGAGGTTCTGGGCCTCAGCGGCACGCCCGAGGCGGGCGACGTGCTGAACGTGGTGGACGGCGAGGCCAAGGCGCGCGAGATCGCCGATTATCGCGGGCGCAAGGCGCGCGAGACGCTGGCGGCGCAAGGCTCGCGCACCACGCTCGACCAGCTTCTGGCGCAGGCCAAGGCGGGCGGGCCGGTCAAGGAGCTGCCGATCGTGGTCAAGGCCGACGTGCAGGGCTCGGCCGAGGCGATCATGCAGGCGCTGGAGAAGATCGGCAACGACGAGGTGCGGGTGCGCGTGCTGCACGCGGGCGTCGGCGCGATCACCGAATCGGACGTGCAGCTGGCCGACGCCAGCAACGCGCCGATCATCGGCTTCAACGTCCGCGCCAACGCGCAGGCCCGCGACAGCGCCAACCAGAAGGGCGTGGAGATCCGCTATTACTCGATCATCTACAACGTGGTGGATGACGTGACGGCGGCGGCCTCGGGCATGTTGTCGGCGGAGATCAAGGAAACCTTCATCGGCTACGCCAAGATCCTGCAGGTGTTCAAGGTCACCGGGGTCGGCAAGGTGGCGGGCTGCATCGTGACCGAGGGCGTCGCGCGCCGTCACGCGGGCGTGCGCCTGCTGCGCGACAACGTCGTGATCCACGAGGGCAAGCTCAAGACGCTGAAGCGGTTCAAGGACGAGGTGAAGGAAGTCCACGTCAGCCAGGAATGCGGCATGGCCTTCGAGAACTACGAGGACATCCGCGAAGGCGACGTCATCGAGATCTTCACCACCGAGGAGATCGAGCGCTCCCTCTGAGGGGGGCGCTGCGATAGCGATCCATGAGCAGGCAGGAAAAAGGGCCGTCGCAACGGCAGCTGAAGGTCGGCGAACAGATCCGCCGCGCCCTGGCCGACGCGCTGTTGCGCGGCGAGACGCATGAGCCGGGGCTGATGGGCGCGTCGATCACCGTGGCGGAGGTGCAGGTCACGCCCGACCTGCGCCACGCCACCGCCTTCGTGATGCCGCTGGGCGGCCGGCGCGTCGAGGAGACGCTGGCGGCGCTGGGGCGCGCGAAGCATGAGCTGCGCCGCGCCGTCAGCCGCGCGGTCAACCTCAAGTATGCGCCCGACCTGCATTTCCGCCTCGACGAGACCTTCGACCGCATGGACGACGTGCGCCGCATGTTCGAGCAGCCCGCCGTGAAGCGCGATCTCGCGCGCGACGACGACAGCGACGGCGAGGGCGACGACAGCGACGCCGACGGCGGCGCCGACGGCGGGACCGACCGCTGATGGCGCGCAAACCGCGCGGCGCGGCGGTCAACGGCTGGCTGGTGCTCGACAAGCCGCTGGGCGTGAGTTCGGCGCAGGCGGTGGCCAAGGCGCGCTGGGCGTTCAACGCCGCCAAGGCCGGCCATTCCGGCACGCTCGACCCGCTGGCGACCGGCGCGCTGGCCATCGCCTTCGGCGAGGCGACCAAGACGATTCCCTGCATCGAGGACGTGCTGAAAGGCTATCGCTTCACGGTGCGCTGGGGCGCCGCTACCGCCACCGACGACGCGGAAGGGGCGGTCCTCGCCACGTCGGACGCGCGCCCGACGGCGGCGCAGATCGCGGCGGCCCTGCCCGCCTTCACCGGCGACATCCTCCAGACCCCGCCCGCCTTTTCCGCCGTCAAGGTGGACGGCGCCCGCGCCTACAAGCTGGCGCGCGCGGGCGAGGCGGTGGCGCTCGCCGCCCGGCCTCTGCATGTGGCGAGGCTGGCGCTGGTGGATCAGCCCGACGCCGACCACGCGACGCTTGAGATGACCTGCGGCAAGGGCGGCTATGTGCGCGCCATCGCGCGCGATCTGGGCGCGGCGCTGGGGTGCTTTGGCCATGTCTCGGCGCTGCGGCGGCTCTGGACCGGGCCGTTTCGCGTCGAGGATGCGATTGCGTTTGATAAACTCGACCAAATCCGTCATAGCGACGCGATTGAAACGCATCTTGCGCCGGTTTCGACAGGGCTGGACGACATCCCGGCTCTCGCCGTGACGGCGCGCGACGCGGCCGACCTCAGACAGGGGCGGGCCGTGGCGGGTGCGGGCGGAGACCTCTCCGAAGGCTGCGACGCCTGGGCGTCCCTCGACGGGGCGCCGGTGGCGATCGGGGTCTGGCGGGCGGGGCTGCTCCATCCGCGCCGGGTGCTCAACCTCTGACCAAAGGAGATCCCCGATGTCGATCGCCGCTGACCGCAAGGTCGAAGTCGTCAAGGAATTCGCCCGCAAGGAGGGCGACACCGGTTCGCCGGAGGTGCAGGTCGCGATCCTCACCGAGCGCATCAAGAACCTGACCGAGCACTTCAAGACCCACAAGAAGGACGCGCACTCCCGCCGCGGCCTGCTGACCATGGTCAGCACGCGGCGCAAGCTGCTGGACTATGTCCGCGGCAAGGACGAGGCGCGCTACAAGGACCTGATCACCCGTCTCGGCATCCGCCGCTGACGCGGTGATCCATTGGCGGCGTGGCCTGCGGGCCGCGCCGCCATTTTCGCAGGGGCCGAGCGCCGGGCCCCGCGCGCGGCCCGACCGGGGCCGCACGCCCTCCGGCGCGCACGTCCGCTCCGCCCGTCCCCGGCTCCAGACGGCGCGGCCTGGTTTTGAGATCGCAAGGAGCCCGCGCGGAGACCGCGCGACGCCGCGGGGCGGCCCATGGGGGCCTGCGCCTGCACGGAAGGAAGTCCGCATGTTCAATATCGTCCGCAAGGAAATCCAGTGGGGCGGCGAGACGCTGACCCTTGAGACCGGCAAGATCGCCCGGCAGGCCGACGGCGCCGTGGTCGCCACGCTCGGCGAGACCAGCGTGCTGGCCACCGTCGTATTCGAGAAGAAGCCCAAGCCCGGCCTCGATTTCTTCCCGCTCAGCGTCCACTATCAGGAAAAGTATTACGCCGCCGGCAAGATCCCCGGCGGTTTCTTCAAGCGTGAGGCGCGCCCTTCGGAGAAGGAGACGCTGACCTCCCGCCTGATCGACCGCCCCATCCGGCCGCTGTTCGTGCCCGGCTTCAAGCATGAGACGCAGGTCATCATCACCGTTCTCAGCCACGACATGGAGAACGACCCCGACATCCTGGCGATGGTGGCGACCTCGGCGGCGCTGTGCATCTCCGGCGTGCCGTTCATGGGGCCGATCGGCGGCGCCCGCGTCGGCCTGATCAACGGCGCCTTCGTGCTGAACCCCAAGGTTCACCAGATCGCCGACAGCAAGCTCAACCTCGTCGTCGCCGGCACCAAGGAAGCCGTGATGATGGTCGAATCGGAGGCCTATGAGCTGTCCGAAGACGACATGCTGGGCGCGGTCACCTTCGGCCACAAGGAAATGCAGCCGGTCATCGACATGATCGTGGCGCTGGCGGAGGAGGCGGCGAAGGAGCCGTTCGACTTCACCCCCGCCGACACCGGCGCCATCGCGGCGCGGGTGGCGGAGCTGGCGAGCGGCAAGCTGAAGGCCGCCTACGCCACCACCGACAAGGTGGCGCGCGTCGCGCTGCTGAGCGAGGCGCGCGACGCCGTGGCGGCGGGGCTCAGCGAGGCCGAGGCCGCCGACAGCACCGCCGTCAAGGGCGCGTTCAAGGCGCTCGAATCCGACATCGTGCGCGGCGCCATCCTCGACGGCAAGCCGCGCATCGACGGGCGCGACCTGCTGACGGTGCGCCCCATCGTGGCGGAGGCGAGCATCCTGCCGCGCACCCACGGCTCGGCGCTGTTCACCCGCGGCGAGACGCAGGCGCTGGTGGTCACCACGCTGGGCACCGGCGACGACGAGCAGTTCGTCGATGCGCTGGAGGGCACCTCCAAGGAGCGCTTCATGCTCCACTACAACTTCCCGCCGTATTCGGTGGGCGAGGCGGGCCGCATGGCGGGCCCCGGCCGGCGCGAGATCGGCCACGGCAAGCTGGCGTGGCGCGCGTTGCAGGCGGTGCTGCCGGCGCCGACCGATTTCCCCTACACCATCCGCATCGTCTCGGAGATCACCGAGTCCAACGGCTCGTCGTCGATGGCCACCGTCTGCGGCGCCTCGCTGTCAATGATGGACGCGGGCGTGCCGCTGAAGGCGCCGGTGGCGGGCGTGGCGATGGGCCTGATCCTTGAGAGCGACGGGCGCTTCGCTGTGCTGACCGACATCCTCGGCGACGAGGATCACCTCGGCGACATGGACTTCAAGGTGGCCGGCACCGCCGAGGGCGTCACCTCGCTGCAGATGGACATCAAGGTCGCGGGCATCACGCCCGAGATCATGAAGCAGGCGCTGGCCCAGGCCAAGGACGGGCGGATGCACATCCTGGGCGAGATGAGCAAGGCGCTGCGCGAGGGCCGCCGCGAGGTGGGCCAGCACGCGCCGCGCATCGAGACCATCACCATCAAGCAGGACAAGATCCGCGAAGTGATCGGAACGGGGGGCAAGGTGATCCGCTCCATCGTCGAGGAGAGCGGCGCCAAGGTCGATATCAACGACGACGGCGTGATCAAGATCGCCTCCTCCGACCCCAAGGCGATCGAGAAGGCGCGCGACCTGATCATGTCGATCGCCGCCGAGCCGGAGATCGGCAAGATCTACACCGGCAAGGTGGTCAAGATCATGGAGTTCGGCGCCTTCGTGAACTTCTTCGGCAAGCGCGACGGTCTGGTGCACGTCAGCCAGATGTCGAACGAGCGCGGCATCAACCCCAAGGATGTCGTCAAGGAAGGCCAGGAGGTGAAGGTCAAGCTGGTCGGCTTCGACGATCGCGGCAAGACCAAGCTGTCGATGAAGGCGGTCGATCAGACCACCGGCGAGGAGATCAAGGCCGGCGCCGACGCCGACGCCTGATCCGCGAGCGTGGCGGGCGGCAGGGACCGCCGCGCCCGCGACGCCGCCATGAGCCGCGAGCGACCCGCGAGGGCCGCTCGCGGCTTTCGTGTTTGCGCCGTCGCGTCGGATCGCGCCCCGGTGCGGCCGCTGGCGCGGCCCGTCCGTCGCGCGCATCAAACCGTCGCGGCCCGCAAGGACCCGTGATATTCTCCGCCCAGCTCGGGGCGACGCGGAGGGGGCGGCGATGGCGCGGGTTCTTGCATTGCTGGGCACGACCAAGGGGGCCTTCGTGCTGCGCTCGGATGCAAGCCGCGCGCAATGGACGGTCAACGGCCCGTTCTGCGACTGCTGGCCGATCCGCCATGTGGTCGCCGATGCGGCCACCGGCGCGCTCTACGCTGGCGGCGGCGACGGCTGGCTGGGCGCGGGGGTGTGGCGCTCGGACGATCTGGGCGAAAGCTGGTCGCGACTGCCCGCCGATCCCGCCTTCGCCGAAGGCGCGCCCGAGCCGGTCAAGGCGGTCTGGTCGCTGGCGGCGGCTGATGGCGCGCTTTATGCGGGCGTCGCGCCCGCCGCGCTGTTCGTCAGCCGCGACGGCGGCGCGACATGGGCGCATCTGGAGGGGTTGCAGGCGCATCCCTCGCGCCCCGAATGGCATGGCGGCGGCGCCGGGCTGATCCTGCACGCCATCATCGCGGAGGGGCCGGAGATCTGGGTCGGGATCTCGGCGGTCGGGGTGTTTCACAGCGCCGACGGCGGCGCGACATGGGCCGCGCGCAACAGGGGCGTGCGCGCCGACTATAATCCGCCCGAGGATCGCTATCCCGAGACCGGCCTTTGCGTTCACGCGCTGGCGCGCGCGGCGGGGCCGGGGCGGCGCTTCTACCAGCAGAACCACTGCGGCATGTATCGCAGCGACGACGGCGGCGCGCAGTGGGACAGCATCGAGACAGGGCTGCCGTCAAGCTTCGGCTTCCCGGTCGCGGCGCACCCGCGCGACCCCGACACCGCGTGGTTCGCGCCGCTGAACGGCGATCAGGCGGGCCGTTTCATGCCCGATGGGCGCGCCGCGATTTGGCGCACCCGCGACGGCGGGCGCAGCTGGAGCGATCAGCGCGACGGCCTGCCGCAGGCGCATTGCTATTTCACGGTTCTCCGCCAGGCGATGGCGACCGACCGGCTCGACCCGGCGGGGGTGTATTTCGGCGCCAGTTCGGGCGCGTTCTACGCCAGCGCGGATGAAGGCGCGCGCTGGGCCTGCGCGGCGCAGAACCTGCCGACGATCCTGTCGGTGGAGACGCTGACGCTCGACTGAAAGCGGCGCCTGCGCGCTTGACGCGGGCGGCGCGCCGACGCATCGCTGCCGCCCATGCGCGACAAACCCCACACGGCGGCGGTGATCGGCGGCGGCCCGGCCGGGCTGGCGGCGGCGGAGGCGCTGGCGGCGGGCGGCGCCGCCGTCACCGTGATCGACCGGATGCCGAGCCTGGGCCGCAAGTTCCTGATGGCCGGGCGCGGCGGGCTGAACCTGACCCATGCGGAGCCGCTGGAGCGGCTGCTGGAGCGCTATGGCGCGGCGCGGCCCCGGCTGGAGGGCGCGCTCCGCGCCTTCGACGCGCAGCGCTTGCGCGACTGGGCGGCGGGGCTGGGGATCGAGACCTTCGTCGGCTCGTCGGGCCGCGTCTTTCCCCGCGAGATGAAGGCGTCGCCGCTGCTGCGCGCGTGGCTGGCGCGGCTGGAGGGCCTTGGCGCGCAGGTGCGCCTGCGCACGCGATGGACCGGGTGGGACGGCGCCGCGCTGACGCTGGAGGGGCCGGAGGGGCCGTCCACGCTGGCGGCGGACGCGGTGGTGCTGGCCTGCGGCGGGGCGAGCTGGCCGCGTCTGGGGTCGGACGGCGGCTGGGCCGCGCTGGTCGGCCCCGTCACGCCGCTGGCGCCGGACAACTGCGGCTTTCTGGCGGACTGGTCGCCGGATTTCGCCGCGCGCTGGGCGGGACAGCCGCTGAAGGGCGCGGCGTTCGGCGACGGCGGCCTGAAAGGCGAGGCGATGATCACCGCGACCGGGATCGAGGGCGGCGCGATCTATGCGCTGTCGGGGGCGTTGCGCGCCGCGCTGGCGCAAGGCGCGGCGACGCTGCGCATCGATCTGAAGCCCGATCTGGGCGCCGGGCGGCTGGCGGCGCGGCTGGCGGCGGGGCGGGGCGGCCTGTCGCTGGCCAACCGGCTGCGCCGCGCCGGGATGGCGCCGCTGGGCGCGGCGCTGGCGCGCGAGACGGCGGGCGGCGCGCTTCCACGCGATCCGCAGGCGCTGGCGGCGCATCTCAAGGCGCTGCCGCTGCGGCTGCGCGACACGGCCGGCATGGCGCGGGCGATCTCGACCGCCGGGGGCCTGCGCTTCGA
>Ga0210044_10008488_pt1 | contig 12793 bp, 10 predicted proteins | sample CryGey13umfilter_2_FD_183959 | JGI IMG/M metagenome (GOLD analysis project Ga0210044, IMG submission 183959) | Groundwater microbial communities from aquifer in Utah, USA - Crystal Geyser 4/9/14 3 um filter (SPAdes) (version 2) | ecosystem: Environmental > Aquatic > Deep subsurface >... | reverse complement strand
CGCGGCGCTGAGCGCCTCCGCCGCGATCACCTGCGCCGCAGGGCTGACGCGGAAGCCCAGCAGCGGAACGGTCAGCATGTCCTCCGGCGCGGCGTCCGGCATCCGGCCCAGCCACTCCGCCGCCATGAAGTTCAGCGCGGCCAGCCCTGCGCCGTGCAGCAGCGGCAGGGCGCGCTCCAGCAGGCGGCGCGGACGCGCGGACTCGACGCAATCGGCGAGCAGCGCCATCGTCACCGCATTCCACGCGCCGAGCACGCCATAGGCCACCGCCTGCCACACGCTGCCGGTGGTCGGGCAGGCGCTGTCGCGGATCGTCACGCCCAGCAGTTGCGTCATCACGCAGGCGGCGCTCAGCGTGTCGCGGGTGACATCCGCCGCCACCGCCGCGACATGCGCGGCGATCTGCTGGAACAGGATGAACGCCGTCATGGTCAGCGCCGACACCAGCCACGCCCAGCCGAACAGCGCCAGATACTGGATCGCGGGAAACACCGTCCCGCCGCCCATGGCGTTGCGCCATTTCTGCGGCGGGGCCGGATGGCGGGCGCTCCACGCCAGAAAACTCGCCGGTCCGTAGAGCGCCACGACGCCGACGAGATAGCTGAGCCCGGCGTTGAGATGGCTCATCCCCGGATAGGCCAGAACGCCGCTCAGCGACCCGGCGTAGCCGATCAGAAACGCAGCCGCGCCAACGACGACCAGCGACCCCGCCAGAACGTTGGCGCCGGGCAGGTCGCGCCGTCGCTGCGCGCGGGCGTTCTCGATCAGGCCGCGCAGCATCTCGGAAATCGGGTTGTTCTTGACCGGCATGGTCTCGGCGCGTTCGGCGTAGAGCGCGAACAGCGCGCAGGCGCCCTCCGCCGCCGCCTCGGCGCGCGCCGCCAGGTGGCGCCAGCGATCCTCGGCGGTCGCGCGGCGCTGCTGCGCGGCGGCGATGTCTTCGTTCGGGTCTGGCGCGGCTTCGCGCGGCGACAGGCCAAGGTCGATCATATCGGCCAGCGCCGCCTCGACCATCGGCGCCACCTCGGCCTCGATGCGGCGGAACTCATGCCGCACCGCATAACCGGGCCACGAAGCCCCGCCCGTCGCCCAGGCGCGGAACGCGAACAGCTTCATGGCGCATTGCGCGAACCACGTCAGATGCGTCCCCTCGCCAAACACCGCTTCGGCGCGCGCCAGGATCGCGTCGAGCCGCTGCGCGTCCTCGCGCCCGATCAGGTCATCAGGCAGCTGCGCGCGGTCGAGCGGGACTTCAAGCAGCGCGTCGGTGAAGGCGTTGAAGCTGGCGGGCACGCCGACGAGATCCTGCGCGAAGCGGCGGAACTTCTCCTCGATACGCGACAGGATCGGAAAACCCGGCGCAAGCCCCACGATCCCAAGCGCCACCGCCAGCGGCCAGGCGGGGTCGTCGAAGCTGACGCCGTCGCTCACTTCTCCGCCGATCAACAGCAGGCCCAGGCTCGAGGTCCCGACCGACAGAATCATGAACACCACCAGCAACAGCGCGGCGTAGAACAGATAACCCTTGAAGAACACGCCGGGGCGGCGCAGCTGCGCCGGGGCGAGCAGCTCCAGCAACCGCCCGCGCCGCTCCGCCCCCTCCTCGACCGTCAGCGGGCGGTTCAGCCGCTCTCGCGCGAACAGCAGGATGATCGCGGCACCGACGGCGAAGGCGATCAGCCAGTCGCGCTCCACCTGCACCTCACCGCCCCCTGCTCAGGCGCATTTCTGGATCTTCGGGTTGCACGGGTTGAATTGCTGCGGATCGGGATCGGGATGTGAAGGCGTCGAAAGCGCCAGAATCAACGCAATCAACACGGCGGACAGTCGCATCATGGCCAACCCTCCCGAACTGGCCTTCATGTTAACACAATCTCCACGTGTTCACAAAATATCATCGAGCGTGGCGCGGGAATCGCCCCGCCTGAGCGCCCTCAGCCGGTCACGGTCCAGGGCGCAGCATAGCGAAATTCCTCAAGGTTTGCGCCCGCGCCGCCCCGGTCCACCACCAGAAACCGCCCCTCGCGCGCCAGCGGCGTCAGCACGCCGTGCCAGACGCCGGGGCGATAGTTCACCCCCTGCCCCGGCGCCGCGACAAACGCCAGCGGCGCGCCCGGCGCGCCGCCCTCATCGGGCGCGACGATCACCAGGAACGGGTCGTCCTGCAACGGCATGAACGCCTGACTGCCCAAGGGGTGCCGCTCGACCAGCGACAGCGCATAGGGCAGGCGCACCGGCTGGCTGACGAAGATCGAGATCAGCGCGCTTGCGTCCGCGCCCAGCGTCTCGACCTGCGCAAGGGCGTGGTGGCGGATGCAGCGGCCGTCGTTGATCGGGTAATGCACCGCGCCGGGGGTCTCGATGACCTCGCCGAACGACGCGAAGGCGGCGGCGCTCAGCGGCTGCGCGGCCACCTCGCTCACGCCCGCCGCCTCACGCGCGCCTGCCGAACAGCCGCAACCGGCTGATGCCGCCGTCGGGATAGATGTTGAGCCGCACATGCGTCACCGGGGCGGGGTCGATCACCGTCAGGATATGCTCCGCGTCCGGCCCCAGCGTCTCGCGCGCCACGATCTCGTCCCAGAACATCGCCGCCGTCGTCACCATCGCGTCGAGACCCTCGCCCAGCGCGCCCATGTCCGCCGCCTGGATCGAGCAGCTTTCAGGGTAGTTGCCCTTGTTATGGCGGGTGTCCACCACCGCGCGCGCGATCACGCCGCGGCAGGCGAGCCGGACAATCAGCCAGTCGTTGCCCGGCGCGCGCAGCCGGCGCGTCTCCCACCCGTCGCCCATGGTCAGGCCGCGCCCGGGATAGAGCACGCGCTGGATGTCGCCGTAATGCGCGTTCGACCAGCCGATCACCCGCGCGCCGTTCAGCGCGCCGGCAAGGTCGATCTCCGCGTCGCCCTCGGGCAGCTCGGGCTGGCCGTAAACCCTGAACCGCGCCACGCCGCCGTCGGGGTGGATGTGCAGCCGCACATGGCTGAACGACCGGTCGCTGGCGCAGGGGATGAAGTGATGCGCGTCCGGCCCCAGCGGCGTGAACGGCGCGATCTCCACCCAGTCGGCGTCCTCCGCCGGGTGGCCGTCGCCGAGCCACCCTTCCACCCGCGCGGCGGAGGGGTAGTTGCCGGTGAAATGCGCGGTGTCGATGTCAAAGCCGGTGACGCGCCCGCGCGCCGCCAGCCGCACCACCGCCCAGTCGTGCCCCGGGCCCCTGCGGCGGCGGCTTTCCCAGCCGTCCATCCACTTGCCGTTGTCGTCATAGCGGTCGGGGTGGAACACCGCCGGGGCGTCGTCGAGCATCCTGGCGGCGGGGGCGAAGAAATCGTCGGTGGCGAACAGCGCCTCGGCGCCCAGCCGGGCCGAGGCGAGGTTGATCGCGCCGCGCGCGAAAGCGGGGATGTCGTCGGCAGGCGCGTGCGCCATGGTCTTTCTCTCCGTCACTACAAGAATTTGCGCGCCATCGCGCCATGCTCGGCGCGCAGCCGGGCGATATCCACGCCCACCGGCGCGCCGTTCTCCACCGTCCAGCGGCCTGCGACCATCACCCGGTCGGCGCGGTGCGCGCCGCATAGCACCAGCGCCGCCAGAGGATCGCCCGCGCCGGAAAAACGCAAGTCCTCCAGCGTGAACAGCGCCAGATCGGCCTGCTTGCCGGGGGCGATGGCGCCGATGTCGTCGCGGCCCAGACAGGCGGCGGAGCCTGCGGTCGCCCAGCGCAGCGCGTCCAGATGGCTCACCTGCGCGCCATAGGTCAGCCGCGCCAGCATCAGCGCGTGGCGCACGCCCTCCATCAGGTTCGAGCTGTCGTTGGAGGCCGAGCCGTCAACGCCCAAGCCCAGCTTCACCCCGGCGCGCTCCAGCGCCAGCGTGCGGCAGGCGCCTGACGCCAGCACCATGTTCGAGGTCGGGCAGTGGCACACCCCCACCCCCGCCACCGCCAGCCGCGCGATCTCCGCGTCGTCGAAATGCACGCCATGCGCCAGCCAGGCGCGCGGCGTCATCCAGCCGCAGTCCTCCAGATAGTCGAGCGGGCGCATCCCGAAGCGGTCGCGGCAGAAGGCGTCCTCGTCATGGGTCTCCGCCAGATGGGTGTGCAGCCCGCAGCCGCAGCGCGCCGCCAGCGCCGCCGTGTCGCGCATCAGGTCTCGCGTCACCGAGAACGGCGAGCACGGCGCCAGCGCCACCCGGATCATCGCGCCCTCGGCGGCGTCGTGATGCTTTGCGATCACCCGCTCGCAGTCGGCCATGATCGCGTCGTGATCCTGCGCCACCGAGTCGGGCGGCAGGCCGCCATCCTTTTCGCTGAGGTTCATCGCGCCGCGATTGAGCGTCATGCGGATACCCAGTCGCCGCGCCTCCTCCGCCTGGATGTCCAGCGCGTCGTCCAGCCCCGGCGGATAGACGTAGTGGTGGTCCGAGGAACAGGTGACGCCCGAGAGCATCAGCTCGGTCAGCGCCAGCCGCGTCGCCAGCCGCAGCGCCTCGGGCGTCAGCCGCGCCCAGACCGGATAGAGCGCCCTGAGCCACGGAAACAGCGGCTTGTTGATCGCGTCGGGGTGGCAGCGGGTCAGCGTCTGGTAGAAGTGATGGTGGGTGTTGATCAGCCCCGGCAGCACGACATGGGCGGAGGCGTCGAACGCTGCGTCATGCGCGGGCGTCTCGCCGGGGCCGACCAGCGCGACGATGCGCCCGCCCTCGACCACCACCCCGCCGCCCGCGCCTGTCGCCAGAATCGCAAGCGGGTTCCTGATCCAGAGCCTGCTCACGCCAGCATGTCCTCCAGCCGCAGCCGCGCGATGCGCTCGACCTGCGCGCAGGCGGTCGCGATTTCGGTCTCGCGGTCATTGCCCAGCCGCGCCTCGAAGGCGCGCAGGATCGCGGCCTTGTCCAAGCCCCGCACCGCGATGATGAACGGAAAACCGAACCGCTGCTGATAGGCGGCGTTGAGCACGCTGAAGCGCGCGCGCTCGGCGTCGGTCAGCGCGTCGAGCCCGGCGCCCGCCTGCTCCGCCGCGCTTTCCGCCGTCAGCCGCCGCGCCTGCGCCAGCTTGCCCGCCAGATCGGGATGCGCGCGCAGCACGCCCAGCCGTTCGGCGTCCGAGGCCATGCGGAACTGCGCCGTCAGCGCGGCGGCAAGCCCCGGCGCCGGATCATGCGCAGGCCCCATCTCCGCCGCCCAGGCGCGCTCGGCGATCCAGGGCGAGTGCTCGAACACCCCGCCGAACCGCGCGACAAAGGCGTCGCGCGCCATCTGCGAGGGCCGCTCGCGCGCGACAAAGGGATGCGTCGCCGCCCAGTGGCGCGCGATGTCGAGCCTTGTGGCCAGCCACACCCGGTCATGCCCCTGAACGTAGTCGAGAAACCGCGCCAGCGCCGCCGCCCGGCCAGGCCGCCCGGCGAGGCGGCAATGCAGCCCGACGCTCATCATCTTCGGGCTTCCCGCCAGCCCCTCGGCATAGAGCACGTCGAAGCTGTCCTTCAGATAGGCGAAGAACTGGTCGCCCGCGTTAAAACCCTGCGGCGTGGCGAAGCGCATGTCGTTGGCGTCGAGCGTGTAGGGCACGATCAGCTGCGCGCGGCCCTTGTGCTCGCGCCAATAGGGCAGATCGTCGGCGTAGCTGTCGGCGACATAGGCGAAGCCGCCCTCCTCGCTGGCCAGGTCCACCGTGTTGATCGAGGCGCGGCCCTGATAGAATCCCAAAGGCCGCGCGCCGGTGGCCGCCGTATGCAGCGCGATGGCGGCGTCGATGTCGGCGCGCTCGGCCTCGCGCGAAAAATCCTTGTACTCGATCCACTTCAGCCCGTGGGTCGCGATCTCCCACCCCGCCGCCTGCATCGCCGCCACCTGCGCCGGGCCGCGCGCCAGCGCGGTCGCCACGCCATAGACCGTCACCGGCCAGCCGCGCGCGGTGAACAGCCGGTGCAGCCGCCAGAACCCGGCGCGGGCGCCGTATTCGTAGATCGTCTCCATGTTCCAGTGCCGCTGACCGGGCCAGGCCGCCGCGCCGACGATCTCGGACAGGAACGCCTCCGACGCGGCGTCGCCGTGCAGCACGCAGTTCTCGCCGCCTTCCTCGTAGTTGATCACCACCTGCACCGCGACGGCGGCGGCGCCGGGCCACTTCGGGTCGGGCGCCGCGGCGCCGTAGCCGTGCAGGTCGCGGGGATAGCGGAAGGGATCGGCGGTTTTCATGGGTGCAGCCTGCCTGTGAGTTGCGCTTGGACATTACCGCCAGAATTTCCGAAAGTGGTCCATGGGCGCCGTGGTTCATGCTGCGGCGCCGGGGGCGGATTGTCGCCACGCCCGACCGACAGGAGAGCCGATGACCGCCGCCAGCCTCACCACCCACGTTCTGGACCTCGCCGCCGGGCGCCCCGCCGCCGGGATGCGCGTCGATCTGCTGCGGCTGGGGGGCGAGACCGCCACGCTGCTGAAATCGGTTCGCACCAACGCCGACGGGCGCGGCGACGGCCCGCTGATCGGCAAGGGCGAGGCGGTGAGCGGCGTTTATGAGCTGCGGTTTCACGTTGGCGACTATCTCGGCGCCGCGCAGTCCGGGGCGCCGGAAAATGCGCCGCCGCCATTCCTCGGCGTGGTCCCGATCCGCTTCGGCCTCGACGCGGACGGCGGCCACTATCATGTTCCCTTGCTGGTCTCGCCGTTCGGCTATTCGACCTATCGGGGAAGCTGATGACCACCCGCCGCGCGCTGCGCTTCCTGCTCAACGACGACGCGGTGACGCTGACCGATGTCGGCCCGCGCGACACCTTGCTCGACTGGCTGCGGCTGGAGCGGGGGCTTTGCGGAACCAAGGAGGGCTGCGCCGAGGGCGATTGCGGCGCCTGCACCGTGCTGGTGGGCAGGCTGGGCGAATCGGGGCTGGCCTATGCGCCGGTCAACGCCTGCATCCGGCTGCTGGGCTCGCTCGACGGCTGTCACATCGTGACCGTGGAGGGGTTGCGCGGCCCCGGCGGCGGCTTGCACGCGGTGCAACAGGCGATGATCGACCGCCACGGGTCGCAATGCGGCTTCTGCACGCCGGGCATCGTGATGGCGCTGGCGGCGCTGTGGATGCGGGGCGGCCAGCCCTCGGAGACGGTGATCGAGCAGGCGCTGCAGGGCAACCTCTGCCGCTGCACCGGCTACGCGCCGATCATCCGGGCGGCGCGGGACGCCTGCGCCGCCAGCCGCGACGCCGACCCGCTGCTGGCGCGCGGCGAGGCCGTGGCGGCGGCGCTGCGGGACATGCGCGACGGCGCCCGCGTCGAGATCGGCGACGGCGCCGAGCGGCTGATTGCGCCCGCCGACGCCGACGACCTCGCCGCCGCGCTGATCGCCAACCCCGGCGCGACGCTGGTCGCGGGCGCGACCGACGTGGGGCTGTGGGTGACCAAGCAGATGCGCCGCATCGGCCCGGCGATCTTCATCGGCCACCTTGACGCGCTGCGCCGCATCGAGACGCGCGACGGCGCGCTCACCCTTGGCGCCTGCGTCAGCTACGCCGACGCCTGGCGCGCGCTGGCGGGGCGCTGGCCTGCGATGGACGGCCTGCTGAGCCGCATCGGCGGCGCGCAGGTCCGCGCCATGGGCACCATCGGCGGCAACATCGCCAACGGCTCGCCGATCGGCGACATGCCGCCGCCGCTGATCGCGCTGGGCGCGACGCTGACGCTGCGGCGGGGAGACCGGCGGCGCAGCCTGCCGCTGGAGGATTTCTTCCTCGACTACGGGCGTCAGGACCGGGCGCCGGATGAGTTCGTGGAAAGCGTCGCGATCCCCGCCCCCGACCCGCGCGACCGCTTCGCCGTCTATAAGATCTCCAAGCGCCGCGACGAGGACATCTCCGCCGTCTGCGCCGCGTTCCGGCTGCGGCTGGAGGGGGGCCGGGTGACGCAGGCGCGCCTCGCCTTCGGCGGCATGGCGGCGACGCCGAGGCGCGCGGCGGCGGCGGAGGCGGCGCTTGTGGGCCAGCCCTGGGACGCCGCGTCGGTTAAGGCCGCCGCCGCCGCGCTGGCGGGCGACTTCACGCCTTTGAGCGACTGGCGCGCCTCGGCGCAGTATCGCGCGACCGTCGCCGCCAACCTGCTGCAAAGGTTCCATCTGGAGACCACCGCGCCGGATATTCCCGCGCGGCTGACGCGGGCGGGGTGAGGGCGATGAACCGCGAGACGCCAATCGCCGAAACCGCCGCCGAAACCGCCGCCCCTCGCGCGCACGAATCCGCCCGCCTGCACGTCACCGGGCGCGCCGAATACATCGACGACATCCCCACGCCGGCAGGAACGCTGCACGCCTGTCTGGGGCTGGCCGGCCGGGCGCACGCGCGCATCGCGGCGCTGGACCTTGGCGCGGTGCGCGCCCATCCCGGCGTTATCGGCGTGCTGACCGCCGCCGACATCCCCGGCGAGAACGACATCAGCCCCACCGGGCGCCATGACGAGCCGGTGTTCGCGACCGGCGTGGTCCAGTTCCACGGCCAGCCGATCTTCGCCGTGGTCGCCGAGACCCGCGCCATCGCCCGCGAGGCCGCCCTGAAGGCCGTGGTGACCTGCGCCGACCTGCCCCACGCCATCGACCTGAGCGACGCCGAGGCGCTGGACTATCCGCTCGTCACCGAGCCGCTGACCTTGCAGCGCGGCGATGCGGCGGCGGCGCTGACGGGCGCGCGCCATCGCATCGACGGCGAGATGCGCATCGGCGGGCAGGACCATTTCTATCTGGAGGGCATGATCGCGCTGGCGATCCCCGGCGAGGACGGCGCGATGGTGGTGCATTCCTCCACCCAGCACCCCAGCGAGATCCAGCACATGGTGGCGCATGTGCTGAACGTGCCGAGCAACCATGTCACGGTGCTGGTGCGCCGGATGGGCGGCGGCTTCGGCGGCAAGGAGACGCAGGGCAACATCTTCGCCTGCGTCGCGGCGCTGGCGGCGCGCAAATGGGGCCGCGCGGTCAAGATCAGGCCGGATCGCGACGACGACATGATCGCCACCGGCAAGCGCCACGACTTCCGGGTGCGCTACAGCGTCGGCTTCGACGACGCGGGCGTGATCGAAGGCGTAAAGGCGGAGTTCGCCGCGCGCTGCGGCTTTTCCGCCGACCTCTCCGGCCCGGTCACCGACCGGGCGCTGTTTCACGCCGACAACGCCTATTACTACCCCGCCGTGCGGCTGACCTCGAAGCCGCTGAAAACCAACACCGTCTCCAACACCGCTTTTCGCGGCTTCGGCGGCCCGCAAGGGGTGCTGGGGGCGGAGCGGATCATCGAGGAGATCGCCTACGCGCTGGGCCGCGACCCGCTGGAGATCCGCAAGGCCAACTTCTACCGCGAGGGGCGCGACGTGACGCCCTATCACCAGCGCGTCGAGGACAACATCCTGCCGCGCCTGATCGCCGCGCTTGAGGCGTCGTCGGACTACGCCGCCCGCCGCCGCGCCGTGCTGGCGTTCAACGAGGCCAGCCCGGTGATCCGGCGCGGCATTGCGCTGACGCCGGTCAAGTTCGGCATCAGCTTCACCGCCACCTGGTACAACCAGGCCGGGGCGCTGGTCCACGTCTATCAGGACGGCTCGGTGTTGGTCAGCCACGGCGGCGCCGAGATGGGCCAGGGCCTGCACACCAAGGTTCAGGGCGTGGCGGCCGACGCCTTCGGGCTTGCCCCCGACCGCGTGCGCGTCACCGCCACCGCCACCGACAAGGTGCCCAACACGTCGGCCACCGCCGCCTCCTCCGGCGCCGACCTCAACGGCATGGCGACGCTGGACGCCTGCGCGCAGATCACGGCCCGCCTTGCGGCCTTCGCGGCGGAAAGATGGGGCGGCGGCGCAAGCGACGTGGCGTTCAGCGGCGGCGCCGTGCAGGTCGCGGGCCGCGCGATCCCGTTCGCCGAGGTGGTCAAGGCCGCCTACATGGCGCGCGTCCAGCTCTCATCCGCAGGGTTCTACAAGACCCCGAAAGTGCACTGGGACCGGGCGAAGGGAACCGGGCGGCCGTTCTACTATTACGCCTATGGCGCCGCGGTCTCCGAGGTCGCCATCGACACGCTGACCGGCGAATATCAGGTCGAGCGGGTGGACATCCTGCACGACGTGGGCCGCTCGCTGAACCCCGCGATCGACCTCGGCCAGGTCGAGGGCGGCTTCATCCAGGGCATGGGCTGGCTGACCACCGAGGAATTGTGGTGGGACAAGGCGGGCCGCCTGCGCACCCACGCGCCCTCCACCTACAAGATCCCGCTGGCGTCGGACCGCCCGCGCGTCTTCAACGTGGCGCTCGCCGACTGGTCCGCCAACCGCGAGATGACGATCAAGCGCTCGAAAGCCGTCGGCGAGCCGCCCTTGATGCTGGCGGCTTCGGTGCTGGAGGCGCTGGGCATGGCGGTCGCGTCGGTCGCGGATTACCGCGCATGCCCGCGCCTCGACGCGCCCGCGACGCCGGAGCGGGTGTTGATGGCGGTGGAGCGGCTGAAGCGTGGCTGAGGCTTTGCTGGAAGGCCCCGCCGTGCTTGCGGAAGTGCTGGCGGCGCAGGGCTCCACCCCGCGCGAGGCGGGCGCCTGGATGCTGATCGGGCCTGAGACCTGCGCGCGCACCATCGGCGGCGGGCGGCTTGAGTTCATGGCCATCGACGCCGCCCGCGCCCTGCTGCGCGGCGGCGAGACGGCGCAGGAGCTGGACGTGCCGCTGGGGCCGCAGATCGGCCAGTGCTGCGGCGGGCGGGTGCGGCTGGGCCTGCGGCGGGTGGACGCGGCGCTGGCTGATGCCCTGCGCGCGCGGCTGGCGGCGGAGGACGCCGCGCGCCCGCAGGTTCTGGTGTTCGGCGGCGGCCATGTCGGCCGGGCGCTGCTGGCGGCGCTGGCGCTGTTGCCGGTGCGCGCGGTGCTGGTGGAGAGCCGCGAGGCGGAAGCGGCGGGCGCGCCCGAGGGTGTCGAAGCGCGGCTCACGGCGCTGCCCGAGGCCGCCGTGCGCGCGGCGCCGCCCGGATCGGCCTATGTCGCGACCACCCACGACCACGGCCTCGATTTCCTGATCGCGGCGGAGGCGCTGGCGCGCGGCGACGCGGCCTATGTCGGCATGATCGGCTCGGCCAGCAAGCGCGCCGCCTGCGCCGCCTTCGCGCGCGCGCGCGGCGTCGATCCGGCGGCGCTGGTCTGCCCCATCGGCGGCGCGGCGGACGCCGCGGCGCGCGGCGACAAGCGCCCGGCGGTGATCGCGGCGCTGACGGCGGCGCAGATCATGCGCGCGCTGGCGGCGGGCTGAGGCGCGAAAACGCCGCTGGCGGCCTCTCAGCGCGCGACAGACGCTTGGCAACCGCCGCGCGCCCGGTTCATGCTGCAATGCGACACCAGCGGAGGGGGCCATGGCCGATACGATCATCCTGTGGGACTGGGCGGGCTTTGCGCTGCGCTGGCTGCATGTCATCACCGCCATCGCGTGGATCGGCTCGTCGTTCTATTTCGTCGCGCTGGATCTCGGGTTGCGCAAGGCGCCCGACCTGCCCGAAGGCGCCTACGGCGAGGAATGGCAGGTCCACGGCGGCGGCTTCTACCATATCCGCAAGTATCTGGTGGCGCCGGCGCAGATGCCCGAGCATCTGACATGGTTCAAGTGGGAGGCCTATGCCACCTGGCTCTCCGGCTTCGCGCTGCTGGTGCTGGTATATTACTTCGGCGCCGAGCTGTTTCTCATCGACCCCACGGTGCGCGCGCTGACGCCGCTGCAGGCGGTCGCGCTCTCGGTCGGCTCCATCGTCGGCGGCTGGCTGATCTATGACTTCCTCTGCAAGTCGAAGCTGGGCGCGGATCAGACCCGGCTGATGCTGGCGCTCTACGCCGTGCTGGTGGTGGTGTCCTGGGCCTATGCGCAGCTGTTCTCGGGCCGCGCCGCGCTGGTGCATCTGGGCGCCTTCACCGCGACGATCATGGCCGCCAACGTGGCCCACATCATCATCCCCAACCAGCGCAAGGTGGTCAAAGCCCTGCTGGCGGGCGACAAGCCCGACCCGAAATACGGCGCGCAGGCCAAGCAACGCTCACTGCACAACAACTATCTCACGCTGCCGGTGCTGTTTCTGATGCTGTCGATCCACTATCCGCTCGCCTTCGCGACGCCCTACAACTGGCTGATCGCGGCGCTGGTGTTCCTGATGGGGGTGACGATCCGGCACTTCTTCAACACCATGCACGCCCGCAAGGGGATGCTGTGGTGGACATGGGGCGCCACCGCGGCGATCTTTCTGGTCATCGTCTGGCTCTCGACCTTCACCCGCGAAGCGCCCGAGGACGTGCGCACAACCGCCGCCGAACAGGCGCTGATCGACAGCCCGCATTTCGATGCGGTGCGCGATACGGTGCTGTCGCGCTGTTCGATGTGCCACGCGCACGCGCCGCTGTGGGACGGTCTGCGCGTCGCGCCCAAGGGGGTGATGCTGGAGAGCGACCGCGACATCGCGCTGAACGCGCGCGCGATCTGGCTGCAGGCCGGGCGCAGCCACGCCATGCCGCCGGGCAACCTGACCGGGGTCGAGCCGCAGGAGCGCGCGACGCTGATGGCGTGGTATGAGGGCGCGCAGTGACGCAGGCGCCGCGCGACAGCCTGATCCGCGCCCGCCTGCTGAGCTTTCACGCCGAGCCGCAGGGCGACGACGGCTATACTTACATCGAGGACGGCGGCCTGCTGATCCGCGCCGGGCGCATCGCGGCGGTGGGGGACTACGCCGCCGTGGCGGCGCAGGCGCCGCAGGCGAAGGTGAGCGACCGTCGCCCGTGGCTGGTCATGCCGGGCTTCATC
>Ga0210044_10008486_pt1 | contig 12796 bp, 7 predicted proteins | sample CryGey13umfilter_2_FD_183959 | JGI IMG/M metagenome (GOLD analysis project Ga0210044, IMG submission 183959) | Groundwater microbial communities from aquifer in Utah, USA - Crystal Geyser 4/9/14 3 um filter (SPAdes) (version 2) | ecosystem: Environmental > Aquatic > Deep subsurface > Groundwater... | reverse complement strand
CGCGGTTGACCGACGGGCTGCTCACTGCGACCGGTTGGGTCGTGGCGCCTCGAATGGAGACCATCGCGCTCTTCGCCTCGGCTGCGGACGCAGCCGGCGACCTGAGGCTGATGGTTCGGATGCCCTCAATGACCCCGTAGGGCACGCCGCCCTGATAGACAAGGGGCGCGTCCAGGTGAACCGGCGGCGGGGCCGGCACGGCCGGCTGGGCGTGGGCGACCCACGGAGTCACGGCGACCACGGAGGAACACAACAGCAGGGAACGGCGACGCCACAGGCAGGGCCCCGCAGCCTCTCCGCCTCGATTCCCAGGTTCCTCATCCATGAGCCTTGTCCTTTGCTCTGCGGCTTGGCGCCTCTGCGTCTCCGCGTTCCCGCCCTTCTCCGTGGTCCTCGCGGCTCCGTGGTGAACCCAGCCCTTCGGCGGCTTCTCTCCGCGCCGGCGTCACGCCCCGCTTAGCCAGCTCAGCCAGCAGCTCTCTGCCCTCGGCTTCCTTCCCCGTCGCCAGCAGCAGCTTTCCCAACTCCAACGTGGCCCGCTCGCGGTGCCAGAGATGGGCGTCACCGGCCGCGTCCTTCAGGAGCGCCCGATACGCTGCCTCCGCCTCTTCGCCGCGACCGAGCTTCGCCAGGCAGGAGGCGATTCCGAAGTCCGCCGCCCAGGGAGCGTGATACTCCCGGCCCAAGGCTGCAGTCGCCTCCTTCATCCGCTGGTACGTCGCCAGCGCCTGTTCGTCGTTCCCCTCTGCCGTCCAGCTCTGCGCCATCCGCTCCAAGACGGTGCACGTGTCCGAAGCTCCCTTCGCTCCTGCGAGCAGCTTGCCCCACAGCTCGCGCGCTTCGGCTGGCCGGCCCGTCTTCCGGGCCGTCTCCGCCAAGTCCAGCAGCGCCCAGCGATGCAGAGCCTGCGTGGCGGGCAGCTTGCCCGCCACTTCTTCGAGCGCCGTCTTCGCTTTGCCGTGTTCCCCGGCCAGCAACCACAGGTGGCCGACGTTGTACTTCAGCCGCCACCATTCCTGCGTGTCCGCCGCCACGGCGCCCAGGCGCTGCTCGGTGACCTGCACGGCTTTCGCGTATTGCCCGGCGTGCGAGTACGCCTCCCCCAACAGGTTCAGGATCTCGCCGCTCGTCGGCAGACGCGGCTGGACGCGCTCCAAGGTCTCGATGAGCTCGGCCCACTGGCCGCCCATCTCCCCCCGGGCGTGCCAGAAGGCGATGGCGGCGGCTTCGTAGAGCTGGGGCACAGCGTCCGAGCGCTTCAGGTACTCCCGGCACGCCTTCAGGAACGGCCCGGCGTCGAACTTCCGCCAGTCCATCCCGCCCATCTGCCGGAGCGTGGTGGACTCGTCCAGCGCCGGGTACTTCTCGACCGACGCGCGCCAGGTCGCCTCGGCGGCGGCGAAGTCGCCTCGCAACGCCTGGACCAACGCCTTGAGCGCCTGCCCCTGCTGCGTCGCCGGGTCTTCGGGGTAGTCGGCTTCGAGCTTGCCGATGCTCTCAACCACCTGCTCAAACCGGAACCCGCGCAGATGACACCGCGCCAGCCCAAGCCACGCCTGCCGCCGCGCCGGGTCGCCCGGGTACTTCTCGACTACCTGCCGGTACACCGCCTCGGCTTCGGTGTAGCGTCGTCCCTGGAATGCCTTCGCGGCTTCGGCGAGCAGCGACTGGGCGCCGGTGTCGAGGAGGGGGAGCTGGGCAAACGAGAGTCCGCACTTCAGCAGCAGAATCGCGGTGAACAGCCGATGGTGTCTCATGGCGCTTCTCGAGGTTGTTGCGAGGAAAGGGGGCGAGTCGCTCTGGCGTCAACTGCAGGTCGGGACGGTGTTGGATGGACTTCAGGGCGAAGCAAGCGCGTGCTCTTCTCGCTCGACGCTGGTCCAGTCGTCCGGCGCCATGACCAGCAGATCCCACCCCACCGAGTAGGCGATTGTGCCTCCGTCCAGTGAACAGGCGAGCAACGGCGTTCGAAGGGGATGGCTCGGCTCCATCGTTCGGCCGATTCTGGAGCGCACACCCCCGAAGAGGTCTCCCTCATGTGCCATGCGCAGCGACGGAGGGTCTGTTGCCACCTGAAGAGCATACCTCGCCAACACCTTCTCAACACCGCCCAGGTCCGCGACGCATTCCCACGTCTCGCGCGTGGGGTCGGAACTCGCGTCCGTCGTCCGGCGCCACGCCAGTGTGATCCCCTCATCTCTGCAAGCGAGAGCAGGGTTGAACCATTCGGGTGCTCCGTCGGCGCTCGGGGACACTTGGTCAGTTCGTAGGTTCGCGCTGTCTCCGCCGATAGCGTTCAAGGCAATGCGAGCGATGTGGCTGGGGGGGACGACTGGCAGTTCGTAACGCCAGAGGCGGCTGTACCCCCCACCGGCGCCCGGCTCCCCCATTACCCCGGAGAATGCCTCCCCGACCTGAACGATCCCACAGTCCTGAAGGTTCCTCCCGCTGAGTGGGCCGTTTTCCAGGACGGCCTCAGCAACCATCGTGCCGGCTCCGTCTATGATGCGCAGAAGCTGCCGGTCACCATGCTCCACGAGCATGGAGAACAGAACGCTCGTAAGCACCGTACGACTCACCGACCGATAGGGCTGCACCGACCAGCCTCTCGGGTTGCTGCGGTATACGGGCGCCAGAGGGTCGAACTGCACCGGTGGCAACGCGGGGAAAATGAAGAGGGCTTCGCCTGCGTCCACCAACCGCCACGGTTGCGGAGACGCCCACTGGTGGTACGGTTGCTGCCTACCGATCAACGACAGTGTCTTTGCGCGAACGTCAACGCAATAGAAGAGCAGTCTGGCATTCCCGCCGTATTCCTTCGGATCCCCCCTACACGTGAGCAGGTATTGGTCCGGCTTCAGCCAGTCTAGGTGCAGAACGGGCGGGATCTCGCTGAGGTCCAACGGACCGAAGACGAGGGTCGTGGGCAGCAGACCGGCCGACTGCGACCCCGGGGCCCCAAGCGGAGCCGCCATGGCACGCACCCAAAGCCCAACGGTAGCGACCACAGCGGCCCCAGAGCGCATCGAGAAGGCGCGATGCCCAAGCACCCGACACCAGACGCAACTCGTCATCATCGCGCCTCCGCCATGTTGATCACCCAGATGCTTTTGTCCTTCGCGTAGGCGATTCTGTCTCCCCCGGGGGAGATGCCAGGTACCAACTCCCGTGCCGGGCCCCACCTGTCAAAACGGCGGGAGCTTTCCCGAAGCCCCTTGACGGGGTCGAGGGTCAACAAGTACTGATGGCTCTCCGGTCCGCGATACCAGCCGAGCACATCGATCAACTGCCGCTTCCCGCCCAAGTCCCACCGCCAGAGTGACACCAGCGCCAGGCGTTCCTTCTGAGTAGCGTACTCCTCGCCCCGGGTGAGGTAGCAGATGCCGGTGCCCGCCAAGACGGCGTGGCGAAACGCGCAGAACCGCTCGAGAAGCTCCAAGTCGCCAAGGTCCACCAGAGGGGCACCGTGCTCAGCGCTCCCAACGACCCGTGCCGCCCTCCCGTCCTTCGGCACTGCGATCACCGTCACCTCATACGGCACCTGGTCCCACCTCCCGCATTCCTCGGCAGTCCGAACCGTCAGCGCGGCGAACACATACCGGTCCTTCTCCTCTGTGGCACAGCCCTGCGTCCAGCCACATATCGGCAGATCCCCGGGCGCCTCTGCATCGACCACGACGGCCGCACGCTGGTCCAGGATCTGGACGCGCCGACGCGACGCCGGCCCCGCCTTGCCCCAGTCGGGTATTAGCGGCAGACGGAGCATGGGGGGAAACGAGTAGGCTGGCCGTTGTCCTTGGGTCAAAGAGGTGTCCGTCCAGTTCGCGCATACCGTATCGTAGCCTATATGTACTTCGTCGACGCACTCTCCCGTCTTGCCCCGGTAGCGTGCCCCGAATGCGACCTCTTGTCCCCAGCTTAGCCTCGCCTCGGTACCCCCAGTGAGCAGCTCGGGCGCGCGGCTCACACCCCACAGATAGGACCTGATGAGCTGCGCGACACCAATGTCCGGCAACTCAGTTCTCACTATCAGGTGAGTTCCGTCAACCCAGGCGATTGTGGCTGGTTCACCGAGGTCCACCACCGGCATGACGTTATCTGGCACGGGCATGAACTGGGCCAGGTTCGTGAGATATTGATGGCATGCCGCCAGTATGGGCAGATCCGGCACAGCGGGCACGGGTGGCTGCTGCTCCGCAACACAGCCCCGCCAACGCACCCCACAGAACAGACCGCCGATGGCGATGGGCAACAGAAACACCACGCGCCAGCCGCAAACGCGGAGTTCCTTCGTCAGTCGACACATCTCAATCTCTCGCGTCCAGACGGGTCCAGTAGTAGACCCAGTCGTCCAGGACGCCGTCGGCTTGGTAGTTCACATAGGCAGGCGCCACCACGAACAGCGGGATATTGGTGTCCTTCGGCAACCTGATCTTGAACAGGCGCTGCAACTCCTTCTCTACGTCCACAGAGGTGGCGTAGCCTTGGATGCCGATGCATCCCACGGTACCGAGCTGGCCTCCATCCGGGTGGATCAGGAGCTTGCCGCCCACACCCCGCTGCCGACCGGCGGGCGTCTCAGGGTCGGCATCTGAGTCCCCGTTCTCCGTGTGCACCTGACTGCCTCCGGCTGTCAATACTGGGTACTTGTAGGCCACGTGCGTCTTGGTGGTGTCCGGCTCGTCCGCGGGATTCTGCCATACGAACATGTTCTTGTCGGCGCCATCGTAGACCGGGATTATGCGAGGGGCGATCTTCGAGGGCCGTTCCCCTGCCACATGCGTGAGGTTGCGCGGACATGGCCCCCCGACGTATGGATCGGAACCGCCGTTGTTCCACTCCTCCGACGGTTTGTTCCGAAGGCCGCTGGAACCCGATGTGGCACTCCAGTGCCAGTCCAAGAAGTTCCGCCAGTGCGGTTCCTCAAGCACCGTGCCGTCGCTCGCACGGCCGTAGAAGTAACGCACCATGCGGTACAGGTACGATGTCTCCTCGCTGTTCAGCACATACTCAAAGCACGCTTTGTGCTTGCACGTCGGTCGGGTGCGATTGTGGGCGAGCATCCGTTTGTTCGCGTGATCGCGGTACGACGCACCGCACGCGTCGGCAGCCGTAATCAGGGCTCGGTAGTCAGTAGCGGCTTGGGTGAAGTCCGGCAGCAAGGTTTGGAGTCGAACAGGATTGCCCTCGTCGCGCACTTGGTCGCTGAGTCCAGAGGCCGTCTGTTGGACGTGGAAGGCCGTGTCGCACAGCCGGACATCGACGCTGTGGGCTGCGGGCAGTTCGTTGAGCCCATAAGTGATGATGGCCGTGGCACGATCGTTCTCATCGAGCAGGATAGCATCGTCTTCGCACACGAAGTCGATGCTATGCTGTATGACCCGTATCGACGGCGACCGGTAGCTGCAGTGGTCCACATCTGCTGGTTGAGCGACGTCCACCTCGAAAGTGTAGAACCCATTGGGCACATCCGCTCCGTTGTCGTCTTTGGCGTCCCACTGGAACGAATACTCGCCACCCGTGCGGTTGAGCAGTGAGAGCGTGCGAACAACCGTCGTGGGCTCGGGGGTGGCCCGTATCGTGAGTTCAAGGTCCATCGGTTGGCTCAAGTCGTTGTCGTCGACCGCGATGCTGATGACCGGAGGTGCAGGATCTCGTTGCCCGGTGTCAGGATCCGCCGGACCGACGGCGAAGCAGTCCGGCGGCGTCACCGATAGGATCACGAGGTTCTTTACACCGACCTCGACTTGCGCCTCTCGCGAGACCTCCCCCGGCGAGAACGTCCCCACGGCGCGTAGTGCATGCGTGAAGTTATGGGCAAAGGTCGTATTCCAGTTGAACCGATAGGTGACGACACGCTGCCCGTCGACCCGTTCGTCTGACACGACCTCCCCTGCGTCCGGCACGAAGGGGTCGCGGCTGGTGATCGTCACCCAATCGGTCGGGTGAACGTCGGTCTGTTCCTTCGCTTCGAGCCTCAGAGCCGCGAGAGTGGCGCACCTAGTCTTCACCTCCACGTGCACTTCGACAGTCCCGCCGACGGTTCCGTCGGACGGCTGCACGATGGTCACTTCGGGGTCGTCGACCGTGAAGGGCTCGCTTTGGCGCGAGCAGGTCACGTTGCCTACGGTCCATTCGGCGTGCGCGCGGTACTCCCCCGCCTCCGCCAGGTTGCCGCCGTCGTCGGTTCCGTCCCAAGTGTAGGAGAACGCGTCGCCGGTTTGGCTCGGGACATCGGCCAGGGTGCGCACGATAGCCCCGCCGCCACTCTTGATCTGCAGCACGAAATGGCCGCTCACGCCCTCAGGCTGGAGGGTCCCGTGCACCGCAACGGCGGCGTCCGACCCGGCGATCAGGCACTCCCCGGCTGTGCTCACATCCAGCCTCACTACCGTGATCGCCTCCGTGTCGGTATACACATACGCCTCCGCCTCCATCCTCGGCACGGTCCAGCGGGCGTAGACTGTGTAGACCCCGGGCGGGACGAACTGGCCGGCGTCGTCCTTGCCGTCCCACGTGTCGGTGCGGTGGGTCCAGCCCTGACCGTTCAACATGCCGTCCTGCGCCACTTCGTCGGCAAGGGTGCGCACGACTTGGCCCGCGCCGTCCTTGATCAGCAATGTGAACGTCGCATCGTTGGTGTCGGGCATGAACTGGGTCTTGATGCTGGCCTGGCAGTCGTCGCAGTTGCCGCAGAGGTAGTCGTCGGTGTCGGGGTCGATCAACGGGCGGACGTACACGGCCTTGGAGGCGTAGGCGTCGGGGTCGTCGTTCGCCAGGCTCGCGTAATCCTCCGCCCAGACGTAGACCGTGTAGTCCCCCGCCGCCGACGGGTCCCAGTAGAACTTGAAGATGAGATCCCACCCGCCCAGCGGATCGCGGACCCAGACAGAGGCGAACTCCTCCCCCCACGCCACTTCCTGCCCGTTGGCATCGTTGATCCACCACTGCAGCGGCCGAATGCCGTCATCGCTCTCCGCGCCGGTCTCCAGGCACACGTCGAGGTCGTGCCCGCTGAACATGAACTCGATGGGATTGCCCAGAATGCCGCCGTAGGGGTACTGTCGGGTGAAGCTCACGACGGGCGAGGTGAGCGGGCCCCACATCCCGCTCGGGCAGCAGGCCCACGCGGGGGCCGCGAGCGCGACGAGTAGAACCGAGAGTCGACGAATGGTCACGGCACGGCTCCTCAGGGAGGATTTCAGATTGCGGATTTGAGATTGCAGATTGAATGGCTCTTCATGGCGGGATCATATGAGCCGCGAGCAGTTCGTCGCGGCTCGGTCTGCGGTCATCCCGCTCAGGCAGCGTCACGCTACGGGCGCCGGGTGGGACGAGCGACGGGGCCGCCGTCCGCCTTTCGAGGCCTTCGGCAGCGACTCGGCGGCCGGGGAGTGGCGTCCGGCAGCGCCGCGAACGCCGTCCCGGTAGGCGATCATGGCGCCTTCCAACTCTTCCACTGCCTGATCCCGCTCGGCCGCTGCGACGCTGAGCCGCTCCTGCAGCGTCGTCCACGTCTCGATCTTCGCCAGCGCGGCTTGCGCCAGGGTCTGGAACTCGGCCAGCGTCCTCCCCGCCACTTCCTTCGTCTCACCATACTCCTTCCAGTGAGCGGCGAACTGGTCCACCAGCGTGTGGTACTCGGTCAGGGCATGTTGCGGCATCGTTTTCGTCCTCCCTCAGGAATGCGGATTGCAGAATGCAGGGGCGGTGCGTCCCTGCCAGTTCGGCGTTGTCATTGGTCGTGGCACCGAAGCCTCAGCCCTGGCACGGGCAACTCCTGTCGTGCGAAGTTGGGGAAACACCCATGGGGGCAGAGCAAACTCCAGGCGGGGTGTGTCGCCCGGCAATTGGTGTTTGCCACGCCTCGACCAGTGTCCGGCACGCGCCCGCGAAACGGCAGCACAGATGGGCCGCCGGTGCGCAACCTGCCGAGCGCTGTTGGCGCATGTTTCCTGGGGCGCGGCACACCTCGCCTCATGTTTGCGGCTGCCGCGGGATGTTGCCCGGCCGGCGCTCAGCAGTCCGTCACCAGTCACTTCACCGCCACCTCCACCACGGGGTTCTCCCACGGCGTCACCTGCTTCAGGTTGCTGCCGTCCAAGTTGCAGGTCCACAGCAGGTTCGCCGAGCCCTTCTTCGCCTCGGGATCCGCGATGCCGGCGGCGAAGGCCAGGCGCTTCCTGTCGGGCGAGAAGCACACGTCGTCGGGAAGGGCTCTCGTGCGGTCTTCCTGTCCGGGCATCCAGGGCGTGGGTGGGCGCCACTGCGCCGCCTTGCCGGTGGTCAGGTCGACCATCCACATCTCGCCCTGCCCGGTGTACGAGCGCGAACTCCACAGGAACATCCGGTTGCCGTCCAGAAGCTGTCCTGCGCTCCCTTCGTGTGGGTTGTCGCAGACGACCTGCGGCGCCGGCTTGTCGGCGGTCAGGTCGATCCGGAGCAGATCCCAGGTGTCCCTGGCGCTCTCGAAGTGCCACTTTGTGTAGTAGAGCGTCTTGCCGTCGGCAGTGAGGATGAGCGCCGAGTAGTGGTCGCGGGAGTCGTGCTTCGGGGTCAACTCCTTCGGCTGCGCCGCGGGGTTCTGTAGGTCGAGCAACACCAACTGACCGTCTTCGTCCAGCTTCACCTTATGCACAACCATGTGGCTGGCGTTGAGCCACAGGCACCGCACATAGTGGTAGCCGTCAGGCGGAACCACCTCGGCCGTTTTGCCGCCCTCGGCGGGAAGGTGGCGCAACCTGCCCGCCGCCCCGTCCGCGTATGCGATTCGGCGGCCGTCCGGCGACCAACACGGGTCCCAAGCGCCGCGCGCGGCCAGGCACTTCAGGCCGGAGCCGTCCGCGTTGAGGACGAACAGCGCCCCGCCCCTCTTCAACCAGTCGGGGTACCCGAGTCGGGCCCGGTCTGACAGGAACGCCAGCTTCGAGCCGTCCGGCGACCACACAGGACGCGAATCGGCACACACCTGCGGCGGACGCGGGCGCCACTGGGTGTTGCGCGGGCCGCCAGCGGCGCGGTACCGGAGCGAGGCGTCCTCGGTCTGCTCCATCGCTTGCTTGACCAGCACTTCGCCGGACTGGGCGTCGATCTGCCAGTGCCCGAACTGCTGCACGAACAGCTTCTCCACGCCGGTGGGCCGCAACTCCGCCCACAGCGTCCAGACGTTGCGCTGCCCCTGTTCGGTGACGACGACCTCATGGACGCAATCGAACCAGAAGACCGCTTCGTGCCGGGCGGCCGGCATGTTCTGCGCCGCGATCTCCTTGGCCCGCTGTTCCGTCACCTCCCCGGGCAGCTTCAAGGCGGCATCTACTGCCACGTGCTTCCGCCGGAACCACACGACTTTGGCGTCGTACACCCGCACGCCGACATCGGCCAGCGTCGGCACAGTGATTCCCTGCGCCGTCCGCCGCAGGCGCACCATCCAGGCGCCGTGCTGTGTGATCGCGTCGTCGACGCATACCGTCACCTCGCCGCCCGCCGCCGGCAGTTCCGGAAGATGCCTGCCGCAGAACTCCTTGGCAATCTCGACCGCGCGCTCCTTGGGGATCACCTCCATCGGCACCGGCGGCTGCGGCTCGGGACCGACGAAGCCGACGACTTGCTGCGTCTTGTCGTCGATGACCGCGTAGCCGTCGGTGTGTTGACCCGACGCGGTTACGGCGTAGAACGTGACGTTGGCGTCGGGCCAGGTGCCGGGAGGGAGTCCGACCTTGCGGGGCGTCGCAGCCAGCTCGACCGGAACGCCGGCAGGGTCGGTGAGGAGCTTCTCCACTGCCGGTCCGTGCGTCTCCACCTTGGCTGCAGCCGCTGGCGCCGCCACACCCGTGCCATGCATGAGCGTGAGGGAGAGCAGCGTGGTCGCCGAGCAGATCATATCAACACAACTCCTCCGACCAACGAAAGGCACACCGTTGGCGCTCGATTAGTGCGGTCACCGGGCGGTCGTGACTGCTGGGCCGTCGAGTAAGACTATGTGTGTCCGCGCACACCGGGTACGCCGTCGGGCATCTCCGGCGGGCCCGCGCGGTCGGCTATCCGCCCCCGGTGGGCGTTCGGAGCGTCGCTGGCAACTCGTTGGGGGCAGTCAGTACCACCGCGGGCTCACCGATGATGTTGCTCCCAAGTCGCACATCCCAGCCGGTGATCCGAGTGACCATATCCTGCGGGAGATACAGCTTCTCCTCCACCAGCCACGGCGGCGCGCTCGCGTCCAGTCGTGTAGCGGGTCCGGTGAGTGTTCGGCCTCCCAGCGCACCTCGCCACTCCTTTCCCTCGTACGTCACAGTGAACTCGTCGCTTCCCGGCGAGCGCTGGTACCTGCCTGCCCAGATGAGGCTGTCCAGATACTCCGCGCAGATGAAGACGACACCGTCCCGAAGTCTCGCTCGGTAGAACAGATCGAGACTCCCGGTGCGGCCGTTCACCCGTACCACCGTGGACAGGCAATCTGGCGCACAACCGGGGGGCCACAGACCGCCGGTCTCGAAGCACACGCCTGTGTGCGCGTCCACCAGCACCACCGTAGAGCTTGGACGGCGGGACGAGGCGGTGTCTGCCTGATCCCAACTGAGCCGCAGTTCCAGCCCGTATACCAGCCGCTGAACACCTGCCGCATCCTCTGTGACGTTCGGGAGATTCCGTACGGCCTCAATCACCTTGACTGCACTGGACCGCTCGAAGGTCGCTCTCGCCACAGATGTCCACCCCTCAGCTAGTGCGATGGCTCGGCGCACTGCCTCCTCGAAATCGAGATTCGGTACCGGGGTGATGCGTAACGAGGAGTACCAGCAAGTGAACTTCCTCACGTGGTCCCGCGCCTCGTCCCAGACGACCCAACAACCATTGCCGCCTCGCGCCCGGCCCGAGAACCGCTGCTCGTATCCGCCGGCCCTGTCCGGCTGTGTAACGCGTATGAGCTCAGCACTGGGGACGCGCGTGTAGTACCGCGCCAGGAAAGCGCGCTCGAACTCCTCCTTTGGGTGCGACCTCACGTCTAGTGCGGGGCGGTATGCATCCAGCTCCCACCGCGTGACTAGTCTGTCTCGGACCCTCACCTCGAATCGCTCACCGGTGGGCGGCAGTTCGAACACCTCCCTGCACTCCAGTGGCGTCGGCCACCACTGCTCGACGTGTCGCAGTTCGGGCGCGATGTCGCGGCCTGCGAAGCCAGCCACTACGCTCTTCAGGGACGTCGTGTCGGCGTCATTGGATTGCGTCCCCGCACCAGCGCCCGCGAGCAACAGCAAGACGACGGCAACCAGGAACTCCTGAAGCGGTCGCAGCGACAGAGGCATGTGTCGCCCAGTCCGGCGATGCTGCCAGCAGCGTGCCCCTATGGTGTCTTGATCCATGTGAACTCACCTTTGACATTGCACGGTGGGTCTTCACGCGGCCAACGCAGCATGTCGCTGCCCCGGAACCTCACGTCCTCCAACGCGATCCAGGGGTCAGTAGGAGCTCGGGTCGTGCCGTTGTGGAAGGTCCAGAACTCGTTGAGGGCGGTCTCGTGGCAGTATGCTATCGACGTGTAGAACCGTGCCTTGGCGAGGTCCAGGCGAGGTAGCGTAGCAAAGGCATTCCAGAATCGCTCCGCGAAGTCGCAAGCGAGTGACGTGTTCATGCTTCGGGTGAATCCCAATCCGGACTTCACGCCGCCCGCACTGATGGCGTAGGGGACGAAGCTGTCCGCCGAGTGCGCGCTCAGGCACCCCGTCACGAACAGGAAGTTGCACTGCTGACCAGACCGGGCCGGGCCGCCGCCTCGAGGACTCTCAAGCGTGGTGCTACCGTCCGTCAGCAAGGCGGAGGGGTCTGCCTGGTTCCCGTCGAGGAGTCGTTTTGCCACCCCATTGTGTGTGCAGAGGAACATGTCATCCCACCACCCCCAGCCGTCGCGTTCTCTGGTCATGATCGCATCGCCGTGGTGGTGGTTGGGTCCCACGGCCCCGGGATCGGTTACGGTTATGTCGTGCCAATCGTACACCGCATCATCAGCGCTCATTGTCCCGTAGTACATCCCATGGCCGGCGATGAATACGATATCCGATCCGTCGTATGCGCCCATGTCCCTGGAGCCGATGATCGCAGTTCGCACCCGCGAGGGATGCTCAGGGGGCGTCTCGTGTCGGAAACCAACCCAATGCCGGGCAAGGAGCACCGCGTGGGCGTGATTCGCCGCGTTGATGAGCTCGTTCTGGTTGACCCCGAAGGTCGCGTGCTCTGGGCGCTTGTCGCTGTTCCCCACCAGCATCCGGATCAGCTCGTGGGTCCTCCAGTTGGGGCTTCTCGGACCAGCGGAATCCGCTGCGGTCAACACAGCTCGCCAGGTGCCGAAGTCGTCATCCTGGAATGTGTACAGCAGGAGACCGTCGAACTGGCCGTCCTGGTCGGCGTCGTCCGTACCATGGCCGGTGTCCACCGCACCTGAGCCACTGACGGATGCTTGCTCTGCAAGGAGCGGATCCACCACAACCGTCTTCACGTCTTGGGCGCTGAGACCGTGCTCGCTGTGCAGGCAGTAGTACCCACGCAATTCCACGCTGCTCGGACCCTCAGCTACGTGCTTCCAGATGGAGTGCCCCGGCCTATCCTCATTCGGCGCCGGCAGATTGGCCGGCACCCACAGATGGTACCCGTCGCGGCACCGTTTCAGGAAGTTGCAGTCCAGCGCCGCGCCTTCAGTCCAGATGGGATCGGCGCCAGCGTACTCCAGCACCAAGATGTCATACGTGTACGTGCCCCACTCCTGGTCCGGGTCCTTGCCCAGGTAGTTGCCGTTCATGTCCGGCGC
>Ga0210044_10008484_pt1 | contig 12799 bp, 7 predicted proteins | sample CryGey13umfilter_2_FD_183959 | JGI IMG/M metagenome (GOLD analysis project Ga0210044, IMG submission 183959) | Groundwater microbial communities from aquifer in Utah, USA - Crystal Geyser 4/9/14 3 um filter (SPAdes) (version 2) | ecosystem: Environmental > Aquatic > Deep subsurface > Groundwater... | reverse complement strand
TAAGGAGGCATTCTAAAAGTTGCCTGATATCTTTCAGATTTTGGTGGACCAAATGGCAAACCGCTGCCAAACAATAAACTCAATTGCATTTTATATGATGGATTACGAGGTAAATAATCCTGAAAAAACAAACCGAAATTTACTAATTGGTCTGTAGGGCGGGGGATATAGCCTGGTTCAATTTTAACTAAAATGTTATTTTCGTTTTTATAATAAAAATCATCAGAAAGATTTTCCATTGTTTTCATAACAGATAAACTAGCCCATGACTCAACACCGGGAACAAATTTGCCATTTACTTTAAAATCAATTCCTGTAGCGTAACCTTTTGCATTGTTTTTAGCTAAATATCTGATTCTAACATTATCAATTTGATAAGGAATTAATTTTGTAAAATTTTTATAATATAATTCTGTTATAAACTTAAATGGGCGATTCCATGCGTAAAAAATGTAATCAGTTCCAAGAACAAAATGAATTGACTTTTGAGCTTCAATATTATTATTTATTTGACCATTTAAGTCGCGTAACTCGCGGTAAAATGGAGGTTGGTAATAATATCCAGTTGAAAAACGAAATAAAAAATCGTGTTTCCAATTTGGTTTAATTGATAATGATGCTCTTGGGCTAATAAGTAATTGATTTGTAAACGTCCAGTAATTTTCGCGAATTCCAATTGTAAAACTATATTCATTGCTATCAATTTCAATGGTATTTGTTTTTTGAATAAATGCAGTAATTCTATAGGTTGACATATAATTATTGGAACTAATAAAAGAATACATTCCTATTTGGCGTGAACTATCTGAATTTAAAGTATCTGTATAAGGAAGCGAATATCCTGCAGAATCTAACATTTCCCATTCGTGAATTTTATCGCTAATAATTTCATTTTGAATATTTGTACCCCACAAAATTGTGCTGTTATTATTTTTAAATGTGCCTCTATGCTGAAAATTTATAACGCTTGCGTTTAATTTGTTACGGGCATGGTTTAAAAATGTGCCAACTCCGATATTCATTAAACTATCGCCCAAATTATTTGAACCCATTTCTTTGTCGAGTTCATTTAAAAAATATTGACCCATTATATCAAAATTTTCTTGTTCCGATGCGCTATAAGCCGAACCTGTAAAACTTATTTTTAAATTATCGTTAAATTTATAATTTGTAGAAAAGGCACCGAAAAGAGTGGAATTTTTATCGCGTTCCTGACCATCAAAATAAATTTTAAGTTTTAATGCTTCATCAATAGTGCCAAAAGAAGTTTCACGTGTTTGTGGAACAAAATGAAAACTATTCATAGCATAATTCCCTAAAAATGTGATTTCAAATTTTTCGGTAATGTCATAAGTTAAATAAGTCTGAAAATCAGTAAAAGATGGTTTGTATTCACCTTTAGTATCTAAAGAATTTAGAATATATTGCGATGATTTATAGCGAAATCCAGAAATATGAGTAAATCTGTGATTTTTACTACAACCTTCAAAACTTAAACTTCCGCCTAATAAACTTGCAGAAATTGTTGAGGCAAATTTTGTTGGCTTTTTGTATTTAATATCAAGCACAGAAGCAATTTTATCGCCATATTTTGCATCGAAACCGCCGGCAGAAAATTGTATTGAAGACACCAAGTCGGGGTTTACAAAACTTAATCCTTCCTGTTGTCCACTTCTAATTAAAAATGGACGATAAACTTCAATATCGTTTACATAAACAAGGTTTTCGTCGAAATTTCCTCCACGAACTGAATATTGCGAACTTAGTTCATTGTTTTTTGCAACTCCGGGGAACGCTTTAAGCGTTGCTTCAATTCCACCTGCAACATCTGGTATTATTTGAATTATTTTAGGGTCAATTCGCTGTAAATTAGTTTGACGTTCAGTTTTGACTTCAACATTAACAATAGGAATGCTATTTATTTTCTCTTTTAATGTAAAATTATTTACAATGTTTTCACCTGGTTTTCCAGTAATTTTTATAATCATTTCTTCGTACTGTAAATGTGTAAAAACAATTGTAAATTCTTTATTAGCAGGAAGTTTAATTTTGTATTTTCCTGAATTATCTGTGCTTACGCCTATGTTATCTAATTCTATAATTTTTAAGTTAATTTCCGATATAGCTATACCATTTTGATTATTAATTTTGCCTGAAAGTGTAAAATAATCCTGTGCATTAATAATAAAAGGCATGAAAATAAATATGCAAAGAGAAAAAAAATGTTTTTTTTTAGATTTCATCGAAAACATTAACTTAAAAACATGTAAAAAATTGTAATTTACATGTTTTTTAAAAACCAAAAAGTTGTTTGCCTTGTTCAAAAATAATATCGCGAGGAATATTTGCATTAGAAACTTTTTGTAAATCTTGCTCTAATTGTGGTTTCATAATACCCATTTCTGTTAACATTTTTTTACCACCTTCGTAATCGCCATTTCCTTGTATTGTAAGAAGATTTTTTCCTAAAGAGCTTACTGCTTCTATCATTTTTTCAAAGTTTACAGTATATTTTCCTGTTTTAGCATTTCGAGTAAAAGCTCCATTCTTTTCGAAATAATTAAATTCGAGCATATTAGCTTTTCCATGCGAGCTTGCTGCACCAAAACGAACCGAACGGAATATGCCGGCAAAAAATGTAACATAGTTATCAATTAATTCATGTTCGTTTAATTTTCCGTTTTTATTTAAGTAAGTAACAATATACAAACCTAAAATGTCGGCTTTACATTCTTCGAGCGAAGTATGCAAATCTTTTAGAGCATCGGAAACGATACCTTTATTATTAATAGTTTTGCTTACACCTAAACCATGTGCAACTTCGTGAAACATAATATTTTCGAAAAAAGCATCAAATTTTATGTTTTTTGTTTGCGAATCATCAATTAGAATTTCTGACATTGGCAATAAAATTTTATCAAACTTTGCTTTTATCGAATTTTTTAATTGAAGTTTACGTGTACCTTTTTGTTCATTTACATTTTTATCGTTAGGTAAATTAATAGCTATAGTTTTACTTCCAGCATTACAATCGCCCGCATAACAAATTGCTTCATAAACTCCAAGTTGAGAATCTTTTCCCGGAACTTCAGTTTTATATTTTTCATCAACTGGTAAACTTTTTTGAATTTCGGGCAGCAAAACTGCAAACTTTGAAAGTTTGTTGCTCCATTCATTATCTTTTAGCAAAATAAATGATTCAAATGAAGTTTTATAGCCATAAATGCCATCGTTATAACTTTCTATAGGTCCTATAACAAAATCTATATTGTTGTTTTCCAAATTCATCCATGCCATATCGCTTTCAAAATAGTTATTAGAAAGCAAAGCATCGGCTCGTAGTTTTAAATATTTTTTTAAACTTTCGTTATCTGAAATTTCTGCTGCTTTTCTTAATAAATCTGCTACTTTTATTAATTTATCATTATAATATTCGCTATATGGAATAGAAATTAAATATCCTTTTTCATTTCGGCTAATTATTGTGTACCAACTTGTTTTATCAGAAGAACTAAACTTTTCAAATTCTTCTTTTTTCATATCTAATGGATAAAAATTACTTCCATCTGGTTTATTTCCAACACTTTCTACAAAAGGTTTATTATTGTTCAAATGTTCCCATGGTCCATAATTTATCATAAAAAATTTACGAGTGCTTTCATCTTTAATTTTCGATAATAATTCATTTTTGTTTGGACATGCTTGCTGCCAATATAAATTATCCATAATATCAGCTGCATCAAAAAGGATAGGTAAAATTTGTTTTTCGCTTTCAGACAAACTCGAAATGTTTGCAGTTAATTTAACAACGGCATATTCATTAACTTTATTTTTCATTAAATCTGTATTATTTTGAGAATATGAATACGATAAACTACTCAGGATAAAAATTCCTGTAATATTTAATAATCTCATTTTTTTATGTTTTTAAATTTATTGATATTTTTTAAAACAGAATGAAACAGATTGAAAGGATTGATGTAGATTGATGGGATTGAATAGATTGAATAGATTGAATAGATTGAATAGATTGATAAGATTGAATAGATTGATAAGATTGAATAGATTGATAAGATTGAATAGATTGATAAGATTGATAAGATTGAATAGATTGAATAGATTGATAAGATTGATAAGATTGATAAGATTGATAAGATTGATAAGATTGGATGAGTTTAAAGGGATTGAAAGAGATAAACTGGAGATATGATAGCTTTTTCATTTTAAGATAATTTTTTACGCATGTTCGATAATATCTTTAATAATTCAATACTCTCGGTATGCAGGTTCCTTATAAATGTATTGTCGAAAATTTCAGAACAGATTATTAATTCAAGCCACATTTCTGTTTCGTCACTTTCTTCCACCGAAATGGATAATTTACTAAAAAATTCAGCTTTTGACCTTCCACGTAATGCAGCACGATAATTGGCATAAACAGATGTTCCAGATTTTGTAATTTGGTAATTTAATACCCTGCTACGTTTTGTATCAGGTAACATTTCTGAAAGTTTAAGGATATTTAAAACAAATTCACGCAGTCTTTCGCGAATCAGAATCTTGTATTTTAACCAATCATCATTTCCCATTATCTTTTTATCTGTTTTATCCGCAATCTTTTCTTCTCAATCTTGCTTTCTCAATCCATTCAATCTTGCTTTCTCAATCCATTCAATCTTGCTTTCTCAATCCATTCAATCTTGCTTTCTCAATCCATTCAATCTTGCTTTTTCAATCTCCTTCAATCTTATTTTGATAGCCCCAAAACTTTATCGCCTTGCTCAAAAACAATATCAGTTGGAATACCTGCTTCAGAAATACGTTTTAAATCCTGTTGCAAGATGGGTTGCATATTGCCTTTATTTTCAATTAAATCTTTAGCAGCATTATAATCGCCTTCGGCAAGAATTTTTAAAACAGTAACTGAAAATTGTTCGACAGAAGTTTTCATTTTATCAAAATTTACAGTATAGGTTCCGGTTTTTTCATCTCTCGAAAAAGCTTGCATATCCTGAAGAACATTAAACCAAATGAGTGTTGATGAACCTTGAGAAACAGTTGAACCAAAACGAACTGAACGAAGAACATTTGCCATAAAAACCACGTAATTATCTAACAAATCAACTTCTTTTATTATTCCTTTTTCATGAAGTTTAGTAATAATAAATAAATTTAAAATATCAGCTTTTAATGAATTAATAGTGGGGTAATAATCTTTTAAGGCATCTTTAACATGACCTTTATTATTGACAGTATTTTTAACTACAATTGCATCAGCAATTTCATAAATCAGGTTATCAATAAAAAAAGCATCGAATTTTATATTTTTTCGTTGATTTTCAGAAATAAGAATATTACTGATAGGTTGCAAAACTTTATCAAATTTTGCTTTCATTACGTTTTTAAACTGTAATTTTTTACTGCCTTTTTCCATTAAAATACGACCGTCTTTAGGGTGATTAATAGAAAGCATTTTTGCACCTGAATTTGACCATCCACCGTAATAAATAGCATCATAAACTCCAATATTTGATTTTGTAAACATTATTTGGTTTTTATAATTATTATTAAGTTGTAACTGGTTTTTAATTTCAGAAAGAGTTTGTGAATACACATTCATTTTGTTACTCCAGTCAATGTCTTTAATTAACAAATAAGCTTCATAGTCAGTTTTTGTATTAATAAATCTATCTTCTTCGCTTCCAATTGGTCCAATAACAATATCTATATTATTGGTTTCCATATCCATCCAACTTATTTCACTTTCGTAAAAATCATCTTTAAGTAATGCATCGGCACGTAAGTTTAAGAAATTTGCAAATTCTTTATTTTCTGATAAACCAGCAGCTTTTTTAAGTAATTTTGATGCTTTTTCGAGATATTCTTTGTAAGCAATATGATATTGTTGTGTGTATAAAGAGCCATCATCGGCACGTTTAATAACTGTGTACATACTTAATTTATCTTCAAACTTCATATCAATAAATGGTAGATATTTAATGTCGGGTGGATAAAAACCGCTACCAATAGGTTTTTTACCAACACCTTCAATAAAAGGTTCATTATTATTTAGCCGGTCCCATGGACCAAAATTTATTTCACAAAGTTTCTTTTCTTCGGGAGTTTTTAACATTGCAAAAAGCGAATCTTTTTGACCATAACCCTGAAGCCAAAAAATATCATCCATCGTTTTACAAGCTTCGATTAAAATACTTATTACTTTTTTATCTTTTTCGGAAAGTTTAGACAAATCAGTATTAAGCGGCACAACTGCATATTTTTTAAGCCGTTCTTCAACTGTTAATTTCTTTACTGGTGTAGTATCTATAACCTGTTGTTGGTCTTGTGTTTTATTATCGTTTCCAGTTCCACAAGAAGTAATAAAAACTACTACTAAAATTAAATTTATAATTACTAAAATTTTACGTGTCATAATATTATTTATTATTTTTATTTATTTATTGTTTTATGTTTATTGTTCAAAAAAGTTTCAAGTTTAATGTTTCGAGTTTATGGTTCGTGAGCATACAATTGAGTGACCATTGTTTGACTATTGTGTGACCATTGTTAATATTGTTCATTGTTCTTTACGAAATACGAATTTTACGAATGTACAAATATAATATTATTCTATGTTTATATTTATTGTTTCATTGTTATTATTGTTAGTTAACCATTTAGCATCAGATAGCTATTTGGATTTAGCTGATAAACAATGAAACAATTTAGCAATTTAACAATTTGAGCGTTTATTATTTTACGTTTGACTTCTAACTTTTTACTTTTTATTGTTTTATATTTATTAAATATTTGCATCATCGTGATAAAATTGAAAGCCAAGCCGTTTGCCGGTTTGAACTTTCGATTTACTTATTTTGTCTTTCATTTGTTCAACCGAAACAATACTTATATCGTCGTAATTAGGAACTAATAATTCAAAATTCAGACAATAAAGAATGGCTGATTCTATAATTTTTTTGAGTTCTGTTTGATTAATTTTAGAATTAGCAAAATCGTTATATAAAAATCCTAATTGTCTTTTTCCTTCAACAAAATAATGCATTTCCCGATTAATAAAAACTCTTGCAATTAAATATCCTAAATCTTCTGAACGATTTAAATTATATGAATCGGCTAAAAAATTATAAATGTTAATGATTCCAACAAATGCATTTAAAGGATTATCTTGTAAATATGAAGTAGTCCAAACAGAATGACTTCTATCAAATTCAAATATATTAGGTTGAATGTTAAAAATTAACATTTCAGAAGAAAAAACCAAATTGCTTTCAGATTCTCCTTTATCAATATGCTTGATATTTAATTTGGAATTTGGCTGTTTCACTGATTCTGAATATTCTTGAGAAACGTCTTTTAAAGCAATTTTTATTTGTTTAAAGGTAGATAAAGTGTTGTTAAGAACTTTTTGTTTTACAAAAGTTTTATCCTTTAAGGTATTAATAATTAACGCTTTTGTTTTCTTATCTTCCTTTTTACCCATAAAATTTTTAATAACAACCCAAAGATTATATTAAACGGTAAAGGTATAAATTAATTTAATATGCTCTTGCAAAAATTACACGTTTTTTTGAAGGCTTTCCGGTTACCATACAAAAACCTTCTTCATCGTTGGAGTATTGAGGAATACATCTGATTGTTGCTTTTGTTTCATCTTTAATTTTAGCTTCGGTTTCGGGAGTCCCGTCCCAAAATGCTTCAAAAAAACCACCATTTTCAATTGCAGTTTTAAATTCAGTATAGTTATCTATTTTATATGTATGTTGCTCTCTGAATTTAAGTGCCTTGTTATAAATATTTTGCTGAATATCATCTAAAAGCTTTAATACGTATTCGCTAAAGTTATCATTAGGAATTAATTTTTTTTCTAAAGTATCTCTACGGGCAATTTCAATAGTTCCATTTTCAATATCTTTTGGGCCTACAGCTATTCTAACAGGAATACCTTTTAGTTCATATTCGGCAAATTTCCAACCTGGTTTTTGAGTATCTCTGTCATCTAATTTAACAGTTAATGCCACATTTTCGAGTTTTTCTTTAATTTCTTTGCATTTATTTAAAACAACGCTATGCTCTTGCTCATTTTTATAAATTGGAATTATAACAACTTGAATGGGAGCAATTTTGGGAGGTAAAACTAATCCATTGTTATCACTATGTGCCATAATTAAAGCACCAATTAATCGGGTAGAAACACCCCACGAGGTTGCCCAAACATAATCGAGTTTGCCTTCCTTATTTGTAAATTTTACATCAAAAGCTTTAGCAAAATTTTGTCCTAAAAAATGTGATGTTCCTGCTTGAAGTGCTTTACCATCAAGCATCATTGCTTCAATGCAATATGTGTCAATTGCACCGGCAAACTTCTCTGACTCTGATTTTTTACCAATAATTACAGGAATACCGAGAGTTTTTTCGGCAAATTCAGCATAAATATTGAGCATTTTATTAGTTTCTTCGATTGCTTCTTCTTTTGTAGCATGTGCAGTATGACCTTCCTGCCATAAAAACTCTGAGGTTCTTAAAAATAATCTTGTTCTCATTTCCCACCTTACAATATTTGCCCATTGATTTATTAATAATGGCAAATCGCGATATGATTGTATCCAATTCTTATATGTGCTCCAAATTATTGTTTCAGATGTAGGGCGAATAATTAACTCTTCTTCAAGTTTAGCAGTTTCATCAACTATTACACCTTTTCCATCGGGTGAATTTTTTAAGCGATAATGTGTTACAATTGCACATTCTTTTGCAAAACCTTCAACATGGCTAGCTTCTTTACTAAAAAATGATTTAGGAATTAAAAGCGGAAAATATGCATTTGAATGCCCGGTTTTTTTAAACATTGTGTCTAAAATATTTTGTATTTTTTCCCATATCGCATAGCCATAAGGCTTTATAACCATGCATCCACGAACAGATGAGTTCTCGGCAAGGTCGGCTTTTGTAACCAAATCATTATACCATTGCGAATAATTTTCTTCTTTATTTGTTAATACTTTTGCCATTTAATTTTTATTTGGTACGGATTTTGAAATTAATTATTAAATTATTTACAAATAAAAGAAAAAATTTACTAATTTTACAATAAAAAAATCAGGAGGTAAAAATCATGAAAACAAAAATTTTAATTCCAGCATTATTAGCAATCATAGTAGTAGCTTGTACTACTTCTAAATTTGCTACTTCAAATTACGACGATGTTTATTTTTCGTCGAAAGATAAACCAGTTCAAAATTCTGTAAATGTCGTTTCTGAACCAACCCCTAAAGCGGAACCTTCAAATAACGATAACAACAGTAGTAATTATAGTAATGCAAATAATGAAAGTAATTACTCAAATAACAATAATGAAAGTAATTATTCAAGTTATGACACGATTCAATCAAATTCAGATGAAAATAACGAAAAATCATACAATTATTCTAACTCAGAACAATATACCGATGATAATGGTAACACTTATGTTACTAACAATTATTACGATGCCGATGATTATTACGATTATGAATATTCATCAAGGTTTCGCAGATTTCATCATGATTATTTAGGTTACGATTATTATAATTCTTATTATACTAATTCATATTGGTACACTTACAATCCATGGGATTGGGGAGTAAGTATATATTTAGGGTATAACTGGTGGCCTTATAGTTGCTACAATTACTATTATTCTCCATGGGGTTACAATAATTATGGTTACTCTCCATACTGGGGATATGGAAACTACGGATATTATGGATACGGTTATGGCTCGGGATACTGGAATGGCTATAATCACGGATATTGGGACGGATATAACAATGGTTATTGGAATGGTTATTCAGATAATTATTATTACAATAGTCATGATGGAGCATTAACATCTTCTTATTATGGACATAGAGGTGGTGATGGCTCATCAAATGGTTCGAGAGGTAATTATTCTTCATTTGTTAATACATATCAAAATGAAGTGAATAAAACTCCAGTTATAAATACTTCAAATGCAGGTAATTATCATAATGGTATAAATAACAATACTTCAGGTGCAAATGACCATACCAAACCATTATGGATTGATAATAACAATTCTAAAAATCCAATAAATACTTCAAATATACCTTCAATAGGTACACAACCTACTCAAAATGTAGGTAAAAACCCAATTGTAAATACTAAACCTTCAAATAATTCAATAAACACAATAGATAATTCTTCGAAGAAACCAAGCATTGATAATGGAAGCAATAATTTTAAACCAAACATTAATACTCGACCTATTAATGTTGAACCTTCGGTAAAACCTAATAATGGAAACAACGGAGTTACTCCGTCAAAAGATAATTCTAATTTCAATAATTCGAAACCAAATATCAATAGCCAACCTATTAATGTTGAACCTTCGGTAAAACCTAATAATGGAAACAACGGAGTTACTCCATCAAAAAATAATTATTCGAATTATAATAACACTAAGCCTAACAATAATAATGTTAATACTGAACCTTCTACTAAGCCAAATAGAAACGACAATAATTATTCAAAACCTAATAACAATAATTATTCAAAACCTAATAACAATAATTATTCAAAACCTAATAACAATAATTATTCAAAACCTAATAACAATAATTATTCAAAACCTAATAACAATAATTATTCAAAACCTAATAATAGCAATACTATAGAATATAGTAAACCAAGGAATAATAATAATTATAATAATGCCAATGTAAATAGTAAACCTAATAGCAATACTCAACCTACAAGGAGTAATAATTATAGTAAACCATCTAATTCAGGAAATTCATATAATAATTCAAAACCTTCAAACTCAAGTTACTCTTCGCCATCAAGAAGTAGTAGTTCTTCTTCATTTAGTGGTGGAAGCAGGTCATCGGGCAGCTCCTCAAGTGGTTCTTCGTCAAGTGGGGGAAGTCGTTCGGGTGGTTCATCTTCAAGTGGTTCATCAAGTGGTGGTCATCGTAAATAAATATTATAAATAAAAAAAGAAAGTTTTTAGTTTTGGGTTTCAAGTTTCGGGTTTCAAGTTTCGGGTTTCAAGTTTTTAACAACCAAAAACCTCAAACTAAAAACCCTAAACCAATAAAAATATAAGTAATTAATAATGAGACAATAACTAAAATATAAATATATGAAAAAGCAATTTTTAATAATAGCAATGTTCCCTTTAATTTGTTTTTCGCAAAACGAAATAGATGCTTTAAGATACAGCACAACTTTTTTTAGTGGAACAGCAAGGTACAATGCAATGGCAGGAGCATTTGGAGCTTTAGGGGGTGATGTTTCAACATTAAGCACAAATCCTGCTGGAATTGGGATTTATAGAAGTTCTGAATTTGTTTTCACCCCCCAGTTTTCTAACAACATGAGTTCTGCATCTTATCAGAATTTAACAACCGACGATATTAACTTTAAGATGAATTTTGCAAATGTCGGATTTGTTGCAACTCATAACAATGGTAAAGAAGAAGGTTGGATTACAACAAGCTTTGGACTAGCATATAATAAACTTGCCGATTTTAATAATTATACAAAAATTGAAGGAATAAATAATTCGAGTTCAATGACTGATTATTTTGCTGCTTTAGCAAATGGTAAAAAATATGGTAATTTAGATTATTTTAGAGAAGGATTAGCTTGGGATGCATATATTATTGACCCTGCAAACCCAGATACTACTTCATATAAATCGGCTTTTTCAAAATACGGGCTTAAACAATCAAAAAGCATTTCCCGAAAAGGTAGTATAGGTGAATATGTTATTGCATTAGGTGGAAATTATAGTAACAAACTTTATATGGGTGGAACTGTAGGCATTCAAACAGTAAGATATGTCGAAAATAGCTTTTATGAAGAAAAAGATGTAAATGATTCTATACCAAATTTTAATAATTTTGAATATAAAAATGATTTAAAAACAACCGGCTCTGGTTTTAACTTTAAATTTGGAATGATTTTTCGTCCGGTTGATATGGTTAGAATTGGTATAGCAATACATTCGCCAACATTTTATAACTTACACGATGAATATAGCAGCTCAATTAAATCATCATATTCAGATGCTTTACATGGCGACGGCTCAATTAACAAATCACCTGAAGGTGCTTATGATTATCAATTAACTTCGCCATTTAAAGCAATAGGTAGCATAGGATTGGTTTTTGGAAAAGTTGGTTTGTTGGGTGTCGAGTATGAGTTTGTTGATTATACTACTGCAAGATTACGTGCCAATGATTATTTCTTTGGGAGTGAAAATAATTCAATTGAAACAGAATACACTCAAACAGGAAATATAAAAATTGGTGGCGAAATTAAATATGGCGCTTTAAGTTTTAGGGCTGGATATGGTTTGTATGGAAGTCCATATAGAGCTGGACATATAAACGAAAATGCAATTACTTCATCATACAATGCAGGGTTTGGGATAAAGAGTAATGATTTTTATTTTGATATGGCTTTTAATTATACAACTTCTTCTGAAAAATATTTTTTATACGACCCTTATGTGATTAATATTCCGTCAGTTGATGTTAACAATTCAAACATTAAAGTGTTAGTTACTTTTGGCTTTAAGTTCTGATTTTTTTTTCATATTGTTTAAGAAACCGTCAATAATTTTATTGACGGTTTTTTTATTAACTGATGTTACGCAAAAACTTAGTCCCTTTAGGGACAAAATATTTATAGAATATAATATGTCATAAACATCTAAGTCCCGTAGGGACGATATATTATTCAATATCTTTAAGAATATATCTCTCATCATAAT
>Ga0210044_10008482_pt1 | contig 12800 bp, 9 predicted proteins | sample CryGey13umfilter_2_FD_183959 | JGI IMG/M metagenome (GOLD analysis project Ga0210044, IMG submission 183959) | Groundwater microbial communities from aquifer in Utah, USA - Crystal Geyser 4/9/14 3 um filter (SPAdes) (version 2) | ecosystem: Environmental > Aquatic > Deep subsurface > Groundwater... | reverse complement strand
TTCGCCCTCATATCGCGGTCATTGTGGTTTGGACTGGCTTGGGAATTTCAGCTGGCATTTTACCTGTTCGGCTTGTTCGGATGGCTTTATAGTTCCCATCTGAAATCACACCTGTTCTACATCCCCTTTTATTTCACTGCGGTTAATTGGGGCGCAATTCTGGGCTTGTTCAGATACCTGGCCAAAGCTCAAAAAGTTACTTGGGAAAGAGGCCGCGGATAGCGACTTGCCCATTTGAGGTCAGCAACTCCACCGCATTGGTTAGGCACCCGGCTGAAACGTTGCCCATCCAAATTAATGCCTCTGTACCCGAAATCCGGATAACTTAATTTCCTGGAGAAAATACAAAGCCACCTCACGTTGCAACAAGAACGGGCTTGAAGGGAGGAGTGGCTTTGTTTTAGATACTGCCTTACAACGATTGTGCCGGCAATAGATTTGTCTAACGGTTAGCTGTAGTCCTCCTCCTCCTCCTCGTCGAAATCATCTCCCTCAGCATATTCCTCTTCCAACATTTCACCGTCATCCATACCGGCTTCGGCACATTCCTGTGAGCAGAAAGGCTGGTCCTCAATCCAGTATGGCTTTCCTACGATTTTATCGCCGCACCCGACGCAGATCATGATTGATACTCCTCCAATTTGGTTTTGATTCTATGATTTCTAACCTACAATAGTATTCTAAAGTATTCTAACCGCTATTATGTCTGAAAATACGACTGTTGCCTATAAATGTTCCGGCGCAAAATTTATCGGCAAATTTTCGGTTGTCAATAGTATTTTTATGTTCCGAAAACATTTTTTATCCATCCGATTGTTCCTGAGAATTCGACAAATCCTTCTATTATTTCTCCATATTTAATTAACTAATACATCGACAAGACCGCCACATTTCCGCACAATATTAATGTGGAGCAATAGTGCTCCATAAAAAATACCTCAAGTTGAAAATGCGCAGATCGGCCTATGGTGATAGTCCGGCTTTATGGCTGATACTTAGATTGACGAACCGGACATCACTATCCGGCACGCCACGCAATTAATTACGCTATGCCGACAGACTCGGCCAATAGTTGTTTCTCATAGAGCTGGCGATACAGCCCATTGAGTTCAATCAGGCTATCATGAGTACCGCGTTCCACTATTTGACCCTGGTCAAACACCAAGATCAAATCGGCATTTCTAACTGTGTGGGTTCGGTGCGAGATCAAAAAACAAGTGGCTTTTGGCATCACCTGCCGTAACTGTCTCCAGAGTTCCTGCTCGGTCAGGGCATCCAGCGAGGCGGTGCAATCATCCAGAAGCAGAAGTTTGGGATTCCCGGCCAGTGCGCGCGCCACCGATACTCTCTGCTTTTGGCCGCCGGAGAGGTTCACCCCGCGAGTGCCTACACGGGTATGATACCCATCCTTGAACTGGCTCAATTCCGATTTCAATTGCGCCATCTCTGCGGATTCCTTGATTGATTGGGCGGATACCCATTCCCGATGGAATGTTATATTATTCTCAATCGTATCGGAAAAGAGCAATGGCTCCTGGGGAACATAGCCGATGGCCCTACGGAGCTCTTCCAGGGAAAGATATTTCAAGTTCTTTCCATTAACCGTTATCTCCCCCTCAGTGGGATCGAATAGACGGGGGATCATATTGAGCACAGTTGATTTTCCAGAGCCGACCGGGCCAACCAAAGCCACCAAGTCGCCGGGCTTTGCGGCGAAGCTGACATTCTTTACCGCAAAGCGATTGCCGTCATAACTGAATCCGACTTCCCTGAATTCTATTTCCATTCCATCGCTTTCGAATTTGAGCGGGACCGAAGGTTCCTCGATCTCGGGAGTGAATTTCTCCAATTCGCGAAGCCGATTCACGCTGACCACGCCCCGCCGACCAGCCACCACGAACTGACCGATGTCGAACATAGGATAAATCAGCATCAGCACATAGGAATTGAAAGCCACAAATCCACCCAGTGTCAAATCTCCATCTATCACCATCTTGCCACCAAACAACATGACGATTACTACTCCCAACTGCCAGATATGACCCCACAAGGAATCAATTATCCCGTGAGTCATCACGGCTCTGACCTCCGCTTTCTTGCGCTTGTCAACGGCATCGCTGAATACGTTTTTCTGGGCGCCCTCACGGCTGTATGCTTTGACAACCTTAATACCCGAAAAGCAGGATTCCATTACGTCATTGATATGCGATATCGCCTTTTGCACGGTATCAAATCGTTGGTGCAGTATAGTGGCAGTCTTGATGAATATAAAGACTAGTAAGGGCAGAGGACCTATGGCAAACAATGTTAATTTGGCATTGATGGTCAGCATTGCCGCTATCCCAAACACTACCATAAGCACGGCTTCCAATGTCCTGAAAATGCCGGAACAGGAAAACCAGGCCAGCTTCTCGGTAATGTCATCGGTCAATCTCGTAACAATGTCTCCGGTGGTGTACTTATGGTAAAACGATGGCGATAAGCGGCTGATATACTCGAATATCCATTGACGGAACCGAAATTCCATCCGCATATTCATATAAGCCCGCGTGCCCTGCATAGTCATATATACCAGATAAACCGATATTCCTACGCCGAGGAACATCAGAATATAATGGAGCAGGTCCTCTATCTTGAAACCGGCTTCAATCCCATCGAAAATAAACTTCAAGACATAGGGATAGGCCGCTTTGATAGCGCCATTGGCAGTTGAAAATATGATTATGACAGCCAAAGCGGAGCGATGCAATCGCCAGAATCTCCAGAGCCATTTAGCCAGTTCACGCATAGGCCTTCACTTCCCCTTTCGCCAATTGGAACTGCAGTTTGAATAAGTCGGAGTAATATCCGCCTAATTTAAGCAACTGCTGATGAGTTCCTCTCTCGATAATTTCTCCGCGACGGATGACCAATATTTGATCGGCATCGAGCACTGTTTGCAGACGATGCGCAATGGTTAATGATGTCCGTCCTTCCTGAAGCCGCCGCAGTGCCGATTGGATTTTCTCTTCAGTATTAGGGTCAATCGATGAGGTTGCTTCATCCAGTATCAGAATCTCTGGATCGAATACCATCGCCCGGGCGAATGAAAGCAGTTGCCTCTCACCCATTGACAGGTTGCCCCCCCGCTCCGCGAGCAGGGAGGCATATCCATCCTTCATTCCGCTGACAAATTTATCCGCAGAAATTATGGAGGCCGCTTTCTTAACCCGTTCCTCGGAAATCGATCCATCAGATAACCTCAAATTATCTAATATGTTGCCCGGGAAAAGGTATATATCTTGCAGAACCAGTCCGAAATAATGGCGTAAATCGGTCAGCTTCATCTCACGAATATCAATGCCGTCAATGAGGATCCGACCTTTCTGAAATTCATAAAACCTGAGCAGGACATTAATTATTGAGGTTTTGCCTCCGCCGGTAACTCCTATCAGCGCATATCGCTTCCCCTTCGGTAATTCAAAACTTACCTCCTTCAGAACCCAGTCCTCGTCCTTGTAGGCAAAGCTGACGTTTTCAAAGACTATTGATTTCTCAAATGGCTTAACCAGTAGCGGCGATTCTGGATCTTTCACTCTCTGTTCGTGAGCCAGTAGAGAAAATATCCTGGATGAGCCGGCCATCGCCTTCTGAATGATATGCATCTGCTCGGAGAGATGGAAAATCGGCTCAAAGAATCTCCTTATGTATTGAATGAACATCAGCAACGTGCCGACCGTGATGACTCTGCTGAGAGCCATTTTGCCTCCGAACCAAAGAATTAGACAGATAGCTATGGTTTCGGTGAAAAATACGGTATTGAAAAACAGCACCACCATCAACTCGGCTTTGGTCTCAATCTTGAATTTCCGAGAATTGACCTCGTATGATTTTTGCCGAACCTGCTCTCCGCGATTAAAAATCTGCACCACCGACATCCCTTGAATATATTCGGTTAGGAACGCCGCTATATCTGCCATTCTCTTTCGCGCCCGCAGGAACATCGGGTTAGTGATTTTCTGATAATAATATGTGAGAATCAGAATCACTGGCGCCAATGCCGCCAATATCAAGGTCAGCCGCCAATCCACATAAGCCATAACTCCGAACATTCCCACCAATAGTAGGAAATCGCCCAGAAGTGTTACTATTGTGTTTGTGAACAGCATCCGCAATGACTCGGTGTCCGATTCAACCCTCGAAAGCAAACGCCCGACCGGATTTTCATTGAAAAATTTCATCGACATATGGACAATATGATTAAATAAGCGCTTCCGAAGCGTTGCCATTGCCTGTTGTCCAATCCATTCCAGGTTTATCCTTTGCAGGTAATTGAGAATTAGAAATACAATCTGAATTCCCATATAAATCGCCGCTGTGACCATCAATCCGGAATAATCGGAATTCTTTATATCCACATCGACCGCCCGCTTTATCAGAATGGGGCCGGTGATGGTGGCGGTCGTGGCGAGTATTAACAGCAAAAATCCCAGCGCCAAACGCCCCTTATATGGCTTTAGCAGGGGTTTTAACTGCCTATTCAATTCTATTAAAGATATCCTCTTGGCTTTTTCTTCTTCGTAGTAAACAGAATCCATTAGATGATCCTTCGTGATAAATTAAAAAACCCGCCTGAAAGCGGGTTTTTAAACTTCCAAAAAAATTTCGACCCAAGACTTCCAGGAAAAACAAACAACCCGCACCGGTTGCCCTATAAGGGCAAATCACCGGGATATCTGCAAAACACACACCAACCGATGTGGTTTTACCGGGTTACGATTCCTTTCATGCAAAGTCTCATTTGTCGGTCAATTGCGTTAAAACTTGCTTATGAATATCGGTAAATTTATTCAAATGTTTTATGATTCTACGGGTTAAGGATAACACAAGTTTCTTTTTTGTCAAGAACTTTTACATAATATCACAAAATGGGACACAAAAACTCCAGATGAATGGTGCTTCTTGCGGATTTTGGACGGCGCAGGTCCGTCTGAGGCGCTCAACATGAGATTGCCGGCCAGCACCCTATTCATCGTCCATTCACATTTGATAACTTCCTAATAATCTCACAATTATTTTGTATTATCATTGATGGCTCAATATATTTGCAGTCGTTATGCCCAATCAGATGCTAATTGATGCTGTGCTCAATAAGGCCAATGAAATCAAAAAAGATAGTTATCGTCCATTGGCAGTATTCGATCTCGATGGCACGTTATTTTATTATACTATGCGTGTCCGGCATATCTTGCTTGATGGCTTAAAAGGGAAAGACAAGGAATTCCCCGGCGCAAGAACATTAATGGAGCATATCCCCCATACCGAATATGAATACCTGGTAGTCGATACCCTCAAGAAATATGATATCGATACCCCCGGGCTATCCGAGCATCTGCTGGCATTCTGGGAGCGATGGTTTTTTGATAACAAGTATCTCAAGTATGACCAACCGATTCCCGGCGCAATCGAATTTGTCAACGAGCTCGTCAAAAACGGTATCACCGTAATCTACCTTACGGGCCGGGACATGCCGCGGATGGGTAAGGGGACCATAGAAAGTCTCAAGAAAAGCGGATTTCCTATTGATTCGAATAGAACTATCCTAATGCTCAAACCCAAATTCGAAGACGACAACTGGGCACATAAGAATATGCGGATGAAAGAAATCAAGCAACTTGGCAAAGTTGCGGCGGCGTTCGATAACGAACCCGGGGAAGTGAATATACTGGCGGATCATTTTCCAGACGCCATCATCGTGATGGTGGAAAGCCTTCATTCGCGGAATGCCCCTGAACCCCGTCAATCGGTGATGCACATTTGCAATTTCAATGATGGCTATATTAGGTAATTGAGATAAACGGAGAAGCTTATGGTTGAGGCGATGCCGATACAGCATTCCCAAGCATTCAGGATTCGACGGTTTTGGAATTGGTTTCCCTTAGGGTTGGCGTATGCCTTCCTATATATGGGACGGTATAATCTGACCGTTTCCAAAGTCGCCCTGGGAGATTTGATGAGCAAAGAGGCTTTCGGATTGATTTTCGCCGCAGGGACCATTACTTATGCATTCTCCTTTCTGATAAATGGTCCCCTGACGGATCGTATCGGGGGCAAAAGAGGCATGTTAATGGGGGCTTTTGGCGCCGCCGTAGCCAACATCCTGCTAGGCATCCTGACCTATGGTATCCGTTCGCTGGGATGGCAGGTCAATCTCACCCTAGCCTTTTCGATTATCTATTCCCTGAATATGTATTTCCAGAGCTATGGCGCAGTTGCTATTGTCAAAGTGAACGCCTCCTGGTTTCACGTTCGCGAACGAGGAACGTTTGGCGGCATATTCGGGATTTTGATTTCGCTGGGTATATATTTCGCCTTTGACTGGGGAAGCATGATTGTGGAGGCGACTAAGATCAATCCCAGTTATCAGCTTAATTTCATACAAAACATCCTGAGAAACCTTACCGGCGCCGCCAACGCCAATATAGATCAAACCTGGTGGGTTTTCTTTGTCCCGGCATTTATTTTGATAATCCTCGCCTTAATCGAAATCTTTTTGCTCAAAGATACTCCCAGCGGCGCCGGATACCAGGACTTCGATACAGCCGATGCCTCTTCCGGAGAGGAAGATAAACCTTTCAATCTCAAAGATATTCTCAAGAAGATATTCACCAATAAAGTCCTTCTTACGATCGCCTTCATTGAGTTTTGCACCGGTGTGCTCCGCAACGGAGTTATGCAATGGTATCCGATTTTCGCCAAAGAATCCCTCCAGCTTCCGGGAGACCATTTTATGAGGGCCAACTGGGGTTTCCTCTTGATGATAGCGGGGGTATTCGGCGGATTATTCGCCGGAACCATTTCTGATAGAGTGTTTCAATCACGCCGCGGTCCGGTGGCAGGCATTTTATATGCAACTATGTTCTTTGGCACTTTGCTGATGAATTTTGTGCTCTTTAACCCCAATCCCTTGCTTCTGGGAATGATTATGGTCTTTATGTCATTCTGTGTAATTGGCACCCATGGTGTTCTCTCTGGAACATCGACAATGGACTTCGGGGGCAGAAAGGCGGCAGGAACGGCAGTAGGCCTTATAGATGGTTTCGTGTATCTGGGTACCGGTTTCCAATCCCTATCCCTCGGTTTTTTAACCACCGCCAACTGGCATTATTGGCCCCCATTCCTGCTCCCATTCACCATAATAGGTTTCTACCTGGCCACCAGAATCTGGAAAGCGATCCCGAAAGGGAAAAAGGGGGGGCATTAAGGGCGCAGGGTAGGCAATGTGGAGTGAGGGAACTTCCAACGGGATTGGGTCTTGCTACTATTGGCTCAAAATAATATTTTATGCAGGTTTCAGCCCCGCCATCTTCACCATCAATTTTTTCCTCCCCACGCTACTGAAGCTTATAGTCACTATCTCATTTTCGCCGTTGCCCTCGATCCCAAGAATCACACCATAACCAAATTTTTGGTGATAAACATCCGCACCGATGGCAAAACTTCTCTTCGGTTCAGCCTCAAATTCATATCGCCCTTCCCGCAGTTTTGTTTTTGGTCTGTTGCTGATGGGTTTCAAATCAACGTAGGCATCATCGAGGGTGTTCTCCGGTATTTCAGATAAGAAACGCGAAGCTTTGCCAAAAAAGGATCTATTAAAATGGCGGCGGTAACGACAATGCGTGAGATATAGATGCCGTTGAGCCCGTGTCATCCCCACATACATCAGTCGGCGCTCCTCCTCTAAATCTTTCGGGGCTATTTGGCCATCCCGAATCAAAGGGAAAAGTCCTTCTTCAAGGCCGGTGATGAACACGACCGGGAATTCCAACCCTTTTGCGCCATGAAGCGTCATCATCGTAACCGCATCCGAATTAGGGTCCCGACGGTCCATATCTGTAATTAGCGCAACCTCTTCCAGAAATTGCTCAGGTGTGGCGTCAGGTGTACGGTTTTCAAATTCTGCCGCGCCGTCCACTAATTCCTTTATATTATCAAGCCGTGTTTCAGATTGAGGGGTGGCTTCGGCTACTAACGAGGCTTCATAACCCGACAATTCAATAATCTTGGCCAGTAATGATGCCAAAGGTTCTCCTGAGTCAATGAGCTTGGACAGCTTGTCGATAATCTTGGTGAATTCCTTGATTTTGGGCGCCGGGATGCCATCAACTTTTCCTTCCGTAGCATGGTAACACCCGGTCAGCAAATTAAGATTTCGCTCGCGAGAATAATTGGCGATATAATCTATGGAAACGTCTCCAATCCCTCTCCTGGGGACATTGATGATCCGCTGTGTAGAAATATTATCATCGGGATTGACCAGGATCTTCAGATAAGCAAGGATATCTTTGATTTCCATCCGCTCATAAAATCGCAAGCCGCCAACTATGATGTATGGAATTCCCGAGGTTCGAAAGCCATCCTCCAACGAACGCGATTGAGCATTTGTCCGATAAAGTACCGCAAAATCAGAATATTTCAAGCCTTCCGACTTTCGAAGATGGGTCAATTGTTCCACCAGCGACAAAGATTCCGATTCAGCGTCGGAGCATTCGATAACCTTTATTCTCTGTCCTTCGCCCAAGGAAGTCCAGAGTGCCTTGCTTTTCCGCCCGAGATTATTGGCGATTAAAGCGGAAGCCGCTGACAATATATTCTGAGTGGAGCGATAGTTCTGCTCTAATTTTACCACTTTGGCGCCCGGGAAATCGCGCTCGAAATTCAGGATGTTGGTGATATCCGCTCCCCGCCATCCATAAATCGACTGGTCATCGTCTCCCACAACTGTAACGCTTTTATGCTCCCCGGCAAGATGCTTGACCATCTGATATTGCGATATGCTCGTGTCTTGATATTCGTCTATCAGCAGATGCTTGAAATGGCGCCTGTAGAACTGAAGGATATCCGGATGACCATCGAATATCTTGACTGGCCAATAAATCAAATCATCAAAATCGAATCCATTATGCAGGCGCAACCTCTTCTGATATTCTATATATATTTGCCCTATAATTTTCTGGCGGTGAAGATTTGCAGATTCGGCATACTCCACTGGATCGATCATTTCATCCTTGGCGCGGCTGATATAATGCTTGATTGCCGATGGTTTTAGACCTCCCTCCTCTATTTGCAGGTCTTTGCAAATTCCTTTGATTATTCCTATCGACTCGTCTTCGTCATAAATACTAAAATTCTTCTTGTATGAAATGACCTCATAATATTCCCTTAGGATTCTTGCTCCAAAGGAATGGAAGGTCAGCACCAAGAGCGGCAAATATTCCATATCCAAAAGCTTCAGAAGCCTTTCTCTCATCTCTTGTGCCGCTTTATTGGTGAAAGTAACCGCCAGGATTTCTCCCGGATTTATCCCTAATTGCTTGATCATAAAGGCGATACGATAGGTAAGGACGCGAGTCTTGCCCGAGCCCGCACCAGCGAATATCAATAATGGACCGGGCGGGCAAGCGACCGCTTCATATTGCTTGGGATTAAGTTTATCCTTCAAAGATAACATTGGCATTATACCCAAACTAATATGATTTCGCTCCAAATACAAATGCATTTATGACTTTTCATCTTGTTCAGCCAGATGGCGGTAGTGATTATTACCCGCGGTGGGTCTAAGTTATCGTAATTCAACAGATTATATTAATTGATTGGATCGGATGAGACACGAACAAATATTTGGGTTCCCCAACTTCGAGTATTTAATTAGCGGGCAGAAATTAACGAATATTGAATGAAATACGAATTTGCGCAAAATATGATTGACAAACGGATCTAAAGATAATATATTACAAAATTCATATATCAATTCCATAGGTCAGAAGCGTCGGCGGTGATGCATCTAACAGGGAAGTTATCTTAACTTATTGATTTTTTTACAGTTAATGGGAATACTCGATTGTATTGCTGTTCTTTAATCTATTAGGTAAGGGTGGTCAATATGATAGGTTTGGTAAACAATAAGTTTATCATCGGTAAAGAGGAATTCTATTGTTTGGCCGCGGAGATGCATTATTACCGGGTGCATAAACGGTATTGGGCAATCTGCTTTGAACGAATTAAAAAGGCTGGCTATACGATGCTCTCCACCTCGGTGCCATGGAATTTGCACGAGGATACTATTGGCCATTTTGATTTTGCTGGTGTTGATGATCCCCGCAAGGACTTGACCGTATTTCTGGAATTGGCGCGAGAATTCGGATTTAAGGTTATATTGCGATGTGGGCCCTACATTGGAGCCGGAGTTCGCAATGGTGGCATTCCAGATTTTATTTTTGCAGATAATGACATTCTGGCTCGAGATCCGCAGGGCAATCCTTTGAAGGCACGAGCCGGCATTGAAACCAGCACCGGTTTTGTCCCCAGTTACCTCCATCCCAAATATATTAACCATACCAAAAGATTCTTTATGGCTTTGGTCGAGGCGATTCAGAATTATATTTATCCTAAGGGCCCGGTATTTTTGATGCATATTGATGAAGACCTTTCTGCTCAAGGCAATTCCGGAATTTTCGATGGAGATTACAGTAATTTTACGATAAATGAGAAATATATAAGCTATTTGGAAACTAAATATAAGGATATCAAGGACTTAAATTTAATATATGGACGGAAGTTCAAAAAGTTTTCCGAAGTTGAAGCCCCTAAAAGCATTGAAGCCAAAAAGGTTGAAGATCTAAGGCCATATTTAGACTGGGTTGAATTTAAGGAAAACACGGTTACCGACTATGTTAAGATCATTCGCGAACGACTTGAATCATTAGGTGTTGGCGCCTTATTCTCGACCAGTGTCTCCATGAAACCATGCTACGGAATGCCCATAAGATGGAAGGACATTATTGACACAAAAGTCACTTTGGGATTAAATCTCGAATTGCAGGAAAATTATCACCAGATATCACGGTCGGTACGCTACCTAAGTGCAACCTCAGACTTCAGTTGGGCTCCCAAGTTGCTGACTGGTATGTGGGCCAGCGATCCCAAGATTGCCGACAAATACGCCAAGATCGAAAACCGCTCCTTACGGTTTTTGATAGTTACGGCGTTGGCCAGCGGAATAAAAGGACTCGTGTCATATATGTTTGTGGAACGTGATCATTGGTATGGCTCTCCTCTTGGCGAGGATGGGACCGTACGGGATAATTATGAGATGATGACCAAGCTAAATGAGGCCATTCCCAGAATGAAACTCGAAAACCTTCATGGATTTGCCCAAGTGGGTGTTGCTTACGACCGATCAATTCTTCGTTACAAATATCTCGGCATCAACGAACCCTGCGAGTACCTAAACCATCTGATGGATTATTGTCTTCCAGGTATTTGCCGAGGTCTTGGTCAGTTGAATTACGATTACGCCGTCCCAGATACAGAGGCAACGTCCTTTTTTAAGAATTTAAGGCTTACATTTGTGCCGTCGGCCGAATTTATGCCCGATGATATTCAGGAACAGCTGGCAGAAATTCTCAGAAATGGTGCCAACCTCGTTTTTATCGGGATAATACCCAAGTACAATGAAATGCTACGGCCATCGCAGGTTTTGGCCAAGTTTCTTGGTATCTCCACCAACTTGGATTGGGGATTCGGAAAGGTCCAAGTCGGATCAGAAAGCTATGATACCCAATTTTTCGGTTCAATTGCCAAGAAAAATTCCGCCTGGAGAATTTTTGCCAAATCGGGCAACAGGATAGTCGGGGCTTCCCGAAAAATAGGCAAAGGTATGTGCTATGTTCTGACCTTCGACCCCGGATTGACCTACGACCCTAATAAGACGCAGATTTTGCAGAAGTTCCTGGCCAATCACAAAATCACTACTCCCGTTTATTCCTCCGAACCCGATGTCGATATTATCGCCCAAAGCGATGGCCTCAAAACCACGGCTATCTATGTCATCAATCATAATCAACGCAACCAGAACTCCTGCCCCGATAATCTGCGGCGCGTAGTTATGAAAGTTGATCCTTCCTTGATTGGTAGTTCCGGAAGCGTCAAGATGAAATTGGTTAATCTCCTCAATGATGAAATCATTCCCACCACTGCCAAAGAATTAACGGAGGGTCTGTTCATCGAGATTGAGAATATGGACAGCAAGATTTATCTTATTGAGAAGCGGTAGAATTTCCAGGATTGTATTTTCACGCCTGATAAGCGTCATTCTCCGATAATTTTCACCAGCACACGTTTACCGCGCATCCCATCGAATTCACCATAGAATATCTGTTCGCAGGGACCGAAATCGAGTTTGCCCTCGGTAATTGCAACTGCGACTTCTTGTCCCATAATAGTGCGTTTCAGATGAGCGTCGTCATTGATAAAAACGCTGGCGGTGATACGCATGGCATTGCAAAGCAATAATCCTTCCTTAATTCCACTTTCACGCAGACATTCTTGTCTGCGGATTAGCTACGGGTAGGTCAAGCCCACTTGGGGCTTGACATTCCTCTACGGGTAGGTCAAGCTCACCTGTGGCTTGACATTCCTCTACGGGTAGGTCAAGCTCACCTGTGGCTTGACATTCCTCTACGGGTAGGTCAAGCTCACCTGTGGCTTGACATTCCTCTGGAGGGACGCGCTCTGTCGCGTCCGAACATTCGGAGTTCGCCAAAATAGGTCGGGTTCAGAGTTCCCCCGATGAATTGGGGCTTCGGAACACCGACCTACTAAATGTTGAAGTAGTTCGTGGGGCTTGCCCCCAACATTTGATTTTGTGCCGGGCAGTAAGTTCGTAGGTCAAGCTCACCTGTGGCTTGACATTTTTCTTGTTTTCGAAAAATTGAGGGTTAAAACCCTCTGCTATTTTATGGGTGAGACTCCCGCGGGCT
>Ga0210044_10008480_pt1 | contig 12802 bp, 12 predicted proteins | sample CryGey13umfilter_2_FD_183959 | JGI IMG/M metagenome (GOLD analysis project Ga0210044, IMG submission 183959) | Groundwater microbial communities from aquifer in Utah, USA - Crystal Geyser 4/9/14 3 um filter (SPAdes) (version 2) | ecosystem: Environmental > Aquatic > Deep subsurface >... | reverse complement strand
CGAGGGACAAGCCCACAGCAGCGGCCGACGGGGATGAGGGAGTCGGAGGGCCGAATAGGAGCGATGACGTCGGGGAACGGTAGGCACCCGGACCCGGTTGAGCAAAGGCGGCCCGTGCCGAGATGAGGAGGGCAACATGGCTGATGCAATGACACCGGTCGGAATGTCACCGAGACTTCTGAAGGTAGCAGAGAGAGCGAAGCGAGATCCGCAAACCCGGATACTCAGACGATGGAGCAAGGTCATCCGGTCCGCATCCAGCAACAGGACCCCGACGAGTTGCCCGAGGTCGCAGAGGAGGCCACCCGACCATCTCAGTTGGGACGCCAAGGGCCAGCTCAGCGCGTGCATTCGCAGCGGTAGATCAGCGTCGCGCCGCTGCGGCCGCTGGCGAAGAACAGCTCCAGGCGCGTCTTGCCACCCACCGGGGACATGGGCGCCATGTAGGCCGAGTTCTCGCTCGAGCTGGTGTTCACGTCGGCCAGTTGCTCGGGTGCGGGAAACGGGTCGGACAGGCTCGTGCGCTGGGAGATCCACAGGTCGGAGTCCCCCGCGGTGCTGGGGGCGGAGTACAGTATCACGAGGCCGTCGGGGCTGAGCGCCGGGTCGTCCTCCTTCACGCTCGCCTGGTTGATCGCGGTGACCGGGCTGGTCTTGAAGCCCTGGCTCAGATCGGAGAGGTTCTTAGGCTCGGCGAGGAAGATGTCCGCGGTGTTGGAGCCGCCCACGCCGATGTTGTGCACCATCAGGACGGTGCCGCCGATCACGGCCACGGACGGGCCGTCCATGTCGTAGGTCACTGTCCCGCCGGAGTCCTCCACCGGCAGCCCGTCACAGATCAGGCCGGGAAAGGAGCATAGCTCCAGGCGTCGCGGATCGCCGGAGGCGGGGTAGCTTCGCGAGACGATCAGCAGCTCCTTCGCCTGGTAGGTGAAGAAGGTCGGGTCCTCCCCCCCGCTCCCGATCACCGTCGTCGTGCTCCAGGCGCCGAACGCCTGTCCCGGGCTGGAGCGAGAGGTGGCGTAGCGGCCTCCGCTGGCGTTGGCCACCAGGGTCAGCCGGTCCGGGGTCAGCGCCACATCCGAGGGAGAGGTGGGCTGGCCGGTCCCCACGGCGGTCTGGGGGCCGCAGGTCAGCCTGGGCGGTGGTCCGAGGTCAGGCGGCAGCATGTCGGTCGGTAGTGTGTCGGTCAGCGCATCCTGGGCCGGTTGGTCTCGTGACACGTGATCGGCTGTCGTGCCGTCGGATGGGGGGAGATCGACGATGTGCGGCTGGTCGACGCCCGTCTCGTGCTGCCACAGGGCGGGATCCGGTGAGACCCAGCAGGCGCAGGGGAGCAGGAGGAGAAGCGTTAGCGAGCGCCACATGCACCTCAATTCTACCTCCTAGACCGAGCAGTAGGCCAGTCCGCGCTTCTCGAGGTAGCGCTGGTGGTACTCCTCGGCGGGCCAGAACCGCGCCGCCGGCATGATCTGGGTCACGATGGGGCGTCGAAATCGCCCCTGGGCTCGCTCCATCGAGGCTCGCGCTGCCCGCTCCTGCTCCGCGTCGTGGTACAGGATCGCCGACCGGTACTGGGTCCCCACATCGGGCCCCTGGCGGTTCGGCGTCGTGGGGTCGTGGCAGGTCCAGAACAGGTCGAGCAGCTCGTCGTAGCTCACGACGCCGGGGTCGAACTCGAGCTCCACGGCCTCCGCGTGGCCCGTGGTGTCGGAACAGACCTGCTCGTAGGTCGGGTGGTCCAGCGCGCCGCTGGTGTAGCCCACGCGGGTGGTGGTCACGCCGCTCACCCGAGCGAAGCTGGCCTCCACGCCCCAGAAGCAACCAGCGGCGAATGTGGCCCTGTTCATGAGTCGTCTCCCGGTTGTTCTGTAACCCTGTCACGATATTTCGGGCTCGCCACTCGATGCCGCCCGAGGACCAGCCTGTCCTCCACTGGCAGGCTGGCGCGGCGGGCTGTTTCGCGGGATCATGCGCGTTGCCATGGATTGCCCCCGGTGTCGGCGAAGCTACCTTTCGGGGCAGCTGGTCTGCCTCGAAGACGGCACGGACCTCGTCCCGAGCCTGGATGACCCACACGCCCGGGATGGGATCTCGACGGTGATCAATAGCCCCTCCAGGGGCCGCCGAGGCCGGAGCGACGCCGTCTCGTTGAGCCCCGGCGACCGGGTGGGCGACTGCCAGATCACCGCCGAGCTGGGTCAGGGTGGCATGGCCCAGGTCTACGCCGGCGTCCACCCGGTGATCACCGGGTGCTCCAGCAGCGGCCAGATGATGCTGGTGCGGGACAGGCGCTGTCGTGCCTCCTGTAGCTTGCGAGCCGCCTGGTCGGTGTTGGCGCGATCCGAGGCGATGGCGCGCAGCGTCTGCCGGGTCTCCTCGGACAGCGGCGTCTCGCTGGCACACGACGGGCAGACCACCTGGGCCTGGCCCAGAAGGGCGGACACTGGCCCGCCGCAGCCCTGACATCGAACTTCGATCATTTGTGATCCCTGGGCTCCATCCGGAGCTTCTGCATCCGGTCGATGGAGGCCAGCGCCTCGCGCGCGGCGGCGGCGACCTGGGTCGAGGGGCTGGCATCCAGCGCATCCAGTAGATACTGGTAGGCGGCGGTGGGGCGACCCTTGCCGTGGAGCAGCACCAGGCCGATCCCGAGGAACAGGCGGTCGAGGCCTGGCCCCCGCGGGTGGTCATCCTGGGCCTGGCGATACAGCGCCAGGGCGGCGTCCGGCTGACCGGACGAGGCCAGCCAGTCGGCGAGCTGCGCCACCACCTCCACCGGAACCCGCTGACGGTCCAGCGTGGAGAGGGCGAGGTAGGCGCGGATCGCCCGGGCCGGTCTGGCGGCGTCGATCTGGCGGATCACCTCCTCGGCTCCAGCTCCCGGCACCGGACGCGGCAGCGATTCGCCGGTCTCCTCGTCGCCGCAGGCCAGCGCGCTCTGCCGGCAGCGGTGGCGGTGCCAGCGGTTGAGCACCAGGGCGCCGGTCACCCCGGCGACGAACCCGCCGATGTGGGCACCGTGGGCCACTCCCGAGCCACCCTGGCCCCGCAGCAGGAATGGGAGCAGGTTGTCGACGATGACGAAGAAACCCAGCACCAGGCGCGCCTGGACCTTCCACACCAGGAAGAGCAACGGGAACAGCACCAGTCGGACGCGGTTGCGCGGAAACCAGATGAAGTAGAAGCCGAGCACGCCGGAGATCGCACCGGAGGCCCCCACCATCGGGATCTGTCCGTCGGCCGCGGGCACCAGCACCCCGTAGCTCAGGGCGGCGATGGCGCCGGTGAGCAGGTAGGCGGTGAGGTAGCCCGGACGCCCGAGAGCGTGCTCGACGTTGTCGCCGTAGATCCACAGGAAGAGCATGTTGCCCAGCAGGTGCGCCCAGCCGCCGTGCAGGAACATCGAGGTCAGCAGGGTCAGCACCGAGGGTGCGCCGGGCCTGTAGCCCCACTGCAGCAGGAGCATGTCGTACGCCGTGCGCCCGCGCAGGAAGTGGTAGGCGATCTCTCGCGGGTCGCCCTGGGGGTTGGCGTCGATCAACGCGCGCAGGTAGGCCTGGGTCAACGGGTCGCTGGGATCGGCCGGGCGTAGCATCAGCGGCAGGGTGACCACCACGAACACGCCGATGTTGATCGTCAGCAGCGCGTAGTTGACCCAGGGTACGCCGTGGGGGTTTGGTTCGTCTCCGATGGGTAGCAGCAAGGGTCTATTCCAGCTCGTTCTCGATGATCGGTCCCGTGATCTCCGGTTCCCCCGCCGAGGTCAAGACGCCATGGATGCGGTAGCTGGAGTACGTTCCATCGCAGTCGAGGTCGGCCCGGGCCTCGGCCGTGAAGCGGGCCCCTTGCCCCTGGTAACGCCACTGGAAGTGGTGTGGGGTGTCGAGCGCGAAGCTGAGCGTGGTCCATGGCGCCTCTCGCCAGCCGGGGTCCACCACGCAGCGGCCGCCGGGCTGCGAGCAGCACGGGGTCGCGGGTTGCCAGCCGGTGCTGCCGTCCGGGAACGCCTTGGGCAGCAGCGCGCCGCTCGTGTCGTAGCGACCCGCGCGGGCGAAGGCCCTCGCCCCGGCGCCCAGCCGGTGCAGGCCTTCGACCGCCTCCACCGTCTTGGACTTGCGGACGTACTTGATGAACGCCGGGATGGAGACCGCGGCGAGGATGCCCTGGAAGAACAGGCCCACCACCAGCCCCAACGGGATGGCGGCGATGGCCAGGCCCTTGCCACCGAGCTCCGGGCGGTCCGCCATGCGCACCAGGGCGATGATGCCCAGGATCGAGCCGATGATCGGGAGCAACGGCAGGATGAACAGGCAGGCCAGCACGAAGGCCGTGATGGCGAGGCCGGAGGTCTTGCGAGCGCGCGGGGCTGGGACGCCGTTCATGGTTTTCCTCGATCCGGTATATGGGGCAGCATAACGGACCCGACGCCAGCATGCCATGGGGAGAAGGAGCAGGGGAAGCCGCGTAATATGCAAGGTGACCTCGGTCCTGCTATGTGTCGGCGTGGCGTCTCTGGGCTGCATCGGCCTGTATCGTCTGGTTTGGCGTCTACGCCAGGGGGACGCGGGTGGCCTGGCACGCCGGGTCGGTCACGTGGTGGCGCTGCACGGGGATCGAGTGGAGGTGCGGTGCGCCGGGGGCCAGGTCGGCGTGCTGGACCGGCCGCGACGAAGCCCCCTCACAGTGGGGGACGCCGTCACGCTCACCTGCATCGAGGTAGGCACACAGATCGAGGGGGTTGCGGTGCGTCGCGGGATCTGGCCGGAGCTGCGCTGGTTGCGCTGGCCCGGTCTGGGCGCCGCGCTGCTGTGTGTCGGTTTGCTGCTGTGGGACGATCCGCGGCCGGCGGTGGGGTCCATCGTGGTGCAGGTGGAGCACCGCGTGCGGGCTCCGGCCGTGAACGCGAGGAGGTTCGGTGCGTCACCCGACGCCCTGAGGGCGCTCCAGCGCCGCGTCCGGCCGTTGCACCACACGATGGGCAAGGTTCGCTGGGGCGACTGGCTGTCACAGCACCCCGAGCCGGGGCAGACCTTCGAGCAATACCGGCGCTCGCACCCGATGGGGCTCGAGGGATCACGGAAGGTGATCTACATCCAGCCCATCGGCGCCTTCGAAGGGCCGAGGGCGCGCATCCTGAGCCTCACGGCGGACTTCATGTCGCGGTACTTCTGTCTCGAGGTCCGGGTCGCGAGGCCGCTGCCGCTGTCGCTGATTCCGGCGCGCGCCCGGCGTCGCCATCCCACCTGGGGCGTGCGGCAGGTGCTCGCGCCGTACGTGCTGGACAACCTGTTGCGCCCACGGCTGCCGGCGGACGCGGCGGCCTACGTCGGCTTCACCACCTCGGATCTGTGGCCCGGCCCCGGCTGGAACTTCGTGTTCGGCCAGGCGTCGCTGCGCGACCGGGTGGGGGTGTGGTCGATCCACCGCAACGGGGAGGTCGACACCCCGCAGGCCTTCGCGCGTTGCCTGCTGCGCACGATCAAGACGGCTGTGCACGAGACCGGGCACATGTTCTCGATGCAGCACTGCACGGCCTACGAGTGCAACATGTGCGGCAGCAACAGCCAGGTCGAGTCCGACCACCGGCCGATCACGCTCTGCCCCGAGTGCCTGGCCAAGCAGATCTGGGTCACCGGGTGTGACCCCTGGATCCGCTACCGGGGTCTGCGCGACTTCTTCCGCCAGCAGCAGATGACGGAGCAGGAGCAGATCTACGACGGGTTGCTGGCGCTCCACCCCGGGGGCGTTTGAGGGTATCCTTCGGCCGTGCGTGTCCTCCTCACCTGCTTGATGTGCTTGATCCTGTCCGCCATGACACATCCGGGCCGAGCTGGAGCGCCTGCACCGGACAGGACGATTCGACGGGTCTTCGGCCCGGATCAGCTGTGGCTTCGCGATGGGCGTCTGACGCTGGGTCCGGCCCGCGGACCGCGACACGTCGTGGACTGCGGCGCACAGGGGGCGTGGGGGCTGTGGGTCGACGACGTCGACGGCGACGGGCGCCTGGATCTGGTGCTGGCGCTGCGCAAGCGCGCTCGCTTTGACCCGGTGCTGGAGAACCGCTTGCACGTCTACACGCTGGTGCACACGTCGAAAGACCGGCGCGACGTGACCTGCGTGCCGCTGTGGCGCGGGACGCGCCTCGCCGGGCGGTTCGATGCCATCGGCGACGTGCACGGGGGCCGGTTGCTGGCCCTCGAGCGTACGGGGGCAGGCCAGATGCGTGTTGCCCGGTATGGCTGGCGGGGCTTTGGCTTCGCCGTACAGCGGGTGTTGTGGCGCGGCCATGGCCGGCCGCCGGCCCGGCTGAGTCGGCTGCTCGATCCAGCGCCGAGGAAGGAGCGACCATGAGACGGATTGAAGTCCGGGCGATGCTGGCGCTGGTGATACTCGGGGGATGCGAGGAACGGGTCAGGGTGCCGCCCGAGGGACGCGCCGTCCCGGGTCCGGCGAGCCAGCCGGCAAGCCGCCCGGTACCGTGGACGCCCGACGCCACCGCCGCGCCCGGCGTGTCCTGGGATCTGACGCGGGTCAAGAACCTGGGCCGTCTGGGCCAGCTCACGCCGCGACAGTCACGGCTGTTGGAGCACAACGGGTTCTTCCTCGCCCCCACGCCCTCGGCGCGCAACGGAGCGCACAACACGAAACCGCGAGCGACCCACCTGTTTCACGTCTACGAGCGCAACGACTACATCGCGTTTCCCAGCCTGGTCACCACCGATCTCGCCATCGACGCGACGCACGCCTACTTCGACGCGGTGATGCGTGAGGTGGAGCAGCGTCACCTGGCGCCGCGGCTGAGGCGGGCGCTCGAGGCCCTGATGCAGGAGGCCGAGGCGGTTCGTCGAGGGGCCAGGACCCCGCCGGCGCAGGAGGCAGCCCGGCGCGCGGTGCTGTACTTTGGCGTCGCACTGCACCTGATGGTGTCGCCGGCCGTGGGCGATGCGCCCGACGAGGAGGCGGTTCGCTCGGCGATTCCCGACGAACAGCGGCCGAGGCCACGGCAGGTCCGTGCCCCTCGTCTTGCCCGGGAGGTCCCGGACTGGGCCCGCTCGGAGGTGGAGCGGGCGGTGACGCAGATCCAGGCTGCACGGGGCAGACTGTCCGCCACCGTGCTGCGGGCGACGACGGACCTGACGCAGATGTGTCCGCGCGGGCACTACAACCGCAGCGGTGTGCTCCAGCGCTACTTCCGCGCCATGAGCTGGCTCGGCATGGCCAGCTTCCACGTCACCGGGCCCGAGGCCGATGTGCCAGCGCTGGTGCTGATGGTGCGGGCCTGGCTCGGGTCGAAGACCGGTCAGACCGAACTGGACCGGGTGCTGCAGGTGACCACGTTCTTCGCCGGCGGATCTGACGCGGCGGATCTTCGCGCCGCCGCCAGGCGGATCCGGAAGCAGGTGCCTGATGTGGCCAGCGCGGGAGCCGACGCGCTGGTGACGCCACAGATGTTGGCCCGGGTGGGAAAGGCGCTCCAGGGCCTCCCGCGGCCCCGGATCCAGCTCTCGGCCACCGCGCCCAACGCACCGCCCCAGGTGCGGGTCATGGGACGACGGGCGTTCGAGGACACGGTGGGGATGCAACAGATCCTGGGCGAGCTGCAGACCATGGTGCGGCAAGGCCGTGAGTCCCAGATCTTGCCCCGGGTGATGGGCGCCCTGGGATCCGCCGCCGTGCTGGGCTCGGCGGCAGCCCGACGGGAGGTGCTGGCGGTGGTGGCGGCGGACGAGCGTGATGCTTTGGGGCTGGCCGTCAGCCGGGGGCAGGACCTCGTGGCGCGGGTCGATCCGGGCCGCTGGGACGACGACGCGTACCACGGGACGCTGCACGCCCTGCGTCCCCTGCTGCAAACGCCGCCGAAGGACGCACCGGCCCTGCTGCGGACCGAGGCCTGGGGCGTTCGGGCGTTGCAGGCCTTCGCCGCCGGCTGGGCCGAGCTGCGTCACGACACGATCCTGTACGGCGAGCAGCTGGGGGCGGAGTGCGACGCGCCCGATCCGCCGCCCCCGCCGGGCTGGATCGAGCCGTTGCCCGAGGTCTACGCGCGTCTGGGCGCCATGGTGGGGGAGCTGGATCGACGCTTCGAGCAGGCCGGTATCCCGCGCAAGGCCGGCAACGACACCAACGCCTTCTATCGTCCGCTGTCGGAGAAGGCGACGCTGGTGCTGCGGCTGCTGTCGTTCCTCGAGAAGGCGGCGCGGCACGAGCTGTCGGGAAAGCCGCTGACCCGCGCGCAACGTCGACGGATCACGCTCATCGGCGGGGAGGTGGAGTGGCTGATGATCACGCTCGCCGACACCGACCTGCTGCAGCCCCGGGACCAGGACATGGCCGTGGTGGCGGATGTGTTCACCTGGCGGCCGATGTCCCAGGTGGTGGAGGTGGCGGTGGCTCACCCCGATCTGATCTACGCCGTCATCGACGGACCGAAGGGCCAGTCGTTCGTGGCGCGGGGTGCGGTGATGAGCTATCGCGAGTTCCTTCAACCGGCCGCGCAGCGCATGACCGACGAGGCGTGGCGTGTGCGCCTGGCGGCGGGCAAGGCTCCGGCGCGACCCGGGTGGGTCGATCCGATCTACGCCGAGCCGGTCCCGGCGATCCGCCTGCGGGGCAGTGGCGTCGAGCGCTGCGGTGTGCAGTCGGGACGCTCCATCGATCTGTGATGCGTCCCATCGCCCTGGTCGTGATCCTGCTCCTGCGGCCCGCGCCGGGCGCCGCCGTGGAGCTGCTCGTCGGTGGCGACCTGCTGGCGGGTCGCGGGGTCGATCTGACGCGGCTGCGAGGGCTGCGTTCCCTGCATCACGGCCGGCACCTGATCATCGTCAACCTCGAATCACCGCTGGCGCCATGTCTGTCGGGTGGCAGCGTGACGCGACCCCGGCTGTGCGGCGATCCGACGGCTGCCACCGCGCTGAAGCAGGCCGGGATCGATGCCGTGACCCTGGCCAACAACCACGCCCTCGACGCGGGGGCCCGGGGCCTGCAGCGCACGGCGGCTGTCCTGCGCCGGGCGGGGATCGTGCCGCTGGGGATGCAAGCGGCGCTCACGGGTGCGCCGCGGCCCGAGTCGCTGGGCTCGCTGACGGTGGTCGCCGCCAGCTTGACCCCCGCGGCGCATGCCCCGGGATCGACGGTGGGAATGCCGGGGCCGTCCGATCTGGCCCGGGCCGTGTGTCTGGGCCTGAGGCGCTGGGCGTCGCGTCCGGTGCTGGTGCTGCTTCACGGCGGCCGGGAGCTGGACCCACGGCCAGCGCCGTGGGAGGCGGCCTACGTCGATGCGGTGGTGCGAGCCGGAGCGGCGGCGGTGGTGATGCACGGGGCGCACGTGATCCGACCGCTGCAGCGGCAGAGGTCTCCCTGGTTCGCCCCGACGTCAAGGGTGCCGGTGCACCTCGGCCTGGGCAACCTGTTGTTCGACCAGCGGGACCCGCGTGCTCGGCTGGGTGCGCTGCTGCATCTGCGGTTCACGCGCGGACGAGCGCGGGTGCTGGGGATCGCCTGCGTCGACACCCTCGAGGGCGGGGTCCGCCCGTGCCCGGGCGAGACCGAGCGCTGAGCATCATCGTTGACGGATCGTCCAGTGTGGGACAATCTCCGCGCCAGCCGGGATGCCGGCCGGGAGGAACCTGATGCCGCCCCGAAAATTGGTGATCGAAAGCAACCGTGTCTTCGCCGACGACGGCGAGATCCGTCATCGAGGCATACGGGTGTTGGCGAGCTGCGAACACTGCGGCATGCCCCTGCCGCTGGCGGGCCCGACTCTGCAGGCCGACTGCGCGCACTGTCAGGAGACCAACCGCTTCACGCCCGAGCAGTGGCAGGAGCTGCTGGAGCAGGCGGACAGCGAGGGCCAGTCATTCACCATACCGGGCAAGTTCGACGTGGACGTGGATCAGCAGCCGCCCCCGACGATGCTCACCGACAGCGCCACGGATCCCCCCGACTGGCTCGGGCCGCTGGTGCCCAGCCTGCGGCGTTGCTTTGGCATTCTGCCGCCGGTGCAGGCCGAGGAGGGCGCGGCCGCGGTGCGCGCCGACAAGGGGCCCCGGCCGGTGTCCATGAACTGTCCACAGTGCGGGGCTCCGCTGCAGATCACCGAGAAGATGCCGCGCACGTGCAGCTGTCAGTCAGTACTGCGCGGGGGACTTCTATCTGCCCGATGACCTGTGGCGACGCCTGCACCCGCTGGCCAAGGCCACCCGGTGGTACGTGGAGCTTGCGGGCGAGAGCCGGCAAGACCGCGAGGCGCGACTGGGTCTGGCGCGCGCGAGGCTGGGCCCGCTCCGCGCCCGGCGCTTCACGCTGTCGCGAATCCAATTCTCGCTCCGCGGCGTGGCTCGCACCGTCGCACTGCTCTGTATTCCCGTGGCGATTGCGAGCTGTGCGACAGGTCTGCTCCAAACGGGCGATCCGTTGTTCGGCCTGCACGCGCCCCTCGTCTGTCCCCGGTTGCACCGGACCCTATCAGTTCAAGATCGGAGAGGACGCGCTCAACGGTCGTTTGACCTATCCCGTGTGGTGCGCCGGTCCCCGGGGGGGGAAGGTCGAGCTGCCCACCTGGGCCTGGTACCTGGTCTTCCCGCTGCCCTTCTGGCTCATTTGGTACGTGGTGTTGATCGCGCCGGTCGCCTGGTGGGCGGCCCGGAAGGACCGGCGCGCCAGGCCGCAGCTGGCCGAGGTGGAGCGCGAGATCACTGCGCTCGAGGCCCAGCTTCGAGAGCACGCCTCAGAAAACTGAGGCGCCAAGCATCCAACATCGCGTAAGCGCGCGACTGGACCCGTGGCACGTTCCTTGTGGCGCCGGCAGGGAAGCTCGGCGCTACTCCACGGTGTCGCCCGGCCGTCTTCGCCCGGCCGTCTTCGCCGGAAGCATCGAGCGAGGGCTGTCTCCAGAGCGAGGAGCAGGAATAGCCAGCACGCGTGTGTTGGGCCGCCTGGCTGTTGCGGTGAGAGCGAGCAGCCGCCCACCAGGCTCGACGGTGGAGAGGACGAATTGGGCGGCGAGGGGGGAGTGCCGAGGCCATCGGAGCCCGCGGGTGGCGGGGGGTCGCCCGCATCCGGGTCGGCTTGCGGCACGGTAGCGTCGGCCTGTGGCGGGCTGGCGGTTGTGTCGGGCTTGGCCGTCGTGTCGTGGGTTGCGCCCGCATCCGGAGACGTCCCCCAGGGTGTGGTGCTTGTGGGAGCGAAGCTCACGGAGCCGCTCTTGACGAAGCTGATATGGATATGGTCGCAGTGATTCTGGGTGAAGCTGCCGCGGTCCTCCATCTGCTTCACGCCGCTGGCGATGAGGTAGATCTGCGCTTGCCAGATGATGTAGTCGATCCCCAGCGGCGTGCCGCCGCTCTTGGTGTTGGCCAGGAACCAGTTGGCAAGCTGGGTCCCCTCCTGGCGGCTGTGGGGACGCCAGTCAGCGGCGCGCCCGATGGACGGGCTGTGCCCCGGGTAGGTCGAGGAGGAGATCCCGGTGCGGTTGATGATCCACTGGACGACGGGCTTGACGTCGTTGTCCCATGTGGAGATGGGTGTCTGCGACCAGGCGCCCCAGTTTGTCGTCGTCGGACACAGCGGGCTGGTGTTGGAGAAGGTGCTCACCAGCGCTGCGCTCAGCTCCCCGTATGTCGTGTCGTCTCCCTCGAGGTCGCCACATCCCGACCCCAAGAGGAGCACACTCAGGATGGCTGTGATGTGGCATCGTGGCTTGAGACTCGGAGGCATCCTGGGTGGACAGTTTTGCAATCCCCACGCCAGTTCCTGTCCTTGCGAGTCGCTGGCTTGGCCGGCGGATCCGACGACCGGGAGGCTGCTGTGCCCATTCGAGGTTGCAGTGTCGGTGGCGTGCAGTTTGTTCCACAGGAACAGGTGCGAACAGTTCTGAGCAAGGGTACCTGCTCGATCGGGAACGGAAGAGACTCCATGACGGTCAGACGGACGATGCGCGAGATTCTTACCTGCCTGGGTGTCGTGACCTGCCTGGTTGTGTTGGCCGCTCCGGCTCAAGCCAGGAACAAGGTCCATCTGTTTCAGCAAGACAACGCCGGCGATTTCCTGCAAGCCGTCAGGATAGCCGGACAGTCGGTCCACTTTGTTGGATTCCACGGAGACGCGGCGACGGACAGGGCTCAGAGTGCCCTGGACCGGGGACGACCGGTGGATCTCTGGATGGCCAAGGACGGGCGCATTTCGATTGTTCGCGCACAGAAGCGGAACAACCAGTTCAAGGTGACCAAGGCCCCCTTGACCGCCGCGAGCTTGTCGCTGCTGCTCGGCCAAACCAATGCGCGGTTCAGCTCGACCTATCCGACGATGGGCGGGATCACCGTGACGGAGTTCAGGTCTGGAGACGCCAAGGGAGGCTACCTCGAGCCGAGGCAGGCCTTGGCGAGTCTCAAGCGCAAGGAGACAATCACGCTCGTTCCCAGGGCGAAGCGTTATCCGGGACACAGTGACCACGCCTTCATCAAGGAACGCGCCATCGGCCTCAGCAGCATGGGTGCTGTGCGGCGGTTCTTCGAGACAAACACCACCGCCGGCGCGGCCTGCCGCTCACGGCCATCGGGAGTGGCCGCCGTGGGAGCACGACGGTGGTCCGGTCCTCCGGGCGTTAGTTAGGGTCCCCGGGTTACCGCCGCCCTCGAGGCCAGAAACGGCGGTAACTCCCCCACCTGTCGAGAAGGTCCCCGGGTTACCGCCGCCCTCGAGGCCAGAAACGGCGGTAACTCCCCCACCTGTCGAGAAGGTCCCCGGGTTACCGCCGCCCTCGAGGCCAGAAACGGCGGTAACTCCCCCACCTGTCGAGAAG
>Ga0210044_10008479_pt1 | contig 12802 bp, 16 predicted proteins | sample CryGey13umfilter_2_FD_183959 | JGI IMG/M metagenome (GOLD analysis project Ga0210044, IMG submission 183959) | Groundwater microbial communities from aquifer in Utah, USA - Crystal Geyser 4/9/14 3 um filter (SPAdes) (version 2) | ecosystem: Environmental > Aquatic > Deep subsurface >... | reverse complement strand
CAATTGAATAGGTGTAGGTTTTTCATTATGATACTCACATATCTAGTATGAATCCTGCACCATTTTTAGTCCATTCTTGCGTTAGAATGAGGGGTCAGTTTAGTCCGATCTTGTATTAGACAAGACTAAGACTTGAAAAAAGTAGCATTTTGCGATAAAATATTATAGTTTTATGCGGGCCAGTAGCTCAGCGGCAGAGCAGTTGCCTCTTAAGCAATTGGTCGTGGGTTCGAATCCCACCTGGCCCTCCAGTTGAAATTATTCGGCCGTTTCATGATGATTTGGAACGGTTTTTGAATTTGAAAAGTAAGTTTTTTACCCTCTAATATGAAGTTCAAACCTATTGCTTGAGCGATTTCTCGCTTTTGTTGTTTGGAGCCATGTTCAAACCAATATCCCGCATAATAAGCGAAGACAAAGGCCTTTTCCGTAAGTTCTAACCATCCTTTTGCTCTATCCTCAGTCCCATTCATTTTTGTTTTGAAATTATTTATTTCTCCAACTAGCTCTTTTTTCTGACTTAGGTATTCATCATCGTCAATTAATTCTCTATATCGCATCTTTGTAAGGCTATCTAGCTCTTTTTGCTTTTTAGTATAAGTGTTTTGCAGGTTTTTATAGATGCTAGTTCTTTCTTCGATTTCTTTATCGTTTAGTTCGCCCATGTATTTAAGAGCCCAGTCCTTAAATTTATCCGAGATCTTTAGAGTAGAAAGAATATCATCAATTTGATCTTCTAAGTCATCAAGTGTTACAGGTTTTTCATCGCACTTAATATTGGATTTCCTTTTTGTGCACCGATAGTATATATAATCTGCAAGCCTATTAGTCCCGTGATAGTATTTGGTTTTTTCCTCTGCTGTAACCTGACACCCGCAAGAACCACATTTAATCATTCCCGTAAAAGCAAACTCACGTGTTTTTGGTTTTCGCTGAACATTTCGACCGAGAATCATTTGAACCTTATCAAACCCTTCTTTCGTTATCATTGCCGGATAGTTGCCAAGATATTCTTCACCGTTAACCGTAAAAACTCCATAATAAAAAGGATTTTCAAGAAGTCTGTAAACAGCACTCTGAGACAACTTTTTTCCGCCCGATCTTCGCCGTTGAGGAGTGATAAAACCCCAATCGTTATTAGCCATTCGGCAGATTTGTGCTACCGAGTATGCGCCGGTTAATGTGAGGTCCCATATTTTCCTTACTAGATCAAACCGTTCCGGATCTTTGACGATAGTTTTGTTAATTGTATCATTGGTGTAGCCAAGTGGAGGCATATAATTAGGATAACCATTTTTTGCTCTTTCTCGGTTGCCTCGTTTTACAGACTTGCTAAGGTCTAAGATAAACTGATTAGCCATTCCCAGCTCTACGCTCATCATTAAAACGTTGTCTCCAGTTTTATAATCCCTCTCAGAGGTCATGATATGCCCTAGGAGGCCGTTTTGAAGCATCCATTGTATTTGACCACCATCGACAGGATTTCTGGCTAGACGGTCAAGTTTCCAGCATAAAATGCCATCAACCTTACCTTCAGATACTTGGTTCATCATATGGTTAAAAATTGGTCTTCCCGGAGCTTTAGCTGATTGAGATTCTGTAAGGACTTCAACAATCTTTAAACCGTTCTTTTGTGCTAGTTCTTGTAATTCACTAATCTGAGCCGGTATAGAAAGAACTTGTCGATCTTCGCTTTCTGATGACTTGCGGCAATAGATTACGTATTTCATTAATAGCTCCTTTCTTAAAAGCCCCCGCTGGTTCTGTGGTTGCACACAAAAAATACCAACGAGGGCGTGTAAGGTGTGCAACCATTTGAATTGTTAATGCTATGATATATCAACACATGCCCCAGTTCAATATTCTATTAGTAGAAATACTATGTATGTAACACGTAAGAGTTGGCATATAGGAGTATGGTCAGTATGTATTGCTAGTATGCGTGGTTGTTTCTTAATTTCTTATGTATTTTACTCTTTTAAATTTAGTTTATGATCTCAAATCTTGTAAATGATTAGAACAATCTCCATAAATCATCCCCCCCGCCTTCTCTTTTTGTTTTTTAAAAAACATGGTCTAAGCCCCGTGTGAAAAAATAATAAAATTTTCAATCATTTTTGTGGCTTCAATGCTTTCATGGATTACGCTTTCTAATTAGACCTTTCTCTCTTAGCTGATTCTCAAATTTCTGCCATGTTTCCGGCTTCACTCCATCGCCAACCTCTCTCTTAACCCATTCTTCTGAATATTTATCATCTTTTTTCACATTTCTTGTTTTTAATATGTATTTATTGTCTTTAGGGTCAGTATTTTGACTATGGTTGGTATAAAATCGATCGCTAGCACTTCCTGTTTCTATAAGTTTTTGCTTATTAATTTTAGAAGCCTCGACTTTATTTTTTCGTAAGTTTCTACCTAATATTTTACTAAGTCTTTCTTCATCAAAACTTCCATTTTCTATAAGTTTTTTGTGGTTAATCCACATTTCTTTATTGGTTTTATCCCAGTATATAAAATCTTTTTTGACCAATCCTTTTAACAGTCCTCCTATTTGCGATTCTTTAATACCTATTGTGGCAAAATCTCTTGGAATTAATGAAGCTTTCTCCCTATTACAGCCATTTGAGACTCTAAATATAAAAATTAGAATTCTTATCTCGTTTTGAGAAAGCCCAGGGCATGATAGGGCTAGAAACGAATCATTCTGAACTCGGGTGTAACTTTTCATTTGAAAACCTCTCATTTTTTTTCATTTCATTTTTTGGAATAGGTCGATAAATTGTTTTAAATAGATTTAGCAATCTTAAGCCCATTTCGTTAGCTTCAAGATTGGCAATATCATCACCAAATTCTTTTCGGTATATCTCCTGAAACTCTTTAATTGCTTTGGGGCTTAATTGCATATCAAATCCTAATTGGAGGAATAAATCCTTGCCTTTAATTCTTTTTGGGTATTAAAAAAGACCTTCGGATTAACCAGAATCTGATTATTCCAAAAGTCATTAATTGCTTGGTCTAATCTATTCGATCTCTCAAACAGGAAATAAACTTTAACCGGATTTGTTTTATCTAGGTTGATTATTATAAAACCTAAGCAAAGTAGGGTTACGGCAAGTGCAAAATCGTTAGTTGAATAAATCAGTTGGTTACTATTGTTCATTTCATCTTTCTAAATTAAAAATTGACTCTATAACTATTAGAGCCAATTTTAAGCTATCGAACTATCTCTTTATTCAAGCTCGTTATGTGTCACGAGATCGTTTCTTCATTCTGGATATAATTTTCCTAACAAAATCCTCGTCAAGTTTATGCAGTTCGGCTATCTCTTTTGCTTTCATCCTTTTTTTACTTAGATCGTAAATGTTCTGATCTCTTTCTAGGTAAACATAGCTTTTATTTCCTAAGTTTTCAGGAATAAGAAGCCACTTCATTGCATCTATTATCTTCCAATGCCTTTTTAGGTTGGCTAGGCTTACACTCTCATCGATATTGATAGAGATTCCGTGTCTTCTATCAATCTCAACTTCTACCCCCGTAGGTAAGCACCAGAAACCCGTCAAATAATACATTTTAAATGAGGTCAAAAATCTTTCGTTTACATCGAATGACTTCATATATAGCTTTGCATCATAGCTCAGCCTCTCTTCTGCATTTAAGTCCGAGATAAAACGTCTTTTTGATAGGTTTGGTTCATATTCCGCTAATTTAGAAATAGCTTGATATATTTTTACAAGTTGAGATTTATCACTTTCTTTTATGTTCGGCAGTTTAGAGAAATCAAAACCAGTTTTCTCTGTAAACTCAGGGTAGTGCTTTTGTGCCCTTCGTTTAAAATGCTCGGCTGTTAGTTCAAATGGCATATTTCGAGATAACATCTTAATTCTTTGCAAACTAGCCATCTCATCATCTATCGCAATAAAGTGATAAGTTAAAACCCAAGCTTTTTGACTAATAAAAACCGGAAAAATTGGAACTTTTTTATAGTTACCTTCGTCTAAGTCTTTTTGGAGCTTATTTTGAAAAATCAAATACTTATCATTGTTCATGCTAATCTCATTTAGATCAAAATAGGGCAAAGATGCGAGAAATTCAATAACAATCGTTATTTTTCAAAAGTAGAGAACAGTTCTTTTAGGCTTATATTGAGAGCTTTAGAAATTTTAAAGATGTTGCCAATTACAGGATTTCTTTTGCCTTGTTCGATAAAACCAATATAAGTTCTGTGAACATCTACCATGTCAGCTAATTGTTCTTGCGTTAAACCTTTTTGTTTTCGAATTTCAGCAAGTCTGCTGCCAAATTGTTGTAAAAACTCTTTTTCCTGCATTGCTTACAGTATGTAGAGTGGGGTAGTGATAATCCACAGACGACTTGTAGCACCATCGATATTTTTGTGATATTATAGGGATAATAAACCTTAACTTTATTAGGGCTTAATTAAATTAGTTGATAAATTAAACCCTGAAGGAGGCATAGATGAACGATATATTTGTTTTTTTATTTCTAGCTTCTTTAGTTGGCTTAGGGATTGGCATTATTAAACCAATGGCTTTTGAAAAGTATTTAAAGGGCAACATAACGAGAGGAAAACTAGTAAAGGTATTCGGAGGGGTAACCCTTCTATTTTTTATTCTAATCGGTATGACTTCCGATACCAAAGTTGATAGTTCAAAAAATGAAGCAAACAAAGCACAACAAAATAACAATCAAACAACCGAAAAGAAACAAGAAGAAAATAATATTGCTCCAGTTCAACAAGAGCTAAATTTGGTTAAACGTGTTATTGATGGCGATACTATTGAGTTGGAGAACGGGAAAACAGTTCGTTATATAGGCATAGACACACCGGAAACAGTTCATCCGGATAAACCGGTTCAATGTTATGGCAAGGAATCTAGCGATAAAAATAAATCATTGGTTGAGGGAAAGAAAGTAAAATTAGAAAAAGATGTTTCAGAAACGGACAAATATGATCGTTTACTCAGATATGTTTATCTAGAAGATGGAACTTTCGTAAACCTTGCATTAGTCAAAGAGGGCTTTGCCAAGGGTTCTACATATCCCCCCGATGTCAAACACCAAGATGAGTTCACGAACGCTGAAAGAGAGGCTAGAAATAGCCAAAAAGGACTATGGTCATCTACTACTTGCAACGGAACAACCGAATCTGTCCAAACACCGATAGCCACACCTACACCAAAACCGACACAAACAACTCAGCAACCTAGTCAACCTCAGGCTAGTTGTGTTATTAAAGGCAATATAAGCTATAACACCGGAGAGAAAATTTACCACGTCCCAGGTGGTGATTATTACGATCAAACTGTAATTGATACTTCTAATGGGGAAAGATGGTTCTGTACAGAAGCGGAAGCAGTAGCGGCTGGTTGGAGAAAAAGCAAGGTCTAAAAATGAAGAAAATCACTCGAATAAAAGGAGACCAGTAACTTGAATGCAATTATCGCAGTAACTTTAAATGCTTGTGTTGCTTATTTGTTCGGTATGCTTAATAAAAAAGTCTATAAAGTGTCTCAAGAAAAAAGAAAAGGTGTTTGGTGGTGGTTAAAATTTCTTTTAACGGCATTTTTATCGTTGTTTTATTTTATGTCTTTGCCAGCCGTTTTTTTGAAAAATTCTGGATTCTCAGGGAGCTCTGGTATGTTCTTCTCCTTGGTTAGCTTGCCTATCATAATAATTTGGTATAGGAAGATACTAAGAAAATGGAGCGCTAATAATGAAGAATAAAAAAGACTGGCGAATTAAGGATGTTATTAAAGCAGTTTTATTTGTTCTGTTTTTAATTGGTGCTGGTCTAGCTTGGTATTTTTTTGATGATCCAGAGATTGTTGATCCGCAAGTTCATGTAGAGGCAAGTGAAGTTTTGAAGACCCTTGACGCTACAAAAGCGGAAGCAAAAGATTGTGCAGGCCTGCTGAAAATGGAAAGACAATTTATTGAAGGATATGCGACTTCAAAAAACGATCCGGCTATTAGTGTTGAGCAAAAAACAATAAATGAAAGAAAGCTTGGAATAATAAGACCGCAATATGATAAAGACAAAATAGAATGCGAACCAAAGATTGTCGAATATGAGAAAAACTTAAATCGATATAGGGAATTAGCTAAAATTCTTAAGGATGATGGCAAGGTAAGATATATAAAAATGTTAGAGAACAGAAAACAAGACAAGAATATGACACAAGAAGAAAATCTAGGTTTCTCTTTTGAATACGAATATAGCCTGAAATATGTTTTAAGCTCTGATAGATTCCGCATGCCGGAGTAGGAAATAATTTAAATATTGCTAACGATAATTAGATGTATTATTATCGAATTAATAAAGAAGCCCGCATTAACTGCGGGCTTTGGTGCTAATAAAGACTAACAAGAGGGCTACTTAACTAACCTTTATTAAAAAAATTGATTGTTATCTACGAGCAATTCTGGCTTTAGGTGCGGTTTTTTGCACATTTTCGGCGCCCCTAATTGCAGCAGCTTCAGAACTATACGGTTCACCTGTTGCAATTGGTTCGTTGTTGCCATCAATGAGCATCCATCGCCAACCAGACTTGTTGTAAATCTCAAAACGTTCTCGTCCCATGATTTACTCCTTTCGCGACTTGTTTAGTTAATATTATTAGAGTCAGCCCTGGTCCATCAAGACCAGCATCTGCTTTGTCTTAGTGGACAGACTCTCCATATCTAAGTAAAACATAATATTTTTAATATTTCAAGTTTTTTTATGCATAGTCAACTCTGTCAACTCACTTGACATTAAATGCTTGTTTTGATAATATAATATACGAATGCATGAGATACAAAGAAAAATATTAGAATATGCCAAAGAGGAGCAAATATCTGGCAAAACATTAAGAGAAATTGGTTTTGCTGTTGGCGAAAGCCATCCTCAGAAGGTAAAGCATCATCTTGAGCAATTAATCAACAAGGGATTTCTTCAGTTTGATGAAGAAGGTAATTTGTATGTTGTTCAAAAGGATAACAGAGCGGAAGAAACCTTTCTTAAGGCAGTTCCTATTTTGAGATCGGCAAGTGCTGGTCCTGCAACGGTTTTTGCAGAGGAGAATATAGAAGGTTATCTTAGAATATCTAAACAGCTACTGCCTAAAAATAATGAACTATTTGCAGTAAGAGTAAGCGGTAAGTCTTTAAATCGGGCATCTATTAAGGGATCTTCTGTTGATGACGGTGATTATTTGGTGATAGATCCTGAGGATAAGGATATTAAAAACGGTGATTATGTTTTGTCTGTAATCGATGGCTTAGCAAATGTTAAGAAATATTTTTATGACTCTAATTCAAATCAAGTAACATTAGTATCAGAATCCTCATTTAACATACCACCCATTGTTATTGACCCTAATGAGGTTAATTATCTTATCAATGGTAAGGTCGTGAGGGTAGTTAGAAATCCGAAAAGTTAAAAAGTCTCAAATCTTAATTGAGTTCCTAAACTTACTTCATATCTTATGAGAATACCGACTAAAAAATTCACAGATCTATTAGAAAAGGCTGGCATCACTGATGCAAGGCTTGAGGATGGTATAAAAATAATATATCAATTTTTTGGTGAAAATTGGATTGAAGATGAAATAACCAAATGGAATAAGGCCAAGTTAGCTACTAAAAGCATTAGTGCCATAATTGATGGTCATCCAATTATTCTTGGTATTACTGGTGGTGCAACCAATGATACTTTGACCATAGTTGAGTTATCCGTTTATTTGTCCCATTTTCGAGAGCAGTCATCCCTTAAAACGATTGTAAGCGCAATGAAGTCTAAAGAACATTTTTGGGATATGTTCTATCAACTAGCCATGGCATATAGATTCTCAATTTTTTCTAAACATACCGAGATTGAGCCTGGTGAAAATATGGCTGATTTTTACTCGACTTTTGGGGATGTTACCATGATTGGTGAATGCTCCGTTGTTCATCCAAAAACAAGTTATTCTAAGGTTCGGGATAGTTTTCATGAACTTGCAACGATTTGCCAAGAGAGAGCAAAGAAGGATAGGTTGTCATTTCTGATGATACCTAAAAAAATTGATTATTTAGACGACATTGCTGGAATCAAAACTCTCTTAAGGAAAATTAATAAAACCTATGAAGATGAAATGATTAAGATAGAAGTCTTTGAGAATGAATTAATAAAAGATGCTTTAAATTCAGATTCTATAAATGATTTGCCAGGCGATATTGGCTTCAAGTTTGCCACCACTACAGCGTCTAATAAAGAAGATATAGAAACTTATGATTTAGAAAATGATAAGCCATATGGTTTTTTTGCTATCGATCTCGGCGATATTGAAAAAGAACATTTGGTAGATATGGCAGATAAGATAGATAAGAAGATACAGGGGAAACTTCTTCAGTTATCGAAGCATCCTAAAGATCAACCTATATATTTATTTGTTGAGCTTGATTACGATGTCGATAATTTGAACAAAGAAAGAATTGCAAAAAGAACTTTGAATAACTTTTTTAAGACAAAGAAATGGTTGAGTGGTGTTTGGATTACGCAAAGACGATATACAACAGCTGGCCGCTATCAATATGCAGGTATCTTGCTATCAAACCCTTATAACGATGAACAGTTTATAAAAAAATATTTTGATCATATTAACGAGTTTGAAGGAAAGAACAACTTTTTTATTCCTTTTTTTCTAAAAAAGGTTGGTCGAAATGATCCGTGCCCTTGTAAATCAGGGGGGAAGTTTAAAAAATGTTGTGGGAGATAGCGAAATAGTGGACTTGGAAAATCAAAAGTTATTAGAATTGAATAAGTCACTCAGTGAATTGGCTCAAAGATATGTTGAATCTTTGCCTTTCGATAATTTGGTAGAAGGTTTTTTGAAATATGTATTTACAAAGGGATATATAACGCACCTTTCAATTATTAAATTATGTGAAATAGGCCATGGTCAGGATGCCGGAATCTTAGCTCGGTCTTTATTTGAACTAGTGGTAACCGTTAAATACGTTCTATTAGATTCTGAATATAGAATACAGCGATGGCTAGATTATGATTGGGTAGTCAGAAGTAGAATGCTTCAATATGCAAAAAAAGATAAACGGTTAAGGGAGGCAATAGCCAATAGGGAATTAAAGCAATATGATGATGATCCAAAAACAATTGAGGCAAAGGCAAAAGAGACGCAAGATAAATATAAGTATGAACCGGCAAAAGCGTGGTCTGAGAAATCAATTTATGGGATGGCTAAAGAAGTTGGACTAAAGCACGAATATGAAACCATATATGGTATTTATTCAAATATGCACCACTCTGCTGCTCGAGCTGTAAATGAATATTTTAAAATTAAGGCTGATGGAGAATTGGACATAGATGCCGGTAGGAGTGGTAACATGGTAAACGAGGCTCTTGTTAGTTCATTTCATTTTTATGGGATGATAGTGGATATATGTAATGACAAACTTTCTCTTAATTTAGAAAAAGAGCTAGAGGTGTTAGTTAATACCTATGAAGAAATAGTCAAATCAGGTATAGAATAATATATGCAATTATAAAATAACTTTTCTATAATCAGGAATGAAAAATGGCTCTTGTAGATTCTCAAAGCAGGTTCTAACTTCTTCTACAATGGCCCTCCAAAAAATGGTGATGCATTCTTGCATGGCCATTTTTTGATGGCTGGTGTGGTGAGAACCTACAAATCAGCGTCGTTTACTAATCTGGTGGAAACCCAAGAATTTATGCAAGATAAAACCAACTTTCCTTGGGCTTAGTTAGGCAGCGAGGCTGCTTCGAATCCCACCTGGCCCTCCATTTTACGCCATGAGGCGGAAAATGCCCTTCGAAGCTTTCTTGACCTGCGAAGCCTTAGCGCAGTAGGTAGCGTAGAAGGGCTGTCCATTTACACAACAATGTTTCGTGTAAGAGCCTGCTCAAAATCTCACCGCCAGTATAAGAAAAAACGGGCTTATCGGCTGAAATCTCATAATTTCGGCTGCAAATTGTTGAAATCTCGTCAAAGTATCTTGATATTCTTCCTCAATTTCAAAAATTTTCGCTCGAAATTATGCAAATTTCAGCTCGACATGAGATTTTGAACAGGCTCTAAGGCTTCAAATGGCAAGCCAAGTGAAACACAATTTATATGTCCAAGATTTCTTCAGGAATTTAACTTCAATATTTTAAGAGAAATGATCAAATATATATAAAAGATTATGGATTAAATTGGCATAGATTCCTGCCTTCGCTCCTCGAGTCTGAGCGACCTCGGAGTCGATGACAGGAATGACAGTTGCTAATTTACTTTTGAAATTTGGCATTTGGCATTTCCGCGCATTTCCCACTTTATTATTGTTCGACTCTACAAAGTAGGTGGAGAACCTGAGGCTTTGGACTTCTCGACTCCGTTTCACTTCGCTCGAAGAGTAATTGCGATCATTTTACGCAAAGTGCGAAATGCGCGGTTTCTAGATATGATCTACTTTAGCCGTGTAAACTCTGTCTCTGGCTGCATTATGCGCCATAATTTCAATTTCATCATTTAACTCCGGCAATTCGAAGTCCGACCCGTATCTATGTCTTAAACTTAAGATAATTAAATGATCGGCGAACCATGGGTTTTTGGGAAGTAATGAACCATGCAAATAAGTTCCAAAGGCATTCCGGTATTGGCAACCCTCCAACGTTCCTTTTCCATCATTACCGTAACCTTTTATTACATGTCCCAGAGGATACGCCGTGGGACCAAGAATGGTTTTCCCACTATGATTTTCAAATCCAACTAAACTAGCATGCATTTTCTCAAGCAAACTAAATTTATGCATACTAGCCCAGTGAGAAGTCGTTCTTCGACAATCCACCAAGACATTACCAATCATCCGCTGATTAGACGCCTCGGTAAAAGCATCAAAAATTCCGATACCCGGAATTTCCACCCCATCTGAAGTTTTAAAATATTTTCCAAATAATTGATAGCCGCCGCAAATAGTTAAAACCGCCACATCAGACTCCACTGCTTCCTTTAAAAGCTTGCTTCTTTTTACTAAATGTTTAGCAACGGCCATTTGCCCTCTATCCTGTCCACCGCCCATAAAAATAATATCAACATCCTTAAAATTTGCTTGATCCCCAATCTTCAAATCAACAATTTCACACCCAAATCCCCGCCACTCGCACCTTTTTTTAATGGCAATAATATTACCGACATCTCCGTAAAGATTCATGGCGTCCGGATATAAATGACAAACTTTTATTTTCTTCATTGTTCCTCCCAAAAATCCAAGACCACACCTTTGTTTTTTAAGTAATTTCGAAGCTCAAACATAGCGGTATAGGTTGGCATGACGTATAAAGTTTCATTATTGCCCATTAGAGACAAAGCCTTCTCGAAGGCTTCGGGAATATTATTTATAGTTTCTATTTTTTTTGCGTCAAGATCGGTATATTTGAGTCTTAAAGTCATATCCGCCGCCCTAATTCCTGAACTGACAATAAATTTAAAATCCTTAGATAGTGATTCTAAATCCGCGTCCCAAATCCATGAGATATCGGTACCGTCTGCAAAGTTGTCATTTAAAGCAATAAAAAAATCCTTTGACGTAGGATCGGTTGACAGAGTTTCTATAACCTGCGTAAAGCCAATTGGGTTTTTTATGAGCATAATGTATGCTTCTTTATCGTCAACCTCAACTCTTTCCATTCGGCCAAAAGCCGCCGCAACCACTTCTAAAGTCTGTTGGATAGTGTTGTTGTCAATGTCTAACACTTTTGCCGCCGCATATGCCGACAGCGCATTATAAATGTTATAAATCCCTGATAATTTAAGTTGTGTGGCAAGAATGTCATTTGCGTGAGAAAAATTTGCCTTGGCGGACTTTACGCCGTTAATTTCTATTCCGGATGCAATAAAATCCGGCTCCGGACGGGCAAATTTGCAATTTGAACAATGATAGATCCCCAAATGACCATAATATCTTTTGTCAAATATAAGCTCCTGACCGCAAAGTAAACAGTCTTTGGAATCGAAAGAGGCTAAAGAAGATGCTTTATAGTTATCCTCCTCGAGTCCAAAATACAAAACGGTGGTTAAAGAACCAACATTTTTCCCGAGCGACGCCACAAGCGGATCATCCGCATTTAGTAGCAAAGTTATGTTTTTTAAGTCTTTTATAGAGTCTGAAATTAATGCCGCCGTTTTATCCAACTCACCGTATCTGTCTAGCTGGTCTCTAAATAAATTATTAACAATAATAATTTTTGGACTTAAAAACTTGGTGGCATCTGGCATGGCGGCCTCGTCAATCTCAAAAAGACCGATATTACCTCTTGGCCTTCCAAAAATAGTTGATTCTTCAATTAAGGTTGAGGCTACGCCGCGCATTAAATTTGAACCTGCCCGGTTAGAAATGACTTTAAAACCTGCCTGTCTTAAAATTTCAAAAATATATTTGGACGTTGTGGTTTTGCCGTTAGTACCGGTTACAAGGATAGCCCCCATTTGAAGCTTGGCCGTAATTTTTTTAACCAGTCTCGGATCAATTTTTAAAGCAATTAGCCCGGGCAAAGCCGTTCCGCCACCCTTCTTGGTTTTCCTAGTCAAAAACATCAAAAATTTGCCAATGAGGAGAGCAATAAATAATCTCATAGGCTTATTTTATACCAAAATGAGGAATTAAGAAAGTGGCAGTCTTGTCTAATACAAGATCGGACTAAACTGACCCCTCATTCTAACGCAAGAATGGACTAAAAATGGTGCAGGATTCATACTAGATATGTGAGTATCATAATGAAAAACCTACACCTATTCAATTG
>Ga0210044_10008477_pt1 | contig 12804 bp, 11 predicted proteins | sample CryGey13umfilter_2_FD_183959 | JGI IMG/M metagenome (GOLD analysis project Ga0210044, IMG submission 183959) | Groundwater microbial communities from aquifer in Utah, USA - Crystal Geyser 4/9/14 3 um filter (SPAdes) (version 2) | ecosystem: Environmental > Aquatic > Deep subsurface >... | reverse complement strand
AACCTCCCCTTATCAAGGGAGGCTTCAAGACTTCCCCCCCCCTGATAAGGGGGGATTGAGGGGGTTGGACTTAAAAGTTACAGGGTACTACTGATATGCTTCGCATAGCAAGCCACCACGCGCCGGCCCAGCCCGTTCGGATCAAGCGGCCACGGCCAATCCCGCGGACATCCTCCACACCAAATCAATCACAAAAGGAGAACAAGATGAACATGCCAGAATACATAACTGCTGATGAAGTGAAAAGGGTTTGCAACGCAATCGGCTTGCATGACTGGTCGAAAATCACCGATCCGTCGGTTGCTCAAGATGAGGCAGCAAAAATTCTCAAGATCGTCAATACCAAACGAATGGACATTCCCCTTGAGGCTTTCCGCCAAGGCCTGGAGGTTGAGCTTGAACATGGCACCAGGTTTGATGATGCCAATGTAACTAACAACCACCCAATCTTGACCGGCAAGATCGTTATCGCCCATCTCAAGGAAACCATGGACTACTACGAACGAATCGAGGTGGCTGAAATTGAAGGCGACTTGCTGCAGGCGATTATGTCGAGAAATATCGACAAAATTGCCGCAAAGTACAAGAAGCTGCTTAATGCTCAAAATTTACTAAATCAAGCCGTTGCCAATCAATTGAAGTAGCACATCAAGTAATTGATAAGACATTATCTCAACTTTCTGAGATGCGATTTTTTTCACTATTACATTGCGTTATAACCAGGAACAGCAAATCAATCGTCATGCCGGACTTGATCCGGCATCCAGGAACCACGGGAAATGAGTTCATTTTAAGCCTGGATTCCGGCTTTCGCCGGAATGACGGCATGCTGCAGCAGTCATATAATTCATAAGTTCAATGAGTTATGTCAAGTCAGAAAGTTGAGACATTATCGTAACTAGCATGGCGGGCTCTCGCCCAGAAGGTCGGCCCGGCGCACCTCGGCCACCACCTGTTGGATAGCGACGATGTCCTTGAGGCCGGGCGCGGACTCCACCCCGGAGTTGACGTCCACGGCAAATGGACGGACGCGGCGCACCGCCTCCGCCACATTGCGCGGCCCCAGGCCGCCGGCCAGCACTAGGGGGCCGAGCGGCCGCATCTTATCCAGGATGGACCAGTCAAAGGCTTGGCCAGTACCACCGGCCAACTTGGCGTGAAAGGTGTCTACCAAAAAGCCGGACACCACATCTTGATAGGCTGCGAAAGCGGGCGCGCCGGGCAAATTGAAAACCTTCACCACCCGACAGGGCATCTTGGCGCAATAGGCTGGCGACTCACAGCCGTGCAACTGCACCACGGTGAGGCGGCAGGAACGAACGATCTCCTCGACCTGCCTGTGGTCCTCGTCGACAAAGACGCCCACCGCGGCCACAAAGGGCGGCAGGGCGGCGATGATCTCCCGCGCCTGCTCCGGCGCGATCCGCCGCGGGCTCTTGGCCGCAAAGATGAAGCCCAGGGCGTCCACCCCGGCCGCCACCGCGGCCACCGCGTCGGCCAATCGGGTAATGCCGCAGACTTTGATGCGTGTGCGGCCAGGTCTGCTCGCCGTCATCCCGGTTGGCCCCCGCTCCGCAACCTGGCCAGGGCCAGGCCGGGATCCGCCGCGCGCATGCAGGCCTCGCCCACCAGGGCGGCGGCCACCTTGGCGTCGCTCAGCCGCAGGTAGTCGGCATGCGTGTGGATGCCCGACTCGCTCACCAGTGGTATGTCAGGCGGCATAAGCCGCTGCAGGCGGAAGGTGGTCTCCAGGTCCATGGAAAAATCTTTGAGGTTGCGGTTGTTGACACCAATCAGCCGACTGCCCGCCGCCAGGGCGATCTCCAGTTCCGTTTCGTCATGCACCTCAACCAGGGCGTCCATCTCCATCTCGTCGGCCAGATCGAGATAATCCTTGAGCTGCGCAAATTCAAGCACGGCCACGATGAGCAGCACCGCGTCGGCGCCGTAAACTCGCGCCTGCTGGATCTGCACCTCGTGGATGATGAAGTCCTTGCGCAGCACGGGCAGACCAACGGTCGTGCGCACTTGGGGGATATAGGCCAGGGAACCCTGAAAAAACCGCTCGTCGGTGAGCACGCTCAAGGCCTGGGCGCCGCCCCGCTCATAGCTTCTGGCAATGGCTACCGGATCGAAAGCCGGCCGAATGACACCCTTGGAAGGCGAGGCTTTCTTGGCTTCGGCAACGATCGCCACCCCATCATAGTCGAGCAGGGCCTGCCGGAATGGCCGCGGCGGCGGGATGTCCACTTCGGGCCGGACAAAGCCGTCCCGCAGCAGCACGGCCACCTCTTCCTGCTTCTGTTCGATAATGGTGTCGAGGATCATGATGAAAACTACCGCGCCTTACCAAAGGCCACCAGGTTGTCCAGCTTGGCCAGGGCGGCGCCGGAGGCCACGGTCTGCCGGGCCAACTCGACGCCGGCCCGCAGATCAGTGGTCTTGCCGGCCGCCATCAAAGCGGCGCCAGCATTCATGAGCACCATGTCCAGGCATGGTCCCGCTGCATTGCCGAGAATGGCCCGGAGTTGAGCGGCCGCCTCTTGCGCGGTCTGGCCGCCTTTTATGTCGGCGAGAGTGGCCCGGTGCATGCCAAAATCCTCGGGCCTAATCTCGTAGGTACGGACCAGACCGTCGGCGTAATCTGCCACCCGGGTCTCGCCGGTGACCGTGATCTCGTCCAGGTTGCCGGCGCCGCAGACCACCAACGCCCGACGCACCCCAAGGCGACCCAGGACCGTGGCCAGGGGCACGATGAGGCTGGGAGCAAAGACTCCCATGACCTGGACGTTGGCGCCCGCCGGATTGGTGAGCGGCCCAAGCAGGTTGAAGATAGTGCGAATGCCGATCTCCCGGCGCGGGCCGATGGCATGCTTCATGGCGCCGTGCAGGGCCGGGGCGAACATGAAACCAATGCCGATCTCCCGGATGCACCGGCCGATCTGCTCGGCGGACAGGGTCAGGTCTACGCCCAGGGCCTCCAGCACGTCGGCGCTGCCACAGTGGCTGGTAATGGAGCGGTTGCCGTGCTTGGCGACCTTCACCCCGGCGCCGGCCACCGCAAAGGCGGCCGTGGTGGAAACGTTGAAGGTGCCACTGGCGTCGCCGCCGGTGCCGCAGGTATCCACGAGGACTTCATTGCCGACCACCGCTTCGACCCGGGTGGCCTTGTCGCGCATGACCCGGGCCGCACCGGTGATCTCTTCGATGGTCTCGCCCTTCATGCGCAAGGCGGTGATCAAGGCGCCGATCTGGGCCGCCGTTGCCTCGCCGCCCATGATCTCCTGCATGGCGCCCACCATCTGCGCCTCGCTAAGATCCTCGCCCTGCACTACCTTGGCAATGGCCTCTCTGATCATCTGCCTCCTCCTGAAGCCGGCCGCTCAGCGCCGCAGCATGGCCTCGTAACCTGGATCCATGAAATTCTTCAAGAGTTGTACCCCATCGGGGGTCATGATGGACTCGGGATGGAACTGCACCCCCTCCACGGCCAGGGTCTTGTGGCGCAAGCCCATGAGCTCGCCCTGGTCGCTGCGCGCCGTGATGGCCAGGCAGTCGGGCAGGCTCACCTCTTCCACCACCAAAGAATGATAGCGCATGGCCTCGAAGGGATCGGGCAGGCCGGTAAAAACGCCACGGCCGTCATGGCTGACCAGGCTGGTCTTGCCGTGCATGAGGCGACCGGCCCGTACCGTTTCCCCGCCAAAGGCCTCGCCAATGGCCTGGTGGCCCAGGCAGACCCCAAGCACCGGCACCTTGCCGGCGAAATAGCGGATCGCGGCGATGGAGATGCCGGCCTTGCTCGGCGTACAAGGCCCGGGAGAAATGAGCAGCCGCCGGGGCCGCAAAGCGGCGACGGTTGTCACATCCACCTCGTCGTTGCGAAAGACGGTGAGCGTTGCGCCCAGCCCGCCCAGGGTCTGCACGATGTTGTAGGTGAACGAGTCGTAGTTGTCGATGATAACGATCATGGCTGCGCTGCCTTAAAGGGGGTCACAGGCCCCGCTCGGCCAGCTCCACGGCCCGCCGAAGGCCGCGGGCCTTATTCAGGGTTTCCTCGAATTCCGTGGCCGGCACCGAATCGGCCACGATGCCGGCGCCGGCCTGCACGTAGAGGTCATTACCCATCATGACAAAGGTGCGGATGGTGATACAGAAATCCATGTTGCCGGAAAAGCCGAAATAGCCCACCGCCCCGGCATAGGGGCCGCGCCGTTCCGGCTCCAGTTCCTCGATGATCTCCATGGCGCGAATCTTCGGGGCGCCGCTTACCGTGCCGGCCGGGAAACAGGCCTTGAACACGTCGAACATGTCCTTGCCCGGGGCCAGTCGGCCATGCACCCCGGAGACGAGATGCATCACATGGCTGTAGCGCTCGACCACCAGCAGGTCCCGCACCTCCACCGAACCATGGCAGGCCACCCGGCCCACGTCGTTGCGGCCCAGATCGACCAGCATGAGGTGCTCGGCCCGCTCCTTGGGATCGGCCAGGAGGGCCTGCTCCAGGGCCTGGTCGGCCGCCGGTGTGGCGCCGCGCGGCCGGGTGCCGGCGATGGGGCGCAACTCGATGTTCTCCCCCTCCAACCGGACGAGGATCTCGGGCGACGAACCAATCTGCACCAGGTTGTCGAGCTTCAGGTAAAAGAGGTACGGGCTCGGATTGATGTGACGCAAGGCGCGGTACAGGGCCAGCGGCTGCAGGTCGGTTTTGGCATGAAAGCGCTGGGAAAGCACCACCTGGATGACATCGCCGGCCAGAATGTACTCCTTGGCCTTGTTGACCATGACCTCGAAATCAGGCTGCGTCATGTTGGCGGTAAAGTCGTGGGCCGCGCCCCGGCCGTGCAGGCCAAGGATGGCCTCGGGCGGGGGGGCAGCGCGGAGGCAATCGACCACTGCGTCAATGCGCTGCCGGGCCCCGGCGTAAAGAGCGGCCGGATCATCGCCCGGATTAACTGGCACGCAATCGACGATGGTCAAGGTCTGGCGCAGGCTGTCGTGAATCAGCACCAGCCGGGGAATCATGAAGGAGCTGTCCGGAAAGTCGGCCAGGGGCGGCTTGGTCTCGGGCAACCGCTCCATGAAACGAACCATGTCGTAGCCCATGAAGCCGACGGCGCCGCCGAAAAAACGGGGCAGGATCTCGCTCTGGCAGGCCGCAAAGGAGGCCAGCAGGCCCTTGAGGGCCGCGACAGGATCGCCCTGCCGGGCTACCGGACCGGCCCCGCAACGGTCGATGCGGCTTTCGGCGCCATGGCTCTGAAAAGTGGCCAGGGGATCGAGGCCAATGAAGGAATAGCGTCCCCACTTCTCCCCGCCTTCGACCGACTCAAAGAGAAAGGCGTGGGAAGCGGCACCGGCCACCTTGGCAAAGATGACCAGCGGCGTATCAAGGTCGGCGATGATTTCCCGGAATACCGGAACCAGGCCGCTGATCGCGGCCAGTTCGCGGAAATGTGCCAAGGTAGGCTGATGAAGAGCTTCGTCCTGCACGGGTTTCATCTATCCGAAAATGAAAAAATAAAGGCCATGGTGCCTCGCGGACATCCCATGGCCTCTAAATGTCTGGCCGGCCGCAACCGGGACGCGCCCCGCCGCTGCCGCCGCCCGCCTTTTAAAAGCGCGGCCGTTTTCGCCGGCCGATGACGCTTCCCTTCGAGGTGCAACGCCTCAGGCAGTGGCAGCAAAGGCATTGACCCGTTTGGTGAGCCGTGAAACCTTACGCGAGGCATTCTTTTTGTGGAAGGCACCCTTGCTCGCGGCCTTCTGGATAGCCGGGATCGCCAGCTTCAGGGCGGCCTGGGCCATTTCCACGGACTTTTCGCCAATGGCCTCGTCCACCGCCCGCACGACATTCTTGACCCGGGTGCGATTGGCCTTATTGCGGACCCGGCCGAGCTGCGCCTGCCGGTTTCTCTTCAATGCTGACTTATGATTCGCCAAAACTTTTCTCCTTCTTTATGTTTGCTCTGCCTGCTGCCCGGAACGATGCCGCGGTCGAGGCCCTGATCCCGGATATTTTATAAGTCGTCGAACTTAAACTAACTCGCCTATCCTGTCAAGAGGCAAGAACTTGCCAGCCCGGACATGGCCGGGCCAATTACAATAGGTTGATTTAATTTTAAAAAAGATGTAACTATCCAGCGGAACCGTAACCCAGAGGAGTTCCCGGACTGAAAATGCTTTTCGCGGGTTCGTCCGCGACCGGGCGCAGGATGCGCGGGAGGGCGCGGACGCCTCGGAGGCGGGCAGGACGCCCGCCCCCGCATGAGCGAAAAGTATTTTCAGGCCGGGAACGCTTGACTGCCGACACAAGCTGGATAGTTACAAAAAGATATATAAGGATCAAAACTTTTTTCGGTGCGCACCCCGCCCCCGCCCAAAAAACCAAACAGAGGAGACCCCGGGGAGGCCTTTGCGGCATGACGCTGCCGCCGCAGCCTGTTTCGACAACAACCGCTTGTAGCGTCGGGCCATCCCGGCCGACTTGCCACGCGCCGTCCCTAACGCCTTTTTTGCCGGGGAAGCCGATCCCGGACCAACCAACCCAGCCCATGAAACACCTTTTCGGACCCGTTAATTCGCGCCGCCTTGGATTGTCCCTGGGCATTGATCTGCTGCCCCGCAAGACCTGCTCATTCGACTGCATTTACTGCGAACTGGGCTCCACCACCGACCTCACCTGCACGCGTAGGGAGTACATCCCGACCGGGACGCTTTGCGACGAGATCGACCGGTTTCTCGTTGACCCCGAGCGGGCGGCCCGGGTGGATGTCTTCACGATCACCGCCTCCGGGGAACCCACCCTGCACAGCGGCCTGGGGGAAATCATCCGCCACCTCAAGAAAAAGACAGACCGGCCGGTGGCGGTCCTTACCAACGGCAGCCTGCTCCACCTGGCGGATGTTCGCCATGAACTGGCCCTGGCCGATATCGTGGTTCCCTCTCTTGACGCCGCGCGGCCCGAAAGCTTCAGAAAAATCAACCGCCCGGCCCGCGAGGTGGAGCTTAACGCCATCATCGATGGCCTGGCGGCGCTGAGGAAGGAAGGCCACGGCCAGCTCTGGCTCGAAATCCTTTTTGTCAAAGGCGTGAACGATACGGCCGCGGACATCACCGCCTTGAACCGCGCCCTGCGGCTCATCCGGCCGCACCGTATCCAGTGCAACACGGCAGTGCGCCCGCCGGCGGAACCCTTTGCCGCGCCGCTGACGCTTATAGCCCTGCGGGATATTCAGGAACAACTGGCGGGGCCGACCGCCACCATTGCCGATTTTGCCGGGCCGGCCCCGGCCACGCAACGATTACCCATGGCCAGTGAAATCCTGCCCATGCTGCAACGCCGGCCCTGTACGGCCGACGACATCTGCCAGGCCCTCGGTACGAAAAAAGCGACCACGGAAGAACTGCTGGACTCGCTGCTCAAGGACCACCTGGTGCAACAGATCAATCACAACAATCAGGAATATTATCAGGTACCCAATGAATAACGACGAAAAAGACCCATCGAAATCCCGTTCCGTACTCGCCAAGATAGGCGGCTGGCTCTCTCCCAAAAAAGAAGAAGGGCCGCGGGCCGCGGGCGATACGCAGGCCGCCCCATCCCCCCGGGAGCAACAGACCATGGCCGAAAAACCCCGCCCGGCCCAACCCGCGGCAAGGCCGGTGTCCAGCGCGGGCCCCGCCGCCCCGCTACCGGCGGATGGCGCGACGTCTGTTGCCGAGACCACCCCCGGCGCCACCCCGCCCCGGACCGGTCGCAAGCGGCCACCCCGGAAACGCTCGGCCCGTAAGCCAAAACCAGCCGGCTCCATGGCAGAGCCGGCCGAGGCGGAAGCGGTCGAGCCATTGGAGCAAGCCGCTGACGAGCCGGTGAAGACCAGCAGCCAGGTCAAACTGCTCATCAACAGCGATGAACCCGAGGAATGCCGTATCGCCCTGGTGGAAGACGGCCGCGTCGAGTCCTTCCACGTCGAGACCGTGGTCCATGCCCAGACCAAGGGCAACATTTACAAGGGCATTATCACCGCGGTGGAACCCAACCTGCAGGCCGCCTTTGTTGATCTGGGCATCGAAAAGAACGGCTTTCTGTCCTTTGGCGACATTCACCCCGAATACTATTTCCGGGAGGTGGACCCCGAACTCAACTGGAAACAACTGAGCATCGACAAGGTCGTCCGCAAGGGTCAGGAAATTCTGGTGGAGGTAGTGAAGGAGGCCACGGGCAACAAGGGCGCCAGCCTCACCAGCTTCCTCTCCCTGCCGGGCCGCTATCTCGTCCTCATGCCGGGCAGCGACTCGGCCGGTATCTCGCGCAAAATCGAGAGCGATGCCCAGCGCACCAGGCTGCGCACGGTCATCGAAAGCTTTAATCTGCCCGAGGGCATCGGCTATATCGTCCGCACGGCCAGCAAGGACATCACCAAGACCGCCCTTTCCCAGGACATGGAATATCTGCTCAACCTCTGGGATGAGATCAAGGCCAAGGGCCAGCAGGCCAAGGCGCCCGCCCTGATTTACAAGGAACAGAACATCATCAGCCGCTTCCTGCGCGACCACTTCACCTCGGACATCCAGGAAATCCTGGTGGACGACCAGGAGGCCTTTGCGCAGGTGCAGCGCTTCCTGGAACTGCTGCCCGCCTCCCAGAACAAGACAAGGGCCAGGCTCTATCAGGGTTCCCGGCCCTTGTTCAGCTCCAACGAGGTGGAAAAACAGATAGATCAGATCTACCAGCCCACGGTGCAACTGCCCTCCGGCGGCTCCATTGTCATCAATCCCACCGAAGCTTTGGTGGCCATCGACGTCAACTCGGGCCGCACCGCCAAGGACAAGAACTTCGAGGAGACCATCTTCCTGGCCAACATGGAGGCGGCCGAAGAGGCGGCTCGCCAGTTGCGGCTCCGCGACCTGGGCGGCCTTATCGTCATCGACTTCATCGATATGCGGGAATCAAAGCACATCCGCGAGGTGGAAAAGAAGGTCAAGACCAGCATGAAGCGCGACAAGGCCAAGGTGGATATCAGCCGCATCTCCAAGTTCGGCCTCATGCAGATCTCCCGCCAGAAGATGGCCTCGCCCATCCAGACCGGCAACTACATGGTCTGCGAACACTGCAAAGGCCGCGGCACGGTGCGCTCGGTGGAGACCATGGCCCTGGCCTACCAGCGCCGCATCCAGGCCGGCGTCATTCGCAAGAACGTCAGCCGGGTGGAATGCCGCCTGCCGCTGAAGGTGGCCCAGTACCTGCTGAACCGCAAACGGGCCGAGCTTATGGAGATGGAAAAACGCTACAACGTGACCATCGCCATCAACCCTGACCCCACCATGAACCCGACGGACGAGGACATCCAGTTCATCAAGGGTTGACGAGTACCGTCTTTTCCAAAAAAAAAACCGGCGCAGCGGAAAACCCTGTGCCGGTTTTTCACGTTGAACCTGTCCGACCCGTCAGACCTGTCCAATCAGTCCAAGCAAGCCACTGCCCTGTACCCCGGCTTCCTGCGTCTGGCGAAAAAACCTACCAGTTCTCGGCCAGCAGTTCAAAGTGGTCGCGGGGGTGCTTGCAGGCCGCGCAGACCTCCGGGGCCTCCTTGCCGTAGTGCAGGTAGCCGCAGTTCCGGCACTGCCAGGTCACTTCCCCGTCGCGCTTAAAGACGCGGTCCGCCTCCAGGTTGGCGGCCAGGGCCAGATAGCGTTTTTCGTGCTGTTGCTCGGCCACGGCAATGGCCTTGAATATCCCGGCGATTTCACCAAAGCCCTCCTCCTTGGCAACCTTGGCAAAGCCGGGATACATGATGCTGTGCTCATATTTCTCGCCACCGGCCGCCTCCTTGAGGTTCTCCAGGGTGGTGCCGATGACCCCGGCCGGAAAACTGGCCCGCACCTCCACTGCGCCGCCCTCCAGAAACTTGAACAGTCGCTTGGCGTGCTCCTTCTCCTGGTTGGCCGTCTCCTCGAAGATGGCGGCCATCTGCACATAGCCCTCCTTCTTGGCCTGGGAGGCAAAATAGGTATAACGATTCCGGGCCTGCGATTCGCCGGCAAAGGCGGTGAGGAGGTTCTTCTCGGTATGGCTGCCGTGCAATGCGCTCATCTTTATGCTCCTTTTGATAGTTAAAATTGCCCAACGACAGGGAGTTACCCAAGAAATCAGCTTTAATTATAGGGCTTGGTGCAGGGGAAGACAAGCAAGGGCAGGAGAGCAAAAGAATAAAAGCCGGGATCAACGGTGGACAGTGAGGGGTTCCAGGGCATCCCGCAGCACCGCCAGGTCCGCCAGGAAACAGCGCCGCTTTTCCTCGACAAACTGTTCGGCCAGCTCCTGGTAATAGTCGATGCCCGCCAGCAGGTTTTCCTTGAACTCCGTAAGGACGCGGGTGGTGCCCGGCAGGAGGTCGGCCTTGACTTGCTCCACTTCGGCCCGGAGATGGTCGACGTAGAGACGCAGCTCCCGGATGAACATGTGGGGCCGGTCCGTATTGGCTAACAGAGAAACGCGGCCGTAAATATGGTCCACCATCTCCTCGAGGGTGGCGAGCTTTTTGAAATTGATAATGTTGGGCCCTGGACAGACCGCCGAAGTGGCGGTGGGGTCGATACCCAGGGGCTTGGTGGCGTTGCCGCCCAAGTCGTGACAGATACAGGCCTTGGCCAGCACCAGTGCCCGGGCCTGCTCGACATCGGCCCCGGCCCGCTCTTCCTCCGCCAGCGCCACCAGCTTCTGTTTCTGGAAGGCCCGGGAGGAGATGCAGGCCGGAATCGTGGTGAATTCCGTGCTAAAGGCGAGATATCTCTTGGGGCAGGGGCTACCCGGCCGGCCCTCCTGGATGCGGCGCCGCCGGACCTCTTCGCTGGCCGAGGTGCGCAGGTTCCAGAAGGGCACGCCCAGGGGCGAATTGGGGCTCAGGAAGACATCCGCCTCGGTGGCCCGGCAGAGCTTGTCCCGCTCGCCGGCATCCATGAGCACCGCCTCGGGGACCAGCAGGAAGGGGGTTCCCCAACCGGTGCCGTCCACCTGGTAGTGCTGCATAAGGAAGGTGTTTTCGTCGGCCGTGCCTATGCCGCCCTGCACCGTGATCCTGGTTGGATGGGGCGCGGCCGGCAGGGCGTGGCCCATCTTCGCCAAGGCCTTGCAGTATAGTTGAAAAAGACCTTCCTGAAGTTCGAGGCGTTTGTTTTTGAACTCCTCGAGAATGGGGCCCATGAGATGGCCGTTGGTGGCAAAGGCGTGACCACCGCAGTTGAGACCGCTCTCAACGCGGAATTCCGACACCCAGAGGCCGCGCTTGGCCAGATATTTGCCCTGGATGATGGCGGACCGATAGTCGCTCACCTTGATGATGATCTTCTTGACCAGACTGCCGTGGCGGTCTGGGAAAAAATCCGGAAATTCCGCCAGGTAACTATAGAGCCGCTGGTTGATACCGGCGGAAAAAACCATGGAGGATCGCAGGGTGCTGCGGGCGAAACCCCGCAGGGCGGCCAGGGCGTCGGAAAACATGGCCGGCAGTTTCTCCCCGCCCCGGTAGTGGTCGCGATCCAGCTTAGTCATGATGTTGACGTCGATGCTGCCGGCCACCACTTGGCTGCGGAGCGTCTCCTGCAGCGCGGCCTTTTCCACGGCATCCGTCGTGGCCAGCATCCGCTCATACTGGCGCTTCAGGGGGGTATCGGGCAACAGCCGGAAATAACGGGCCAGATCATTGCCCTCGGCAAAGGGCATGGCCCGCATGGCCTCGATCTGGCGGCCGACCAGATGGCCCAGGAGATCGAGGTAGGCGGTGATGCGACGGGCCCGGCCATCCTCGGCCCGCGGGCCGATCGCCGCATAGGACTCACCGTGCTGCTCGCAGTGGTATTTCCGCATCTGCTCGATCAAGACATCGTCCACCAGCGAGATCACCGAGGCAATGCCAAATTTGGCCACCTTGAGCGGCGTATCAATGGTAAAGCCGGTGCCCATCACGGGAATATGAAAGGAATGCGGGTGGGGTATGGTCAAGTAAATATCCTTAGGATGGCGACCTGGGTTTTGCCGGCTGGCAGGGCATGGTCATTAAACGATCATCATCGTCCTGAACCAACCGCATGTACGTATCTTATTGCCACTCCTGCATTTTTTCAAGCAAAAAGCGGCAAAACCTCGCACGAAACCCGCGGCAGCCGTGATAGAGTTCCCTTGCGACCGCAGTGCCTCACGACCCATACCCCCTGCAACCATGCTGGTGGCGTCCCCGACGGGATTTGAACCCGTGTCGCCGGCGTGAAAGGCCGGTGTCCTGGACCTGGCTAGACGACGGGGACCCAGAGTGGTGGGTCGTGCGCGACTTGAACGCGCGACTCTCTGCTTAAAAGGCAGATACTCTACCAACTGAGTTAACGACCCAGAGCTTAAGGCGTTTCTATTTACAATAGACGGTATACCATGTCAAGGTTTTGCGCTGCCCTTTTTGCGCGGTTGCCTCAAAAAGGTCAGAGATTCGGGCCCGGAAATCCCTTGTCGCCGGTGCGTTGGTCTGGTATATCCTACCTACCGTGCCCGACTCCGGCTTTCGCCAAACCCGGGGCGGCCCCCGCGGTCCCCTGTTGCCGCGCCACCACTATCATCGCCGGTCAGCACCCAAGGAACAGAAATCATGGGTTTACTTTCCACATCCACACACTTTGTCCGCTACGCCGTCGAGGGAGAGTTGCCAGCCGATTTCTGGAACTTCGCCGCCGAACATATCGCCCACGCCGCCTTTCGCGATATCGACGACAATTACGAGGAACGGTCGGTGGGCTGGGTGTCCGTGGACAATA